>Ga0265797_10011019_pt1 | contig 11409 bp, 10 predicted proteins | sample P2T30metagenome_FD_192433 | JGI IMG/M metagenome (GOLD analysis project Ga0265797, IMG submission 192433) | Plant litter microbial communities from East Loma Ridge, Irvine, California - P2 T30 | ecosystem: Environmental > Terrestrial > Plant litter > Unclassified | place: USA: California... | reverse complement strand
TGCTGCTTGCGGAAGGAGAATGGCGGCTGCGCGAACGCGTAGCGCCGGGAAAGAATACTGTGTCGTGGATTCAAATGGATTTCCTCGATGATGATGAGCGTGCACCGACCGTCGTCGCCACGGGCGTCATCGGACCGGAGAATGGGGCCTGCATGGCGAATGAGCGCCACGTGCCGACGTAGAGGCATGCCCGTCTTCTGGGCAGTGCATATCGACATAATGGGGATTGGGGCAATGCCCCCTTGGCAATTTGCAGACGCTGCCGGATTGCCCGGCAGGCAATGGCGTCAGGCCGCTGGAAAGGCGATATTATAGCTCGGCTAGTTCATTTGCACAAATGTTCTTATGCTTTACATAATGACAGCCAGCTTTTGAGCGTATGCTGCGCCCATAACTACGCGCCTGGCGGCACTGGAACGCGTACCCGTCAGCACGCGCAAGCCGGAACGCCTGCAGGCATGCCCAGCGTCTCGGCGGCCACGATCGTCACCGATGGCGGCAGACCGAACGAGAACGGCACCAGCGACACCAGGCTCTGGTAGCCAACCGGCTCGCACAGATCGCCGCTTGCCGACGCGCACACGCGGGCGCGCACCAGCCGAATGCAGCTCTCGCTGTATGGATCGCCCAGGCAGTTGGCGAAGTTGGCGGCAGGGCTGGCAGGCAGGGAGCCGGACGCCATGGGCAGCATCGTCAGGCCTGCCTCACTGCGCCGTACCCACATGTAGTCGATCACGATGTGTGTGTCGGCAACGGGTTGCGAGAAGAGGAGAAAGCCGGGTGATTCGCGAAAGATGGCCCGCTCCCGCACCGCCTGCATGACTGCCGGATTGCTGAAGTCCGATGTACTGGCAAAGGCAGCAGCGCGACGCGTCACTTCTTGCAAGGTATTGATGATGTACATCGCGCGCGCCACTTCGGCGATGCCGAAGAAGAGCGACAAGAAAATAATGGCAGCGAACGAAAACTCGACAGCGGCCACGCCGCTCTGCCTGCTGCGGCGCACGCACGCCGTGGAGATCTGGTCAATTGCCTGCATAGCGCACCGTCACGTCCGCAGTTAACAGCATGCCGGCATCTCCAAAGAGCGGATCAGTGATGAATCCGAAGATATCATCACGTACACGTATCTGCACGGCCACCCGAATCGTCGACGGAACGCTCAGTCCGCCGCAGATCAAGCCGTCGCACAGGACCGAAGGCGTCGCCCCTACCAGCCCGGGCCTGATTTCTGCGAGTTCGGCATTGACGATTGCCTTGGCGAGCGCCGCAACGCCAGGTTCGGCGCCGCCGGTCGACGCCTGGATTTCCACCCGACTCACCTGCGACAGGAAGCGAGCACCGTCGTGGGCCGCTTTTTCAGCCACGCTGTAGTACCAGAACACGCGCGCCAGAAAAATCGGGACCGCCAGGAACAGGATGATCACCGGCAGCAGGATGGCCGCTTCGACGGCCACACTACCCTTCTCCATCCGCCTCGAACGCGGGAACAATATTCTTTTCATGGATAAAGCCTCACTCGGGTGCGTAAAGTCTGCTCTTCCGCCAAGCCGGCAAACTCGGCGTACAAATGGGCGTCGTCGGCCTTGACGGTCATGAAGAACCTGCCGATGCCCTTGACGGTCGCGCTGTTGCCCGATACCGGGCAGGAAAGCAAGGGGACATTAAGCACGCGCCGGTCACGTACGCCTGTGCTACTGGGCAGCAGGCCATACGTCAATCCGCCAGTCTGGTATGGCGTCGTGGACGGATAACTGGCTTTAGCGCCGGGCTCACCCGGGGTGTACAAGTCCTTCCAGTTCGATGTCGTGTAGGCGACATAGCCGCCGGAAGGCATCGGGTCTGCGTACCTGACGGCTTTGGCGTAAGACCATAGCGGGCCATACTGTGCGCCCGTCGTGCCGGCTGGCGACGGGAACGGCCCGGCCACGGTCCACCGCTTGTGATTGACCGTGTCCGCGTGCAGTGCAGATGCCTGGCCCTGCGGACTGGTCGTCATCCATGACGCGCTGCCGTCATCGAATTTGTATTCCTTGATGTTCTTGTCGGGCGGCGCAGTGTCGCTGGTACATGGCGCCGTGTATGTGTCGAATCGCGAATTGAATTGCTGGTAATAATCGTCAAGGGGAAACGGATACGAGACGGGAACCCTGCCTCCCGTAACCCGCGCAATCCCCATGATGCCGGTACAGATGGAGGGTGCGACAAGGTCGAAATCCACCGCCGACGTCGGGCCGGCGCCCGGACCGGAAAACGGATGAATCAGGAATGTCTGTCCGGTACCCGAAGCCGCGGGATTGAGCTGCATCAGGTCATAGCTCACACCGTGCCGAAATCCGAATTCTTCCAGTTCTCCATTGCGGCTGCGCTTTTCATCCGTGTGCATCGCACAGATGGCGAACGGCATGACACTGATTCCAGAAGGACCGGCAACCGCACGGGCTGCGGTCGACACGATCGGCTCGTCGTCGGAGATGACGGACAAGAACAAGGTGCGTACTTCGCCATACGCCGGATCGAGCCCGGCCGTATCGATCTTGGCATACAGGAGACCGTTGGGGACGCTCCTCGCGGCCGCGTCACCGCTCGACATCCATGGCCCATTTGGCGACGCTGCGAATTCGATGGCGTCGCTCGACCACGCGATGGGTTCCGGCGCATAGCCATAACTGGGGCCGCCGTACGTGACGGGCACCGCGAACAATGACGCAACCTTCTGTGCAGCGCGGGTCAGCCCGGCCCTGGTGCCGTCGAGTTCAATCGCGGCGCTCACCGCGGCGGCGTCGGCCACGCTTTGCAGTTCTATCTTGCGGTTGTAGACGCGGGAGAGATCGAGCGCCAGGCAGCAGAAGCCGCACAACATGGCGATCGCGCCTAGCGTCATCGCCGCCACGGCGCCGTCTTCGCGGGCCGGACGCCCGGATGCCAGCCGGTTGCTGCGACGCATGCGGGCCGTGCCCGGTTCCGTGCCCATGCCTTCTCCCGTGAATTTACGCTTGCCGACACCAGTGATCAAGTCTAGTGGGCGTGTGCCTAGATCGATTGACCTCGCACAATTTTGCTTAGGTAAAAATGCCTACGGGAATCTATCGTCTTTTATTGTCTGCCTTGTGGCGACCGGGATTCGCTGCAGATGGTTGCCGACTTCTACCAGTTGAACATGAAGCCCCTGGCATCTGGGCCTCTGGTGATGATCGCTACTGCTTGCGCGTTCCGGTCATTGCCGGCTAGCGAAGTGTTGCTGCCGAGCTTTTAGTAAGCACCGCCGCTGACCCCAGACTGGCGATGATATGGCTCACCTGCCCCTGCACGACCGGCAAATGTGAGCGGATCGTCTTCCCGGCGTGGGACGCCCGTCGCCTCTACCGCCCAGCGCCACGGTTCAACAGCCTGCACACAGCGTCCATCCGCTGCGCCACCCGGCCGTCGAGCACCATGAACGGTATGCCCCGCGCTTCCAGCACACTGCAATACCAACGATGCTGACGCTGCCGGAATCCGGCGTCGCGCCGGGTGCCATCCTGTACGAAAGCGAAATCCGGTGCACACACGAAGGTGAATGCATACGGCTGCTCCGCCAGGCGCCGCACAACGGGGTCGACTCGCCCGAATCCGTCCAGGCTGTAGAACACGGTGGTGAGCGCGCTGCCGTCACACACGAGCCACTGCCTGGCTTGCCTGGCCAGGACATCCTCGCGCGCTACCTGTCCCTCTGCGATCAGGCGCATGTCCGCGTAGCCAAGCGCACCGCCGCGCTCCTCCCAATGTTCACGCCCGACTTCCGGCACCCATTGGGTATCCAGGCGCGCCGCAAGCGCGCCTGCGAGCGTCGTCTTGCCGCTCGACTCGCCGCCGAGCAGGCAGATGCGCTCGACGAAGCTGGCGTACACAGCCGGATGCATGAACTGGCGGTGCAGATGCGGATTGTCACGGATGCGGGTCCCCGAGATCGGCACCGCGGCGCGCGCAAGATCGACCTGGACGTGCCGCACTGGCGCGCTTCCGGGAAAACGTTCACCGAAATACGCCGACAGCGCCACTGCAAAACCATCCCCATAATCCTCGCTCGTGAAGACGGCATCCACAGTTGTTTCGCAGATCGCGTGACACAGCCAGGCCGTGAATTGCCGGTGCACGGCTGCGTCCTCGTCGTTGTGCGGGAGCTTGCGCGGGCGCAGGCCACGGCGGGCGCACAGGTCGCCGAGCGACGCATCGTCGACGACCAGGGAGCGTACACCGGGGAACAGCTCGCGCAGCCATGCCTCCCGCCTGGCCCGCCCCAGCCCCGTGAACGCGGGTTTGGTATAGCTGATGACCAATACCTCGCTAGAGGCGTCGATGGCGCTCTGGATGAGGTGCATGTGGCCTAGGTGTAGCGGGCAGAACTTCCCGACCACCAGAGCGCGCCGGTAAGGTGTGCGCCGATAAGGCGTGTGCGATGCGGACAGCCCGACATTGCGGTCCATGTTCATGAACGGGCCCCTTCCAGGTCCGACGTGTACTGCAGGGTTTTGCCGTCGGCTTGCAAGACCTCCACGGTCACTCCCTGTTTGCCGAACAACGGCGCCAGTGCTGCACGCGCAGCGTCCGCATAGGCCATCGCGTCCGGAGCAAGGCGCAGCACCACGCTGGCATCGACGTCCTGGTGTACGTTGAAGTGCGAAATCGGGAACGGCAGCAGCGCATGGGTCACGTCGATATTGTTGATCCAGGCGCCGCACGCAAGATAGCGGACCGGCCGCCGCCCCGACAGGCCGATCAGCACCGGTCCTTGGTCGCTGAACTGCAGTGCGGCGATATCACCGGTGCGGTAGCGCAGCAGCGGCAGACAGAAATTGAAACCGCCGGTCACGGTAATCTCGCCTCGCTCTCCGGCCGGGACCGGACGCCCGTCGCGGTCCAGGAGCTCGACGTACAGCTTCGACTGGAGTAGCAGATAACCACCCAGGGCCGCGTCGAACACCCCAACCGGGCCGACCTCGTTGAGCGAGTAGATATCCAGCACGGGGCAACCAAAGCGCCGCTCGAGCTTCTCGCGCAGGCCGGGAAGCAAGGTCATCGACACCGAGATCAATGCGCGCGGCGCCCTGGGCAAGGGCAGCTCCAGGTAGTGCGCAAATGAGATCGGATCGCCGGCCACGATCTCCGGCGCCAGCGCATCGAGATAGCGTGCGCGGTCGTCCGGATGCTTCCAGTCGTTCGGATGCAGATTCAGCTTGGCCAGTCCCGACTCGTCCACGGTCGGCGAGACCGACACATAGGTAAAGCAGTGCCGCTGGTAACCCAGCAGGACCACACCCACCTGCCCGCGCCCGTGGCGCGGTTCGACGCCAACGCGGCGCAGGGCGCGCTTGTGATAGGCCGCATAGCGCGCCGCCACGACCGGGTGGGATGGCAAGATCAAGGGATGGCCGGTGGTGCCAGTGGTACGAAAGTTGATCATCCGATCCAGCGGCACCGTGTCCGGCACGAACTGCGCAATGTCCGCCGCCAGATCAGCACGCGAGACCGGCGCCACGTCCTCCAGGGCATGCGGCGGTGAACCGAGCGTACGGTAATGTGGCACCCACGCGAACACGTCTTCGACCAAGGGCGGGACCCAATCCGGGACTGCGTCCGTCAGCCATCCCACCGCAGCGTCAGCGACCTCGCGCTCATGGGCGTGCTGCGCCTCTACCTCGTGCGCCAGCAGGCGGTTGCCGCTCTGGTTACGGTAGATGGGTGCGCAGGGATGGCGGAGCATGAAGTCCAGCATCCGCTGACCGGCCGGACCGAGTGTCGGAAAGCGCTCGCGGCGCAGCGGATCGTCGTCGCGCCAGGCCGCGCTCATTCGCGTGTCCACTTGTCGGCCGATTCCTCTGCGACCTTCCGGGCCAGCGCTTCCCGGATCTCGCGCGCGCGCTGCTCCGCTGCCCGACTGGCTTCCAGAAGCCGCCGTCTCTCGCTCGCGCTGATCGCCGCCAGGCGGTCCGTGGCCTGGGCGACCGTCTCCCCGGCTGGCCGGTAGCCGAACCTGGCCAGCATCGATCGCGCCAACTCCTCGCGCCGTTCGGCATCGCTGGTGAAACGGTGCGCAGGCGTCGTCGCTGCCATTTCCGCGGCCACTTCGGCCAGGGTCTGAACCAGTGCCGCCGCATCAAGGCGCTGCGCCAGGAACCACGGATCGGCCAGCAGCCACGTTCCGATCATGGCAACCGCGAGACGGTTCCGGTCGCCGCGCGCGCTGCCGCCCTCGAAAACGCCGAGCGTGTCGAGCACTGCGCGCTCGCCATGCATGGCGGCCAGGTCGTTGACGAGCGCGGTTACCGCTACCCTGCCGGCGCCGGCAACGCGAGGCTCGTCCATGAAATCTGGCGGCGTGTCGGCCAGCCGGCGGATCAGCGCTTCCAGGCTCGGTCCGGAGAGATTCATGATCGCTTTCCAGGTTCGACGGCTGACGGCCGCTGTGAGTCACCGTAATGACACCGGCTGAAAGCACGCGCGAAGTCGACCAGCTGCGCCATGTCGGCCACCGCATGGATTTGCCAGCCCTGCTCATCGCGGGCGCGCAGAAGATCGCGCGCATCATGACAAGCGGGCTGCGGATCGCAAGCCCACTCCGGATCGAGGTTCAGCGCCATCGTCCCTCCTGCCGCGCCGTTGCGCAGGGCACGGGCGGCGACGTCCCAGCCGCTGTTGCCTTGCTCGTCCTGCTCGAACATCGTGGCGATGCCATCGTCGGAAATCATCAGGATATGCACCGGCCGCCCCAATGTTTGCCCCTCGCCATACGCGTCGCGTAGCCGGTCGATGGGAAAGCAGGTTGCGCCGCCGAAGAACCCCGTCATGACACGCAGGATCTCGTCCCCACGCTTGACGAAGCCGTTCGTGCCCTGCACCTGGTTCTTGCCACTCCACAGAGTCGCCCGCACTGCCGCGCCCGCGCGCAGGGCAGACAGTGCGATGATGGCGCCGGCCAGTACCAGGTAGGAGACGTTCTGCTGCGGGTTGGGCATCGATCCCGAGCTATCCACATAGATGTCGAGATCGACCGGCACCTGTTCGCGCTCGCTGCCCGCATTGCGTTCGAGATGGCGGCGTACGGTGGTCAAGCCCGGAATCGGGATCGGGCTCAGGGCAATGCTGTGCAACCAGTCGATCTCGTCGACGGACTCGCCGATCTCCCAGGGTTCGACCCCGGCCGGCTGCGGCTCGACCTCGCGCGCCACCGTCCTCACAGGTAGCGCCACCAGATGCGGCAAGGCGCGTTCGCGATAGTAGCGCACGGCGATCTCGTGGTCATCGAGGGCGATGCCGGCCGCCCTCAGGATCTCGCCATACTCGAAAGGCTCGCGGGCCTGCCCGTCCGACTGCGTCGCCGTTTTCGGCACGAGTTCCGGCCCGGCTTCCGGCACGGCCACGTCGTCGCCGGTAACGCGCGGATCGTGAACTGGATGCGGCGCTCCAGCGAGCTCCTCCGGCTCGATATCGTGCACGGCGCCCGGCGTGCAACCGGCCGCCGCATCGCCTGTGTCGTGCAGCGCCCGCAGCGAATCGAGCGCCCCCGCATCGTCCACCAGATACGGGAGCACCAGCGCAGCGAAGCGCCCGGCGCCGGCCATCGACTCGCTCGCGTAAGCGCGGATCAGGCGTGCACCGAGCCACGCGTCGGTATCGATCGCATCGGTGATCGCAGTGCCCGCCAAACTGCCCCTGTCAAGCTGCCACAGGTGTTCGTAGATGCGCATGTAGAGCGTCCACAGCGAGCTGGCCGGGACCTGCTTTGCCCGCACCTGCCGCTCGCGCTCCAGGGCGCGGTAGATCTCGGCCATCCGCAGACCGGCCTGGCGCTGCAGGCGATCGTTGATGCACAAGTCGGTGTACAGATTGGCGATCATGGGCGCCTGCCGCTCCAGGGTCGGCAGCGCGCGCCTGATGCGCGCCAGCATCCGTAGATGATCGGTCGCGTTGCCTGGCGCCAGGACATGGTGACCGATCTCGTGGGCGAGGATTTCGACGGCATAGTCTTGCAGGCCGTAGGCAACCACCGCTTGCAGGTCGATCACCACCCGCTGGTCGAGCAGGCGAATCATGGCGAAGCTACCTTCCAGTCCTTCCTTCGCCGCCTCCAGCGAACTGCGGCAAAGATGCGCATCGTGCAGACGGGTGTAGCGGCTCCAGGCCGCCAGGGCCGGTGGCCACGCCATGCTCCAGGCATCCAGCAGCACATCGGAGACGGACGGCCGTCGCAGCCCCCTCATCGCTCACCCCGGGCCACCAGGCGGATCGTATGCGTATACGGCGACGCAATCGCAATCGTGGCCGCGGTGGCGCACACCACCAAGCCGGACTCTGGAACATCGAGTTCAATGCGCTGGGATCCGACGTGCAGCACGCCGTCGCGCATCTTGTAAGTGCAACGCGCCGCTACGGCGCTGACGGACGCAAATTCTTCGGCATCCGCCGGCCGCAGCACGGCGCCGTAGGCGTCGGCGATGAGCAGGCAGTGCCGATCGCCGGACTTCACGAGAAACGCTTCGCCGGCCGCGACGATGTCAGGCGGCATGGCGAACGGCCCGCCGAATCCGCTAAAGCCACCCACCCGGCGCTCGCGCATCGCATGCGGGTCGCTGCCGCACCACCATGGATCATGCTCGGCGGCCTCCCGGAAGGCCTGCCACCTACTCCGGGCGACGGCGCCGAACGCGCGCAGTGCGAGGGCTTCGGGCAAGGCCGCCGCGGCGGCCAAGGCGCCGGCACGGAAATGGGCCGCGCCTGCACGCCAGGCCAGTACCTGTCCGGCGACCCGCAATTGCTCGACCGATTGCAGATGCGGCGCAAGCGCGGCCAGTTCATCGGTCCACTGGCTGACCCGTGCTCCGTCTAAGTCCTCGAGATGAATGATGGCGTTGCTCAGCAGCCCCATTACGGTGGCTGGGTGCGCGGAGATCAGGCTCGCCAGTTGCGGGAACAGACGGCGCCACGCCTTACCCAGCGCCGGGCTGCGTGCGGATGGGCCGACCAGCGCGCGGCCGGTAAGTTCAAGGGCGACGTCGTAGGCCGCCAGCACGGCGGCAGGCAAACGGGAACGGTCCAGCTGCTCGACGGCGGCGGCCACGGGATCGACGCCTTCCTTCAGGAACCAGAGAAACGTGTCGGCACGAAACGCCGGGAATCTCCGTTGCGCTTCACGGACACGGTCATTGAAGCTGCTCCGCCCTGCCGCCAGCACATCGGCGAATGCTCGAGACACCATGGCTATTGTGCGCGCAGCCAGGCGAGATAGTTGGTATAGCGCTGATGCAGGTGCTTCAGCTTGAGCAGGTCGTCATACAGGTGTCCGTACAGCTTGCGACCGCGGACCTGTTCTCCAATCAGCTTTTCGATGCGAACCAGGCGCGCCCGCGTATCGCGCTCGCTGACGCCGTCCAGCCCGAGCACGACCTGCTGCGCCAGCTCTCCGACGGCATCCGTGCGGTCAAGATCCAGGCGCAGGTACTCGTCGTTTGCCAGGTCGAACAGCCGGCGCAGCCAGCTGACCCGGTCGGTGCGGTAGGGAGCGTTCTCGGGCAATGCGAAGAACGGCGCGCCGGGATCGGGCTGCAGCTTGTCGTGCAACACGAAGGGCAGCACCTGGCGCAAGTCCTCCAGCTCGACCTGATTATTGCCACGGAAATAAGTCAAGGCCTTCGCGTAGAGCAACAAGGTCATCAGGTTGCGCACCGACAGGCCGTTGCGAGTCTGGCACCCGAGGTCCTTGATCCGGTCGCGCCCATTGTCGGCCGCGGCCAGCTCGTGCCAGGCAATGCCCGACAAGCGGGCCGTATCCTTCGTCATGTATTCGAACTGCCCACCGGCCATCTCGGCAAGTTCGAACTGGCTGGCGAAGAACTCGAGTCGGCGCCGCACGCCCTCCGGGACCTCGACGGTGCGGATCATCTTGCCCATCTCATCGACCTCGCCGGCAGTGAAGACCAGTTCGGGCGGCATCAGCTCTTCCGGCCGGACATCTTCCTCGATCCGTACCAGCAGCTCTTCCAGGAAGCGCGGGTTGAACGCGAGGGCCTGGACGATGACGTCGATCCGGTCGCGCAACGCCTCGATCACCTGATAGGTTCCACCACCCTGCTCGTCGTTGGCAGTCAGGAACCACGCCGATTCCGGGCACTCGAAGACCTGGTTCAGCACTTCGGCATAGTTATCGCCCATGACGGTCAGCAGCGCGCTCTGGGTGCGGGTCGGGATCCGATTGTATTCGTCGACGATCTTCACCCGCATCGACAGCCATGCGCGCCAGGCGATACGGATCTCGGCCATGTCCTTGGCATTGATCAGGTCCGCCGGCAGAGGATTACCCAGCAGGTCGGCGATCGTCATCTGCGGATGGCCATGCTGCATCGCGCGCCGCACCTCACGCACGCTGGCGCCGGCGAGCACGCCCATCAGAATTGCGCTGGCCGTCTTGCCGCGCCCGGGCCCGCCAATGAACAGGCATTTGCGACGTGTCGCGAACGTCAGCAACGGCAACAGCACATAGCTCGAATAGCTCTGCCCGGACGGCAGGCTTAGTACCCGCTTGCTGTCGCCAACGGTGAAGCTCAGTGCCGGGCCGTCGTTGTACTCAATGTCGTAATGCGGGCTGATGATCGCCTTGTTGACGATCTAGAAGTAGGCCTGCCGCAGCTTCTCGTCGAGCTGGGCCTTGACCGGCACAGGTTCGCCACCATCGGCTACCGGTCCACGGTAGAGGTCTGCTACATCGAATTCGCGCTGCCTTACTGCACTCCGAGGGTTCGTCGGCGCAAGGGACACTTTGCGGAAAAAGTCGAAAGCCATCATTACCTCTGCCGTTGGAATGCACAAGATTTTAAGATGCTATCGAATTTCTTCCATGAGGGCAACGCGGGGCAGCTATCATGCCAAAGACACCGGTTCGTAGCCACCATGCGAAAACTTCGATAGTGACTGGCCAAGCTCGACCGCGCCGATTGCCAATCTGAGCAGGCGCGACGCAGCCGTTACCGGATCGACTGCGATCGTAGAAAAGCTCGCCGAAGCGAGCCTTGTAAAATCGAGACACATAATTTCCCGAAGGAGCCTTTACTCCCACTCGATTATCAATGGCTGAGCTAAGCTTACGAATCGCCTGGTGTTTTCTGGTGCCTCCTAAGCCTACCATTAACATTACCATACCAAGGCCCTCGATCTTTGACCCGGCAACAGTTGGCTTGACTTCGAATCTACCTTACTGCAACCGCGATTCCCGATGTTGAGACCGATGTTCATGGTATCGCGGACAATCTGTGTAGTGGTCAAGTATTTTCGGACACGACGATAAGTTCTTTCTCTGCCATTGTGCGTTCAAAGACGCTGGGCGGCAGATTGCCCAATACAGAATGCAAGCGCTCGCAGTTGTAGAAGCCGGCGATG
>Ga0265797_10011018_pt1 | contig 11410 bp, 19 predicted proteins | sample P2T30metagenome_FD_192433 | JGI IMG/M metagenome (GOLD analysis project Ga0265797, IMG submission 192433) | Plant litter microbial communities from East Loma Ridge, Irvine, California - P2 T30 | ecosystem: Environmental > Terrestrial > Plant litter > Unclassified | place: USA: California... | reverse complement strand
CATGAGGCACCTTTCAGAACGACCCTGGCGGACAACCAGGGTCGTTCGCATTTGTCAGCGGTTACGGAGCGCCGGGTAGGCGCGCAGGGTCTGGTTGTAGGTGCCGTAGGCGTCGTCGCACCGGGCGGCATGGAACTCGGCTTGCTTTGCAGCTTCACGCAGGCGCGCAACCGTGGACGTCGCCTTGGACAAGGCTTTCTGGTAGCGCTCGATGGTCGGCTGGTCAGCGTCGAGCGTGCCGGACGCCAGCGGAAAGCACAGCTCGTCCCGCAGCTCCGTGGTGACCGCCGTGGCATCAGCCACCACGCCCTCCTGCCGAGCGATGTGACCCTCGGCGGTGAGCTTCAGACTGCGTTCGAAGTTGCGAACCCGGTCGAAGGAGTACTCATCGGCGGCTGCGACGGCAGCATCCTCTGCCGCTCGGTTGGGGTAGACGGTGGAACGCGCTTCCAAGCGGAAGTCGTGCAGATCGTTCGCGGGCATGTTCTCTTCTCCTAACGGGGGACGCGGGTGGCGGTGGACGAACGGCGCGCGAGGCGGTCGCGGGTAGCTTGCAACTCGTCCTGTCGAGCGAGGGCGGTTGTGAACGCTTCTTCGGTGTCGCGGATCTCTGCCTCGATCGTGTCGGCCTTCTCCGTCCACTGCGCTGCTCGACGACGGAGCTGGCTGGCCGCGGCTTTCCCGTTGGCGCCGTTGTATGCGGGTAGATCACTCATCGGTTGCTCCTAGATTTCTGCGACCACGGGTCGCGGTGGGGGTGAGTGTCCGCAACAGGTCGGGATAGATGGCCCCGGCCTGGTTCAAGTTCACGAGCACCATCTGACGGACGAGATGGGCCTTGCTAAGGCCGCTGATGGCCACGAGCTGGTTCAGCGCCTCGTCTACGTCGGGCGTCACCGGGACGCGCAGCTCGACGGTGTTGCCGAGCGACTGGGGACCACGCTTGCCCATGTTGACCTCCTTGATCGGACGTCATTACTTTACTCCGTTATGTTTATGCCGCGCTAGTCAGGTTCATCGCAAAGACGCCCTTGAACAGGACTTTTGCAAACTGTCCTTAGGTATCCGGCAATCCGAAACAGTAAAATGAACGCAGACGACAGGAGCTCGCATGACCCGCACAGACGGCAACTATGAACGCTACGAGCCCGAGGACACCCCCACCGAGTACGGCGGACAGGCGCACGCCGAACCCTCGGAGGCCCAGCGATTCCGCAGCGCCATGACTGCGGAACGAGACGGCCGAAACTGGCCTCGCGCCTAGGCTGCGCCGGGGTGGCTCGCATGAATCGCCCCGACCTCCGGCACGATGTACGCCATGAGTCGGGACAGCTTCAATCTGCTGCTACAGGGTTCCAACGTTCCCGATAGTGGACGTTGGGACATCATTCAGGTCGTCACCGAGATGGCCCGGAAGATGTATGCCCAGCAGGCCAAAGGGACATACATCACGAAACCTGAGGCGAGAACATCGGGCGGACGCACCTACTACCGAAAGTCGGTTGCCGGTCTTCGCGAGGCCATGGAGCGAGATCACGCTGCGCCTAGCAGTGTTGACGTTACGATGAACATGACAATCGGTTTTGCCACGATCACCTTGGTGAGCATTTCGACACACTTCGGTACCTACGCCGGGTCGGACTCCCTTCGAATTTCCGTAGTTGGGTCAGACAGAGGAACGGTGGAGACGTTTGGGTCGCGACTCCTGGAGGAACTGAAAGCGAACACCGTCGTTCGATCTGGCGCTCCGGACGCCAAACTGAGACTCGAAGCGGTGTCGGTGTGGTCTCAAGACACAGGCACAGGTCAAGTTGGCGTTTCGGCCCTCGGGTGGCTTGCGGGACTTGGTCTCACCGTGTTCGGCGGCGTCCTCACGCAAGTGGCAGTCAAGCTACTTCGTCTGGACTAGCGAAGCGTCGACGCCAACCCCTCGCAAAACCCCTCCAACCACGCCTCGCTGAGGCCATCCGGGACGATCCGAGAAGCGCCGACGACGACCGCTGCGTGTGGCTGTAATGCCCACACACGCAGGCTCTCAGCGGCCATAGGCGGTCCGAATCGGTGCATCGTGGTTTGCCTCGGCGTAACTAACGGCACCCTCTTTTAATCCGCGGGTCGTGGGTTCGAGCCCCACGGGGCCCACCTGTAATTGCAAGCGTTTCTTAACGGAGCGGCGCACACACGAACCCCTCCAAATCCCCTGCCCCGAGAGCCAATTACCGGTTGTCCTCATTGGGAGCAACCCGCCATCCGCCATGGCAGAACCAGTCACTTCGGCTCCATGCAGCGAACGCTGCTGCCTTCCACGGAGAAACTTCAGCGTGACTCGCCGACCAGCGCAGAGTCTCAGAGGCTATCGAACCCGCCCGAACGGGCTCCTCTTGCTCGGTGAAAAGAGTTTCTAGGCCAAGGCGGTGCTCGCTTAGGAGATGAGCACTCTTCCTGCGATATAGGTTCGCCAGATCAAAGCGACGAAAATGAGTTTGAACCCTCTGAGCTAGCTCGTCGGACCAGGATGACGATGGCTTGATAGAGAAAACTAGAGGCGAGGTTGGCTCTTCTTCGACTTCGGCAGAAAGCCAATCCGGGCCTAGACGGTCAAAGTATGGGTGCAAGAATTGCTGCTCGTTCGTGGCCATGACCTGCTCCGTCTTGATGGTGTTGCAGGCAGAACAGATAGGCACGAGGTTCGAGGGCTGCACAGCCAAGGCCGGAAAATGTTTCTTAGGTAGAAAATGGTCGAGAGCCGCGACGTCCCGAGCCATGCAGATGGGACAGACTTCGCCCGGCGCTAAGTTACGCAGCGCACGATAAACACCTCGTGCACTGCTGCTCTTCCTGCCTAGACGGTTCTTGTAAACCCAGGGGACGTGTTCTGCCCTTGCTTCGTCTAAGCCACCTCGCAACGGGTTGAAGCCAGCGAGCCCATTAGCCAAAGCACGTGTGGCGTAGTCACTCTCCGCCGCAGACAATTCCAGGGCGACATCCTTGACAGCTTGTACCTCGGCGCTTGGCTCGCATCGGGCCAGCACGACGTCAACCCCCCAGGACGGGCCTTGCAGTTCAATCACGTGTCAGCACGAACTGGAGAAAGAGCACGGAGAAGTGCACGGGCTTCAAATCCAAGTTCATGCCCAAACTTCTCTAGCACCGCCTCATACGAGCCAAGTTCCAGCATCGAGTCGACAAGTAGCCTGTGATAGCCAGCATCCACTACTTCCAGACTGAATACCTCGGAGGTAAGAATTCCAACGCCCTCGCCGAACGTTTCAATCGCGGGGCGCATCGGCTTTTGCCCCTTTCCAACTTTGTAGGCGCAGCGCCTTGGCACTTCCTGCAGGACCACGGGAGAGTGGGTCGCAACAATAGCGACACCGTTTTGCGCCATGAGGAGCGACGACAAGGCCCGGACGAGCGCAGACAAGAGTGGAGGATGAAGGTGACCCTCGGGCTCATCCATTAGCACAAGGGTCCGCTCGGTAACCGTCTCAACAAGACGAGTGATCGTGAGCAGAACGATCTTGTGCCCCGTACTCAGCGGTTCCCAGATCGCGCGGGCTTCAGCACGGATGTTACCGGCGTCCATAGATGACCTAGCTAGTCGCGAAATATTCTCTTCGGCGAAGTTGGGGTCGGACTCTAACGTGGCCAGTGCAGATTTCCACGTCTTCCGCAGGCCCTTCTCTAGCAATTTGTGTGCGCTTTCAGCGAAGGCTTCTCGAAGGTCTGCAGGCCTCAAGGTCGCCTTTCTTGCCTCGAGATCTTCCGGGACTTCGCGCCCGAGCGGCTCTGCTTTCTGCCTAGCGATGTGCCTAAGCCCAACATAGGAATATGGAATGTTCCATTGAAGCTGCTTATTGAGGACGGGTAGATGAATCTCATCAAAAGCACTGAACGACACATAGACGAGGTTGGCGACGTCAAGCGAGTTCCCGTCCTCGGTCAGGAGCTGACCATCCCCGGGCCGACTGAGCGGTTCCCCGAGCAGCGTCCGTGCAATAGAAGCCAAAAGCGTGGTCTTGCCAGAACCATTCCTGCCAATCAGGGCATGGACATTCGTGGGAGGAAGCGAATTGGGCCGCACCTCAAAGTCAAGCTCGATTGATGGAAGGAGCGGATCGCTGGCCTCCTGTGTAAAAGTGAAGGCGTAGGCCGCGGTTGCCTCACCTGTCTCTACGATTCGCCGAAACTTATTTCTGATCGTGGCGGCAGGCACTTCTCGCATCAAGGACTCCCTAACGACTCCACTCTCTGCAAATGAGTCAAGACGCTCAGGGCTCTCAGCCATGTCAGAGAGTCGCCGGAGAATATCGCGGGACACTGCGGGACCAAACTGCTCCCGCATCGATTCGTAGTAGTAAGCAGTTTGACCTACGGAGACGTAGCGCTTTCCATCGAGCTCCGAGAATGACCTAGGAAGTGGAGTCTCTCCACCTTCAGCATTTACATATGTGTGGTCTATTTTGGCGATTTTCGTTGTACCCAGGTCGTGACGCGCCCCTTCAGCGTCAATGTACGTCACGTAGAACGTTGTCCTGTATTGATACCAATCATTCCAGTTGCGCAGAGTGAGAACGAGCGTATCCGGTGCCGCCTGGCTACGGGCCCCTACGAAGAAAGTGACTTCGGGGCTTGATGCCTTCATGGTCTTGAAGATACACGCAGGTATGCGTTGCGCTAACTGTCCTATTGACCTGCAACGAACGCTTCGAAGCGATCGAGGTGAGCTGAGCAGTCGCTCGGGTAGAGGTGAGCATAGATGCTGTCGGTAGTGGCGAAGCTGGCGTGCCCCATCCACCGGCTCACCTCGTAGGGCGGGAACTGCGCTGCGAGCATGAGCGACGCGAACGTGTGGCGCAGGTCGTGGAAGCGCATCCCGTCGTCCATCTTCAGGCTGCGCAGAGCGGGCTTGAGTTAGTTACGGCGGAAGCTGGCCACATCGAACACGCGCTCGTAGGTGACCGCGTGCGACCCCGGTTACGGCGAGGCGCACCCAGAGCCATCTGAAGCCCGGCAATTCCGCAGTGCCATGGCGGCGGAACGAGACGGTAGGAATTGGCCCCGCACCTAAGCTGCGCCTGAGTGGCAAGCCCTCACTGGAACTGCCCTAAGGCAACATGTAGGCATGTCCAGGCCGTCGGTTCAGACTCGCGCCGATTTACAGCGACTCCGTGAGTTCCAGTTAGCCTTCGTGGAACTCGTAAATGCGTCGGAGGGGACCGCCTTTGGCCTGAGAGCCCTCGTTCCGAAGAGCGACGAAGCTGAATGGATGGCAAAGCGGCAGCGCACAGCCCTGATGGCAGGCGCTGCTGCCTCCGCTTACCAAAGACAAAGCGGCGGGACGCTTCAAGTCCAAAACTTCGGTAAAATGCAGAAAATCGACCCTGTAGCCAACTGGCAGATTGCAATTGACGCCCCAATCAGCCTTGAACCCAAGGTTTTGGTTTCTACTATCGAATACGTCGTGGGCACTACTCAGGTCAGACTGGAAGAAGAACTTGGCCGGGAGCGCGGCATTTTCGGCGTCCTGGCGGCCTTCCTTCGCTGGCCGGATGATCTGCGAGATGCCGTCGGCGGCTCTCGAAAGCGACGGCGGAGTGCCAAGGCCGTGGGCGTGGCCGGTCAAGTCTTTGTCGCGACTCTAAGCACAGTTCTAGCCGCAGCCATAGTCGCTACCGCTGGCCAGCTCCTGTCGCGACTCTGGGTCGGCTAACCCCTCGCAAGACCCCACCAAGAGCGCCTCGCTGAGCTAATTCGAGACGACCCGAGATGCGCCGACGGCGACCGCTGCGTGTGGCTGCAATCCCCACATTTGCAGGCTTCGAGCGGCCGTAGGCGGTCTGAGTCGGTGCAGCGTGGTTTGCCTCGGCATAGCTAACGGCACCCTCTTTTGATCCGCGGGTCGTGGGGTCGAGCCCCACGGGACCCACCGTTTGCAAGAAGTTGGACTAGCTCGCAAGTTCGTCGACCTCGACGATGAACCCCGATTGCGTCATTCTCCTCAAGCGCGGAGGCCAAGACCCCGAAGAGTCGGTCATCCTCGACGTCGCCAAGAACCGACATGGGATCACAGCGGAGGCGCAACTTGAATGGGACGGGCCTTTTTCGAGAGCCCAGAACCCCCACTGAGCATGGTTCGCCGCTCAGGCTCAGAGGGCCTCAGGCTGGTAATCAACTTCCACGATGTCCGACGGTTTCTTAACCCAGAGACGAAGCGTTAGCTGCGCTCGGTTCCTGGCTACGAGCGCCTCTTTGAGTCCGGACGCCCCTGCCCCCTCAATATCGGCAAAGGGTCTCTGCACCGCAGCGATGAGTTGCAAGGCATTGGGGCTCTCGATGGCAAATGCCTTGGCAGTCAAGGTTGCTGCTTTGTCTGCGCTCGAGGACGCCAGCTGGTTCTCGGTCCGTTCCCGGTACGCCCGGAAGATGTAATCGCTGACGTCCTCGGCAAAGTCCTGTCGCTCCGCACGTAAACGAGCAGTCTCGTTCTCGTTCCGCATTTGCGTGGCCAGTGCGTGTGACTGCCGAGCCACCCGCCACGCAGCGAATCCAATAGCCAGCGATGCCACGCCCACGAGCGCCGGCACCACTACAAGCGAGAGCCAATCGAACCAGCTTGGTTGCTGTCCTAGCTGACCCGAAAGCTCTCGAAGCGCGCAAACCAGACGCGAAGTATCACACCCCATTTTCCAACCTTATTGGGCAGAGCCCACCGATCTGACCGGAACGGTGATCATCCATGAACAGCCCCTCCGACGCGCTCGCCCTCACACCTAACATGCGCCTCGACCTCGCCACCGCACGAGCCCGCCACGCCCTCGTCGAGGCACCCGAACCCGTGACCTACGTCCGCCTCCTCTTGATACCCCGGCTCTGCGGTGCGCAAGATGGCCTCCCCCGGCCCGCTAACGAGGCCGCACCACTCCCCCTCCGCGCCGAAGCAGTCAACGACACTGAAAGCGTCTTTGCTCAGATCCTCGACGGGGTTACCTATTGGGCAGACCAGTACACGACCCCCGTGCCATCGATCGGACAGGTCCACCGCAACGAGCAAGGTGAGGCTGCAGGGTTTCGAGCCTCCACCACCGAAGCCGGCAAGGGCGCTTACCAATCAGCTGACACTCTGGCTGCTCGCCCGCCACAACCTCATCGCTCAGCATCAGGCAGGGATCACCTACTTCGAGGACATCGCCGCGATCCTGTGAAAGCTCAGCAGCAAGTACCCGATGCTCCCCCGCGCGCCCCGCGGCGGACTCGACCGCACCTGCCCCGTTTGCGGCAAATACACCTACGGAGCAACCTGAAGCGGCGAAGCGGTCGAAGCCTTCGAGCTCAGATGCTCACACTGCGAACACCACGAAGCCGCCAACCAGTTCATGAAGACCGGACGCGTCCGCGAACTCCTTCACGAACTACGCCAAGAACATGCCGAACCCAAGTCCGAGTGGTGGACCAAACGACAAGCCATTCTCGAACTGGGCATCACCATCCAGAGCCTCAACAGATACATCACCGAAGGGCTCATAACTGCCACCTACTCGGGCACCGTCTACGTCCACACCGACGACCTGTTCAGCACCTGACGCGCTAAACGGCTCCGCATGAAAAAGAGCCAACACGCCGTAGGAGTCCACTAGACGTCATGTTTAAACATCTGTTTAGCTAACGCTAAGCATCTCGTCCGCCCGCAGGCTAAACGCCTCGGGCGGACTGGCATCTAAGCGGCGCGAAGAATGCCCTAGGCATCGGCTTTCGCTTCATCGGCCTCGGGCACCGCGGACGAAGCAATGAAGTCGAAAAGCTCCTCAGACAACGCCTCTTCGCTCCCATACCCCTGTCCAAGGCGGTGCACACTCCCATGAGGAGATAGTGCCAACCAGCTTCATCAGCTGGTTCTTGGCCTTGCGCCTCGATAAGGGCTTTCAGGAGGTCGTACTTTGTGGTTGCCATGCCGCTCCTACGATCGCTATGTCACCCCACCATGCCACGACCGACCTCGCTCGGAAACAACCGGCAGGCTTGCAAACCCCATCGGCGTTTTGAGGCCGAGCCTGGTTAGCGGCACGCCCTCTCGAAGGCCTATCGGGCCCGACGCTTCTCGGCCTCCTGGAAGAAGAGGTTCGGAAAGCTTGATCCCGCCCGGAACCATTCGTCGCCAACAAGCCGATCAGTACAAATCGTCGCCAGGTTTCGGCAGGATGATCTTGCGATCGGAGCTCCGGACGTGGAGCTTATCGAAATCAAATCCTTCATCCCGCAAAGCCTTCGATACGTGTCGGCGGATGTCATCGGCATCGTTGCAAGTCATGGACGCGTTGTAAACCGTCACGCGTGGCTCGCGAAGTCGAGGATCGTAGTCATCCCACTCGAAGTCGAAGTAGATCGGGTGTGAGGGCTGAAAGTAGTGACCGTTCTTCCGGAGCCAACCTTCGAAGTGACGCTGTGCTTGCGATGCAACACCCATGACGAAAACGTAGCCGACTCTGTAGGCAGAGTCGGACGCTGCCGACGTAGAACATCGCACCATCTGACGTAGGGGGCTGCGTCAGCCGTCTAGTAGCTCGAGGTAAAGAGCGCTCCCGTGTAAGGGAGACGTCGTCGGTTCGAACCCGATCTGGACCACTACAAGACACCTCCCTGGCGACCGAGTAAGAGTAGCCGCTCCGACCAGTCGACACAGAGCTACCAGCTGCCGCCACCACCGTCCCCGCCGAAAAAACTCCCGCCCCCGAAGACCACCGGAATAGAACCCACGACTAGCACGAGCAACGCGGCCCACAGGGTTGCCGCTGCCGCTATGAATCGCAACGACTTCCCCCAGGCGTCAAGTTTCACGCTGATAAACGTCGTCTGCGAAAACACCGGAAGAGATAGCAAATTACCCACTGCGGAAAGCGCCGCAATCCCGAAAGCTGTTGCCGTCGCCCGCAGCGCGACCTGGGACAACTGGTCAACAGGCATGAGCGCAAAAAGAGCGATCGGAGCCGCGAACAATAGGTACAGCCCAAGGAGCACTACGACGGGAACTCGCGCCTGTCTGCGGGCATCGACAAAGTTTCGCTTGACCACGTTCGAACTCTAGCCTCACATGCACCCGAGCAAGACGGTCATGAACGCCTGCTGACGATCGCGTCATGTGTGCCGAACGCCTGGGCTTTGATCCCCATTGCGATCTTGTGACGGAGCCTCACCGGGCCACAGGCACACACTTCATCGGTTCCGGAGCGCTCGTCCCGGGAGTATATGAACGAACTCTGCTGGCGAACCTAGGACAGCGCAAGGCAGAGAACGAAGCCGTCACGCCCACGACACGGGCGACAACTTGCGGAGGCGCGCAGACTCCACGCCTCGACCTTGTCGCCATTGGCAGCCTTGAGCTAGCCACCAAGGTTGCTCACCTCGACAGCCCGTCACTCACTGGCACCGGTCAGATCGCCTTCACCATCGGCGGCACAGATCACCACGACCTGCTTGACCTAGCCGGCAGTGGCTAGCTCACGTTCACCGAAGTGGGCAAACAGCGGGACATCACAGTCACCGCTTCGATCCAGCCACGCGCATGGACAGCCACACTCAGCCCACGCAGGTACGCAGCCACACAGCAACCACGACGATGGCTCGCAGACAGCACCAGCCACCAGCCCCACCCGTCCACCCCCTCCCCCACGGCTGCTCCTCCGCGTCGTCCTGCGATACGACGTCGCCTCAGCTCGCTGGTTCGAAGTCAGCAGGTCAAAGAACGGCGGTTGATACCTCGAGCGCGACTCCAAAGCGGGCAACAACGTCGAACCACCTCGGAAAGGGGGCGGGACCGAGTTCCATTCCTGGCTACCGGCCAGCAGGTGCGGCGCTAGTTTTGCGGTCATCTCCTAGCCCAGGTCGCCGCGTTCTTCACTCACAGCTCGGTTCCAGCTACCTGGCCGGATGAACTCTCCGGGCACCTCTGGACTGCGGTTGCAGATCTCAGCCCACGCGGCACCTTCCTTGGCGTCGCGGTCAGATGCCCGGCTCAGCCCAGACCATGTCCGCTAGGTGTTAGCGACGACGTCCGCGGACAGGCTCAGTTCACGCTGGGCTGCTGCCCTGCTCACGGGAGCACGTCAAGGCGAGCTACTGGAGCTCGAGTTTGACCGCGTCACTACGGAGACCATTGGACTGTCGTGTCAGTTACAGCGCCTTACCTGGTCTCACGGCTGCCGCTCCTTTTGTGGTTGGGCACGCGGAAGCGAGTGCCCTGACCGCAGGATCGAAGCGCCGGCAGATCATGAGCGCAAGCACCCTAGGCGTGGCTTCTAGCTAACCCACACGAAGTCCCGGGCAGGATGGCGCACGCTCCCGCTCGTTGAGCCTCTTCGATCCGCAGTTCTCCAAGGAATAGACGAAGCCAATTCGGAGCAGAACCCGCACGGCTTTCTGTGGACGACCACCCCGTTCGTCAGACACCGATAGAGGGTGGAGGCACGCCCGATCGACCCGGGAGGAGACAACCGGGCTTGACATCACGTTCTCGAGCGCAGCAGGCTCCCCCAAGCTCGCCTCCACGACGCCCGTCACGCCGTCGTCGTCCCGCTCGACGAAACATGCGCTTCCGAAATCGTCATTCAAGACATCGTCGGGCACGCCACCGTCGACATGTCAAGGCGCTACCGAAGCCAGAGAGCAGCCGCATCCATGACCAAGGCCCTGAATGGCCTATCGAGCTACATCAGCCCATAGGTGGGTGCTAGTCCGATGAGTTCTGCAAATCATCCGTGTGAGTCCGTATCCAGTCCCAAGAGGCGAGCGTCTCGGGGGGATCGGGCAGGTCGGCTTCTGCGCCCTCGGCATTGTCGACGAGAAGGGCGACCCCGACCCCGACGACCAGGGTCACCGTCGTAGCTCGACCAAGGAAGTAGCACGCTACGGGTACGCCGATCATCTGACCCTCATTAGCGAACTCTGTAGCGGCCCGGGATACCTCGTTGCCAACATCCGAAGCAACCACTAGCCGCTGCGAGCCGTAGTAGATCACTTGCATTGCCGTCCTCCCCTACGTGAGGTGTTGTTGCCCGCTAGGGCTACGAACGCAAGCACATCTCCGAACTTACTCCGAACGAATATTGCCATGGGAAGCCAATCGGGAAGGGTACCTGAGAGCCCTAAGCCCCGCCGTTACAAGCAACGCCAATCATCAATGGAGGGCGCCAGGCACGCACTTCTAATCCGCGGGTCGTGGGTTCGAGCCCCACGGGGCCCACCTGTATCCGTCGCAGTCCCTGCGATGCTCGACGTCGTCCGGCCTCCGAGCCCGCGTCCAGTGACTTCAGAGGCCGCACCCTGCCGCCCGGGAAGGCGGGGCCGACGTCGCACCCGAATGCGGCGGCCCCACCACGAGAGACCGAACCCGAATCCTGTCCCCCGATTTCAGGTG
>Ga0265797_10011017_pt1 | contig 11410 bp, 9 predicted proteins | sample P2T30metagenome_FD_192433 | JGI IMG/M metagenome (GOLD analysis project Ga0265797, IMG submission 192433) | Plant litter microbial communities from East Loma Ridge, Irvine, California - P2 T30 | ecosystem: Environmental > Terrestrial > Plant litter > Unclassified | place: USA: California... | reverse complement strand
GAGTCGTGGTCTGTTATGTAAAGCCCCAATGGATATGCGCGGTAGAAGTTTCATGTAGACGCGGGTGGTTGTGAATGATGTTGAAGTATAAGCCAAATAGCCTACATAATCTTTCTCGATAGCTGCGGAGTGCAACGATTTAGAACCAAGCGAGCGTCTGCGTACTTGGTAGCCGGAAGTAAAGTTGCAAAGCGGTCGACAGAGTCTGAGGTAGTAGGCGGCTGTGGTAAATTATAGAAGTGTAAGCGCGTTGAGAGTAGGCACTGTAAGAGAAAGGCTTTGCATGATGGATGATGATGGCTGCTCATGAAAGCGCTAGATTGCTACTGCGATGACCGCTGGTAGCATGGCACTTGAATGCGTGAAAGGCAATAAATGCAATCACCGCGGAGATCGGAGTCATGATAATTCTGTTTGCAGGGTGAATTCGCTGTTCACTGGGTCCCATAGTGGAAATTGCTGATTTGTGGTAGCGGCGGTGACTATCTGTTCATTATAAGAGGAATACCGTTTGTAGCTGAGATTGTGGCCATCGCACCCGATAGAATAGATATGAATAATTTTAGAGAGGCGCGGCTGCGAACAAGGTGCGAAGGAGTGTCTAGATTGCGTTATCGTAGCTATGTTAAACATATGTTGGCTAGCAGATGTAGTCACAACTAAGTGGACTACCCTCATTTCACCTATTCGAAGAGATCATGAGAAGCTATAGTACTTCAGGAAATGTGTACGTGTGCAATCGAATCTTACGGCTGTTTGATCTGGACAGAATCACTGACGGGTAGGATGACGTGGTTAATGACACACTAAACACGTTTCCCTTCAAACATGGCAACTTCTCAATCACTCCGCAGATCAATATCCTTCGCAAACATAACACGCACATTTCAAAAGACTGTGAAGAATTGGAAATCGCTTGCTAGATGAAGTCTACCATGCAATCACACTAGAACTAAAACACCTTGAACCCACCCGGCACCTGTGTCTGAAACATTCCCGCGGGATCATACTTCTTCGCCACTCCCCTCAACTTGGCTAATGACCCCTTGCCATAGCTCCCCAGTGGGTCTTGAAATGAGTCTGCAAAGTTCAGATACTTGAACCGATGCAACACTCCCTCCCCCTTGGCTACCTCTTCCACCGCTTTCAACAGATCCTTCAGCCCTTCCTTGAACCCCTCATCGGCAGCAGCAGCCTCGAACGTGAAAACTAGCTGTAGAAATATTACATTCTTCTCTGGCGTCTCGTCGGGTGAAAATCCCATGCTATTGGGCGCACTACCGTTGCGTGGAGGCGCGGGAAGCGACTGAAATGTTAGCTCGGCGACTGGTTTGGCGTAGGCGTATTGCTTCGATATCTCAGGCACGAGGGCCCTCCACTTGGCATGGATGCTATGCACGATGGTGGGGTTGACGTAGAATGATGTTGTAGCCCAAATAGTTCGTTGCGGGTTTGCAGAAACTTGTCGCGATGCATTCCTCGTGTGCTCGCTGATAGGTGCTTCAACCATGCCGTTCATGATTTGTGGCTTTACCTCCACAATCTCTTTCAAGGCACCGGGTTTCTGCGCGGCTTTGGTGTACCACATGATGCTTACAGGATTGAAGATTGAGGATGTGTGGTTGTAGCGTACGGTGACCCAGCCCGCTACATAGGGATCGTACTCGCCCATTTTAAAGTTGGTGAAGGCTTGCAGGAGAGGCGTGGTGGCGTTTGGCGCATATACTATCCTGCCGCCCCAAACGGGGCCTGCGGGGTAGGCTTTTAGGTCAAAGCGAGTGACGATACCGAAATTGCTCTGACCGCCTTTGAGTGCGGCGAAAAGGTCGGTGTGCGATGTTGCATTTGTGTTTATGATTTTGCCGCTGGCGAGGACAACCTGGAAATTCACGACATGGTCGCAAGCCCATCCTTTTTCCGGACTAAAGAAGGATATACCGCCTTTGAAGCATCGATTAGTATACCAAGATCATACGACAAGGGAGTCAAGAGTTTTGAAGTACCTCCAGTTAGGAACCCAGCCGTGCCAACAACCCCGATTCTACCTCCAAGCGCTGTCAGGTTACGCTTTTCAGCTTCATCATACACATCCTGCCACAGCGCTCCTGCACCAACCCTTATAATCTGATCACCTCTTGCGACTTCCACTTTCTTCAAGCTCTGCATGTCAATCGTGACGCCATCCTGAATGTTGTTGTAACCGGCATTTGCATTATGCCCTCCACCCTTGATCGCAAACTTGGTATGGTTACTGTACTTTAGTACATTGACAGCTGTAGCCACATCCTCGGCAGAACTTGGTCTGAAGATGCAGTACGGATGTAATCTGAGCTGAAGGAAGGGATAGGAGAGGATGGAGGCGTTGTATGTCGATGCCGAGGGACTAAAGGTGTTATTCGGTAACACTGAGGAAAGAGCTTCGCAACCGTCGAGAGAATAATTCCATCCACGAGCTGAAACAGACACAACATGAAGTAGTGACAGTAAAGTTAAGAACTGCATCTTAAAGGCTTGAACACAGCAGTGAAGTGGTCTCTCAAACCCTGCGCCATGGCGCTGCCCTTTTAAACACCCATCCAGCCTTAATCATCTGGACCTCATGGTTGCAGTAAGACTGTTCTCGTCGTCGGAAATCTCAAGTTCCCGGAGGTGAGAAGTCTACTTAATTTGTGGCGCAACGCCTCCCGAAGTCTCAGTCAGCCGCAGCTGACCTGCCATGCTATGATTGGCCGGTTCGTCTATTGGCATCTTAACTTGGAATACGGTGTGCAGTCAGATTTACACAATATACGAGACCAGGCTGTATGTATGTAGCGAACGCGGGGATCCGAAGAGTTTACTGTAGGGTGTGTTCGAGGGGCGGAGAGTGGGATTGCCGGCCAATGCCGAATGACTAGCGCTGCTCCAAATAGACACTGAGGCTTTTTACCACTGAGCACTCCTTAGCGTACCAAACTAAAGAAGCATCGCTTACTTGATCTGCCGGAAGCTCTATCTAGCTGATTCAACCTCATTCTTCACTGAGCAACTGGGAGCATGGTAGATACACGGGACTAGAACTTTGGATTATACAGGACGATTATTAGACCTAATAGTCCCCAATACTATGATTTGACAGGGGTAGAATGGTCTAAGCTCTTCGTATTACCCAACACCATGCTTTTTCTTACACTATCAAGCGACTACTCTACTTTTACCAAACGCCTTCGGGACTTCCTCAACGCTTCTGGCTTAGTCCATTCACAAATCGCTGCATCTCCCGAACAGCCACTTGCACAATTGCCGTCTGATCTGGCATATTCTTCGCTTTCTTGCTAGACCGATCCTTGAACAACACAGTACGGTCGAGATCACCGAGGATGGTCGATACAAGAGAGAAGCCACGAGCGGTTGGCGACCTCCAGGCTTTCTCTGGGAGAGCAGGCTCTCCAGAGGCGAGCTTTGCTTGCTCGAGGTCGATCTTGTGGAAGATCTCATTACACTGGAGTGTCAATCCAATGTAGTCGAATTGCAGACGAGAGAGTGCCTGTCCAAGCTTTTCGGAGTTGCGAAGCTTGTTGACAAACGACAGAATGCTAAGATCGCTATTGTCTTGCGTCCGGGAAGAGGTTCCCGAAGACCTTGCCATCTCCTCGTTCAACCGGTGCCAAGTGCGGGTCCCAGTTTCGTTTCCAAAGATGTAGTCTATCAGTATCTTTGTGGTCATAGGCGACTCTAGTGCCGGATTTTTGTGCGTTGACTTCCCTAAGGGGATCTGCCGATCAGGGTCTTCTTTTAGATCCCGAGCCTTCTTAATCTTATCGGTACTGAAGCCAGCAGCGAGTAGCATTCGCGAGAAGAACTCCTCGGGCCGAGTAGGGATCTCTTTGAGGAAGATCTTGTCCACGTGCCAGTCCATCATAACCTCAAGCTCAGGCCAGTTTCCTGTGATAAAACCACGCTTGTGAAAGCAGTTGTATAGGTGACATATTGAGAAGATTTGTGGACTAGCGTTCGCAAATCGTATTCCCGTCAGTTCATACAGTAGAGAATAAACTAGTGATAGCTTTCCAGGGCTGGTGGGAATGGCCTTCAGTAGAAAGTCTCCATCCTGAGCTGGTAAGATGATTCGAGCAGCAGTCGCTTGACGGAGGGCTTGATCGCCAGCACTATCCGGAACCCCAACGGCTTCAAATTTGTGCATAAAGAAGTCTCGATCTTCCTGGGTCTTGAATTTTGGTCTAGGATAGTCGCGCTGCAAACCGCAAAGAGGATTGATTGAGCTAAGCAACCGCATCCTTGTGTATCGCATCCGCGATGACGGGCGGTTAATAATATAGGCCCGCAAACCCCGACTATAGTCAATAATATCATCAGAGAATTGGATGCCGTTATCTTGCCAGGCAACGAATTGCGATTCGTCCTTCTGAGCTCTAACTGCAAGCGGTAAGAAGTACTTGAGAAAATTCTTTGTATCCTTCGCCCGAATGCGGATTGCAAGCTCGGCCATGAAGACGGTGGCTATTGAACATTTCATAAAGCCAACAAGCTCAGCATACAGATCCGAAAAAGTATCGAGAGCTCCCTTCAGTAACGGTAGCTTGAAGATGGCATGGAATTTTTTCCTTACGTCAGCCAGCACGATTGTTTCAAGTAGATACTGTAGTAGAAACTCATAGTCCTCTTCTGAATGAAGGCCCAAGGTGGCGATCTCCTGGACGCTTGGGCGGGATATCGAGAAGGGATAAGGCTGACTAAGATTGTCTCTCCGCTCTCTATTGATCCTAGTGACAGATCTTGCAGTCTTGCCAAAGAATTCGTCGGTCACAAGCGAAGAGTCAAACTCTCCGAGTCCTTTCTCATGAGTCTCTTGGATCAACACCTCTTCTTGGTCGCGAATCAAATCTAGTGCAGCTTCTGTCATGAGAGTTGCACGAATATTGTCTAGGTAGTCCTTGTCGGTGCTTTCCTTGATCGTGTCATGCCAGTAATCTTCGAGTTGCTCAACGACCTTGCGCATGTCGTCCGACAAGCAAGACTTTCGCATGGCAAGGTCTTCCCTGGCCATGGTCTTCATATCCAACTCGAACTTGCGGGCAAGCTCGTCAAGTTGATGGCCCTTGGCCTCATGCTCTGCTTGTTCTGCTTGTTCTGTCTCTGCAACAGTTGCTTCATTCATGGCGAGATCAGAAGCTTCGGTAGCAGATGATGTAGGAAGTACAGCTATAGAAACTTGGGCCAAGGTTTCCGATGACTGAGACGAAGTAGAGAGATTGTATCTGGAGGATGCAGATGTGAAAGTAGTAGGTCGGCCGGCCGACTGTATTTTGATGTTCTCCTTGATAAGCTCAAAGCACTGCTTCAACACCGACAAAAAGTAGGTGTGGCCATCATTAGACTCCTTGAATCGAAGTTCCTCAGTCGCGTAACGCTGAGCATACGCCTCGCGTGTTTTTACTGCGCGCTTGTGTGAGAGCAACACAAATCTTGGCATTGTCGCTGTCATATTCTGATTCTTGATGTACTCTGCCAATTCCAGAATCTCGTCGGTTGTTATATCGTACTTGGCCTTAGAAACAATAGATCCTGAAATTGATGGCTGTTGTAGTGTTATTTCTTGCAGGGAAACAGCTGGATCGCGGATCTCATGACCGAATTCACGAGCAGTGACGACTAACCAGAGGATGAAGCGTTTGGTATCAAGCTTGTACTGCTCATACGATCCCATGGTCGATCTGGAAGCCATGTCTTCGTGGGGTTGTGAAAGTGTAAGGTTGTAAGGGTGTGGGGTATATGGCTCTGATCAAAGATCTCACAGAAGGGTTGAATAGCCGCAATTGTATGGTAGAGTTGTGGTATAATGAGCTCATGGTCGTTACAGGAGTTATATAAAGGGGGGGAGGCCTTTATTAGAGCCGACATTGTGAGCCGACATTGTGAACCGACGTTATGAGCTGACATAGTGAGCTGACATAGTGAGCTTTCCAAGTGAATTGGAGGTAAGTTTTCAACATGGAAAGCTTGACAAAGTGCTCAGCGCACAGTGCCTGCGGGTGTAACCCTTAACAAGAGGTTATGAGTTTTGATGAATTACATGATTTGGCTGGAGAATGCTGGAGCTGGAATCCAAATTACTTTATTTTATCCTCTCAATTGTGTGGTTCAATCAGCAAATGAAGAATAAACAATTGAGCAGAGAACAAATTCGAGGTAGCAAACATACCAAAATAATTAGTCAAATCAACGAATAGTGTACTTGGTCTCTTGATAATAAATTTGTGAACATGTGTTTGACCGACTTTGAACATGAGAGGGTGAATGTAAGCTAAACAGTGTATTGATTATTCGGAAACGATGGTAACCGATTGCTATCTGCTTATAGCCCTGACTGCACACTTGATTTCTGAACAAGATGATGGAAGGGCAGAAGAGCGACGAAGGTCGAGTGGTTACAACGGTCTCAGAACTTGGCTCGCGAATGCCACTAGATTGGCTCATCATTTTCGAAGCGGTACAAAAAGTGAGAGTTGTCCAACGAAGAAAATTGTGATAGAGGTGATAGCGACAACGCTATATGTGACAGCGACCTGAAGTGGACGTCAGTACTATGTTGACATCAGACGGCGACATATACTCACCTTTGTATTGTCGTCCCACAAAGAGGGGTGATCCAAGTGCGAGGTTGCAGACCACACGTGCAGAAACATGCCAACAATCATGCATAGTGTTGCAGATGTCAGAAACATCACCGGCATCTGCCAGGTGAAGATTTGAAGTAGGCTGGGCGTCCGTCGACCAGTCTTCGAACTATGGCTTTTCTCACCGTTTGTCTTTGAGAGTAATTTGCGGATGTTTTCGAGGCCGTCCCGGTGCGATGAGAGCCTATGAAGTCGTACAGTTTGATCGGCAGCCGTAAGGATGCTGAAAAGCGACAAGATGATACCACAGTACCACGACGTGCGTACAGACCATGGTGACTTTTCCCCGTTGGGTAAAATATTCGGCCAGCTGCCCGTTGACGTGAGAACTCCGGCCAGTAGCGCAGCCTGTCATATGTCAGCTCTGCTGAAGTGAAAGATTGAGTTGAGTATCCCAAAGATAGGCACCCTGATCTTGTGAAGGATACCTCGCTTAGGATCACGTGATAGAGGGAAAGCGCATTGGATACGTACCACGACACCCACGAAGTTCAGCTCACTGAGCTTGTTGTCTCTCCATTTAACAGTAAGTTCATCTCGGTCGTCTTCATCCTCAGTGTTGAGCAGAATCTCTAGCGGATCATAGGTAGTCTCGTCCGGAGCATAGATGCCTCCACCAAAGAACTGCAGGACGTGTATGAATGTCCACCCATTGCCATCACGTTCATTTCCAATCCTTTGATGCGATGACCTTCCTAGGAGTGGCGTTTGCGAGCCCGAAGTGGCTCTGTCTTCAACATCGTTGTCATACGTCATATCTAGCAAGACTTCCTGGTTTCGCGCTTGACCGCAATCCGATGTTTGTTCGTTGAGATGCTAGACTGGAAGACTGAGTAGTATACGAGTTTATGAAGCTTGATGAATGCACGAGATCGTTGCTGTTTGTCTATGTTGGTCAACACCCCTCAGCTGGGGTTCTGAAGTGGGCAGAAAGTCTCGTGCGGCCGCCAATGACGCACGTCGGCGCGTGAGCTTTGCCGGCCATCACGATCATCACCAAGCTTACCACATTGCATCACGCTACTGTCGACACAGATTCTAGATAGGAGTCGAAACACTGGAGATGCAGGACGTTGTGGGGGATGTTGGTGTTCAACGATGCCTGGCCTATCGTCGGAGCGCAGTTGCCGCCACCGCCCCACGCGGTGAGATGCAAGTTTCTGTGGAGCCGTTGGAGGTCCACAAATGCCAATGACGTTTGTGACTCGAAAGGACAGATACTAGGCCTAACAAAACACAATTTCACCAAAGTCAATTATCTATAGTCGAAGAATACCACCACAATGTCCGCTAACCGCCAAAAGAAAGACTTGTACGTCGGCGTTGACCTGCATCGTTGGTGGAAAGAGGCAGTGGTATACCAGGTACGAGTACCCCTCATATCCACTGTAAATTCTGACACAATTAGATTTACCCGGCCTCGTTTCTAGACAGCAATGGCGATGGATGGGGCGATGTCCCCGGCATCACGCAGAAACTCGACTACCTCAAGAGCCTCGGTGTAGATGTGATATGGATATCACCAATCTACAAGAGCCCGCAGGCAGACATGGGCTACGACATCGCCGACTATGAAGACATTGACCCCAGCTATGGCACTTTGGCTGATGTCGACAATATGATCAAAGAGATCAAGAAACGCGGGATGAAGCTCGTCATGGATCTCGTAGTCAACCATACCTCAGAAGAACATGCGTGGTTTCTGGATTCCCGTTCATCAAAGGAGTCATCAAAACGCGACTGGTACATCTGGAAACCTGCAAAGTACGATGCTGATGGTAATCGCCAACCGCCAAACAATTGGGCTCAGATTTTGGGTGAAGCGAATTCGGCGTGGACATGGGATGAAAAGACGCAAGAGTATTACCTATCATTGTTCACTCCAGAACAGCCAGATTTGAACTGGGAAAATCCCGACGTCCGCGAAGCTGTGAAGAATGTTCTCCGTTTCTGGCTCGATCGCGGTGTCTCCGGGTTCCGCATGGACGTCATTAACCTGATCTCGAAAGTCCAGACCTTTCCTGACGCTGCCGTCACCATCAAGAACAACAAATACCAGAGAGGCGATAAGTACTTCGCTAATGGTCCACGGCTGCACGAATGGCTCCAAGAACTCCGCCGCGACGTCCTTTCCAAATATGACACTCTAACCGTCGGTGAAATGCCATTCGTTCGTGACGATGACGAGGTCATCAAAGTTGTCGGCTCCAATCGCGGAGAGTTGAACATGATATTTGTTTTCGATTTGGTCGACATTGACAACATACCTGGAGACTTCAAATACACACTGTATCCCTGGGATGCCCGCGACTTCAAAGCGATAGTAAACAAATTCCAGCGCTTGATGCTCGACCGCGACGGCTGGAACTCACTCTATGTCGAGAACCACGATCAACCGAGGAGCATAAGCCGGTACACGGATGATAGTGACGAATGGCGTGAATATGGTGCGAAACTTCTCTGCCTGATGCAAACCACACTCGCCGGAACGCTATATGTCTACCAAGGCGAGGAAATTGGTATGCGCAACGTACCCAAGGAATGGAAACCTGAAGAGTACAAAGATGTTGAAAGTATCAATTTCTTCAAGAAGTAAGTTTTGCCTGTTCTCACCACCACTCAATCCGCTTTACTAAGTACCGTTGCAGATACCGCGATCTCTACCCCAACGATCCCGAGAAGCAAGCCCTGGCCGCCGAAATCATGCAGCGCAAAGCCCGGGATAGCGCCCGCACACCCATGCAATGGAACGCCTCCGCACAAGCCGGCTTCACAACCGGAAAACCCTGGATGCGCGTCAACGACGACTATCCCAATATCAACACCGAGGCTCAGCTTTCTAACCCCACGCCCTCACCTGGTATGCTTTCCGTTCATGCATTCTGGAAGCGTGCGCTCGAGTGTCGCAAGGAGAATAAGGATGTTTTCGTGTATGGCGACTTTGAGATGCTGGACATGGACCATCGCCAGGTGGTTGCATATAGACGCTGGAGCGAGAAGAGTGCGTTTATTACAGTGTTTAATCTGAGTGGGGAAAAGGTTGTGTGGACGAAGATGGGGGATTTGAAGGTGAAGAAGTGGGTTGCAGGAAATTATGATGAGCGCGAGTTGGAGGGTAGGGCGAAGGATGGAGAAGTGGACTTGAGGCCTTGGGAGGCTATTTTGGGCATGTTGGAATAAGATAAGATGCAAGGCTCATTCATGTGCAAGCATAAATTTCAGAATTTTACTCCGCCTTCCATCGGGCTAGCTATATCCCTACTTCTGTCTGTGACCCTGTGCTCTACCGCACTTGTCTACCAAGTCCCGGTAGTGAAGAAATCCTTGCCATGGTAACCCTAGCTATACCGTTGCTTGTATAGCGCAAACTATAAATTCATGCATTGGAACCCGAACTTCTCCCCATATCTATTGGTAGGACTTGCAAAGACCGTCAAGTGAATCGTAATTCCTCCATGCGTTGAGCTCTAATCGCTGCCTTGGCTTTCTTGAACCTCTTCGCTTCCTCTTTCTTGATGTCATGAATGATCTTGAATCGTGCCGTTCGAATCCGCTCTTGCTCCAGGGCTGCGTTGGCGTTATTGAGTTGTTGTTGCATATTGTCAAGGGCGGTGGCTAGTTGAAGGCAACGTTCCTCGGCAGCCGTTAGTTGCTCCGACTGGGTCTTGGTTATATTATAGAGTTTTTCGGTTTGAGTAGACTGGCTTTTCACAATAGCAGTCTGAGTATTCAGTTTGGATTCTAGATCGGCTATCTTTGCTTCCAAAGGTATAATAAACTTCGTATTGTGTGCTTGTGTCTGACGCTCAAGCTCCAACTCTTTGTTTGCAACATCGACTTCGAGCCGGCAGACTGTGGGGGTGTAGTATGCAATGTCGATGTCTCGTTGTTTCAATTCTTTAAGAAGTTCTTGCTTGTTTCTCCTGTCATAAACTGCGTCGTAGTCTACTGCTGTGTCAGATACCCATTCTACTGGCATGAAGAATAAAAGGTGGCATTACCTTTGGACATAAGTGGATACTTTGCGTCATGACTTTGCACTTGTTTCTGGTTTTGTTCGGTAGCTGGAGAAATCAACGCTTCCAAGATATCTTCATCAGTGGGTCTTGAGAGCCATTGAGGCCCTTCATTCTGAGTAGCGACTCGAAAGTATTGACCGCTAACTATGGCTTCTCGTACTAGATGAGGCCCGAAGCCTTTCATACTCTCCACTGTAGGGCGAGAAGCTCGGTGTAATGCTACGCATGTCTTTTTCAAGTCATCGAAGAACCCGGGGTAATCGACAAACTTCTTCACCACACCTCCAGCCAGGAAATAATAGCTGATCAGTGCTCTGAACCAACGCTGGTCATCTTTTTGGAGTCTTCCTTTTTTTGCTGGGTGGACAAGGTTTTCTTTCGTATTATTCGCGATATCGTCTTTTAGTACCCCCTGTAGATGTAGGAGAAGATATCGGATATCTTGAAGGGCGACCCGGTTCTTCAAACCCTCCCATTTGATGGCAATAGCTCGAGCGTTCTTGATGTAGTATAGCTCGATCTGGCTTCCACATACGTCCAGAGAAGCGTAGACATGATATTCGCTGTGTCTATGGATATGCCCGACACGTATAACCTTGCCAGCCATGGACTTAGATGCTGAGTTTAGACCAAGGTTGTCGCGTTGTCGTGTCCGAAGAATCTCTTGCCCAAGATGTACGAAGTAATATCCATCGCCAACAGCTGCCATGAGCT
>Ga0265797_10011016_pt1 | contig 11410 bp, 12 predicted proteins | sample P2T30metagenome_FD_192433 | JGI IMG/M metagenome (GOLD analysis project Ga0265797, IMG submission 192433) | Plant litter microbial communities from East Loma Ridge, Irvine, California - P2 T30 | ecosystem: Environmental > Terrestrial > Plant litter > Unclassified | place: USA: California... | reverse complement strand
TGAGAGTGGTCCGAAGCCTGGCATGCGTTCAAACTCGACGTAGCTGAACGAGATGTCCCGACATCGTCCAAAAGCCGGCTGTGTACCCGGTCACCGCGCTATCCGGGATGATCTTCCTCTCTCGCCGAGGCTTTGCACCGCACCACGCTCGATGAAATCGATGCTGCAGTTTTGTACTGACATCTCGTAACTTGTGATTGTTCTGGCCTGCGATGAGTCCATAGACTCCGGTAACGTCAACAAGAAACACCGCACCCCTCGCCGACTTTGCCCAGGTCGCGGCTATAGCTTAACGGTCAGGTTCAACGCCTTGGCATGCACTGCTAGATATGGTCTTCTCAGAAGGGTTCTGATTGGGTAAGGCACTTGTGAAGAATCACGGCACGTCTTGCGGGCATTCCGAATAGTGATGTAACTTTAGTTGCATTAGCACGCTATACATCGGTCGGACATGCCATTCTCACGCGCAGGGGAATGTCCCGTGAATGACAGGGTATAGTGTGACGTTGGCGTTGAGTCTGTTGCTCCTACGATCTCGTACGCAGATATTGCGCCCAAATTGAACAAGACGTGCCGTGGCCAATGTACTGCAGCCAATATACTTCAGTGGAGCCTGGAAACCATTGACCCGTGATACCTAGACAGTATTGATACCTTTTCAAGACAAGAATGCACTCCGTGCCGTCCGATATTCAAGCCTGAATCTTCACACGAAGAATATCCTTCAACGCAACAGCGTCGGCGGCAAACTTGCTGATACCTTCCGATAGCTTATGTACAGCCATGGCATCTTCGTTGAAGTCGAATCGAAATCCAGCCTCGTCGTCACGGTAAGTCCTGCGCTCAATGTCAAGTTTGCAGGCTTCCCCGCTCTTGAGCTTCTGCGGAACAGCGTCTTTGCAGCGATATAACTGCTCGAGCAAGTTCGGAGCAATAGTGAGGTAGTCGCAGCCAGCGAGCTCGGTAATTTCGCCAATGTTGCGGAAGGAGGCTCCCATAACGATGGTTTCGTATCCGAACTTCTTGTAGTAATTAAAGATCTGAACCACCGACTGAACGCCCGGATCATTCTCTATAGAGAATTGCATGTCGGTGTTGGCCCTATGCCAGTCGAGAATTCGGCCGACGAATGGAGAAATGAGATAAGCCCCAGCCTCGGCCGCGGCGATCGCTTGCACGATCGAGAATATGAGGGTGAGGTTGCAATGAACGTTGTGCTTGTCGTGAAGTTCGAAGGCGGCCTGGATGCCTTCCCATGTGGAGGCAAGCTTGATCAAAACGCGCGACTTGTCAATGCCTGCCTCCTTGTAGAGCTATGATTGCCATCAGCACGTGTTCAACTACAGGTACCAGTGGGTATCTGTACTAACCTCGATGATTCGGAGTGCTTTTTCAACGGACGTCTTCTTATCGAAGGAGAAGTGGGCGTCGATTTCAGTGGACACTTTCCCGGGTACGATCTTCAAGATCTCGCTACCAAATTGGACAAGCAGATTGTCGAAAGCGGCGTCAACTTGGTCGTCGATACTTTTGGCGGACCCTTTGCCGTATGCGATCGCTTTGTCAATCAAACCGGCGTACTCCGGCTTCTTGGAAGCCGCCAGGATGAGCGAAGGGTTGGTTGTCGCGTCTTGCGGCATGTATTTTCCAATCGTCGCGAAGTCGCCTGAATCGCAGACAACAGTCTTTGAAAGGAAACGTGCTCGTCAGTACCTTCCATCTTAACATGACAAATTTCCCAATGTAGGTAATACGCACAGTGCCTGTGGCTTTCAGGGCGTCGAGTGAGGAAGGCATGCTTCCCTCGGCTCCTTCGGACGTCGCCCGGTCTTCTGCCACTGCAATAGAGATCTGAGCGGGTTTCCAGATATTCGGGATGAGCCGGTACTCCTTCTGCCTTCGCTTTGCAGAGTAGAGTTGCGCCAAGCATCAGAGCGACAAAGGTCGGTGTCTTCGCGCAAGGCTGCCTCTTCTATACCTCATCGAATGTCTGTCCCTGAGGTATGTACTTCTCTCGCTCAGCCGTCAATATCTGTATGGTTTCGGCAGCCGTCACTCCGTGTGCTCGTTGCTCCCTTCAACCGACCCTTGCTCCGATTATTGCGGCTGGATCTTCCCCGATCTAGCGGGTGTGCCCAGACCTAGCATGCCTTCGGTCCGATGAGCTCCAGCGAATCTCGGACCAACACCGTCCACGCCTCTCTTCTCGCCCGGGGGCATATCAGGGAGCATGAGATCCTTCGGCGAACCATGACGTTGACAAGTTTCCAAGAGTCCGCTCGCACTGAATCATGCGGCATGTTTGCGCCGAATGTCCCATCATCTTCGGCAGTATTCAAGCTGTATCACACGTTGACACACTGCGCAAATAATGCCATGGTCCGAGTCAGTGGTGTGACTTTCACAGAAGCCGCATCGGTGAACGGATTGTGACAGCATTGTTCCGCTTCGATAATGCGGTCCGAAAGTGCATGCCGTTACTTGCGGATGATGTTTAGTGTTTCACGCCGCTCAATGCCGCTCCTCCGTGAATTGCCAATCCACATGGCGCGGTGGGCGCGAGCGGTCAACGGAGAGCGTCAGCCAACAAGCATGGCGCGACAAAGTCAATAGCCATCGCAAAACCATATTCGCTGAGATTCACCCCAACGTGGATGTAGGTCCGGTACCATCGGAGGTCAGCACACTTCCGCGAACTCGCGCGGGCACAAAAGCTTCCGACATCCCCGTATACTCTATAATAAACAAAGTTTGGCTGATCTGTTCGCACAATGCCCTAAACTCAAACCCTTCGGACCGCAGCTCTCCGACGTATGTCTCGTCAGTAGCTTTACTACGTTTCGGGCACGTGGGCAAAATTTCAGTAATCATAATATACAGTTGAGCCCATGACCATTACCAGCCTGTAGTGCTGTTCGCCAGGCTATATCGTCTCTTCGATTTGTGTCTACCTCGATGACTATTCGCGATCTCGTCGGATCGTTAGCACGGTTCGCACAAGAGACGACACTCTCCGGGGGATTAGTTTCGCTATTACTGGATCGAGATCGGCGGGGCTTCATCATCACAGTTCTTTATTCGCCCATCCCAGAAGCGTGTCTGTATCTGCATCTGGCATATTTGGAGGGAATAGAAAGACATGTGCAGGCTTATGGTTTTGATGGAGAGATGTCGGCGATTATGAGTTCGCAGTCCGCGAGAATACCAAGATCATTGAAGGATTTGCCAAAGACAAGAAGCAGACATGCAACATTGCTCCGGTGGGATCATGGCGTATGGGCTGAGAAAAAGTCGTCTCCACGATCAAGAGTACGCTTTGATTGCTCGCCTGACGCGCATTGAGTATGTAAGACGAATCTCTCCTATCAAGCTCTAATACCTTTTATTGTAAACTGCTAACTAGCATGGATCAAAGGTAAGAGCACGACCTCTATCCACGGATGCATAGATATTTTCAGGCCACTGGCGCATGCTGTCACATGTCATTATCATGAACGGCTCTCACTCTCGGCACGAAGTGACGGTACGTTCCCTGAGCCGGCGATGCCGATGGGGTACTCGTTGTCTTCGACTTGGGTCCGCGCTGGCAATTTAGTGACACGCGAGACAGTCCGCAGGAACTGCCGCAAAACGGCAGAAGTAGTTCCCTGAAAGGTTTCCTGGATGTTTTCGAGAGAACGGCCGCAAGTCTCAGGCATAATTGCGGCCAGGACCACAACAGTTCCTAGCGCTAAGCCTCCAAAGAGGAAATAGACGCTAGAGGAAGACTCGTTGAGGAGTACTGGTGTGATGAGCAGCACGATCCAGTTAGCAAACTGAGAGTAGGATTAGCCAAAGCAAGAAGTCCGCCATCCGCTTCGCTTCCGACTCACGAATGCTAAGCCTTGAGCTACGCAGCTTGCTGCTGCCCGTGTATGCGCTGGCTGAATCTCGCTCGCGTATATTTTGCCGACTATCCCCCAAGTCGCGCAGTATGCAATCCCAAACAAAAACACAGCAACGATGACTGCCCACTTCGCGACACTTGATCGATCGACAGCGCTTGTGGCGTACAAACACCCAATCAGTACCATACATGCGGACAATACGAAGCCGCCTGTGATTGCTGACGTCCTCCGACCCCACTTGTCCGCAAAAAGGAAAGCAGGCACCGAAACTATCAGCATCAAGATTGCCGATATGCCGGATGCAAAGAAAGAGGCTGACTGTGAAGAAAGGCCGGCTTGCGCGAACAGGTTTGGTGCGTACTGCCAGGGGAGTCAGCGTAAGTTATCCCGTACGTCGGGACCAGGTATAGCGATTTACGTAAAGTATGCCATCAATTCCAGAGAACTGGACCATCCCCAGGGTGAAAAGCCCCAACATTGTCCGCGTCCGATACGCTTTCGAGAACAAAAGCGAGAATGATTTTCGTCCCGAGGGACCCGGCTGGTTTTCCAGCACCATGAAATCCCGCTCCGCCTCAGTCATCGGGAACTGTAGCCTCTGCAGTGATTGCAATGCTGCCGCGTGCCTTCCGTGCAGCATCAACCATCGCGGCGATTCCGGTAGATTGACGCAACTCAACACGATGCCGAGAGCAATAAAAGACTGCAAAATCAAAGGCAAGCGCCACGCTATACTCGTTTGGATTGATACCGAGCCGTAGCATGTGAAGTAGCCGACGCAAACGCCGGCGGTTATGAGAAATTGTGGTAGGCCGGCAAGAATGCCCCGGATCCGGGCGGGCGAGATCTCGCAAATGTACACACTCATGTTCCCGAGGTAGATGCCTTGGCCAACGCCGGCCAGAGCCCTTCCAACCATGAAATGAGGTAGATGAAACGCCGTACCCTGTAGTAGGGCGCCAACACCGAACAGAGCAGCCCCTAGAGAGATGATCCTCAGACGGCCGAAGGAATCTGCAATATGACCAGAGACCAGGGACGGAATCACGCCAGCGAGCATTATGATGGAGACTGTGAATCCGAGAAGGAAGGACGACAAAGTGCCGATGGAGGTTTCGAATTGCGGCATGGCAAGCATAGCACCAATGGAGCCCGTGTCGTAGCCGTTTGCGAAGCCTCCGACGGAGACAAGCAGCGAAGCGATTGCATATTTCGGCAGCGAGTAAGGTGCCATGTCGCTTGTGGACAACACACCTGAGCACTGGTAGTGTGTGCGCACTTTTGAGGATCACAGATCTGAACGGTGGTAGGGTATTGTGGCAGATTCATCTAAAGAGGCTGATAAGCTGATCGCGGGCTGGTGTGACGCGCAGATGGCGCCTGCCGAAGAACTCAAGTAGAAAAGTGAAAGATGCGTGTGGGCAGCAAGCAATCGTTCGCAGTCGTGAAGATAGGGCGGCTAGCGTTGTGGTATGGGCACACTAGAGGTGGGGCATCAACGATTGCATCATCGCCTTACGGATCAAACCCGCTGCCCGGGCTGACCAGCCCATATGCAACTTCGGCTCCATTACTCCCCGCAACGAAGCAGAACACTAGCGCTGGGTCTACAGGATTGTGAATTCTTGTCACTACTCGGGCACCTGCCGACCGAAATGTGACGTAAATGACCACCCTTGCTCCGCGCTATTTCCTCCGTGAGCTCGTGGGCGGCAGCAAAGTAAGTCGGCGACCTGAGGGCTCTTCTTACTCCGCATTGCCCCGGAGAGCAGATTTCCGAAAAGTCGACAGAACACTGGGATAGAGCTTGCAGGAGCAGAAGCCGGCCTCGGCCCAAGCTTTTCGATTCTGTCAAGATATTGGTCGAATAATCTCAACTGATAAAACGCCTCCATATTTCCGGGTCTGTCGGCGCAGAACCCAACATTCGTATCCTATCATTGCACGATCTCGCAGTTCTGTCATCAATCATTCGGACATCTGGCAATCATGACCAACGCTCCTACAATAGCAGACGCAAAGGGTCAGACGGCCAGGGACGACTTGAAAAAGCGTGCGATTCCTCACATGGTCCTCAGTTGCACCGGGGAACAGTCCATGACACCTGCGCCCACTTCGACACCGCATCGCGCACCGGAAGTTGATGCATCAAACCGATTCTCCGTCTCTGGAAACGCAATCGTCACAGGAGGCACAGGAACTTTGGGACTAGCGGTATGCCATGCGCTGCTTGAACATGGTCTGTCCGGCCTGGCAGTGTTCGATGTGAACGCCGCACAGTCTGAGATCCATGCGCAGTCTCTAAGGAGCCGTTTCCCTTCACGCACCATCGTCGTTTTCCAGGTCGACGTCACCGACGAGATCGCCGTGGAGAACTCAACGAAAGCTGCTGCAGAGACCCTCGGCTCGATCGATCATCTTCTTTGCTTCAGCGGCATTGTTGGCTGCGTCAATGCTATCGACATGACACCGGCACAATGGCGTCGTGTGATGGATGTGAACACAACGGGGTCCTTCTTCTGCGCGCAGGCTGCAGCCAAAAGAATGGTCGAGCAGAAGCGGGGAGGATCCATCACATTTACGGCTTCAATTTCAGCGCATCGCGTCAACTATCCTCAGCCACAAGCTGCCTACAATGTCAGTAAGGCGGCATTGATCACGCTGAAGAACTGCCTCGCAGCGGAGTGGGCGCGCTACGGTATTCGCACAAACTCCATCAGCCCAGGCTACATGGATACAATTCTGAATGAAGGCGACGGTATCGCAGCCGCACGCAATGTTTGGGCAGAGCGCAATCCGACTGGCAGACTAGGTGTGCCGAGCGAGCTGACTGGGACCGCGGTACTGCTTGCAAGTGCCGCAGGATCTTACATAAACGGAACGGACATTGTTGTTGACGGTGGTGGTTTGGTATTTTGAAGGGGATAAGGGGGATAGACCTACAAGTCCGAGATCGTAACAAGGCGAATGCAATCTTACATTGCGACGAATCAATAGACGGACGTGGATCGGCTGTCGCAGATGCGATTTATCGGCTCGCTTGCTCCACAGCAAAGGGGAAATAAATAGCAGCTTTTTGAGGAAATGGCAGTGTGTTGTGAGGTATGAGCACAGCGCACCAATAGATCGAATTAGCGTTGTTAGAGCAAACAAAGTGCCACCACTTGACGTCCGCGGTTGCAAGTGATTGAGGATAGCCAACGAGAATGTTGCGGGTTTTGATCGGCGGGACTGTAAGATGTACACGGTATTTCCCAGCTTCAATACCTCAACCTCTCGAAGTAGAAATGTCCTGCGGTCCCACGGCTCGTCAAGATCGGTGTGAAGAGTGACCTCCCAGTAGGTGCACGCCTCGAAAAGACCGAAGGCGATGGAATAACGCCAGGAGGGACGGTAGCAGGATCCGTGAGTCTTGTAAAGTAAAGAGAAGACGATAAAGCGCCGATGGAAGCGATGTACCGAGGCATGGCAAGAGCAGAACGAATGCGGAGAGTGTTATGACCATCTGCAAAGCCCCCGACCAAGACAAGTAACGGTGCAATCGCAAATTTCGGACGTTGGTTCCTACCCTAGTGATTACAGTCGACTAGTTGGAGACCCAGTCGTACGTAGACTCTAAGAGCACGAAACCTTGTTCGATTGCGACGAGTCTGACCAAATCGCCATGCAGCTTACGTGCGATAGCCGCTTGTAAGACTCACGAATCGGCGACGTAGATTGAAAATCTCGGTGGCCCAAGATGGTTCAAGGGACCGGAGACGTTCTTCGGAGTAGCGACTCCGCAGCTGCCGCATCCACGAAGATGTGGTCATCCCCAAGACGCCGGCTAGAAAATGAAGCGTCGACAAGTGTCCTGGGTGGGATGGTCTGATGCATTGGTGGCGTTCAGCAGGGACTGACGATCTTACATGCAACCAATAGCCCAGACACCGCTCGGAGTGCTGATCTCCGGAGATCGCTACATTCACAAATTGTTCAAGTATTCACGCAAAACAGTGTTACCAAAAGGACTGATCAGATGTTTGAAGAGCTTTTGCGTTGATACTGTTAAGGGCTCGAACATGATCGACTTGATCCAAGTGCATGCATTGCTTGGCAATTACTTGCACGCCTTCAAGCATGACTAGAGATCACGCGCGCGAGGCATGGCTCATCCATGTGCTGTCCCTGGGAGCTCGACTACCGCAATGCCGGGATATGCAAGCTCTATCGTACGCTCTCAAAGATTGACACGCACGAAGGGTATTGAATATCCAAAGAGCGCCATTTAGGCATGAGGTACAACTTAGCCGTCGAAATTTATGGTAGGAGCTTGAGATCTTGACACTATCGTCCTACAAGCATGCTACTTCTGGAAGATTGCTATTTGTCCCTGCAGGTTGAAAGAACTGAGGCATGGGATAGTGACCGCCGCCAGGTCCTGAGAATGCCGACCTCCTTCCATGTACAACCGATAGTACAATCGATACGAGTGAACATGGCCGCATGGTCCAGGCCGTGCCACATAACACTACTGGCCTCTTTTCGACTTGCTATGGGACACGCGGATCAAGCCACAGCAGGGCTGTTGCGGGGAAGGAACGATACTGACGGCCTAGACCTCCGGGGAATCGTTACTACGTGACTGCAGAGCTCAACTGGGAGGTCCGATGGTAGCGATCGCAGCAGCTTGAATACTGGTCGACACCAGTGGGTGGCAAAAGGCTCGAGGGGTCTAGATCTTCCACGGAGGCCGCAGCCACAAAGATCACCCCTATGGAACTTTACATATATACCGACTGCTACCCGTGCGAGTTCATGTTCTACACAGCTGACCAGTTTGTGTCTCGACCGGGGACCTCTCAGCCTGAGTAATACATAGCACATCTATCGACACGCGCGGAATAGTGACAACAATGGAACACCACGAGCACGTTGGGTACGACACTTCCTTGCTGCCAGCTCTAACATAGCTGACATACGTCTAGGAGCAATGCTACCCAGAAACCCGACATCATTTTTGCTAGTGCTGGTAAGCACTCACTTCACCTTGCGTCTTGATACAGACTCTAATGTAATGGAACCATCAGAGGATCGAGCCCAGAGCATCACTAAGCTAACACATAACACTGGTGGAGAGTATGTCTTCGAAGTGTCTGTAGATGGGAAGACGGAACGCTGACTGCTAACAGGGTCCGGAATCCGCTTACTGGCATTCCTCGCAACGATTTGATGAGGTCTGTCGAGACCTTTGCCGCAGCACAAGGCCTCCACGACATCTTGCCGCTGCTTAAGAAAGGAGCTTTGGTCGCCCAGGATCCATCATCTTTCGAGAATATCCCTGAATTGAACGAGTCTGACAAGGAGGCCTTACGACAAGAAATCAGCCATCGATGGCGTCAGCCCAAGGTCCTCTATCTTGTTGTCTTGCTAAGTTCAATTGCTGCAGCGATTCAGGGCTGGGATCAAACTGGTTCCAACGGGGCTAATCTTTCCTTCCCAATGGCATTTGGCATCGACGAGGGTCCTGACGGCCCGTGCGCGGCAACTGGTACATGTGAGAAGAATCAATGGCTCGTCGGGTTCATCAACGCCTGCCCGTACTTTGCCATTTTCCTCTTGTGAGTACTCAGCCTCTGTTGGTTCTCATCCGTGCTGACAGACACAAGTGCTAGCTGGATATCTGATCCCTTGAACCACTGGCTTGGACGGCGCGCCACAATTTTCATCGCAGCTGTGTTTTCTCTACTTGCGCCCATCGGTATGGCTGTCAGCCAAAACTGGCAACAGCTGGTCGTGAGCAGAATCCTGCTTGGTATCGGCATGGGTCTGAAAGAGGTGACCGTGCCCGTCTACACCGCCGAGGTCGCACCCACGAAAATTCGTGGCGGACTGGTCATGTCCTGGCAAGTCTGGACTGCTTTCGGAATCTTGCTTGGCACTTCTGCCAACCTTGCTGTCAAAGATGTTGGCGATATCGCGTGGAGGCTCCAGCTGGGATCGGCCTTCATCCCCGCTATACCACTTGTACTTGGGATATTATTTGTCCCAGAGTCACCTAGGTACGTTTGCCTTTCGTTCACTAGAGCACAGGAGGCGACACACTTACACATATCACTCAGATGGTTGATGTCAAAAAATCGGCATATGATGGCATTTGAGTCTCTACTCAAGTTACGGGGATCCGATATACTAGCCGCTCGAGAGTTATTCTACGTTCACGCACAATTCGAGCAAGAAAGATTACTCGTCGAGGAGTCAGGCATTGCCGTTAGAGCAAGTGTGTTCACACGCATGATCGAGATGTTCACTATTCCCAGAGTCCGAAGAGCGGTTCAGGCCTCCGGAATCGTAATGATTGCACAACAGATGTGCGGAAGTAAGTAATATATCTTTCTGCACCATCACTACAACGTCGAGCTAAATTGTTCTCTACCAGTCAACATCATTGCCTTCTACTCATCGACTATCTTCGCCAACGCAGGAGCTACAGTGACTGGCGCTTTGCTCGCGTCATGGGGCTTCGGCATAATCAACTTTCTCTTCGCCTGGCCAGCGATATGGACCATCGACACTTATGGACGACGAACCTTACTCTTGTTCACGTTTCCGAACATGTGCTGGACTCTCCTTGCAGCTGGACTCTGCTTCTACATTCCGGAGTCCAGCCCGGCACACCTTGCGATGATCGCACTCTTCATCTATCTCTTCGACGCGTTTTACTCTCCGGGAGAGGGACCTGTTCCATTCACATATTCAGCAGAAGTATTTCCACTCTCTCACCGAGAAGTGGGAATGGCTTGGGCGGTGTCAACGAACAATTTTTGGGCTACAGTGGTCTCGCTCACTTTCCCAAGACAGCTGAGGGCATTTGGCTCAACTGGAGCTTTTGGATTCTACGCCGGACTAAATGCGCTTGCATTTCTCATGATCTTCCTCTGGTTACCCGAGACGAAGCAGAGATCGCTCGAAGGTAAGTGTCCTGGCCGACTCCAATCATTAACCACGATGTGTTTGTTTTTAACCCTTCGAATAGAGCTGGACTATATATTTGGTGTCCCAACGCGTACCCACATGAAATATCAGATCTTTGAAGTGTTGCCTTACTGGGTAAGAACACAGATCCTGCGCCAGAAGCACCTGGAAGCTCCCCGGTTATACAAATTCAACTCGGATGATCAACATACTCTCAGATCCGGAGGTTCCAAGCAGAACGAGAAGGTGTAAGGCGCATTCTAGATCATCACTAAAAATCAAGCAAGAGCGGCTGGCATTGCTGGAATAAGACTAGAGAGATTGTGATCAGTGGCTGGAAAGTTCTGAATCTTCGGAGGAATGTAGTCCATGCAAGCGGTGTTGGAAACTCTTGGTAGATTGATTGATAAGAGCTTCGATTGCAAGCTTCTGAACGATAAGTACGCATTTTCACGCAGCTATATTGCTACACTACGTCATTCTGGATCAAAAATGCAAGTTCCAGCTCGCACGTCGAACACCCTTCTTGTGACCGAGTAGTGCTACGGACATGAGCGGGCGGCCACCTT
>Ga0265797_10011015_pt1 | contig 11411 bp, 11 predicted proteins | sample P2T30metagenome_FD_192433 | JGI IMG/M metagenome (GOLD analysis project Ga0265797, IMG submission 192433) | Plant litter microbial communities from East Loma Ridge, Irvine, California - P2 T30 | ecosystem: Environmental > Terrestrial > Plant litter > Unclassified | place: USA: California... | reverse complement strand
TCAAAATGTCTATCAATTTAGTGTCGAATACTATACGAGCTCCGTATCCCCGTCTGCAATCCCCAACGTCTACACCAGTACCAATCCTGCCATACTTGATAACGCAATTATGGCAGAAATTACCGTAAAACATTCAGCGACTAATTCTAATATCATTAATACCGCAGTATTACGTGTCACGAGGATAAATTAATGCGACTATTGAGAAATAAAAACCAAGGCTTTGTCCTTGCGACTATGGTGATAATGATGACGACGATGCTTATTATTGGTATCGCAATTTTGCAAACGATTATCTCAATTATCAATACTTATAATCAGACATACTACACTGCCCTTGCAACACAGGCGGGTGAGGCTGGTATTGCGCTAGCTAATACCTGTGCTACAAAAAATGGCTACGAACGAAGCTGGGGTGACGTAGGCACGACCACAGAATTAACACAACGAAAAGACTGCAACGGCAATGCCATATCAGGTATACGCCCATACATCGTGAACGAGAACGCGAAATATCGCACCAGTTTTGTTGTTGGTGACTTAACAGCGAGAATTGACGGCTCGTTAATCATTAAGTCGGTCGGAACCATCGAGTTCCTTAATGCGAGTAACAGCAAGATCGTAGGAAAAGATATTAATGTTGTCGTCAATCAACTTCTGACATGGCCCGTGAGCTATACAGGAAGCACAACCTCCAGTGGCTGGGCGCGAACCTGTGGAATTATTTCAAGGGCAGCATACTGCTGGGGCACGAATGAAATTGGGCAACTTGGAGACGGTCAAGCATCTGGAACGAACTCGACAGTTCCAGTGAAGGTACAACAGGATATTGGATTACTAAAAGGAAAAACAGTCACGACAATTAGATCTGGTCACTCCCACAACTGTGTGCTCGCAGGCGGAGAGGTGTTCTGCTGGGGATCAAATGAATATGGACAAATTGGCAATAGTGGACCTACTGGCAGTGGTAAGTTCGAGTCAGTGCCCGTTAAGGTACCCGGGTTAAGCGGCGTAACTGATATCAGCGCAGCGGCACACAGTACCTGCGCACTGATGGGCGGTGAGGTCTATTGCTGGGGTAAGAATGCATTCGGAGAGCTCGGAACAGGAAATACAACACAGAGAACATCGCCCACAAAAGTAGTCAACCTGACAGGCATTACTAAACTAATGAGTTCGGGCGCAGGTATGGAAACGATGTGCGCGATTGGTGGCGTAGGCACTGGTACCAACGCCTACTGCTGGGGCAAGAATAGCTATGGTCAACTAGGCAATAACACAAAAGATGCGAATAGTGATGATGTATCGCCAATCGCCAATCCGACACCCGTTACTGTACTGAAAGAAACTGGTGTACTTGCAGGCAAAACAATTACTGACATAAGTGGTGACGCCGCTTGGAATGGCGGTGAAACACGATATGGGCACGTTTGTGCAATTGCCGATAGCAAAGCATACTGCTGGGGCTACAACGATAACGGTGAGGTAGGAGACGGAACCGGTAACCAGTATCGGCCAAAGCCAACCGCAGTTGTAACAACGACTATGTCAGGTGCCGTGACAGAACTTGTCGTTGGTTCAATGCACTCCTGTGCAATTGCAAACAGTAAAGTTTACTGTTGGGGCGATAACTACTATGGACAGGTTGGTGACAATACTTGGAACAATAGTATGGATGGCAGAGACCGATTCGCACCCGTACTAGTCGTTCCAGATGCCACGGGCATATTCCAGGTACAGCCCGTAACACAACTTGGTGGCGGATTTAACCGCGGCTGTGGTGTTGCGGCTCAAAAAACATTCTGCTGGGGCAATAACGCTGCTGGTCAAATCGGAGATGGCTCTTATGGAAACGTGAAAGACATTCCGGTTGAAGCGACATTCTTAAGACCAAAAGCTCCAATCTTCCTATTTTAGAAATGTCGACTAATAAATAAGCACCCGATTGGGTGCTTATTTTAACTCGTTAGAATGGTTACGCTTTTGAAGTGCGTCCGGTAATTGCCTTCCAAATAACCAGCAAGATAATCGCGCCGACAAGTGCGACGACGAAGCTCCATAGGTTAAAACCAGTAACACCGTTGCTTCCGAAAAGCCCGAAGATAAAACTTCCGAGGAATCCACCGATGATACCTACTATGATATTACCGAGTAGCCCTTGACGTGCGTTCGTGCCCGCAAACATAGAGGCTACCCAACCGGCGAGACCTCCAAGTACTATTGCTCCAATTATTCCGAGTCCGTCCATAAACATTCTCCTTTTATTGTTTTATTGGCACTACTTATTATACGCTTCATTTTTGCTGAGTAAAATGAATGTGCCCCGCAGCTGGCTGCTGCGGGGCAGTGTGTTTTTAAGGCAGCTTCACGTGCTGCTCGGCCCAGTCGAGGACAGATCTGGTCAGCTCACGCGCCTCAAGGGAGCGCTTCGTCGGCCGGTCACCGTGCCACCACTGTGACCAGAAAGGGTCGTTCGGGTTGAGGCATTCCAGGTTGTCCTGGTGGCGAACTTCACCTTCGACGAAGACCGTGTTGCGCTCGACGTACACCAAAGTGTAGCCTGAGCGCCCCAAAGCCTTCAGGCTTCCTTCGTTCCCCTGGATAACCGCAGACATGATGCGGTGTAAACCGAGGTGCTTGAAGGCGTACCATGTGCGAGCCTTGTGGGCTGCGCTCGCGATACCCTTCCCCCAGTACTCCTTACGGAAGATCAGGGATCCACTCGTCGCCTGACGAATGAAGCCGTGTCCGACCTCGATTTCCGTCAGCGCGCTGTTTCCGATAAGGATCCGGTTACGGCGAATCTCGCCGGTCTCCTCGTCCTTTTCGTCTGCGTATACCCAGATCCCCCACACCAGGCAGGCCTTGTCCTTGCGGACGCGCTCATACCATTCGTACTCATCTTCTGCTACCTTTGCTGCAAGTGCGTTCAAGTAGCGGAAGACACCGTGTTGCTGCAGACCGGGGTTCACGAACTCCGCCAGTACCTCTTTCGATAGCGGTGCAAGCTCGATCTCGAGATCGCCAACATTCAACCGAATGATCGGTCCAAATGACATAGCATTTCCTTTCTTTTATTGGTCTCGTATTTCGAGACCAGAGAAACCTCCAAGTTTATGTATGCAAAAAGCCTCCGGAACTTGGAGGCTTATCTAGGGTCAGAACTAAATTTCAATTAAGAGTGCAGATAAGCCATACCAACGCGAGCAGTGCCGCCAAATGTGCGGACCATGGTGTGCTTAAGCTGGTATGAATAAATACTGTTCATAATCTTAACGTATACTACTTATGCCATGGGGTCAAGGACGAAATTGACTTTTCATCTATAAAATGCTGTAATTGAAGTAATCTAAACGGAGGAGGTCTTGGCTTTTGTCGAGACAACGAGCATAGATACCAAGCTCTCAATGGTACATAGAAGGGCGCGGCATATGACCGCTCTTGTTAACCCGCTGGATGCCCCCAAGGACATTCTGGCCACCGGTACAGCATCTGCCAGCGACATCGTCAGTTCGCTGATGCACGCGTACAGTGACCGAAAGGTCCCCCTGCAGTTCAAAGCAGACGTCCATCGTCCCGGCAAGATCAACGGTGAGCGCGCCGAGCTGGATGTCATCATCACGACCGTGGGCTACACGCGCGAGAGCTTCGGCTTCTTCAACCTCGAGTTCACGGTGATCGACGACCCCGACTGGGTGGCCGGCAGCGCGTTCTACAACTCGAACACCGGCCATGCACGGCTTGAGCTACGTGCTGCGCCCTAGGGGCTTCGGCCCCACACCCCCGCAGCAGCCAGCTGCGGGGGTTTCCGCTTTTTAATAAAATGAGCCGACAATAAAAGCCGGCCTGTTTCAATAAATACAGGTGAAGATGACCCCGCCCCGAAGGGCGCGGTCAGAGCTTCACGCGCACGCCGAACCTAGATGCGGTGCGGAGGCGCTGACGACTGCACAAACAACTGGTAGTATCGCAGCCACGAATACAGCGTGAGGATCAACGCAAGTAATGTCGCGAGGATCCGAATCGGATGCCAGACACCATCCAGCGGAATCAACCAGGCAATAGCCATGATGACCTGAGCGATCATCTTCAGCTTGCCCGATCCAGACGCCATCACGAGTTTGCCTCGAGTGCGAATCTGTATCGTCACGATAATCTCTCGTGCGACGATGACAGTCAGGGCCAGGGCCAGCCAGGGGTCGAGGTACGCGATGCAGATGCCCACCATCGTCAGGACGATCAGGAACTTATCGACGAGTGGATCGATGAATTTTCCCCACTCGCTGACCTGGTTGAACCTTCGGGCGACATACCCGTCCAGCGCATCGGTTGCGGCGACGAAGATGAACGTCGCCACCGCCCACCATCTTAGTACTGTGTCGTTCGGGTTGGCCAGCAGCAGGACAGCCGGCACCCAGCAGCCGAACAGCCGCACACTCGTAATGAGATTAGCCGCGTTGTTCCAGTTCTGCTTGAAGCTTTCAATAGGAATAGACATAGTATGGTCCGTTCTGTGCGCGCGAAGCACCGTCAATCTGACGGTTAAGATATTATGCGATATTTTTACATAAAAAGAAATAGCCAGTGTTCGACTGGCTATTTCGGATTGTCATATAGAACTATTTTTTCTTCTTTGAATCGTCGTCGACAACTTCACCCTCAACAGGCTCGTTCTTGTCATCAGCCGTAGCTTCACCTTCTGGTGCATCTTTTGCTGCTTCCTCGTACATTTTAGCACCGATTGGCATGATCGCATCGTTTAGCGCCTTTGCTGCAGATTCAAGCTCGTCCTTGTCTGTCGAGTCTTTGTGCTTCTTTGCTTCTTCTACTGCGTCGGTAATAACCTTCTTGTCTTCGTCAGAAATCTTGTCCTTGAATTCATCGGGCATTTTTTCAGCTTGGTAGATTGCGTTCTCAAGAGTGTTACGCGCATCGACTGCTTCGCGACGCTTTTTGTCTTCGTCTGCGTGTGCTTCGGCGTCCTTTTGCGCTTTCTCGATATCATCCTTTGAAAGGTTACCGCTGTTCTGGATAGTAATAGACTGCTCTTTACCTGTTCCCTTGTCCTTTGCGGTCACGTTCAAAATACCGTTCGCGTCAAGGTTAAAGGTAACTTCAACTTGTGGAACACCGCGAGGTGCCGGCGCGATGCCATCAAGGACAAAACGGCCAAGCGACTTGTTGTCGGAAGACATTTCACGCTCTCCTTGCAAGACATGAATCTCAACTTGTGGCTGATTATCAGCGGCGGTAGAGAATGTCTCTGACTTACTTGTTGGGATCGTCGTATTACGTTCGATGAGCTTAGTCGTAACGCCGCCCATAGTTTCAATACCAAGTGAAAGAGGAGTTACATCAAGAAGAAGCACATCTTTCACGTCTCCTTGCAATACGCCACCCTGAATAGCGGCACCGATTGCAACAACTTCGTCAGGGTTTACGCCCTTTAGTGGTTCTTTTCCGAAAATTGCCTTCACTTTTTCAACGACGGCTGGCATACGAGTCATACCACCGACAAGGACAACTTCGTCAATGTCGCTCGCCTTAAGGCCGGCGTCTTTAATCGCTTTCTCAACAGGCTCAGCAAGACGGTCGATGAGGTCTTTAACAAGTTCCTCAAGTTTGGCACGAGTAAGCTTGATCTCGAAGTGTTTTGGACCATCCGCGTCAGCAGTTATGAAAGGAAGATTCACTTCGTATTCGTTTGTTGAAGAAAGTTCTTTCTTTGCCTTTTCAGCTTCGTCCTTAAGTCGTTGGATTGCAGCGTTATCGCCCTTTAGGTCGACGCCAGATTCTTTCTTAAATTCAGCTAGGAAGTAGTTAACGATACGGTTATCGAAATCTTCACCACCAAGGTGTGTATCACCATTAGTTGACTTGACTTCAAAGACACCGTCGCCGAGCTCTAGGACGGACACGTCGAATGTACCACCACCGAGGTCGAATACAGCAATCTTTTCGTCTTTTTTACTCTCAAGACCATATGCAAGCGCAGCAGCGGTTGGTTCGTTAATGATACGCTTTACTTCAAGTCCAGCAATCTTACCAGCATCCTTAGTTGCCTGTCGCTGAGAGTCATCGAAGTACGCAGGAACTGTAATAACAGCTTCGGTGACTTTTTCTCCTAGAAAGGCTTCTGCGTCAGCTTTGATCTTCGAAAGGATCATTGCAGATACTTCTTCAGGCGAGTAATCCTTGTCGCCAAGCTTAACGGCAACGGCAGTACTACCCTTTTTAACAATTTCGTAAGGCATGATGTCGAGGTCTTTTTGGACTTCTTGGTCGCTAAACTTACGACCGATGAGGCGCTTTACCCCATAGATAGTGTTTTTCGCGTTTGTTACTCGCTGGCGCTGTGCTACTTGCCCAACAAGACGTTCGCCAGACTTGTTGATCGCAACGACGCTTGGCGTTGTGCGGTTTCCTTCAGCATTTGCAATAACCTCTGGCTTACCCGCTACCATGTAGGCAACAGCACTGTTGGTTGTTCCTAGGTCGATTCCAATGATTTTACCCATAAATATTCTCCTATTACTTCTTACTAGTATATCAATTCGGATGTGATACTAGCAGTCGTCGTATATGACTGCTAAGTATTCTTATTGTAATAAAGTTGGCACTCTCGTGTCAAGAGTGCTAATACACTTTTTTGTATAATTGTTATGGTAGACTTATCGTATGAGTAATCCTGAATTAGCGTCTTATATTAAAACGCAGTTACAATCCGGTATTGATGCCGATACGATTGCAACGCAGCTACGCGCAGCCGGCTGGCAGGAAGAAGCGTTGACAACCGGTTTTACCGAAGCTCAGCAAGCGTTATCTCCAATCCCGCTTCCTCTTCTCTCAACTGATCAGCCTTCAGTCCAGCAACTTCCACCGCCACTAAAACAAGGCCGAATGAAAACCGGTTGGATGCTTTTCAAACAAAGTCTCGCTATCATAAAAAACAATCCCGGACTTTCACGGTATGTGATTATCTCTACCCTTATAACGATTGGGGTGAGCCTTTTATTTATTATGCTATTTGTCTTTGATTACCTTAACGGGCAACGACTTTCATATGATGGTGTCGACTCTGATGGTGAAGCGACCTTTTATCCAACGCTATTAGGCTTTATCGTCATTATTATATGGGCAGTGTTACAAGCGACCATTACCTTTTACTACGCGACCGGACTTTCGTCGCACGCGCTCTCTATGTTTAGAGGCCAAACGACGACATATAAAGAGAGTATGAAAGTTGCTTGGAGTAAAATCGGCTCAATTATCACCTTCGCGCTCATCACTGTTGCCGTAAGCTATCTTATTAATTTGCTACAGCGTATTCGCTTCGTCGGATGGATACTTTCAAAGATAATTGGTGCTGTCTGGAGTCTTGCAACGTCCTTCGCCGTTCCACTTATTGCAGACAAAAACCTTAGTGGCCTTCAAGCGACAAAAGAGTCTATGGGATTATTCAAACAAACCTGGGGTGAAACGATCACAAGCCGAGTATCACTTGGCGGACTGTTCTTCCTTATCTACTACCTTATTGCCCTCCCCGTGTTTATTGGCCTCGTCGTAGGACTAAGTATGCTTATTGGACCCGTCGGGGCGTTTATCGCCGTAGCCCTGTTCATTGTTGGTGTCATCGTCATGTCAGTCATCGAAGCACTCGCGACAAACATACTCAACGTCGCCCTCTATTACTACGCTCAATATAAAGTTATTCCTCCAAACTTTAGCCCTGAATTACTAGCAAGCGTCTTTTCCGCAAAGAAAAAGCACAAAACTCTTGCACTGACGAAATAGGAGGACTATTATTTATAAGTTGTCGGAGATTCCGACACGAAAAGTGAATCCGCTTGAGTGATCAAATGGGTTCACTTTTCATTTGTAGAGAGGGGTCGCAATGACCTTACTGGCAAATCATGTCGATGCCGCGTCCGGCCCTTCGGAAGAAGTCACGCTCGATGCCGTCGACAGGCGTCTCGTGCAGCAACTAAAGGAGGACCTGCGCAGGGCTCAAAGGCCTTCGCTGGCCACCCGGCTGTTCCACCTCCACCCCGGCTTTCGAAGCAAGAAGATGGCCATCATCGCACCGCAGTGCCCGTTCACAAAGCTGCTCACCGGCAGCAGCCACCTCATCTCAGAGGTAGAACTGGACAGCTACGTCGATGAAGCACGCATCAACCGCCTACTGCAACACGTCTGTAGCGAGCTGAACGGTGAAGATGTCAATCGGCCCAGAATCCGAACCACGACAGCTGTGCTGATGTTCATCGACGTGCAAGGCGCTGCCGTAGACGAAGTTCATGCTGTCTCGAAGTACCTGTGCTTCGAGGTCGCCATCGACGCCCGCTAGTCCACTCCCCGCCCGTACCAACGGATGAGGTAGAGTGGTCGCAACCCCCTCTACTTCATCCGCTTTATAAAAAGCACCCTTAGCGGGTGCTTTTCTTGTTATTGCTGTGTTACCTTGACCATCGCATGGCGAATGACCTTGCCGTTCAGCGTGTAGCCTGCCTGCAATTCTTCTGCAACGACTTCTGTTTCACCTTTTGCGTCCTCATCGAACTGGATTGCTTCATGCATCTCCGGATCAAAAGCTGTACCTTCGGCAGCATCGATGCGCTTCAGGTTAAGGGCTTCAAGTGATTTTTCAAGATGTTTCACAAGGCCAGACACACTTTGAACCCAAGCATTTTGCTTTAAATCTTCAGGCGTGTACTTGATTGCACGCTCGATGTTATCGATGACGGGAAGAAGCTTTAGAATCGCGTGCGACTGACCAGCTTCGCGTGCAGCAACCTTTTCGGCCTCGACGCGCTTGCGGTAGTTTTCGAAGTCTGCACGAGTACGTTGTACGTCAGTTGTCAGCTCTGCAATCTTTTGCTGATCAGCTGATGGCTTCTTTGTCTTTTTTGGTTCTGGTATATCGGTCATTATAAAATCTCCTCTAACATTGCACCCGCGTGACGGACGAGGCGCATTACTTTTGCATAACTTTGTCTGGTTGGCCCCAAGACACCGATGTAGCTATTGTCACTATACGGTGACCGGAAACGACTGATAATCAGCGTCACGCCGCTTCCCTTGCCCACTGGATTTTCAGACCCAATGTACACATTGAGCGGCTCGTTAGGCTTGGCCTCGCGTAGCCATGGTTCGATGTTGTCCAGCAGCCGCGCAACCGCCTGAACATGATTCCCTTGTAGAAATTCAGGTTGAGAGAATAAGTTGCCAATACCATTCATATACAGTTCGTCGCCGATGGTCGCAATACCGAGGTTCTGTGTCAATTCGACAAGGCTGTCAACTGCGCTACGGATTGCACGGTCGGCACGGTCGGAGTGTGGTGAAACACGAGCATCAAGTGCACGTGCGCCCCTATCTTGTAAGAGTGGCTGATGGTCAGCAGTCTCGTTCAATGAGTTCACGTAAAAGCGATAGCCAGCATCCGTTGGAATACGCCCAGCACTTGTGTGAGGCTGCACGATATAGCCCATCTCTTCAAGGCGAGCCATTTCACTACGGACCGTTGCACTAGAGACGGCAAAAAGCTTTGCAAGCAATACGCTTCCCACTGGTGCGGCGATCTCGGCATGCTGTTCAATAATTGCCGCAAGGATTTGTCGTTGACGATCAGTCATATGACTCTATAATAGCGTGAGTTGGCACTCTCTGTCAATGAGTGCCAGTATTAACGCGGATAGAATCAAGCAACTCTTGTGCGACGAGACGAGCACTCGTATCTTTGGCTCGAGGCTTGGTCGGATACTGCGCAATATCAACGACCGCACGGATAGAGTTATCGAGTGTATCGTTGACCAGGAAGTGATAGTACGAAACGCGAAGTGCTTCAGACAATTCACTTATTGCACTCTCACGACGCTTTGGCCACTCGAGCGAAAATTCCTGCGCGCTCGCATATCGTCGAGACAAACGGTCAATCCAGATCTCGTAACTAGGCGGCACAACAAATATCGGAACGATAGCGTCAGATAGTGCAACGTATTCCGCCACACCTTGCACGTCAACATCAGTCAGCGCAATGCGATCATCGCCCGAGCCGATAACTTCAGCGACCGAAGTGCCATATATAGTACCGTGGACGTACTTCGCTTCGACGAATTCCTCACGCTCAACCATAACGGCCGCAGTTGTTTGATCAACGAAATGATAATCATATCCGTCTTGCTCTTCTACGCCGTTATTCATTCTCGGCAATCGCGTTGTGTGAGAGATAATGGGACGGAATACACCCGTTTGTAGCGCGTGACGCTTGATTGTATCTTTCCCCGCTCCAGATATCCCGGCCATCAAGACAATACGCACAGAGGAGAGGGCCTCGCGTACTGCAGTCGTTGCTTTGTATTGCTTGACGGTTGTTTCAATATCCATAAGTATCTGACAATTGTAACAAGAGTGCGAGGACTATGCTAGTCGCGCTTCAACATCACCATGAATGCCTCAGATGGAATATCGACTTTACCGAAACGTTTCATACGCTTCTTTCCTTTAGCCTGCTTTGCGAGGACCTTCTTTTTACGGCTGACGTCACCACCGTATAAACCTGTTGTCACGTCTTTTCGATAGGCACTTAAGTCTTCACGAGCAATAAACTTTCCACCGATTGCAGCTTGCAACGCGACCTGGAAGTTTTGCCGAGGAATTACTTCCTTCAACTTCTTTACCGTTTCCCGACCAAGGAACTGGGCCTCGGATCGGTGTGCCATAACACTAAGTGCATCTACCATTTCACCCGCAACGTAGAAGTCAACGCGTACAAGGTCTTCGACGCGGTAGTTATCGAGCTCGTAGTTGAAAGAGCCGTAACCGCTTGTGACCGATTTCAGTTGATCATAAAAGTCAGTCAATAGATTCGCAAGTGGCGCCTCAAAACTTATCAGCGCACGTTCGTCAATGTAACTAAGATTATTTTGCAATCCACGCTTTGCGATGATCAATTGAATCACACCACCGATATACTGCGAAGGGACTATAATTTCTCCCTTAATCCATGGTTCTCGAATGCTAGAGATTTTACTGACGTCAGGCAGACTGCTGGCAGATTTAATATCAACTTGCTCGCCAGAGCTAAGAGTTACCTGGTAGTCGGTCGATGGATTTGTAATGACAAGGTCAAGGTTGTATTCACGTTCAAGTCGTTCACGAATAATGTCGAGGTGCAATAAGCCGAGGAATCCAATACGCACGCCAAAGCCAAGCACGGGCGAGTTTTCAGGCTCGAACTGCAGTGCGGAGTCACTAAGGCTTAACTTTTCAATCGCGTCCTTCAAATCCATGTACTCGTCGTTACTGACTGGGAAGAAACCTGCGTATACGAACGGATTTACGAGCTTGTAACCAGGTAACGCGTCATCGGAGTGACGCTTTTTAGTCGTCACCGTGTCGCCGACACGGGC
>Ga0265797_10011014_pt1 | contig 11411 bp, 1 predicted proteins | sample P2T30metagenome_FD_192433 | JGI IMG/M metagenome (GOLD analysis project Ga0265797, IMG submission 192433) | Plant litter microbial communities from East Loma Ridge, Irvine, California - P2 T30 | ecosystem: Environmental > Terrestrial > Plant litter > Unclassified | place: USA: California... | reverse complement strand
ATAAAAAGCGCTAATACTATTAGTAAGTCTTAGTATAAGTAGTTAAGTAGAGAACTACTTATAAAAGCGTAATGTAGATAGAAGAGAAACTATTATCTTATTATAGTAGCGTAAAGTAGATAGTTAAAGATTATAAGTTCTATAAGCTACGTATATAGACGTATTTATTAGAATTAGATTACGTTACTATTATTATTATAATTAGCTATAAGTATTAGAAAATATAAAGTATATAACACTAAAATTAGTAACTCTAAAATAGGTATAGTAACCTACGCTTTCTATACCTAGTTATAATATTCTACTACTATAATATATTTTTTCTAATATTACTCTTCTAGTTTAACTTTACTTTAGTAAGTTTCTAGCTTATACTATTAGTTTTTCTACTAGATCTTTTCTCTTGTATTTAGATATTTCTTTAGTTCTATACACTGGACTAATTATAAGATACTTTCTATATCTACTTCTTTTTCTAATATCTACTACTAGAGTATAAGTAATAACGTTTCTTAGTTTTGATATTCGCGCTTAGTTTCTAACTATGTAGACTTTTAAAGCCTTTAGCTTTCTATTCTAGTATTCTATTATATTATTATTTATACTTAATATCTTTAGTAATATACATAAAAATAGTTAACTTACTCTAGAAGTAGTGACTACTAAGTTTCTTTATTTTAAAGCTTATAAAGTATTAACTATTCTAAAAGCTTAAAGTCTAAACTTGGATATAGAAATCTAGACTTAATTTAGAAAAGAGCTTTTCTCCTTTAAGAAATCTATAGCTCTTAGTATTATACTCTAGTCTTACTATATTAATATTTTAATATAGAAGTCTTAGTAACTTCTTAACTTAATTTATATTTTCGAAACCTAGAGAAAATCTTAAGGTATAAATGTATTTTAAATAAATTTTTCTCTAACTACTTAACTAGATTGTATATAAAAGCTCTTATAGTAATTATAAATAGAGTTAGTCTTACCTTTAAATAATTAAAATGTACTTATGAATAGATATATTACTTTATTATTTTAGTTATTATCGATAATTACAGATAAGTAAGTCTAGAATATTATCTTATATCTTACCTAATAATTAAGATAAAAGAGAAAAAGAACTTATATAAAAACATATATAAAAAATAATATAATTATTATTAAATGAGAATAAATATATTTCTATAATAAAAGTAAAATTATTTTTCTTCGAATTTACTATATAGTTTACTTTAACAGCTTATACTAATATTATTTACACTACAGTTTTGAGATAAATACTTAAAATATGTAACTATAATTATAGCTTATATTAAAACCTACTATATCTAAGTAAATAGTAAGTGTAATCTAGAAGAACCTTTAGAGTATACGTAACAATAGAATAGAGTCTACATAATACTAATAATATTAGTACTTAAAAGGTTATATTAAAAACTTTTATAGACTTCTAGGAATAATCTTAGTATAAATAGTAAAAGATAACGTAAAGTAGATATCTATATAAAAATTAGTTATATTAAAACACGTAAATCTTAATTTAGCTACAAAAACAAAAACTATATATTAAAAGTTAGTTATAGAATAAAGTAGATACTAGATATAAATAGTAGTAATAGAAAGCTCTATATAGTTAGCAAGAAGAAAGTATAAAGCGTATAAGAATATTAAGCTAGAGCTACTTTCTTAGCTATAGTATATAGTAGAGTAATAGAAAGAAAAAGATATAGAAAAGGTTATCTTCTTTAAAGATATATATCTAAATAGTAATACTAGCTAGACTAAAACGTTTGAAATAAATGCCTTTCTAGATGTATACAGAACGCGATACTTATATTCTCTTTTTCTCTACAGAATCTAGGCTGAATTCTAGCTTTTTATTTTAATACTTTTCTATAAAGTTTAAGAGTGTTAAACCTTATAGCCTAGTTTTAATTTCTATAACTTTTAAAAGGATAAATACTACTATCTACTATAAAATAAAGTATTTAGAAAATACTTCTACAATATTTATATACTATATTACTTAACTACGTTATATCTGTATTCCTATACTAGTATATTTAGTAAAGAAAACGTTTGTAATATTTAAAAATAAAGTCAGTAAGCTAGTTTAAGAGTTTTGAGTAGTCTAGCTTTTTTAGTATCTAATCTATTAAAGACTAGTCTAAAAATTAGATTAGAAATATAGCTTTCTAAACTAAAGTATATCTTTCTATATAGTATAAAAGAGAATAAGTTTATTATTTTAGTAAAGTTTATATTATTTTACTAATATTATACTTTAATATTAAACTTGTAGCTATTTCTAGTAGTTTTTAAAATAAGATATGTTGCAGAACGTACCTCTAGATGCTCTTAGAGAGTATTGCACGTAATTACACTAGTATAGATTAAGATAAGCTCTTAGGAGCTTTGCTACTTAAGAAAGCTTTCTAAGTAAGCTTATAATATAATAATTTATCTTCTATTTATTTCTATACTTCTAGACGCGATAGTTATAAGCTTAGCACTTTAAGAAGATAATATAGTTCTATATTTATATGCTTAAGACGCAAGGCGTTTAAAAGAGTATAGCATTTCTAATTCTATTACTAATCTTTCCGCTTCTTAAGAAGCACTTCTCTATCGCTTATAATAAGCGACTCTATAACTATCCCTATAGGAGCATTTACGCTTACTAGCTTAGCGCATTAGCCTAAGTAGTTTACCTAGTTTAAATTCTATGCTCTAAGCAGAGGAATTTAGGCTAACGTTAACTCTAACGCTAAAATAGCTGTGTCTATCTAGATAAGCGTTCTAGTAGCTCTAGAGCTAGCAGCGTTTATATAGAATAACGTAGTTAATAAGCTCTACGCTAATAAGTATAACTTATCTATTACGAAGTATAAAGTATAAGTAATAGAATAGTAGTTAAAGAGCACTTGTATTAGGTATCTTTAGAACTAGGTTAATTAGACTATTAGTCTAAAGCTTCTAGCTTCGGCTATACTCTCTATCTCTATAGAGAAAGATGCTATATTATAAGCACTTATTAAACACCTTAAGTCTATGCTTTTACTAGAAGAGAACTATACTAAGAATCTTATACGCTTATAGTATAGAGTATACCTCTAGAAAGCGCGATAAGAACGTATTAACTCTAAGCGCTAGCAATAGAAGTATCTCTATGTTCTAGCCTAAGCTAAAGTATATAAACTTACTAAAGTTAGCGATACGCTTATAGTCTAGGACTATTTAGAAGTAATTAGCGTTAAGCTTACTCTAGAATAGAGACGCTCTATATAATAGAACCTTATTAAAGCTCTTGCTATTAGCGGGACTTAGATTACTCTTAAGTAAGTGTTAAAGATCTTTACTACTCTAATCTAAGAGCACGCTACTTGCTCTACTAGTAGAGATAGTATATTCGCTATTATAGAAGTACTATAATAAGCTTCTAGCAATAATAATTTAGTATAAAAACCTAAGAAGAATTACCTATATAGATAGTACTATAAGTAGTCTACTACTATATGCAAGCGCTTAGAAACAGCGCTTATAGGTAAACCTCTAAAGCTTTCTAATAAAGCTAAGACTAAGATTATAGCTAAGCTTAAGGACTTAAAGTATAATAGTCTAAGAAGAGCTTTAGATAAGAAAGAATAGACTACTCTATAGTAAGTATAGATTAAAGGCCTAAGCTCTGTCTTTCTAGAGTTAATTTAGATAATGCTTATTAACTCTACTCTTATTACAAGTTAGCTAAGTATTAGTAGTATATACTTAACTATAGATTTTAATATTTATCTATTCTCTATAAGCACTATTCTAGATAATAGAGTAGTAGTATATCTTATTAACAATATGTCTCTGCTTAAGCCTAAGACCTTTGTAAGAGTACACGAATTCTACACTATAGAAGTAGAAAGCTTCTTCTTCTAGGTGCTTAGACACAGTACTTAAAGAATTAGAAACGTTTTAACTAGAAAAAGAGAGCTGCATACTAAGAATCTTATTCTAATAAGCGTAGTACTTATAGAGAGCTTTTATATTAATATTATCTTAGAAGCAGCTCTTAATAAGGCTAGGCTTTAGTACCTTAGGCTAGACGTAACGCTTTATATTAGAACGTTCTCTAATAACTTTATACTAGTAAAGCTTAGAAGAGAGCTTAATCTTATATTTATTAAATATAATTCTTTAAAGTTTTACTCTACTATAATAAGTATAACTAATAACTAGCGATTGCAATAATTCTAGAGAAGCTTTTCTTAGTCTAATTTAGAGGAACTTTAGCACGTAAGAGTAGGCTATCTAGGTCTAGAAGTGCTGCGAGCTCTTATTAAGAACGCGCGTAATATATATATTAAGAGAATAAGCTAAAGTAAGTGCGAGTATTACGCTGTTACTTATATAAAGTAGTATATCTCTAGGCAACTATGTAAGAAAGCTCTAAGACCTTTTTAGAGAATCTTATAAGATCTTTTTAACTTCTCTATTAGTTATAATAGAGAGCTCTAGATTATAGTGCTTAAAAATAATTATAGTAGCAAGATTTATTAGTATACTCTCTAAGCTAAAACGCTTATTAAGATTATAAGAGTATTCTATAACTTTATAAGCTTTCTTATAGCTTAGTATAAGCTTAATATCTGCGTTATTATCTAAGATAATAATATTATAATACTACCTTAGAGAGGCAAGTTACGCTTTAAAGTATAGGCTAAAGAGTAGAGTATTATTATAGAGCGTACCTCTATCTATACCTATAAACTAAATAGAGGAGTAGAGAGAGTAGGTTAGAAGATAATTACTAAGTCTATTAAGATAAGACTTAGTGCAAATCTCTCTAAGAAGCTCTAGCTAGATATTATTAAAGTAGTAACCTAGCTATATAATATAAGCCTATTATATACTTATAATCTCTAGGCCTCTAATACTATGCTTAATGCATAGTGTATAGAGTATAGTAAGAAGGTTTATACTACTATAGCTAACCTTTATCTAGATTAGAGCACTATCTACGCCTATAGCTATAGAGCTTACCTACTTAATAGAGAGTAAGTAGCTAGGCGAGATAAGCGTAATTTTAAAATTATATCTAGAGGCTATATTAGATACCTAGTAGGATATAGAGCGTGTAATATCTATAGAATATAGGTTCTAAAGCTTAATTAAGTAATTATAATAAGAAACGTAAGCTTTAATAAGAAGCTCTTCTATAAGAGAAAGATAGAAGATAGCTAGAAGTACTTAATAGAAGAGCTTATAATAATTATTAATCTTCTCTATAAAGATAAGCTATATAACGTAGAAGAAGCGTATAAAGATATCTTTAACTAACTCTGCGCTGCAGTAGACAAAGTATAAGACTAGTATACTTCTAAAGATCTTATCTAGAAGCTAGAGAGTAGTATATCGCAGCTTGCTATTAAATAGGCTAGCTAGCTTAATTAATAAGTAGTATATAATATATCTTCTATATAGGTAGAAAGCTTAGCTAGCTAACTACTAGAAATCTATGCAGACTCTTAAGAGTATATAGGCCTATAGACTCTAGAGTAGATACTAGAGCCTAGAGCGTACTAGACTATAAGGTCTAGTTAGAAGTATAATAGCAGCGCCTAGAAAGTGCACTAAACTAGAGAAGAGCGCCTACTAGTACTAGAAGATAAATAGCTATCTAATATAGAGAGCTTTTATTAGAATAAGGTATATAGTACTTATTAGAATAGAGTATCTCTAAGTATACTATATTTCTATACACGCTCTACGTTTAGAACTTCTCTAGAATAAAGCGAAATAGAACTACTACCTACTTCTAGACTAATACGCTAAAGGCGTAATTATAGAGAACTAACGTAATTAAGCTCTAGAATTAAAGAGCGCTACAAAGGCCTAAGAGTAGAAGAACTAGAAGTTTATGCGCTATATAATCTATAGAATAGTATATAAGATAATAACCTCTTAAATAGTCTTCTCTAATACTTATATAGAGTAGAAGAAGACTAAAGAGAGCTCGTAACTATTTATTTAATTATAGTAGCTATAATCTTAGATAATATACTTCTATAGAAGTATAAGCTATATAAACACGTATACTATAACTAACTACTAAAGCTCTCTAAGAAGTATAAAGATCTTAGCAATTATCTATATAGAAAGCTCTTCTATAAAGTATATAAGAAAGAGATTAATATACTTTATAGAGTAGGTACCTAGAAGAAGATTAAGCGCTTCTTAGTATAAGAGCGTCTACTTCTACTAAAGTAGGTATTCGTATATAAAGTAGATTAGAATAGCTACTTTATTAAGTATAAAGCTCGTGTAGTAGTAAGAGAAGACCTATAAGTAATTAACTCTATATACTCTATATATATAGTAATACTCGCTTCGCGCTCTTTTAGAATAGTAATAGCAATAGTAGCTAAATTTAATCTAGAGATTCTCTAGTTTAATATTATAGAAGCATTTCTCTATATATACTAAGAGCACTAGCTAGTTATAGTATATAATATACTAGATAGCTTTAAGAAGCCTAGCAAGTGCGTAAAGCTTAAACGCGCTCTCTATAGACTAAAGAACTCTCTACTACTCTAGTATAAAGAGCTCTTACGTATAGTAAAGAAAGTAGATCTAATTACCTCTAAAGAAGAGCTTTATCTCTTTTTTAATAAATAAAGAAAGATTCTTCTACTCTTCTATATTAATAATATACTACTTATATATTACTATATAGCTTATTAAGAAGCTTTATAAGTTACTAATATAATAAAAGTAGTATATAACCTAGAAGAGAAGAGCCTAGTAGAGTAGTTCTTAGAAGTAAGAGTATTACGCAACTACGCTGCTTATACTATTACGCTCGTATATAATAAGTATTTAGATAAGCTCGCTAAGAAGTTTAACTTAGAGAGTACTTTCTTAAGTTCTACTATACTACTTCTAAGCTAAGAGCTAATAAAGTTAATAGATAAAATAGATAAGAAAGTAGTTAAAGACTACTAAGAGCGCGTAGAATTACTACTCTACACTACTATTATACTACAGCCTAATATAGTATACGCTATCTTAAAGCTTTTGTATTTTCTTATAAATCTAAGTAAAAAGTATATTAAAGTAGTTAACTAAGCAATTATATACTTATATAAGACTTGCTACTAGGCTATCTACTATAGAGCGCACTCTAGAGTAGAGCTTATAATTTACGGCGACGCTTCTTTTATAGATAACCTATAGATAAGATACTCTTCTTAGAGCTACTTTATTATACTCTTTAGAGATACTATTATTTAGAAAGTAGTATAATAAATAACTATAATAACTTTAACTATAGAAGTAGAGCTTCTAGCTCTTAAGTATATTAGTAAAGAAGTAATAGCGCTTAAGAGACTGTTTTAGAAGCTTACGCTTATCTTAGAAGTAGCGTAGATAATTTTCTGCGATAATAAATAGACTATACACTTAGTAGTTAGCGCTAATAAGCGTATAACAACGCGCCTTAGATATATTAATATCTAAAATATATAGCTAAGGTAAGAGCACGCTAAAGGATCTTTTAGAGTTAAGTATCTAGAAACTAAGAGTATGCTAGCTAACAGGCTTACGAAAAATCTATTAGTTTAGTAGTTTACTTAGTTTAAGAAGTAGTTAAATATAAAGAATATTAAATTATTAGTAGTATTACAAAGCTTATAAAGTATAAAAGAGTTTTTACTATTCTTCTTAGAGAGCGATAGAAAGTGTATTTAGGTAAGACCTCTCTTATAAGTTCGCGGAAAAACTATCTATTAAAAAGCTTTTATTAGAGTATACGCTCTAAAGAGCGCGGCTAGATAAAGAGTATACTTAGAACTATAATAGAGTATAGCTTCTATAGATATCTAAGATCTAGATTAAAAGAGTATAGCTAGTTCTTACTAGTAAGATTCTCGCGATAGTAAAAGTACTTAAGCTTAAGAGCAAAGTATCTAGAGAGCGTAACCTTCTTAGTAGATAAGAATAGATAGCTAAGCTTATTAGTAATACTCTTATAAGTAGCTATAATAGCACTATTAGCGATAGTCTTAAGAGACGCGCTTCTATTATTATTATTATTAGAAAGTATTATACTATTCTTAGTAGTCTTATTATAATTAACCTACTTAACTATAGAATAAAGCTCTATAAAGCTTATTAGCACTAAGAAGTAAGAGCACTAGAAGAGAACTTACTAGAAGAGCGCTGCTTAGAAATAGGAGTGTTATTAACCTTATTATTAAGGTTAGACCTAGAGCGCTTAATACTAGAAGTATACTTAGAGTTATTTACGTTACGCTCTACCTTAGAGGTATTAAAGCTCTTCTTTTTGCCGCGTTTCTAAACTATATAGCTATACTTTACGCACTACTTAAAGCTAGTATTATAGTCGCGAAAGAGCTTATAGAAATAAAGGTTATAAAGATTAAGTAGTTATCTAGTGTTTAGGTTCTGCTTAGTATTGCAGAACTAGTTTACTATACGCTTAGTAGCCTTCTTAAGACGCTTAGAGCTAGAAAAAAGGTTAGTAAAGCTTCTTAGAGGCTAGAGAGAGTATACGTATATAAAGTTATAACTATAATTTCTACTAGTATTATTAAGGCAACGCTTAGACTTCTTACTCTTATTAATACTTACGTATTTCTTATATAGAGAGTTAGTAGCCTTACTAGTGCTTATAGATTATAAGCACTAAAGATACACTATCTTGCAGAGCTTACTAGTAGAGATAAAGGTAGATTTCTTTATAGTGCGCTTGCGTGCAGAGTTAGTAACTAAAGCTTTCTTAACTTTATTATTAGACTTATTATTAAGCATATACTCTATATTATTATACTTATTAGAAGACTTAGCAATATTAGAACTATTAGACTAGAAGAGAAGCTCTTGCTTAAAGAGAGAGCTTAAGTCTATACTACTCGTAATAATAAAGGCATGCTTTCTCTTCTTAGAGATAGAACTAGAGAATAGAATATTAGAGTAAACTTTTCTGCTCTCTTAAGATACTAGAAGCGTACCTAAGGCCTTAATAGAAAGCTTAGAAGTAGTAGAAGAAGAGATAATAAAGGCAGAGTTCTTAAGAATAGAGCTCTTAGAACTAGAAGTAGAGCCTAGAAATAGAATATTAAGATAAGCGTTGCGAGGAACTAAAGAACTAGAAGTTATAATAGAAACGTTAGATAAATACTTGCAAGAATTACTAGAAAGCTTCTAAGAAAGCGTAGTAGTATTAGAATTCTAATTAGAATACTTATTCTTAGTAGTCTTACTAACTTAGTTAGCGTTAAGCTTTTCTATAAAACTAATAGAATTAGTAGATTTTTATACTTAGTGTATTATCTCTTTAGAATTTATCGCGCAGCGAAGCTTAATAGCCTTTTTAAGTAAGATCTAGAGACGCTTATTCTTAGCGCGCTGCTTATTAGTAATATAATTCTTCTTAGACTTAACGCGTTTAGCTTTAGCAACTACTTTATTATACTTAAAGTTACGCTTAAGCTTCTTATTACGCTCTTAACGTAAACAATGCTCTTCTTCTATAGCTTAACTAATAATATAACGCTTATAGGCAATCTTATTATAGCGCTTACGCTCTACCTTATTCTTAGCCTTAAGATTATAAGCTATCTACTTATTAGTGTAGTTCTAGACAGCCTGCTTATTATAACGCGTAATATTATCTATATACTCTTAAGTAATCTCTTTACTATAATTAGCGAATAGGTTAGACTTTGCGGAAGTATAGGTTAGAATAGTATATAGATCGCGATTAGGAGTAGAGGCACTTATAGAGGCAGAGCTTAGCTTCTTGCTAGAAGAGCTCTATCTAGAGAAACTGCTAGAGTAAAGAAGCTTATTAAGGCGATTACGGTTTACCTGCTTAGAAGGTATAGTAGAGTTCTTAGAGATATTAGAGGTGCTAGAAGCTTTTGCCTTAGAAGCGCTTACAGTACTAGAGTTAGATAGCTTTAGGTGCTTAATAGAGGAGCCTAGAGTAGAGTTCGCTCTCTTATGCTTATTTCTACGCTTCTACTACAATATAGTATTAGCGAGTATAAGAATAGATAGAGAAATAATATGCTTAATGCGCGTAATAGAATTAAGTATACTACTATAGGTAAGAGGTAAGAAGCGTTTAGCTAATTAAATAATTTTTAGCAGTATTATTACTAGCGCGCGTGCGCTAAGCAAAGCGCTTAGTACTATATACGCTCTATTAAGTACGTAATTAGCGTTTCTTGCTAAGATAAGAAGAGCTTATTATAACCTCGCAGCCTGCTCTTACAGGCTGCTTAGAGAGTATATTATAGAACGCACCTCTAGATGCTCTTAGAGAGCATTGCACGTAATTACACTAGTATAGATTAAGATAAGCTCTTAGAAGCTTTGCTACTTAAGAAAGCTTTCTAAGTAAGCTTATAATATAATAATTTATCTTCTATTTATTTCTATACTTCTAGACGCGATAAGATATTATGTTTTTACTTTAAAGCTTTTTAAGTTACTTAGACTTATTTAAAATAAAGATACTATATAATAAAAGTTTAATAGTTCTAGCTTAGAACTATAGTTTAACTCTAATAATAGTAATGTTTTATATTTAGTACTTTATTATACTATAATATTATTAAAGTAACTATAAAAGGCTTATTAGATAAGATAAAGTAGAGTATACTAATAAAAGTAATATATAAAAGTATATGTTACTAGTTTAGAAAACTAAGTTTCTAGAAATAGAACTCTAATATATTATAAGTTTTATACTATTAAGTAGAATATCTTAGCTAGAACTAAGAATTAAGAGCTAGAATCTAGGATCTAAATACTATATAATAGAAGGATTAATATTAGTAGAAAAATACCTAATAAAGATAAAGTTTTATCTTTAGATTTTCTAACGTCTTTTAATAACGCTTTAAGTCTAACTTCTAAAACTCTAAAAGAGTTTTAAGAGTAATAGATAATAATTATATTAATAGTTTTAAGCTTAGTCTAGAAGATATAGCTAGTTTAGGTAGAGTCTTTCTATTAGTCTTATTTTAACGCTAGTATACTAGCGCTAAAGGCTAATAAGGTATTAACCTTAGTAATATTATTCTAAAAGAAAGTTATTAGCTTTCTAAAATAGCTAAAAATTCTAGATCTAGGTATTTTAGATGTCTAGATATATAGCTTCTAAAAAAATATGTTTTTCTAGATCTCTTTCTTGTTGTAATTCTATTATATTTCTAGTAATATACTAGTATTTTATAGAAACCTTAATAATTATCTTTTATACTTAATATTATATAACTAAAATATAACTTTCTATTAATAAGCTTTAGCTTTTGCTATAGAAACTAGTTTCTATTTTAGTTAGAAAAAAAACCTTCTTTAAGCTTTTAAGTAGAGTTTAGAATTACTCTATTTAAAGC
>Ga0265797_10011013_pt1 | contig 11411 bp, 9 predicted proteins | sample P2T30metagenome_FD_192433 | JGI IMG/M metagenome (GOLD analysis project Ga0265797, IMG submission 192433) | Plant litter microbial communities from East Loma Ridge, Irvine, California - P2 T30 | ecosystem: Environmental > Terrestrial > Plant litter > Unclassified | place: USA: California... | reverse complement strand
TGTGCGGACCGCCCAGTCGACGATCGAAAAGCACAGTTGCGCCACCAATCGCCGATTAGACCGAGTAGTCAGCCGAACGCACATCCTTGATCTGGATGCCACCCGCAGCACCTGCGCAGCAAACCGACCAGGCTGCCGGCGCGCAAGACAAGGTAAAACGACAAGAGACTGCCGGTCTGCGCCCCGGTGCCACCCAATACACTGATCGGCGACAGCAACGTCCGCGCCTGCCAACGCGACAATTGCACGGACGCGGACGGGCCTGCTGTCATCTGCCGTCTCCACCATCATCCTTGACGCCGCCGCTGCCGTTCGCCTTCATCGGCAAGCCGTTTGCGGATAAGTGTGAGAAGTCTGCATGACACGAGGCGAGCGCACCCATGCCATGGACGACAAGGCCCTGAGCAACGGGATGAGCCGGGTCACCGACATCGCACTGCCGGTCATGGCGCCAACCTCCCCCCTAGAAAACCCAGGCGGCTCAATCTTGGAGTGTTCGACTGATGCGCCTGATTCCGTTCCGCTTGCTAGTGCCGAACGCGCTGGCCCTCCTGCTGGCAGGCTGCGCTGCCGAGAACGCTTATCGCACAGGCACTGCGCTGGTCTCCCAAAACATGGTCGAGGCCGGTCTCCTGAAATACCGCGAGGCACTGGCGGCCGATCCGACTAACCCGATCTACAAGATGGCTTACCTGCGCGCGCGTGACGACGTCACTGCCCGCCTGCTGCTGCAGGCCGATCGCGAGTTTACCGAGGGCAAGGGCGAGCTCGCTCGGGAGGACTTCGAACAGGTGCTGACGATCGATCCGGTCAACGACCGCGCGCGCGCCGGCCTGCGCCAGGTCGAAGCCGACCGCCGCCACGTCTTGATGCTGGAAGAGGCACGCGCACTGGCCGAACGCAGGGACCTTGATGGCGCGCGCCAGAAGCTGGGCGCAATCCTGAGCGAGCGCCCGGCCTACGAACCGGCACGCCGCCTCCGGCTTGAAATCGACGACACGACGACCTCGGCGCCGTTCGAACCGGCTCTGGCGGCGGCCTTCCGTACTCCGATCAGCCTGGAGTTTCGCGACGCTTCGCTCAAGCAGATCTTCGATGTGATTGCACGCCACTCGGGCCTGAACTTCGTGTTCGACAAGGATGTCAGGACCGATCAGCGCACCTCAATCTTCCTGAAGAACAGCACCGTTGAGGCGGCCATCTATCTGCTCCTGATGACGAACCAGCTTGAGCGCCAGATTATGGATGGCAACACCATCCTGATCTACCCGGATCAGCCGGGCAAACAGATGGAATACCAGGAGCTGACGATCAAGACCTTTTATCTCGCCAATGTCGACGCCAAGAACGTCGCCAATACCTTCAAGACCATCCTGAAGTCACGGGACGTGGTGGTCGACGAGAAGCTTAATCTTGTCATCCTGCGCGATACCCCGGAAGCCGTGGCGCTGGCCTCGCGCCTGGTGGCCTTGCAGGACGTGCCCGAACCCGAAGTCGTGCTCGACATCGAAGTGATCGAGGTGCAGCGTAACCGCCTGCTCGACCTGGGCGTGGACTGGCCGACCAGCCTGCAGTTCGCGCCGCTGACAACCTCGTCCGGCACGCCGCTAACGATCGACCGGTTGCGCCGCCTGAACGCGAGCACTATCGGCGTGACCGGCGTTTCGGGCGCAATCAGCGCTGGCAAGACCGACGGCAATTCGAACACGCTGGCCGCACCGCGCATTCGCGTGCGCAACCGTGAAAAGGCAAAGGTTGTCATCGGTGACAAGCTGCCGACCATCACCACCACGATCTCGTCCGGAGTCGGGGGCTTTGCCTCGGAATCGGTCAATTTCGTGGACGTCGGCCTGACACTCGAGGTGGAGCCGACCATCTACCTGAACAACGAGGTCGGAATCCGCATCTCGCTCGAGATCAGCAACCTGGTCGACACGATCAAGACCAGCAGCGGCACCACCGCGTACCGCATCGGCACGCGCTCGGCCACCACCATGCTGCAGCTAAAGGATGGCGAGAACCAGGTACTGGCTGGCCTGATCCAGAACGAGGACCGCCGCAGTGGAACCAGGCTACCCGGGCTGGGCGACTTGCCGGTACTGGGGCGATTATTCGGCCGTTCCTCGGATACCAGGAACACAAACGAAGCCGTGCTGTCAATCACGCCCCACTTGGTGCGCAACATCCAGCGCCCGTCAGCAGCCAGCTCCGAGTTTTCCGCCGGAACCGAGAGTAGTTTCCGGCACCGGCCAGACATCGTCACGGCGCGTCCGCCGGTCCAGTTGCCGGGTACGCCGCGCCCGCCGGCGCCGGCCCCCGTACAGGGTCAAAGTGAAAACCAAGGCAGCGTGGCGGTCCCGGCCACGCGTCTCAGTCCCGAAACAATGGGGCTGCCCGCACCTATGGCCAGGCCTGCCGAGCCGCCGCCTGACCCGGTCAACGCCTTGCCGGCGCCCTCGATCGTGCCGGTGCCACCGGTCAGCAATGAGCAACCGGCGTCATACGAAGTAAATCCGTGAAACGCAAAGTGAAAGTATGAATAAGGGTTGGTGCTGAGACTGTCGTTAGAATCGTCCTCTAGAAACAAAAGCTCGGCGGCGTCGTGAAGCAGTCATGCGAAATCGCTACAAATTAGCCGCCATTTTTTGCTGTCGAAGTCGGCTTAGCTATGCAGCAGAGGTTGAGCGATGAAACATGTAAAGTTGACGGAAGACGAGCAGCGCACGTTCTGACCCGCAGCCTGACCCCGCTGCTTTTGCACGATTGGAATCGAAGACCTGCAAGGCATGCCGCACAACCAAACGCTTGGACGGTCGATATCTGACATGGGAGTTTCGTAAATTCGGGCGCCAGCTCATGTACAAGGTGATACGTCATGGGGCCCAGGTCATCGTCGCTGACCGCTGGTACCTGGGCAGCAGGAAATGCTCAAGCTACTGCCATGTGCTTGAAACGCTGACCCGGCGCAGCGAAAATGGACTTGTCCAGGCTGTGGCGCTGCCTATAACCATGGTTTCGACGCAGCCATCAAGCTGATGAGATGGCGGTGAGTTCCACCCTCGCTGCCTCTGGCGGGGGCGGCGCTGGCTGGCCCGCAAGCGCCAGGCGAAACCGGCCCAATGAAACAGGAAGCCAACAGCAAGGTCAGCGTTAGTTAGCTTGTGTAGGATTTGTAGAATGGAAAAAAAAGCCCGCCGAAGCGGGCAAACACTTTGGGATAAATCCATGCTCAACAGCAAAGTACGTTGCTGCGCCACACGCCCTCGCCATGAACTCATGTTGGGCGCAGCAAATGCCTCACCGAAATTTACTATAGACCCTTTCCGAACTTTCATATTGATACTTGTCAGGTTTTCGTTTGATCTAACATGGCAATGTCGTGGTCGCACGTTCTATCGGACCCGGCGGAACTGGCTTAGCATACGCAGACGTTCGCCGCCTGCGCGCACCTTGTCAGGCGATGCACGCAAAAAAGCTTGTAAGACGCGGGCTTCGAATCGAGTTCCTGAAGAAGAATAGAAGACATGATCAAATTATGCAGCACCAAAGCGTATTATTTTGACAATATTTGGTGGTATTGAAGATTTTACAAATTTATATGCGCACGATGGCATGTCCATGCGTTATTGGAGAGGCATAGCATGCTTGGGTTAGCAAAATAGCGGATCCGACGGCTCCGTCACACTCAAGAAGACATTCGTGCAGTGGACACTGAAGCAATGCTCAAAATACGTTCTCATCTTCTCAGTCAGCGGCCATGGGCAGATGTCGACGTAAGCCGACCAGGTCGGCAACGGAAGCGGCTGAATCAAGGCGCCCGCTGTCGACCCGTCACAATTTTCCTGGGCGATGATCCGACGGTAACGGCTCAAGTAAAGAATTACCTATAGCACAAAAGGCACTGTTGGCAGTAGAAACCGCCTTCATCGTGTACTGTCATCCAGACCGTCGCAACGTAACCGCTTACCGCTGGCCATCACATACCTGGCGAATACGCAAAGTGGTGCACTGGCTGCTTGATCCTGGAACACGGCGGCTTGAGCCGCCGCGATGCCATTTCGATTCTCAGTAGCTTTCGTACGCGCCAATGTCAACGGCGCCACCCTTCGGGCGTGCGGTGCCCAGAATATCACTGGCCGGTGCCGAGCTTGAGGTGCCCTTGTTGACGGCAGGCGAGTCGCTCTGCAGGCGATAATCCCCGGTGCCGGTCGGGCTGTAGCTGACGAATTTCGGATCGGCACTGACGGTGCCGGTTGCGCTACCGGTCTTCAACGAGATTGCCGAACCGTTGCCATAGACCAGGTTGTTGGTCGTTTCGTTACCCGACCCGATGCAACTCTGGCCCGAGTAGCAGTACTGCATGATTCCGGCGCGCGCGTTGTTGTAGACAATGTTGTTGATCACCTTGGTGTTCTTGACTTGGATGCCGCCTGGTGCGTCGCCGGCACCGATGACGATACCGCCACCCATGCTCGAGGAGCCGTTGGCAAAGACGGTATTGTTGGCGATAAGGACATCAGTTGCAGCGTGCCACAAGTGGATACCGTACGACGACGCGCGGTACACCACGTTGTTCATAATCTGGCCGCCCTTGTTGGCAGAATAGATGCCCTGCACGCCGTTGCAACCGCCTGGTTTGCCGATGTCATGTACGACGTTACCGATGACGTCGCCGTTCGAGCCACTGTAATTGGCGTTGACGATACCTGCGCCACCACCACCGGTGCACCCGCCAGAAACGGTAATGTCGTGGATGTGGTTATTCGACATCAGGGTGTTCGATCCATTGTTCAGGATGCCGTGACGGCCCGGGCCGCTGATGTCGAAACCGGTGATGTCGACATAGTCGCCGCTGTTACTCCACATCGCTTCGGTGCCGCTACCGATGATTTGTGCCCCCCACTTGGTATCCGAGACAAAACGGATGCGGTTGCTAGAGGTGCCGCTGGCCTTGGTGTTAACGTTGCCTGAATAGATGCCCGCAGCGACGTGGATCGTCGTGCCAGCCTTGGCAACGGAGGCAGCCTGCGCGATGGTCTTGTATGGGCTGGATTGAGTGCCATTGTTCGTGTCAGCACCGCTGGTGCTGACGTAAAGGTTATAAGTGCTTGGACTGGTGGGAATGGTCGGGCTGCTTGGGGGCGTCTCGGTGGACGGATGGTTAGCTAGATACTCGGCGCTGGTACGCATCGAAGTGGCAACCTCATACACCGACATTCCTGCATTTACCCTTTGCGTGTAGTAGTCGAGGCCAAAACTGTCAGGTTCGCGGTCCAGAATCGTACGGAACAATGTAGCCACCTGTTCACGAACCGTATTGACCGGGTGCTGGCTGCGGAACTCGGTGCTGGTAGTCAGCGATGCAATCACCTCGTCGATTGACATCCCGGCATTCATTTTTTGCGTGTAATAGTCCAGGCCGAAGCTGTCGGGCTCCCTGCCAAGGATTTTGCGGAACAGCCCGGCAACTTGATCGGAAATGCTCGTGCTTGCCGAGCTTATCGAAGCCAATAGGCGGTTCGCTGGAATCGTGTTAGCCGATTGCTGAAGCGTAGCATTGTCAAACGCGCCAGTACCTGCGCTTTCTGCTGTCACTGCTGCAGTCTGGCTGCCAGCAGTACCGATTGCTTCAGATACACTCGCGCTCTCGACGCCAGTCGACGCGGTGCTTGTCGGGGTGTCGGCTACGGTACCACCACACGCGGTCATCAAGACTGCAATGCTGCTGTACAGCAGCGTACGCACTCGGACATTTGGAACATAGGTCAAACTTTTTTTCATCTGGAAAATGCTTCTCAAAAATAAACGCAATATTTTTGAGCGCATATAGATTCCAGAGTTCACTTTATTTCAGAAAATTTTTTGCTTGGTGCTAAATTTTTAATAGCAATAGTTTCTTTGCAAACAAACGACATGCGTGTTTGACGGATAAATCGTGCGCGTTCGGGCAAAGTGGGATGATGAACGTTGGAAACAAAGTGGCCGTTGCTGTTCACTATTTCCGGTGTATGTCATGGACCGATGGTATGAAGGGCGAGACGGTGCTGATGCCGCGGTGGCGCTATTCGGCGCCGCCTGCACTTGGTCAGCGTTTTCGACCAGCCCGACCGAACTGACTGTCCAGCGCGTCGTGACCGGTCTCGGGCATTGCGTCACGACGGCCAGTTGATCTGGACTACTCAACAGCGCCCGACCACACGCAATGATGTGATCTTGTTTTTTGACCAAATTGCGGACCAGCCGTATTCGGTACCGCGCATTGTCCTGCTCTACAATGCAGGGATCCACAAAGGCGACAATGGAAAAACCGCGTCGCCGTTGGGCCAAGAAGGGACTGTGCCTGTACTATTTGCCGCCATACAGTCCAGAACTCAACCGCATTGAGATGCTTTGGAAGCACGCCAAGTATTACTGGCGTCGATTTGTCAGCGTCAACGGCGTGGATCTACTTGTCGAGATTCAGTCCCTGATGAAAGGTTTCGACAGCGAATTCACTGTAAATTTTGGGTGGGTACTTAGCCCTGTGGCGCGCTAGGGTGTGTCTGACTGAACGAAGTTAGATCAGGAAGGTCAGAGGGCGATGAGCGAACTGACCTAACCGAAAAGCAGTGGCGGCAGTTGGCGCCACATCTGCCGCCCAGTCCCCACCGTGGCCATGCCTATGTTGAGCATCGGCATGTAATCAATGGGATTTTGTGGCGTTTGAGAACCGGTGCGCCTTGGCGTGACATTCCACCGCGCTACGGGCCTTGGCAAACCTGCTACGACCGGTTCGTCCGTTGGTCACGCAATGGCACTTGGCGGCGCCTGCTGAAGGTCATGCAAGCAGCAGCCGATGAGGCCGGCCTGATCGATTGGAATGGCGCCGCGCTCGATGCCACACATGTCAAAGCTCACCGCAGTGCTTCAGGGGCGCGAAAGAAGATGCCTGTCGCAGAAAAAAGGGGGCCATAACTGACGAGTGGTTGGGCCGATCACGCGGCGGCATCACCAGCAAGATTCACTTGTGTGTCGACGGGCATGGCTTGCCGTTGTCGATCGTAGTCACTGCCGGGCAATGCAGCGACGCGGCGCAAATCGGGCCGGTACTCGACGCCATCTGCGTGCCTCGTTCCGGCCCAGGACGTCCACGCAAGCGTCCGTCCTGCCTGCGCGTAGACCGTGCCTACGGTGCACGCCATTATCGACAGCAGATCGAGGACCGTGGCATGAGTTGCGTCTGCCCCGAGCGCCGTGATGCGCAGAAAAACCGACTGCGTAAAGGGCGTCGAGGCGGATCGCCACCACGTTTCGATGAGGTGGCTTACAAAGGTCGCAATGTCGTTGAACGTGCAATCAACCGGCTGAAGATTTCCGAGCCGTCGCAACACGGTACGAAAAGCGCGGCCATAACTTCTTCACCGCCGTGCTCGTGGCAACAATTATGTTATGGCTCCTCTGAATTCAGTCAGACACACCCTAGGCGAGGATCGAACCTCGCCTCGCACTCACTCCGTTCAGTTAGCATCTAGGCCGCCAGCGCCGCCCTCGCCATGTCCGGCTCGCCGCTCAACCTGAAGATATCCGTCAGCATCCGTAGCGGAATCGACTGGCCCATCGCGACCATGCCCGCATCGTTCGGGTGCAGGTGGTCGCCCGAATCGTAGGCGGGCAGCATGCGCACCGGGTTGGCCGGGTCGCGCACGGCCGCGTCGAAGTCGATCACGCCATCCCACTCGCCGCTGCTGCGGATCCAGTTGTTGACCGCCTGCCGGATGGCCTCGCGTGCCGGCGTGAAATAGCCGGCTATGGTCGTGTCACCGAACGGCGTGATGGTTGCGCCGTAGATGTTGAGCGACTTCTCTCTCGCACGCGCGATCAGCTGCCGGTAACCCTGGAGGAGCACCGTCTCGGTGACTTCCTCGGATGCCGGCGAGATCGACACCGGCTGGCCGAGGTCGTTCACGCCCAGCAGGACGATGATGGCTTCCACGCCGGGCTGGGCCAGCACGTCGCGGTCGAAGCGCGCGAGGGCGGCCTGGCCGAACAGCGGACCGATCCCCTGGAAGGTGCCGATGGTCGCATTTCCTGGATTCAGCAGGCGGTTGCCGCCGATGCCGGCATTGACCACGCCGAGGCGGAACAGGCGGTCGTACTGGCGCAGGCGCAGCGACAAGATGTCGGGCCAGCGGCCGTTCGCGTCGACGGTCGTGACCGCGCCGTCGGTGATCGAATCGCCCAGGGTGACGATGGCCCCGGCGCGGCTAGTCCAGACACTGACTCCGCTCAGGAAATGCCAGGACGTAGTCGTCGACGCATTGGCGAGGGTCGGGGAGCCGGCCGCATTGCCGGCCACGATATAGTTGGTCTGGAAAGCCGAACCATGCAGGGTCGTTGCGGTGGTCGGCTGCGGCAGGTAGATGCTGATGGCCAGGTCGACCAGCGGCGGCAGGTCGAGGTCGACCGGGTCGGAGAGTGCCGGTGCACCCGGCGGGATCACGATCGAGGGCTGGCCCCCGAACGTCAGCACGCGGCCGGTGGCGGGATCGATGCTGCTGCCGGTCACGCGGCGCGCGACATGGGCGGCCCCGATGGTCAGCGGTGTGGTGCCGAACTCGTTGGAGAAGCACACCCGCACCCGGTTGCCGCCGATGCTGGTATGGACAATCTGGCGCACGGTCTGGTTGGTAAGGTACCTGGGCGGCGCTTGCGGGGGAATCGCCGCGCCGGTGGGGGAGGCGCCCCAGGTGCCGACCCAGCGGTCCGCGGCCCACAGATCGCTGGATCGGTCTTGGGCCACGGCCGGTCCGGCGAACGGGGCTGCTGCCAGCGCCAGGGGGGCCGCGGCGCCCAGCCTGAGGAAGCTGCGTCTGCCGTTCGGCTTGGTCGTGTTGCTGGTGTTCCAGTGCTTGTCCATCTTGGTCTCCTTTGGTCGACAGATGTACTGCGGGATGCGCTGCGCTGACCCGAAAGACCAGTATAGAGACGCGGTTTATGCGGACGGCATGGCGCGGTAGGATAACTTCTTTGGCCGCGTTCAGAAATTACTTAAAGTGAGTTCGGAAACGACCGAAAACAGCGGAAACTTGATGAGTCAGCTTGGCGAAGCAGGCAACCAGTCATCCAGGCCCGGCCTGATCCAGATGCTCCGAGACCAGGAGCCGGTATTGTCAACTTACGGTAAGCGACCGAATCTTGTAGGCTGGCCGGAGGTTAGATTTACAGTTCTACCGCAATTTCCGCTACCCTTCCGAGATCATCAGCACGCCGTTTGGCTATATTGCCCGTTTTTCGCTGAGTCTCCGCGACATCGAGGAATTGATGGCCAGTCGAGACACCATCGTGATCGACGAAACGATCCGCCAATGGACGCTGAAGTTCGGCCAGCGATATGCTAACGAGCTGCGCCGGCATCAGCCACAACAACGCGACAAATGGCATCTCGACGAGGTTGTGCTGACCATCAAGGGCAAGCACCATTACCTGCGGCGCGCCGTCGGTCCGCAGGGTCATACGCTCGGCGTCCTCGTGCAAAGCCGGCGCGACCGACAGGCAGCCGAACGGTTCTGCCGTAAGCTTCTCAAGGGCTTGCGGTACGCACCATGGGTTCTGATCACTGACAAATTGAAGAGCTACGCTTCAGCCAGGCTCAAGGTTATGCCAGGTGTCGAACACCGCCAGCACAAAGGGCTCACCAACCCTGCCGACTTGTCACACCAACCGATGCGGCAACGAGAACGACAGATGCGTCGCTTCAGATCACCCGGCCATGCCCACCGCTTTCCGTCCGGGCGCGGACCGATCAACAATGCGTTTCGGTGCCGACGCAAGAGTACCGACACATCCGTACTCAGGCATTTGTAATCCGTTCTAAGAAGTGCCAACTCGACCGTGAGCATTCTGAAGAGATGTGCTCATAAGGAAAGCTTTCCTGCATCTCGAAATTCACTATCGGCGTCGCCTAAACTCGACCGGGGTGTCGTGCAAAGTCGGAACATGGTTGAACTAAATGCTTTGCGAAAGAGACTCGTTAGTGAAATTCTTCCGCTGGTCAATTCTTGGGGTGAAAATTAGCCTGCATCGGGTATGCGCACACCTCTCGCGAATATTTGACGCGATTGACTTTGTCGCTGAAACATCCATAATTCGTCCATGAATGCGCCTATCGTCCTGACAATCTCGAGCTATCCGCAACTGTCGCTGATCGCTTGGAACCGCCAGCGTGACGACGAGATAACCGCGGAGGAAGCTTTCGGCCTGTACGAAAGCAACTGGCGCTTCGTCGATCAGGAGCACCTCGACCAGGAGGAGCGGGACCTGATCGAGGTGCTGACAAAAACCTACGGCAACGGTCTGATGAATGTTTAAGCGCGACCACCACAACCGCATCCAAACGCTGCTGTCTTCCCTCAACACCGATTTCCTCACGCAGAGTCAGTGCTATTTCGGTGGCGGGACAGCCATTGTCCTCGCGCTCAATGAATACCGTGAATCGGTCGACATGGACTTTCTCTGCGCCTCCCAGGACGGCTACCGCGAGCTGCGCAACACGATCGACAACGGGTCGCTCGGCGACATCTTCGCCCGGCCCGTGGAGCTCGTACGCGACGTGCGCGCCGATCGGTACGGTATCCGCACTTTCTTGCGCGTCGACGACGTGCCGGTCAAATTCGAGATCGTCAGCGAAGGGCGGATCCAGGTCGAGGGTTGAATAAACCCGGCTACTGGCGTGCCAACGCTCACACGTGCCGACATGTACGCCGAGAAGCTGCTTGCGAACGCCGACCGCTATCGCGACAAGGCTGTGGCCAACCGCGACATCATCGATCTGGCCATGATGATTGGGCACTGGGGCTCGGTGCCGGAGGTGGCATGGGAAAAGGTGCGCAAGGCGTATGGCGCGTCAGCCGATCGAGCTTTTGAGGGTGCCATCGAAATGGTAGGGGATCGCGCCTATCTCGCCCAGTGTTTGGCCAAGTTGGACATGGATCAGGGCCTGGTTGACCAGATCCCAGCAGTGTTGCGCGGCGAAGCCTCGTTCGCACCGGCCGTGTGTCAAGTTGGCGCGAACACATCTAACGCGACCGCGACGGCGGCCCGGGGACTGCGGTTGCCGGGCACCTGAGCCGGCACCTGGCCTATGTCTCGACCTTCGGTGCCAGGCGTAGGAACCGAGCCAAACCAGATATAGGGCGACAGTTTCATCACTGCCCCCAGTTGCCTGCTGCCCACTCGCAAATCACTGTCGGCGGCGACCAAATATTCTTGCGCATCCCATCAGCGAAGTTGATCCATCCACTCCTCGCGCTCGGACTTTTCAACATCGTCGTCAGCACCCGGATTGCGACGTGGGAGGTGGTCTGGCATGTGCAAAAGCTGCTTCAGTACCGCCTGCGTTACGAAAAGGTGGCCGCAGCGACGGGGGCGCCCTG
>Ga0265797_10011012_pt1 | contig 11411 bp, 8 predicted proteins | sample P2T30metagenome_FD_192433 | JGI IMG/M metagenome (GOLD analysis project Ga0265797, IMG submission 192433) | Plant litter microbial communities from East Loma Ridge, Irvine, California - P2 T30 | ecosystem: Environmental > Terrestrial > Plant litter > Unclassified | place: USA: California... | reverse complement strand
GTCCTGTCGCGTATTCGCCCAGGTCGGCACGCATCCGCTCCATCTGCTGCGTGATCAGCCGCGCGTGGTGCAGCAGCGTGCGCCCGGCCTCGGTCGGCTCGACGCCGCGCCGGCCGCGCACCAGCAGCGGCACCCCCAGCGTCTCCTCCATGCCGCGGATGCGGGCGCTGGCCGACGCCAGGGCGAGGTGGGCATGGGACGCACCGGCAGTAATGCTGCCGCTGTCGATCACGCGCAGGAACAGTTTCAGGTCGGTCAGGTCGAATCGCATGGCTTCTCCAGCCTTCGCTTGGTACGAAGGCTGCGAGAGTATATTCCAGATTTGCGGCGCCCGAGACCACTGGCACACTGCGGACATGGACTCCTACACCGCAACGCACATTCTCTACATCGCCATCGTGTTCCTGCTGGCTGGCCTGGTGAAAGGCACGACCGGCATGGGCCTGCCCACCGTCGCGATGGCGCTGCTGAGCCTTGTCATGGCACCGATGGAAGCCGCCGCGCTGCTCGTCATGCCTTCGTTGTTGACGAACGGTTGGCAGGTGCTGTCGGGCCGGCCGCTGTATCCGCTGTGGCAGCGCCTGCGCGGCATGATGGCGGGGATCTGCCTGGGCACCCTTGTCGGCGGCGCCGTCATGCTGCAGACGCAGGGCGGCACCATGGTGCTGGGTCTTGCGCTGGTGCTGTATGGCCTGCTTGGCCTGAGCGCATGGGAATGGAAGGTGGCGGCGGACAGCCAGCACTGGCTGGCGCCATTGGTCGGTGGCGCCACGGGCGTGCTGACGGCGGCGACCGGTGTCTTCGTCCTGCCCGCCGTGCCCTATCTGCAGGCGCTGCGGCTGGACAAGGAGGAGCTGGTACAGGCGATGGGGCTGTCGTTTGTCGTCTCGACCCTGGCGCTGGCCGTCGTGCTGGCGGCGCACGATGCCTGGCAGCCTGCCGCCGCGGGCGTTTCGTTCCTTGCCCAGCTGCCCGCCATCGCCGGCATGCTGCTGGGGCAGCAGTTGCGCAAGCGCTTGCAACCGGAGGCGTTCCGCCGCTGCCTGCTGCTGGTGCTGCTGCTGATCGGCGCGCACCTCGTCGTGGCGAACACTTGACGCATCAGCGCGGCGTGAAGCCGCGCAGGAAGTCCAGCAGAACGCATGCCGCCAGGTCGGCGTCGTCCGCCGTCATCGTCTCCAGCGGATTGTGGCTGATGCCGCCGTTGCCGCAGCGTGTGAACAGCATGGCCACGTCGGTCAGCGCCGCCATCGCCATCGCGTCGTGCCCGGCGCCGGACAGCAGGTCGAAGCGCGGTAGCCCCTGCCGCGCGACGGCCTCGCCCAGCCGGTCCATCAACGGCGGCGCGCACGGCGCGGCGGAGGCCTCGACGATGTTTTCGATCGTGAATTCGATGCGGCGCCGCGCGCAGATCGCCTCGATGCCGCGCAGGATATCGTCCACCGCAGCCAGGCGGACCGCATCGTCGGCCGCGCGGATGTCGAGCGACAGCCGGCACGCGCCGGGAATCACGTTGACGGAGCCGTTCGGCACCTGGAACTGGCCCACGGTGCCGACCAGCGCGGGGAAGCGGCCGCACCGTTCCTCCACCAGCAGCACGATTTCGGCGGCCGCCGCGGCCGCGTCCTGCCGCATCGTCATCGGCGTCGTGCCGGCATGGCTGGCAAGGCCCGTCAGCTCGACGAGATAGCGCGAACTGCCGGCGATCGCCGTGACGACGCCGACGGGCAGTCCCCGCTCCAGCAGCACCGGCCCCTGCTCGATGTGCACTTCGACATAGGCCAGCACGTCGCCGGCATCGCGGGCGATGGCCGGAATGGTGGCCGGGTCGTGGCCGGCGGCGACCAGTGCGTCGCGCATCGTGGCGCCATCCCCGTCCGTTGCGTCCAGCAGCGCCATGTCGAAGCGGCCCGTGACCGCATTACTGCCCAGGAAGGTGCTGCGGAAACGTACGCCTTCCTCTTCCGCGAAGCCGATGACTTCCAGGTGGTATGGCAGTTTCTCGCCGCGTGCGTGCAGGTCGTGCACGAGCGCCAGCGGCAGCAGGATGCCGAGGCGGCCATCGTACTTGCCGCCGTTGCGCACGGTGTCGTAGTGCGATCCCGTGATCAGTGTCTTCGCGTCCGGTGCGTCGGACAGGTAACGCCCGACGATATTGCCGACGGCGTCGATCGTCACTTTCATGCCGGCCGCGCGCATCCAGTCGGCCAGCTGCCCGGCCGTGCTGCGGTGCGCATCGGTCAGGTAGGCGCAGGTCAGGCCGCCCGCGTCGTCGCTCCATTGCGCCAGCGTTTCGGCCCAGTCCATGATGCGCGGGCCGTACGCCAGCCGCACCGCGAGCAGATCGTTCAGGCGGATCTCCGCGATGCGGTGGATCTGGCGCAGGCTCTCCGCAAGCTCCGCAGCGCGGTCGTTTTTGAGGCGCCGCGCGAACGTGGCGATGACGGCCTGGCGGCTCAAGCCCTTGCCCGTCGGGCCCTTGACGGCCAGGATGAACGGGAAGCCGAACCTCGCGTTGTAGTCGGCGTTCAGGCGGTGCAGCGTGGCGAATTCCTCCGGGCTGCACAGGTTCAGGCCCGACGCGGCCTGCTCGCTGTTCGACTCGGCGGTCAGCGCGCCGGCCACGGCGGCCTTGCCGGCCAGCTCCGGGTGGGCGCGGATCAGGGCAAGCTGTTCGTCTGCCGATGCTGCCGTCACGACGGTCTGCAAAGCCTGCTTCAGCGCCGCCACGGTCGCGAAGGGTCGTTGCGCCGCGGCGTGTTCGGGTATCCACGGCGAGTGTTCGTAAATGCCGCGCAGCGCGTCCACGAAGGCGGGCAGGGAACAGGTATTCAGGTCGGTGAGTGTCATCGCAGGCATCCCATGGTGAATGGCGATGATAACGCCAGCCGGCGGTCGCTGGGCGGGCGGTATGATATAGGCTGTATCCGGGAGAACTGATGAAGCACCTGCTATTGGCGGCGATCTGGCTGTATCGCCGTTTGCTGTCGCCCTACAAAGGATTCGATTGCGCCACGCGCGTCGCCACCGGCGGCGAAAGCTGTTCGGCATACGGCAGGCGTGTCATTGCGCGCCATGGCGCGGGCAAGGGCATCGGCCTGCTGCGTCGGCGACTGGCCGGTTGCAGCGAGGCGCACCGGCGTAGCGCTTATGCGGATACGCTGCTGCGGCGGCAGCGCGGCGATTGCGATGTGTTCGATGCGTGCGACGTGTGCAACCCGCTCGACCTGGTCTCTTGCGACTGCGGCAACCCCGCCAAATGGCGCAAGAGCAAAGTGCCGGCGTCCTTGCGCGTGAAGGCACGCAAGGGGCGCAAGTAGCGCCGGCTGGTCGATCAGGCCTGGGCTTTACGACGGCGCAGCAGCAGCGGCAGGGCGCCAACGAGCAGCATGGCGTAAGTTGACGGTTCTGGGACCGAACTCACCACGTGGAACGAGCTGATGTGCGCATTGGCGTTCAACTGAATGCCCGCATCCCAGAAGGTGATGTAGAAAGATTCGGCTGTGAATCCGGACGTGCCTGCCACCTCGGACAGCCCGGCCGCGCCCGGCAGAACAGCCGGCTGGTAACCTGGACGCGCGGCTGTCAACGAGAAGTAGGTTTCCCACCAGTTGTTGCTTCCGGCGTTGCCGGTAAATGTCAGGCGGTCGCCACCGCTCGAATAATCTTCCAGGCGGACACCGGGGACGGAGTCCACGCTCGCGCTTGTGCCACTGCCCTGCAGTGTGAACGTATGCGTAATGTTTGCGTCCGAGCCGAGTTTGTACACGTGGCTGGAAGGAAAGTCCGAATCCTGGACCAGCTGCATGCCGGTGTCATAGCTCAGCCGGCCCGTGATGGTCTCGCCGTTCCTGACCGTGAAGCCCGGCACGTTGCTCGACTCGACGTGATAAGCGATGGGCGACCAAGGTCCACGCTCCGTGAGGTCGGTGATTTTTGCCGTGTATTCGAAGGTGACGATTTCAGCATTGGCAGCTGTGGCGGATGCCAGCAATGCCATTCCCAGCGCGATAAAAGTTTTTTTCATGAGATTTCCGGAGGGTTGTGAGATTGATGTCTTATTTGCAATGCCACGGCAATTATAGTATTGCCGGCACACTGCAATTCTCTCCAATCCTCACGGCCGAAAAAACGGCCTCTACCCCTTTCCCAGCTCCTTCGCCGCAGCCGTCACCTGATCCCGCAACCACTTGTGCTCGGGCGCCTGGTGCACCCGCTCGTGCCACAGCTGGTAGAAGCGCATCGGCGGGAACTTGACGGGCACCGTGAACGTTTTCAGCGGCAATGTCTTTTCATAGAAGCGCAGGAACTGGCGGCCCGTCGTCAGCACGAGGTCCGTCTGCGTCAACATGTACGGGATCAGGCCGAAATATGCCGATTCCACCGCCACGTTGCGGCGCAGGTTCTGGCGTTCGAGGAAGGCGTCGATCACGCCGCCGTAGCCCGGCACGATCTGCGACGGCGCCACGTGCGGCAGCGCGAGGTAGTCGTGCAGCGTCATCGCATCGCTGGCGGTGCGCTTCGCGTACGGGGTGGCCGCGTGCATCGCGCAGATGATCGGGTCTTCGAACAGCTTGGAGATGTGCAGGTGCTGCGGCGGCTCGTCCCAGTTGGCGATGACGAGGTCCATGTCGCCATCCGACAGCAGGCGGATGTAGTCGATGCCCGGCCCGAGGTTGTGGATGACGACGCGGCTGCGCGGCGAGCCGCGCCGCAGCAGGGCCACCACGTTCGGCAGGAACTGGCTGTCCAGGTAATCGGGCGCCGCGATATGAAACGTGCGCGCTTCCTCCTGCGGCACGAACGGCGTCTTCCTGACGAACAGGTTTTCCGTCTCTTCGAGAATGCGCTTGGCCGGCTCCAGCAGGCTTTCGCCATGCTGCGTCGGCACCATGCCGCGCGCGCCGCGCACCAGCAGCGGGTCGCCCGTGAGCTCGCGCAATTTGCGCAGCGAGGCCGAGATGGAAGGCTGCGGCTGATTGAGCTTGAGCGCCACGCGCGACACGTTTTTCTCGACCAGCAGCAGGTACAGGATGCGGATCAGGTGCAGGTCGAGGTGTTGCGGCAGGGAGGACATCGGCTGGGCTATATGAACGTGAATATGTCCAATATACGCGAACATTCATGTGGGCGTAACCCGACGGCGTTATCTTCTGTACACTGCCATTGCTATGGCCGCCCAGCCGGTTCCCCTCGCGAATAAAGGATTTACATGGAAGTCTTCGGCTACCTGATCCCGTATGGCCTCGAATGGCTTAACCTTCTCGTGCGCTGGCTGCACATCATCACGGGCATCGCCTGGATCGGCGCCTCGTTTTATTTTGTCTGGCTGGACAACTCGATCCGTCCGCCCGCACCGGGGTCGGATCTGGCGCGGAAGGGCGTCATGGGCGAGCTGTGGGCCGTGCACGGCGGCGGCTTCTACAACCCGCAGAAATACCTCGTCGCGCCGGCCGAACTGCCGAAGGAACTGCACTGGTTCAAATGGGAGGCCTATTCCACCTGGCTGTCCGGCTTCGCGCTGCTGACGATCGCCTACTACTTCAACGCGCAGGCAATGATGATCGACCGCTCGGTGGCCGATCTCACGGCAATGCAGTCCGTCGGCATCGGCCTGGGCTTCCTTGTGACCGGCTGGATCGTCTACGACCTGCTGTGCCGCTCGCCGCTGGGCCGGCACGATCTGTGGTTCGGCGCCGTCGTCTTCGCGCTGCTGGTGGCCGCGGCGTGGGCGCTGACGCACCTGCTGTCGGGCCGCGCGGCATACATCCACGTGGGCGCGATGATCGGCACGATCATGGTGGCGAACGTGGCGATGCTGATCATTCCGGGCCAGCGCAAGATGGTGGCCGCGATGCAGGCCGGCGGCAAGCCGGACCCGATCCACGGCATCCGCGCCAAGCAGCGCTCCGTCCACAATAACTACTTTACGTTGCCGGTGCTGTTCATCATGATCAGCAACCACTATGCGATGACGTACCAGCACGCCCACGCCTGGCTGGTGCTGGCGTTCGTCATGGCGGCCGGCGTCTTCATCCGCCACTTCTTCAACCTGCGTCACAAGGGCCGCGTGGAATGGCGCTATCCCGCCATCGGCGTGGCGCTGCTGCTGGCCGTGGCGGTGGCCATCGCGCCGCCGCGGCCCGCGGCGTCGGCCGCAGCCGCCGATCCTGCCGCGCAGTTCGCGCAGGTGCGCAGCATCATGAAAGAACGCTGCCTGTCGTGCCATTCTGCCGCACCGACGCAGCCCGGCTTTGCCGCGGCGCCGGCCGGCATCGTGTTCGATACGCCCGACCAGGTGCATCAGCGCGCGGCGCAGATCCACAAGCAGGTGGTCGAGCTGAAGGCCATGCCGATCGGGAACCTGACCAATATGACGGACGCGGAACGCGCCACCATCGCCGCGTGGTTCGCGGCCGGAGCCAAATGACATGAACGCACAGGAACGCCTTGAACAATGGATCGACAGCCACTTCGACGAAGAAGTGGCCTTCCTGCAGCAGGTGCTGCGGGTCCCGACCGACACCCCGCCTGGCAACAACGCCCCGCATGCGGACACGGTCGCCGAACTCGCGGCAGCCTACGGCTGGCAGGCCGAAAAGCACGCGGTGCCGGAGGCGCTGGTGCGCGACTACGGCATGCAGAGCATCACCAACCTGATCGTGCGCCGGCCCTACGGCGCCGGCGGGCCGACAGTGGCGCTGAACGCCCACGGCGATGTGGTGCCGCCCGGCGACAACTGGACCCATCCGCCGTACGGCGGCTTGATCGAGGACGGCTACCTCTACGGCCGCGCCGCCGCCGTCTCGAAAAGCGACTTCGCTACGTACATCTTCGCCACCCGCGCGCTGGAAGCGCTGGGCGTGCCGCTCAAGGGCGGCGTCGAGCTGCACTTTACCTATGACGAGGAATTCGGCGGCTTGCTGGGACCGGGGTGGCTGCTGGAGCAGGGGCTGACAAAGCCGGACATGGTGATTGCCGCCGGCTTCTCGTACAACATCGTCACCGCGCACAACGCCTGCCTGCAGCTGGAGATCACCGTGCACGGCAAGTCCGGGCACGGCGCGATGCCGGAAACGGGCGTCGATGCGTTGCAGGCGGCGACGCGGATACTGAACGCGATCTACGGCCAGTTGCCGGAGCTGAAGAAGATCAAATCGACAGTGCCAGGCATCGACTCGCCGACGATGCTGGTGGGGCGCATCGACGGCGGCACCAACACCAACGTGGTGCCTGGCAAGGTCGTCATGAAGATGGACCGGCGCATGATTCCGGAAGAGGATCCGGTGGCCGTGGAAGCGCAGGTGCGCCGGCTGATCGAGGATACGGTGCGGGACGTGCCGGGCATCCGCATCGAGATCCGGCGCCTGCTGCTGTCGCATGCGCTGCGCCCGTTGCCAGGATCGGAAAAACTGGTGGCCGCGCTGCAGAAACATGCGCAGGCCGTGCTGGGCGAAGCCGTTCCCGCCGTCGGCACGCCGCTGTATGCCGATGCGCGGCTGTATGGTGAGAAGGGCATTCCGGCCGTGCTGTATGGCGCCGGACCGCGCACGGTGCCGGAGTCGAATGCCAAGAAGGCCGACGAGAAGCTGCTGCTGGAGGATTTGCGGCGCGCAACGAAGGTGGTGGCGCTGACGTTGCTGGAGCTGCTGGCGGAATGAGTTTGGGGACAGTTTGGCGCGCCGTACACGCGACGACTGCCATCAGGCGACTGTCGGCTCTTTCTGGAGGCTGGTTTGCGGCGGCGCGCAGGCTTGCAACGTCGGAGGCACCACGTCGGGGACAGGCACCAAAGAACGGTGCCAGTCCCCGGCACGCCACTGCCGCCGGGGTAAAGAACCAAAAATCTTGTTGGCCGCGGAAGCTGCCGGGGACTGGCTCCTCTTCGGGCGAACGCCCGACGAGGTGCCTGTCCCCGACGTTTGGCGCGATGCGTAGGCGACGTTTGCTTCGGGCACTTTTTTCGTGGCGGTGCGAAGCCTTGCGACGTCGGACGCACCACGTCGGGGACAGGCCGCGCGGCGGACCGACCAGAGAACGGTGCCAGTCCCCGGTGCGCCAGCGCCGCCGGATTATCTCAGCGTACGCTCGAACAGCTGGTAGATGCGCCGATACTGGTCGTACCAGCTCTCCGGCTGCGTGTAGGCATGCCGCTCCAGCGGGTAGCTGGCCAGTTCCCAGTGGTCTTTTTTCAGTTCGATCAGGCGCTGCGCCATCCGCACCGAGTCCTGGTAGAACACATTGTCGTCCACCATGCCGTGCGCGATCAGCAGGTGGCCTTTCAACCGGTCCGCGTACTCGATCGGCGACGATACCTTGTACGCTTCCGGGTCGATGTCCGGCGTGTTCAGGATATTGGCCGTGTAGCCGTGGTTATACGACGTCCAGTCCGAGACGGGGCGCAGCGCGGCGCCGGCCTTGAACAGCTCCGGTTCGCGCATCAGCGCCATGAACGTCATGAAGCCGCCATAGCTGCCGCCGTAGATGCCGACGCGGTCGATGTCGCCCTGCTGGTTCGCCGCCAGCCACTTCGCGCCGTCGACGTAATCCTCCAGCTCCGGGTGGCCCATCTGGCGGTAGATCGCCGTGCGCCAGTCGCGGCCATAGCCCTTCGACGCGCGGTAGTCCATGTCCAGCACGATGTAGCCCTTCTCGACCAGCAGGTTGTGGAACATCTGCTCGCGGAAGTAGTTCGACCAGCGATGGCTCACGTTCTGCAGATAGCCGGCGCCATGGACGAACATCACGACGGGATACTTCTTGCCCGGCTCCAGCGTGGCGGGGCGGTACAGTTTCGCCCACACGGGCTGCGCACCGTGCGTCGACGGCACGGCCACGAACTGCGGCATGATCCACTCGCGTGCCTTGAATTCCGCACTGCGGGTATCGGTCAGCCTGACGGCTTCGCCGCCGGCGGCCGGCACGATCGCCACTTGCGGCGGCACGTACGATGACGACCAGCGCACCAGCAGCCGGCGCTGGTCCGGCGACAGCGTGAATTCCTCCACGCCGCCGCCCAGCTGCGTCACTTCGCGCACGCTGCCGTCCTTCGGCGAGACGGCGCAGACTTCATACTGGCCCGGCGTCTTGCGGTTGCACATGACCCACGCGGCCGTGCCGTCGGCGTTCCAGCTGACCTGCGTTGCTTCCCACTTGCCGCTTGTCAGCGCGCGCTGGCGGCCGTCGGCGCCCAGCGTGTACAGGTGCGAGTAGCCCGATTCCTCGGACAGGAACCACAGCGTGCGGTTGTCCGGCAGCCAGCCGAATTCGTTGTAGCTGTTGTTGATCCACGCGTTGTCGGTCAGGCGGTGCCGCGGTGTCAGGCGGGCAGCGGCCAGGTCGACGGAGGCGATCCAGCGATCCTTGTTGTCGACGGCGCGGATCGACAGCGCCACCTGCGCGCCGTCGCCGCTCCAGGCGATGCCGTTGCCTTCGTCGTCGTCCAGGCGCACCGCGCGGTTGCCCTTGACGGGTTCCAGCTTGCGCGCCGCGCGCATGGCCGCGAGCGGATCGGTGGCGATGCCGGGCAGTGCGTCCAGCGGGATGTCGCGCAGCGTGCCGCTGCGCAGGTCGATCAGCTTCAACGTCTGCGCCAGCGGCAGGTTGCGGCCCACGCGGGTGCGCTGGTCGTCGAATTCCTCGTAGCCCGATTCCGTCACATAACGCGGCAGCTTGCCCACGCGGCCGTTGTCCGCCGGTTTCGGCGACGTCGCCAGCACCAGCCAGCGGCCGTCCGGCGACAGCGCGCTGGCGTCGATGACGATCTTCTCGCCCAGGTAGATCGGCGTCGGCGCACGCGTCGCATCGGCGCGGCGTTCCGCTTCCGTCTGGGCGCGGCCGGCGTCGCGGTCTTCCTTCTGGCGTTTCAGCGTCGTGATGAGGCGCAGCTGCAGCGCGCGCAGATAGTCTTCGTCCGGCTCCGCGGCCGGGTCCTTCATCGCCCGCGGCAGCGCCACGGGGGCGACCAGCCGCTCGGCGCGGTTCCAGCTGAACCAGTCGTGACCGACGCGGAACTGCACGCTCCGGCCATCGCTGGAAAACTGCGGGTCGGCCGCCGCGGTCGTGTTGCGGGTGATCTGCGTCAGCGTGCCCGTTTTCAGGTCGCGTTCGAACAGGTCGCCGTTACGCACCATCACGGCGCGCGTGCGTTCGCGGTTGTAGACGAGGTTGGGCGCATCGATGGCGGCCAGTTCGGCGTCACCGACCTTGCGCGCCGTGGCGCCGGCAACGAACGTGTCGCGCAGCGGCGAACCCGCGCGTTTCTGCTTGTAGTAGGCCGTCTTGCTGTCCCAGCTCCACCACGCCGATTCGACGGGCGTGCCGATCCAGTCAGGATGGGCCATGGCCTGGTCGAGGGTGATCGGGGTGGCGGCGGTTGCGGGAACGGTAGGGAGGAACAGGGCTGCGGCCAGGCAGGCGCCGGACAGCTTGAGGTGAAGTTTGCGCATTGTGATCGGAAATATGGCAGCGCCAGCGCCGCCGTTCATGACAAGGACCGGGGGCATTCTAGCGCAGCGCCGCGGTAAGCGGCTGCCAACGTCGGGTGGTTAGCGCTGCATCAGCGTGCGCACGGTCTCGTTCAGCGTTTCCATATTGACGGGCTTCGTCAGATGGCGGTTGAAGCCGGCGGCCATGGCGCCCGTGCGGTCCTTGTCCTGGCCGTAGCCGGTCAGCGCGACGAGCACGGTTTTTTCCAGGCGCGGATGGCGGCGCATCGCTTCGGCCACTTCGACGCCGCTCATGTCGGGCAGGCCGATGTCGAGGAAGATCACGTCCGGCGCCAGTTGCAGCGCAGCCGCGATGGCGCCCGCGCCGTCGTGCGCCATGTGCACTTCGTGGCCCGCGAACTGCAGCAGCGCGCTGACGATTTCGGCCGAATCCAGATTGTCATCGACCACCAGGATGCGGTAAGTGTCGGCCGGGCGTTCGGGCTCCGCGGCGACACTGGCGCCAGCGGCCTGCGGCTTGTCCGCCAGCACGGGCAGACGCACTTCGAAGGTGGCCCCCTGGTCAAGGCCGCCGCTGCTCACCTTCACGTCGCCGCCGTGCAGCTTGACGAGCGTACGCACCAGCGAGAGGCCAATGCCCAGGCCGTCCTGCACGCGGTCGGGCGAATGGCCCGCCTGCGCGAACAGGTCGAAAATCGACGCGGCGTGTTCCGGGTCGATGCCGATGCCGTTGTCCGTCACGCGGATGATGGCGCTGCCGTCTTCTTCCGCGACGGCCAGCACGATGCGGCCGCCGGGCGGCGTGAACTTGGCCGCGTTGTTCAGCAGGTTGCCGACGATCTGCGCCAGCCGGACACTGTCGCCATCCACCCAGATGTCATGGTCGGGCAGCGTGACCGTCAGGTCGTGCTTGCGGATGCTGACGTTCGGTTCCGCCGTTTCCACGGCCGTGTGCAGCAGGGC
>Ga0265797_10011011_pt1 | contig 11411 bp, 5 predicted proteins | sample P2T30metagenome_FD_192433 | JGI IMG/M metagenome (GOLD analysis project Ga0265797, IMG submission 192433) | Plant litter microbial communities from East Loma Ridge, Irvine, California - P2 T30 | ecosystem: Environmental > Terrestrial > Plant litter > Unclassified | place: USA: California... | reverse complement strand
AGGGAGGTCACCGCTGTAGCCTTCTCGCCGGACGGCAAGATGGTGGCGTCGGGGTCGGAGGATAAGACGGTCAGGCTGTGGGACGCGGCGACGGGCGAGGAGAGGCAGAAGCTCGAAGGCCACGACAGGGAGGTCACCGCTGTAGCCTTCTCGCCGGACGGCAAGATGGTGGCGTCGGGGTCGGAGGATAAGACGGTCAGGCTATGGGACGCGGCGACGGGCGAGCAGAAACAGAAGCTCGAAGGCCACGACAGGGAGGTCACCGCTGTAGCCTTCTCGCCGGACGGCGAGACGGTGGCATCGGGATCAAACGACATGACAGTTAGACTATGGAACGCAGCGACGGGCGAGCAGAAACAGAAGCATCGGACCTCTAGACGTGTGAGTAGGGTTACCTTTTCTGAGAATGGGACCCGCCTAGATACAGATATTGGGCACCTGGATCTCGGCACCACTCCTGCTGTATATCAACCGCCTATTGCTGGGCCTCAGTGTACTCTACTGTTGGAAGGCTCCTGGATCAAATATCGCAGTACGGACTTCCTCTGGCTGCCCCATGAGTATCGCGGCAACTGTCATAACGCGCATGGGTCACTTCTCGTCGTCGGCCAAGTGTCTGGAGCTGTCTCCTTCTTTTCTTTCAGATAACATGGCTGTCACGTAATGATAAGATGACCAAGGTTGGCGAAAGACATAGGTGATACTGTTGGAGAGATATTTATTTGTCCAATTACCAAATTGACATGACTCATGAAACATAATGATGTTGCAATACTTCCAGAAACATACGTACGCTCGCACAGTGTGGCTACTAACCAACCAATCTCAACTTTGAGGCTTCGGTTGGTTGGTTGCTCATGTGATAAGGCTTCCTGTTGGTTGGTTAGTCAGTTACAAGTGAGGTTGGTTGGTTGGTTGGTGGTACAATTGCCTAAGGTCCACAAAAAGGTAACGTTATTGTAGGGGAAGCGGATCAGTAGGGGAAGCGGATCAGAATTTCAGCCCGTCTACTTCGATTTCGATCTGCTACTCGCTACGATTATACAATCACTCTCGCTTTCAGATATATCCTCCTCGATGCCTTCCTCTTCCTCCTCTCCGATTTCGGAAATTACAGCTTTCGTCGTTCGCCTCTTTTTCGACTTTCCCTTCGACGCCTCCGCTTCTGCTTTTTCGACTACTTCGAGGATTTCCTGCGTATTAAAGACGAACTTCCCTTTAATAGCTACGCGCTTCCCTTTCTTACGCTCTCTACGTACTCGTAATAGCTCTCTATACTCAGCGTTCTCCTTTCGTAAAAGGGCGTTCTTAGATGTTGTCCTTTCGAAAGCTGCTCCCGATCGCTCGATATACCGCTTTACGGGAGTCTCGAGAGTAGACGAACGAAAGATCGAATTAACTAGCGAAGTTGCCTGCCGTAACTCCGTGCCTTCGGGCGGGGAACTATCTAGTAGGGAACGGTCTAGGTCGTTCGGGGTCGTAATAGGAGGCGGAGCAGTAGGAGGGGTTGAAGTCGGCATTCGGAGAGTCGAGAGGATAGTAATCGGGCTAAGAGGGTAGATACCCGACGCCCGAAACGATAATTCGATATTTCGAGACGTAAATGCTTTAGCCCGGGCCGTAATATAGGCCTCCGTCTACTCGATTCGCGGTATTCGGCGGGTATCTAAGCGGAGGAGTTTCTTAATCTCGGCGGATAAAGCACGCTTTAGAGGGCTAAATACGCCGACGTCGAGAGGTTGTAATAGATGCAAAGTATGCGGCGGTAGGCAGACGAGGTCAATATTCTTATCGAGGCAAAAGGCGATAAACCTCGCTGTAAGGTGCGACCCGTGTCCGTCGAGAAGTAATAGCCTTTGTTTTCCGTCGCTTCGGCGCGTTTCGGGCTCGAATAAGGTAGTTAACCACTTGTAAGCGTGACTATCGGACGTCCACCCGCTACTAGACGTAGAGAACCTCTACTTCTCGGGCGTAGAGGCTAGTATCTACGCGGTATTCGTATGTTTTGCCTTAAAGATAAGAAGCGGAGGTAAAGCGACTCCCGAGGCTCCAAAACACTCGATCGCCGTTATCTACTCTTATCTTCCGCTTATCTTCTTAAACGCCGTAGTATCCCCTCTCTTTATAAGTACTTTCGAGGGTAAAGTAGTACCGAGGGCGAAGCCGGTCTTGTCGACGTTAAAGATCGCGTCGGAAGAATAGGGATTCTCGAGGAAAAGGTTAGTAAGGGCGTTAAAGTAGGCGTTTACGACCGGATAGTTAACTCCTTCGAACCGGTTCGCGTCTAGGGCTCGAGAGTAGACCGTCTTTAGTTCGGGATATCGTTTTCGGAACCTATTAATCTACCGTTTACTAATAGGAGGATAGGAAGTCGGAGTCGCGCTTAGGCGGAAGCGAGAAAGTCGGATTTCTTCGGCGAGATCTCTTGTTAATAAGAGGGTAATTAGGCACCCCGACTTCGAGAGTCGAGTAACAGCCTTTAGGAGAGCCCCTTCTTTGGCGGTTAAGAGTATCTGTTACGATTCGTGCGATTGAGAGCGAGAAGTTTGAGTAGAGAGCTAGAAAGCGAGCGTCGAGTACGGGATATTAAACGCGTAAGCACACTTTCGGATCGGGGTAAATTCGCGATTCCGAAACGCGGCTAAGGCGTTCGTTAGGTCTTCTTTAGAATAGGTAGGCATAATAAGGAAAAAAGAAAGAGTATCGCGCAAAATTTCGATAATAACGCAAAAGTAGCATGCGGGGGTAATCCGCTTCCCCTATAATAACGTTAGTGTTGCAAAAGGAGGTAGATTTTTAACGTGTCTACTGCTATACAGCCTTGCAACTAGTATTTAGCCTTAGAGGCATATCCTATGTAGTATCCCTAATCTAAAAATGTCGAATCGAGCGCGTACGCATTCGATTTAGCCTATATACAAATTCCGTTAGGGTTATAGTAACTAAGGGCGCATTCGATTTAGGGCGTATTCGATTCATACATAATATCGCAGAATGCGCCCAAATTTTAATATAGTAGACAGTAAGTACTAACGAACAGTTTTTATGTTTACCATTTTATCGTAGACCTATCCGTCATTAAGTTGTTATTGTTAGCGTTTAGATAGGTGTTATCGTAGAGTACTAGAATTTGTCGAGGGTACTAATAGGAAGTGCACCGGAAGATAGGCGTAATATAAGGGTAGTAAGCGATATTAGAGATTATGTATAACACTACATTAGGAACATAACGGCGGGCTACTATTAGAAGACAAATAAATCGACATAGTTTATTTGAATTTGCGTGCGGAGTAACCCTTAGGGTTAAGAAAACTAGCGTAATTTATTTAGTAGTATCCGACTTAATTTATTTGCCTTCCTGTCTAGTAAATCACCTTAAACTCTAGGATCTTAGTATTTGTATACGCATCTTTCTACTAGCTAAGTTTCAAGTTAAAAGAATATAGGGATACTAACATACTATAGCTAGGAATCGCACTCGTTTCTATAGTAAAGTTAATTAAGCGAGAGCGTAAACCCCGCATAATGCAATCTATCACCCTTAAACACTACTACTAAGAATCGAAAACAAAGTAATGAAAGTACTACTATTAGCTAACAATTGTAATTACGCTTAGAGGTGCATACGCAAATATGCCGAACTAAATATAAGGATATCCTCTAAAGGTAAGAGTTATAGTTCTTCATCGCTCTCTCATTATAAACGAATTCGACTACCTCTTTATAACTTATCCTTAGTATTATATCACTATCTACACTAGGTGCTAGGTCGCAATCATTCCTACTTAAGTCGAAGAACACTTAAGAAAATAACATAGTCGTCTCTCTCGACAATAACAATATGATATCGCTAATAAATTTCACCGCCTTTGCGACGTTGCTCTCGTAGAATCTAATATCATCTACCCGAATCCTAGCGACCTACCTTTAGATACACTACTAGTTTACTTCGACGGCTTGAAGTGCATAGGCAACGACGATTAGGGTAGGCTATATCTATACATATGCCGAACACTATGCGGTATCTAAAAGCATTATAAAGAAGAACATAAATAGGAGAACAAATAGAAGCGCGGTAGAGATATACGGGCAAAGTAGACTTATCCTCCTAATAAAATATAGGAATACGATTAAGCATGCTAATATTTCTTTAAGAAAGGGAAATAGCAGAAATACTTTAGAGTTATAGCAAGTAGTCCCGATGCTAGTATAGAGCATATAGTAAGCTAGAAGCATATGTTCTTCTAGGCATAGAAAAAAGACATCGAGAAGGTAGCATCTAACCTTACCGAAGTAGCAAATATCGTTTAGGGCTTTAACAGCTATCGATCGACTATAGTGCCTTAGCTTAGAGAGATAGGCATCGTTAAACATATCGGCTAGCTAAAGAAGGACGAAATTAAGGTAGTAATTGTCTTACTATCGCCGGAGGGAGAAGATATGCTCTAAGAGATTATCGATATAATAGAGTCTCTTCTAAGAGAAGCCTACGGTTTATGCTTCGACGGAACCAAATATATGCTTACGTAGCTATACCGAGTTGTCCTTAGCTAGTTTTAATCTTCATAAGTTAACTCGATTAGTAAAACTCGGGCTTTTAACTCTTACAAAGAACTAGGCACTTTAAAGACGTACTTTAGGTTAGTATAACGTTTCTTGTCCTACTTTCATAGGGTTATCTTCCCGGACAAGTACTACTTTAGTATAGACGAGATAGAAGAGTAGGCAGAGAGGCCTAAGGACGCCGTCGAAGCTACTGATTAGCAGCTTGCTATATGGAACCAGGTCTAGCAGATAGCAAAGCGAGAGTGTCTCTATAAAGGTAATAAGGACTTAAAACGGATAGACCTAAAAGTTTAGCTGCTAGAAATGTGGATGTAGATCGTCTACTAAAACACTAGATCTCGGTGATACTAGTCTCCTCTCTTAAGCTTCTATGCTATGTTAAGTATTAAGCCTTCTACTTAAGGCTAGATAGAACCCGGAAACTTTAATAGCAACCTCTCTACGATTATATAGGTAGTGCAGCTATTAATTTTCTACGATAGTGCCTATAAAGAACAATAAGGTTAGGGCGAGACGTTGAACCTAGTTAAGCGGTGTTATACGCGATACCTATAGCAAACAGTAGAAACACTAATAGGAGAAATTCTTAGATAGCGTCTACTATTATTTAAGATCTCGAAAGAGAGCATTAGTAATAATAAGGCGTATTAGGACGAAAGGGAGTAAGTTCTAACTTATAAGGAGATAGAACTACACATAGATCAGATCCCGACCCTACTAGTATCTAAATACTAGAACTGTTACTACTTACTTTACGAAGACTTAATAATGAACTAAAAGACTATTTGTTACATACACTCCTAGACACTTAAAGATAGACCTAATGTCGATACCATCGATTGGAACTTCACCTAGCATCGAGAAAATACGCGTATACTTAAGGGGACAGACATTACTCTATTATCTGCAATCGATCGTTCGGAATAGCTCTCTCACGTGTTCTTATCTGCTAACATACGAGCCCTAAATAGGCTCGTATAGAGAGAGACTACGCTAGCTACATACGAGGCTACCGTCTAGTAATTTCTATAGCGACTTTACGTCCTTATACACGTAAGCGGTAGGTAACTAGTACGTAAGAGCGAGTTCTTCGAAATGACTTAGCGTAATACTTAGAGATAACGGTCTATCACTATCCGCTACGATCGAGTGATAGTACATGTGAAATTCTATAAAGGCTAGTAGCAGATAGGGAGGTATAAAGAGAACATTCGTTTTCTCGCCTACCTAGTCGGTAAGCTCTTACTCGATTATCTCGTCTATATGATGCCGCTACGGCAAACTTTCTTACGCTAGAACTCCCCTAAGGCACTTCTTACGCTATTTCTTTAGGAGAAGAACGGTAAAGTCTAGGTAGAAGGTAAGCTAAGTCGCTACCTCGAAGAAGCGTATACTTAGGCCTATATCCTACGACTACATATCGTAAACTAGAGGTAGATAATAGTAGCTATTGTTAAAACCAAATTTGCTAGCTAGATTGCCTACTTTAAGGCTAATGATAACGATAAGGATACTAAAGAGATGAATAAGGTAGTCTAGGCTATAACTAGGCAGCGAAATTATAAGACTTAAATAGTTAATTAAGCATATGCTAACTAGACTAGATCGGTGTTTAGCAACCTATAGGATAGCTAAATTAGGATAGGTCTAAAGGCTTCGACCTTATAGTAGAACTTCTAGGGTGTTAAGACGATTATGAAAGGGAAAAAGCGAATAAGAGCCGTAGATGAGTCGCGATTACAGAAACGGGTAGCCGTAGGGATATATAAGCCGCGGAAGCTCTAGTTAGCGGAAGCTCTACTTAGTAGGCTAAGGAAACTCTATAGTAACGAGAGTATAACTTAGAGATGCTCCGAGCAAGAGTAAGCTCTTAAAGTGATTATGTTAGGGAAGGAATAGGTCGTTACTATACTCCCTACCGGAGCCGGGAAAAGTCTCTTATTTATATTACTATATATGCTTCTAGACGTATAAGTAACAATACTAATTATGCCGCTTATATCGCTCCGAGGAGATCTACTTCGACGAATGTAAGTACTAAGAATCGATCATCTTAAGTAGGCACCTAGGGAGTATCGCGAGGTTGCTTTAGTGATCGTTAGCACTAAAGCAGCCTCTACGAAAGACTTTATGAAGTATGCGCGTAGGCTTATCGCTCGTTAGAAGCTTAACCGGATCGTCGTAGATGAATGCTATCTTATAGTTATAGCGGTTAAGTATCGGCCTACTATAGCGGACGTTATAGTAATTCGTTATCTTCGTATATAATTTATCTATATAACTGCTACTCTACTCCTATCGATATAAGCGGAATTCGAGGAACGTAATTACCTAACTAATATAATACCTAGAATCTAGGTTAGATTCCAGCTTAGTAGTCGCTTAATCCGGTAAGGTACGGGGGTACACGGCCACTTTTAGGTAGGATTCTAGGAGTAGGATTCCAGTCGCATATACACATCTATCACGTGTCTCTAGACTATTAAATAAACATTAATAATATCTTCTTAGCTATAGTAATCGATTGTAATTAAAATTACGACAGAAGAACCGACTTTTGCATTGTTATCTATGTCTCTTAGATGCGATGTCTGCATCTCCGCTGTCTGGCTTCACACACCTAACCAATATGATGCCTGGAATCCAGGTTGGATTCCAGCTTGGTAGTCGCTTAATCCGGTAAGGTGCAGGGGTGCACGGCCACTTTCAGGTAGGATTCCAGGGGTAGGATTCCAGTCGCGTGTACACATCTACCACGCGTCTCTAGACCATCAAATAAACATCAATAATATCTTCTCGGCTAGAGGAATCGATTACAACTAAAATCGCTACAGAAGGACCGACTTTTGTACTGTTTTCTGTGTCTCTCAGATACAATGTCTGCATCTCCGCTGTCTAGCTTCATACACCCGGGCACAGACACTACCAACTTCACAAACGTCCGTCAGGCGATAAATATACAGTCCGGCGATCAAAACACAAGCGAAGCACCCGATAAAGGAGAGAGGATAACCGTAGAGAATGCACATAAATTTCTCGAATGGCTCGATAGATACGGCGTACTGATATGCGTCACACACGGCTACGCTATCCGCAATCTTAGCTTTCATCTACAGGAGTACCATACAGGAAACGCGGCAGAAAGACGAGCGGTTCTCGAGCTTTTCGGTCGATACAAAATACGAGAAGCAAAAGACATCCCGTTACCACCGGCGCTAGGAGTACCGTTCGGCTCGCTCGGCAAGCCGGTAAGCGCATTCGTCTGTGATGGACCCGAGTGCAAGCATATCAGCATAAATCGCAAAGGCATTCGGTTACACTGCAATCAAGTACATAACTGGAAATCTTCAGTGCAACAACGAGAACACTGGCATTCCGTCTGGGTGCAGACATTCTTCAAGTCGGCAGGTCTACAGAGGTACTTTACCGTCTCATATACCGAGGAAGAAGACGCCGAAAGACAAGCAGAAGGCTCAGAGACTGCTATACAGACAACGAGTGCTATCGAAGGAGGCACCCGAGGAGTGGTAGAGAATGCCGACATCGAGACAATTGTCACAGACTGGAAGAAGCAAGAAGAGAAGCTGAACGAAGAACTAGAAGTCGCAGATGCAGAGACCGCAAAGACAGATCACACTCTCTGGTTCAAGAAGACAGGCTGGGCAGAACACATCGCAGGCTGCACTCTGAGACATCTAAGCGAAGCAAGTCGACTTCCGGACCGCGACGAACACACGTTAAAGAAAGCAGTCGAGCTGAATAGCGTACTACTCGAGAGATGCGTCGCAGGTCTGTCATCACTCGACAACGAAACCCGGCGGTGGCTACGTAGTGCAAAGCACTCTGAGATCGATCAACGCCCGCTAGCAAGGCTACAGAACATAGAGAGTCAGCAGACGTACGCCGTCTACATGGCACGGCTTCTCTGCTACAGTCTGAGAGTACTTCAGAGCTGCGAATATTGCGAGAGGTCGGAGGTAGCCGAAGTAGGCAGTCAACAGCAAAGCAACAGCGGAGGCGAAGAGAGTGGTACAGAAGATGACAGCGATAGCGACGGCGACGGTGATAGTGATAGCAACGCGGAGGCCGGCGCCGAACCCGCTATCGACGTCTTTCGGGATGCCCGCAAGCTATACCCGTGGCAAGGAAGGCAGAAGGAGCTACTACGCCGGTTTCGCGAGAGCATCAAAGAGGACTGGAACCCGAAGTCTCAACAGCAGGCTCTGCTCGAGTTCTACGAGTCGCTCATCTTTCAGCATGTGAGGGGAGACACATTTAAGAGTGCGATCTTACACTTTCTCGCCGTTCTCGGAATCAACGAGGAGACGAGACGACTCCGGGAGGCGAACGACTTCTCTTACATGCTAGCCGGCATGGTCTACTGCATACGGGTGATCGCGGCGGAGATCATACTACCGTCGGAGGAGAGAGAAGATCAGGACGACGAGGACGACAAGCGATTCAAGCAGACGAGAGACAACTTCTTAGCCGATGGCACGTATAGCGTGATGAGCAAGGCACTCAGCATTCTCGCGTACGGAAAGAGCATCGCTATGAATCACAGTAACGCCGGATCAGTATCTTGGTCGACAGATAGGACCGAGATGTCATACAAAGGCAGGCCGATCTTTGTAGCCCGCTTCAGAGCTATAATCAGAGGCGTCATCGACGAGACAGAACGCAAACTCTGGGAGGATCTGATGTGGACAACAACGCAGGAGGAACAGTTCGAGATCCTGCTCGAGAAGCTACAAGACGACGTGACTTAGACGAGGCGAGGGGTTTCTTTTGTCGACAATGCGAACAACGGACTATAGAATAAGCGGGAGTAGATGATCAAGCGTGCTCTGTCGGCCGCAGGAGGGAAGAAGATGTGGAAACAAGGAGTGTGGTCAAGAGTCGAGGTGCAGAAGTACTTACGGAAGCTCGATCGATTTAGAGAGCTACTTCTCTTCTGCGTTCATGTCACGGGCGGACAGCCGGCCTGCAGGACAGAGATCACAACGATTCGCTTCCGGAACAGCTTTTAGCAAGATAGGAACGTGTTCGCGATACAGGGACATATGGTGTTCATCACCCGCTATCATAAGTCTCAATCGTAGTTCGACAAACCGAAGGTTATCCCGCGGTTTCTACCGTGGAGAGTGGGACAGATGATGGTGCTCTATCTCACTTACGTTCAACCGTTTCAGTAGTATCTGACGGTGAAGGTGAAAGGCTCCAGCCGGACCGATCACATCTAGGCAAACGAATACAGCCCGTAGGAGACAGACCGTCTAACGAAGATCATCGACCGTAAGTCGAGCAAACGATTAGGAACGAGGCTAACGACACTTGAGTACCGACATGTAGCGATCGGCTTAGGTCGAGAGAAGATAGGAGAGCAATTCTCACGCAGCTACGTAGAGGAAACGACCGAAGTCGAGGAGCCAGAGATGGACGAAGACGATCTGCTCGAGATCTCAGCCGGGAGAGGCGGCGAGGTCGGGGCAAAGCGCTACGGCGTATCACTAGATGTAATCAAGCATCTAAGCAGCCGGTCGATCAACACTTTCAGGCCACTCTCTCAGAAGTGGCACGAGTTTCTAGGGCTAGCGAGCTACAGAAGCAGAGGGCAGAAGCACGGAATGCAGTCGAGCAGCGACAGCGGCAGCGTCTACACACGACCGCAGGTCCCCGAATGGAGGGCAGACGCTCCGATGGCGAACAACGGCGTGAGGGGTTGGGGTGTAGCAATTGGTATGCTAAGGGAGCAGAGCGGAGGACAGGATTCGACGGGTAAAGGATCACATAGCGGCTGGTACTTTGGAGGAAACAGGAGCGGGAGTGAGCAAGACTGGCACGTTCAAGACGGTCGACAGACAATAAGCATACCGTCGCGCCGTCTGGAAGGCGAGTTACCGCAGGATCAGGGAAGCGCAAGTCAGACTACGCCGGTACTACAGCAGGGAGGCCGATTTCTACCGCACTTCACGCCGCAGTTCATACCGCAGTTGGCAACACGGTTCGCCCTGGTTCAACAATGGGTGAATCAGCACACCAGACAGCAATACACTCCGCAGGTGGCTTCGAGATCAGATGCTCAGACACCAGGGGCGATGGTTCATCTCAAAGATTCACCGCTATTCAACAGATCGACGGCACCGTCGGCGATCAACTACGGGAGCAGCGGCCGTATGATCAGCGAGGACGAGATAAAGAGAGCGATGCAGAAAGCACTACGTCGCGACAACATCGAATTCCAGTCGGAGGAGCAGAGGGAGGCACTATACACGATTGTATCCGGCAATTAGACGACTCCGCTAGTAGTAGTTCTACCGACAGGCGGAGGGAAGAGCTTGCTATTCATGGCTCTGGCTTGTCTGATCGATCCGGGCGTCACTATCGTCGTCGTCCTATACCATGCACTACTGGATAATCTCTTAAAGACAGCAAAGGATGCGAGAATCGACTGCATCGAGTACAGGCCCAGAGAGCAGAACCCCGCTGCGCTGGTCTTCGTTAGTGCAGACTTCGCAGGGGGGAGTCAGTTTCTTAGCTACGCACAGCTGTTAAGCGTTAAGGGCGTTCTTAGAAGAGTCTTCGTCGACGAGAGTCATCTCACGTTCACTGCAAGCGACTAGCGTCTGAAGCTCGCAGAGGTTCGAGCGGTACGCGGACTGAAGGTACCGACGATTCTACTTACCGCAATACTACCAGTACTCTTGGAATTCGAGCTAGAAACGAGCATAGCGGCACAGATGGCAAGGTACATCAGAGCATCGACGACACGGATCAAAACGAGGTACATCGTACAGAGGTGCAAGCCGGGAAAGCTAGAGGAGCAAGCACTCGAGCTATGCGAA
>Ga0265797_10011010_pt1 | contig 11412 bp, 6 predicted proteins | sample P2T30metagenome_FD_192433 | JGI IMG/M metagenome (GOLD analysis project Ga0265797, IMG submission 192433) | Plant litter microbial communities from East Loma Ridge, Irvine, California - P2 T30 | ecosystem: Environmental > Terrestrial > Plant litter > Unclassified | place: USA: California... | reverse complement strand
CTGTCTATCGCTCGACTTTGGCGGATTTTCCACCGCCCCGTCGGCATACTGTCCCTTCTGCAGATCCAGGCACTGCCGCTTGCCTTCTGACCTTGCGGCCGGTATCCAGCAAGAGACATTTCCTCTGGGCACTCGTCTCCACGCTTCACGCTGAGACAGGCTTACAGCATTATCCTGTTGACCTCGCGCTGTGGAAGTAGTGGACACGCATCGCCTCGAGTGCTTCCACGTTCTCCTCGCGCCTTACCTCTCTCTCCACAAGAGCCAATTGAGGCTGGCGCTTTGGGCTTGCGCTTTGGCCTCCACTTTGGCTCCCGAGCGGGCCGTCTGGATCTGGACGTTTCGCGGAAGTGCTGCACAAGCAAGAAACGAAACACGACTACTCAAACAAACCTCACTTTGCAGGTGTCGCCGCGCCGTCACTTGCCTGCGCGCTCACCTGCACCATCATTAGCCGACGCGACTACCCTTTCACAGAAGCGCCTACGCGCGACCAGGGCTGCATCAGGGTCTCGGCTCCTGTCTTTGGTGGCGCTTAGCCCTTCGACCTCACCTCATTCGCGACACGCATGGATACGACCCATTGCTGATTACCATCGTCAATGTCGCGCTATGCTCCGTCGGACTACCGTCCGGGACGAGACAGATCACGCTCACCGCCCCGCTTTGCCGATAGACGTACTTCAGTTGCTTCCACAGGATATGGCAGTCGCGCCCCGGACCTCAGTCGAGGTGGCGCAGACGCCCCTCGTGGCCCACGATCGCAATTTGATGGAGGCAGGCCCTCACTTGGATCTGGCGCGTCTGGTCCCGGTCCATCGCGCGGTAACTACACTGGGCGTGGCGAGATTCGAGAACTAAGAGACGCCCCTCCTCTCGGCAGCGACCGCGGCCGATCATTCAAAGATCGCGAATTCGACCGTCGTGAACGCATTCCATCACCACGTGGTCGATCTCCACCTAGAAACTTCCGGGAACCTAGAGACTACCCTCCCCCACGCGAGCTTGACATTCCTCGCGCACGAAGAGGCTCTAGAGATGGTCCACCATCGGCTGGTTCAACATATTCTGACGCTCCTGCGCCCTTCGCATCGGCGCCACCTTTCCGTGGCGGTTTCAGTCGTGGTCGTGGAAGGGGTGACTTCGAGTTCCGTGGTGGTCGTGGTGGCCGGAGGAACCTCGATGACCGTGACTTGTTCCGAAGAGATCGTTCACCCCCAGTGTCACGATGGCCGAGAGATACACGTGAGATCTCTCGCGAGGCCCGTGAACCAGAAAGGCGGGACGAGAGACGCTTCGACAGGCGAGACGAAGAGCGCCGACCCGAATGGACTGACCGAGAGCGTGATGTCGACCGATCGAGAAGAGATCCACCACAGCCTCGTCTCGAAAACCGCGCATCCAATGATTCGCTTGCGAGCGGCGCCTCGCATCCGCCTCCAGCACCACATGTGAATCCTGAGAGGCTGGCGCTGCTTGAAAGCGTTGGGGCAGACACGTCGATTCGCAGGCCCTCATTGACGCCAAGTGCTTCATCTGCTCGAGAGCACCGACGCGAGCAGCCAGAGATTCCTGCGTATCTGAATGGACGTGCCGAGACCACGAACAATCGTTATGGCTCTCGTGGCTCATCTCCGCCTACGCAAGCACCGCCAGTTCCTGCTTTTACACTATCCTTTGCCCCAGCTTCACAAGGGGGAGGTACACAGGCTCCCAGGCCTCCACAGGAGCCTAGACATCCGCACCATGCTTCCGACGCCTCTCCACATGACGCACCTAGACCAGGCTCTCGCGAGAAGCCTGTATTGTCGACCGATGTGCCGGCTGTACCTAAGGCGGCTATTCACGCGCCAAGACCCCAAGCTGATGAGCCTCCGCCTGCTGCTCCCAAGGCGCCCCGGGCATTGGGTGCTGATGCTGAATCGAACACAACGCCTGCTCAGAGGTTACACGGCTCAAGATCATGGGACGGTATTCCTGGGAACGACGGCAATACTCCGCATGGTCGAATCGACGTTCCCAACCTGCAGAATGGTCTACCACCGGCAGTGCCGTCCTCTCCAAGTGTTAACAATGGACGGTTCTCAAATAACACCAACCAGCCACAATCTCCTGTAATGCAACGAGCGTCCGACATCTCTGCGCCGACAGGACCTAAAGCCTCAAGGTCTTACCCTACGCAGCCTGCAGCATCTCCACGGATGACATTCGCCTCTCCGCAAACCGATAACTTCAACGTTCCTAACTCTGTGTCTGCGCGACCCAGGACTCCGCCACCGCCGAGCGCTCCTTCAGGTCCACGCAATCGAGCATTTAGCGTATCTCCGAAGGTCACCACGAACTCCATCCCGACTGCGCCGAAAGCAAACAGAGTTCCTCCGATCGCTCCACGAGCCCTGGATCGAGGGCCCACAATGCCCAAGAGGGCCCCGGAGCGAGTCAATGCTATGCAGCCACGGGTACCACCAACAGCTCCCAGAGCAGCGCAATGGAACCAATGGCGAAGGCCGGGAGCTCCCATTCCCGCGGAGCGGTCAGTACCAGCTAAACGTGATTTCACCGGCGAAGAGAAGAGGCGCTCTTCCGTGGCAACGTCCAACGGAGATCAGACTCAGGAGATGCAGCCCGCTGTCAAAACGGAAGCGACAGAGCAGCCGAAAGCTGTTGAAAGGCCAGAGACGTCGGTTGACGCCGATCATATGGATGTGGACGAGCAGGCTCAGAACCGGAAGCCGCGGTCGTCAGCAGGTCATTCTGCACAGCAGTCATTCTTTGGTAAACCCTTGGAAAAGTCAGGGGACGATTCCAGCATGTCCGATGCGCCAGAAGAGGCGGTTTCATCTAGCGAGGATGACGATCTCGAAATCGAAGATCCAGCTCTGTTCGAAGCAAAGTTCGAACGCCAAAAGCGTGAACTCGACGCTCAGCTCGTGGACTTGGGCTCGCGAGATGTCGTCGTTACACCATTTTTGGAATCAGTCGTGAGGCTAGCACAGGTGTCATTGGAGGACCTCGAGAGCTTCAGGGATCGTGATCACGAGATGGATGTGGACGAGCCTGAAGATGCGCCCTTAGAGAAGCAACCTCCATCTGACGAGAGCGAAGAGAGTGTCATCACACCACAATGTGATGAGACATCCGCTGTTGCCATTCAAGATGGCGAGAGTGACATTCCTGCCACCCGCAGCTTCCGTCGACCTTCGCCAGAAGCCATCAACCTGCCATACCTCTTCAAAGCACCAGCATCCTCGTTCCACGACAGCTGGGAGTTCAAGGACAACGTTCGACGACAAGACGACGCCAGAGAAGCTGTTGAGTCCGCCTTGGTGGACGAAGCCGCTCAAGACCAAGAGGACGAAGATGATCTCGAAGCAATGTTTGCCGAGCACTACCGTCGTTGGAAACTTGAATGTGAGAATCTCGACAGGGACAGGGAATTGGAAGATCGACTAGAACGACAGCAGTCTGACGAGCCTGGACCTGAACTCGATACTTCCCCAAATTCTCTTCCGTCCAATTCGACTGCGGAGGGCAGGCGGGCACTCAAGTTCAGTAGTGACTACGAGTTTCAGCAAGTACTCAAGCAATCTGAAGAAACAGCAAGACTTGAACAGGAGAAACAGGATATCGAACTCAAGAAGGTGCAAGCGGACATGGAGAAGGAGGCTGTTATCCCCGACCAAATGACCGCAAAGGAGTTCCGACGCTCATGTTTCATCGATAACAACAGACTATGCGATCCCAGATCTCTAACGCGCATCTTCACCTACCAGCCGCCAGTCGACAACTTCACGGATCACGAGCAACAGATCTTCATCGCTGCGTACAAGGAAACCCCTAAGAAATGGACAGAGATCGCTACTCTACTCCCCGGTCGTGCAGCTAGGGACTGCATTCGTCACTACTATGCCAATAAGTGGGATGGACGTTTCAAAGACAACCGTCGGAGGAAGGGTGGCGCAAGGCGTGGTCGCGGCACGAAAGGTGCGCCACGAGGCAAGGGCTCTGCTGCTATGGCGGATTTGGGAAGGTCTGAGGATCTTGTCCAGAATGTCTCTGACAGTGGGAGACCGAAACGCGCTGCTGCTCCGACAACATTTGGCGAACGCGAGATCGATGCCAAGAATGCACTCCAAAATCAATCTCCTGCTCGGAGGCCAGGCGCTGCCAAACAGGATGGCGAATCCGCCCCTGAGAAGCAGGTGAAGCGACGCAAAGGCGTTGGTGAGAAACCTGGCCGGAAGCCCAAAGCTGCACAGCAACCTCTTGCTCAGATAGCGGCTGCTCCATCAATGTCACCTAACACACGGTTTGTGCCAAGTGTGCCTCCCAAAGAAGACCCGGCCATGATACAGAGCCTGGCAGAGGCGAGCCTTCTCACTGGCTTCCACACCAGCAACCGAAGCATGCATTCTGAGACACCCCACCCAGTCTACATCCAAGAGAGCTATCCACCGCCCATTCCTGTTCAGGAGGATCCGGATCGCAAGCATGCTGCCCCGGCCGCATCAGCAAAACCTAGTGCGTCGAGCTATTGGTCTGTGCCCGAGCAGAGTGACTTTGTCAAGTATATCGGGCACTTCGGAACCGACTTCGCTGCTATCGCTGCGCATATGGGAACTAAAACGCAAACGATGATTAAGAATCATTACCAACGTCAGATCGATGGTGGAAATCGTGCCGATCTCGAAGAAGCCGCCCTTCTCGCCAATGCACGCCGAGAGCGTGGCGAGGATGTAGGACCACCACCCACGCCAACCCCCATAAACAAGCGCAAGTACGACAATCCAGGCCCCACAGTGCAAAGGAACATCGCACCTCACGGAGATGCTATGGATATTGACGATGCAATGCCTGGACCGCAGCCGCAAGGATCCAAGCACGAGTCTCCTTCACAGTTCCACGTGCAATCTCGTTTCCCGAGTTCCGCTCAAGCTACACCTGTACAAGTGCCTCGTGTCGCCCCAAGTCCAGTTCCTACCCCAAACCCTACAGCGGCACAGATCGGGCAAGCTGTGGCAACCGTAAGGAACATGCAACAGCAACAGCAACAGCGAGAGCAGCAACAACAACCGCCTATGGGCGCTCGCATGAGCATGTTTGGTGACACAAGACCTGAATCTCGGCCAGGCTTGCCAGCAACGTCATCATTCCGCGCTTCACAACAAGGAACGCCAACTAGCCAGATGACAGAGTCTAGTAGGACAATTCAGGACGCGCATGATTCTGATTTTATTCGCAACCTCAAGGAGGAACAGGCGCGCGCCATGCGCATGCAGGGACAGTATGCTCAACAGGAACGGCAAGAACGCATGGAATCCTACCAGCATCGGACATCCCTACACCAAACCCCAACGCATCAGTCACCTTTGAGTCAGCCACTCAACATGCCTCAAGAGCGAAAGCCTATGGTTGAGTCCAGACCTGCATCACCTCCTAGAGGCTTTTTCCAGTCCGCCAACCCACCGCGTAGGAGCATGGACTCACCTGCGTTCAGCAACCTAGCGCCGGCTCCTGTATCCTCCTTGGCCAACAGAATGCCATTCAATCCATCCCCCACAAAGCGTGAAGAGCCCAGGTCGAGCTCAGTGTTCTCTGCTCCGCCTGCACCCCAACAACCTGTTCCAGCATCAGCAGCGGAGGCCCCGAAACGCTCGAATCTGCTATCTATTCTTAACAACGAACCTGACGAACCTAAGGCTGCACCCAAGAGGATGAGCGACCAAGCTATGCAGGGTGTGATGCAGCAGCGAGTAGCCTCTCCTGCGCAACACCCCCTCGCAGCACCACCGGCCACTCCATCTCTGTCGAGCATGTCCTCGTCTAGGAGAGAAGCTTTTGGCCAACCAGCACTTCCATCTCAACCACAAATGCAGCGCGGGCCATTCGGGCAGCCTAGCACAGGTCCTTCTCCTCCGACGGTGAAGCAAGAGCCTCATTCCATTGGTCAAGCTTTACAGCCGCCACCTCCAAAGCAAGACTGGTCTAGCAGAGTGCTGGGCCAGGGCCCAGAGTCTACAGCTCACACTGGCAGCCCAGCTCCTGCTCTAGAAAGAGATGTTCGACCTTACTTCTCACATCACCGCACCTCTGCACTTGGTTCTTTGAATGGCCCTCAGAGACACAACCCTTCACCGCCGCCGCATTCTCTGATGTCACACTCGCGTACCCCATCCCTTTCAGCCCAAGGCCCCAGCCAGCCACCAAGGGAACGAGGCTTCTTGCCGAATCAGCAGCAGTCCCAGCACCAAGTTGGGACACCATCTGCGCAACCTCTGCAGCCGACCTCTTTCGCGCCTCCACCGCCACCGTTCTCTCAGCCGCCACCAAGTCAAGCTCAGAACCACGCGCATCATGCACACAACACCTCCATTGGTGGCCCGTTCGGCAGCATGCATCAGCGGACCATCAGTCGCGACGATGCCATGCGCCATGAGCAGGCGTTCGTCGCTCATCAGCACGCGCACCAGCAAGCTCAACAGCAGCGGGAGCAGGATTGGCGTCGTATGAACGACGAGCGACGCATGGACGATGAGCGCCGCATGCGTGAGGAACAGCGCATGCACGAGGAGCGCCGCATGCAGGAGATACGAATGGGTGAGGAACGCATGATGCAAGAACGTCGCATGCACGAAGAGCGTGACCGCGACTCCGACGGACGCCGTCGCGAGGCGGCATATATGGCTGCACAGGAGGAACGACACAGGCAACAACAAGGCTACAACAACGCTCGTGCTGTGCCTACGCAGCAGATGCACCCAACACATTTCCCTGCTACAGGAGGTTTCGACCACGGGCAGCCACGCACCATGGGCATGGGAGGACTGAGAGAACAGAGCATGCGTGAGGCTCAAGATTTGATGCAGCAGGAGCAAGAGCGCATCCGTAGAGACGCGGCTTTCAGAGAGCACGAAGAACACGCACGGCGCAGGCACGAAGAGGCGTTGTATCCTGCCAGAAGAACACCTTTGGGTATGGGTGGATTTGGCGGACCGCCTCCAGGTGCACCACCGGGACCTGGCAGGAGATGAGTGACAGAATCTGGAATGGGTGGGAATTGTCAAAGTACTGGATACCCTTGAACTTATTGCATTGCGTAGGACATTAGTGTATGATTATAGCGGATTCTCTCTTTCACACGTCAATTGATATCTCATCTTCCCTTCATCAAGACATCTGTCGCGATTCATATATACTACATACTGTTGACACCGATGTTGTGGCGGCCTTAGCTCACCTCACCAAACGTACATCTCACTTGTCGCGCATAAACCTTAATTAAGTTTCCCTGTCGGAGCAGTATAGTAGCGACTTTCACATGCACTCCATCACCTGGGCAGCCTTCACACATCACGAATCACATGCCTTCTTCCACTCACTTGTGTCCTGCCCTCTTGTCGCGAGTAGGCATCAATGAATGTGTCACATGGTTCCATCGTTTCCTCCCCGGCTTCTTACAAAGCCTTGCTGTTCCCTCCGATACCCATTTTGTTCTTCCCTTTCCCATCGACACACACTCGACTCAGTTCAAGACCATATCAACACAGCTTCGGTACCGGGTCCGCATCCGGACATCACTCCCACTTTCACACCACACATCTACCAACATCTACCAACATCTTCCTGCATCAACACCATGCCTGTTGTCTGGAATGCTGAGACTGAGGCGAGGGTACGTCGCATATCCTTGTCGCGACAAACCGATACACAGTATGTTGGTACCATAGGCTAACCACTCTGCTCGTTCAGCTTCTCGCCGGTTTGTTCACAGTGTGCGACATCAAGGTGAGCGGCCAGCAGCTCAAGGAGCTCGCTGAGATCATCGGACCGGGTAAGTCGCACTACTCCAAGCAGAAAACCAGTTTTCAGCTGCTAAATGCCACAGACTGCACTCCTAAGGCCGTCACCCACCGCCTTGCAAAATTCAAGAAGATGGCCGGTACCTTCAATGGCGGCAAGAAGGGTGGCGATGCTGCGGCCGAAGACGCAGATGGCGAGGGAGGCGCAACCACTCCGAAGAAGACCAAGAAGGGCGGCAAAGGCGGCAAGGTTTCGAAGAAGAGAGCCGCCGAGAACGCCGCTGAGGACGACGACGCTGAAGGCGAAGGTCTGAAGAAGGCCAAGTTGGAGGCGAGTGACGAATCTGCTTGAAGGTTCACGGTGAGCTTATGTGGTACTCGACGAGGTCGCTGTATGCGATCAGTTGTCGGAAAACAGCGCACTCTAGCTCGCCGCTCCGAGAGGTGAAAGAGGGCAACGAGGTCCGGGATGGAGACACGAGGGCGGAAAGTCAACTTCAGCCATGAGCAAGCATGGAGAAATCACAATTTTGATTTCATCGCTCTTGCTTCCCATTCATGAGAAAAGCCTTGGAATCTGTCTTTCAGCCAAGCTTCGTACAGTTCCTGCTTCTTTCCTTCGTTCTCCTTCTGTAGCATCTGCTCAAATACAGCCAGCTGTTCCATGAAGCCCGGGTTGGGTGAACACACTGGTCTTCCCTCGCATACTTGATTCAACGCATGGTCTCTCGTGAAGCCAAACTTCCACATCAAGTACGCTATCACCGCCGCGGCGGACCTGCTCTTGCCCATCGCACAATGCACAAACACGCCACCGCCACCTTGCAACGCCTCGTCGATGAATGAACTCATTTGCCCAAAGTGCTGCAGTAGATCCTCGTTCGGATCATCTTCGATAGGTATCACGAGATGAACATAGTTTTGAGATTTAAGATAGTCGGATGAGTCTTTGAGTTCGTAGAAGTCGAAGTCGATTACCGAGAGCACGTGCGTGACACCAGCTGCTTTGACGATATTCGGCTGGTAGAGCGCGTAGAGGCCGCCAATGTGCAGATTACCAGCTCGTGGGATCCGATCGATCCAGCCCATTGTTCTGGTGTTGTGACGGCGACACGTTCGCCAGGGATGGTGACGTTTTGTCTCTCGGTGGCTGGGAGTGCTTTGTCGAGTGGTCGCTGTGTCAGGAAAATATGTGTCTGCTCCTTGATCAACACCCTGTTGTAATACGATGGAGACTTGATGGCACTTGTGTAGGGTTCCAGACCAAGACTCTTGCAACGAAAGTCTCCGTGACTACACTTGACAATTGAGGTCTTGATGCAGTGTGAAGTTGTGACTGTGCAACGTTTGGATAGGCCGAGGTCCATAGATGCGTCGACATGCGAACCAACTCGGCATTGTACTGAGAGCCGTTGAGGAAACCCGACGCAACCAAATCACTACAATTCGAGTGCCCGGCGTATATTAAATCTACACGATTGGTCTCATTTTCTGAACTGCCACCCTCAAGAGTATGCTACATGTACATGAATCTGCGATATCTCGGACAAGGGTTAGAGTTGGGGTTGTAAAGTAGATCATTTTTTCCTAAACTCAAGAAGTCATCCTTGGTGATATAATTGAGAAGTGGTGACGGATACCTGTCAGATGAGCTGTAGATTGAGTCATATCACCCGTAAGACAAGTGCAGTGTTCGTCGCACCCTTTAGAATACATAACCCTTCATTTGCTTGCCCTTCTCTTCTTCGATCTTCTTGACATTGACATCCTTCCATAGGAAAATGCAGCCAACGCACAGAGGGATGAAGCATACTCCGCAAATAACCATCATCCTCATCACGTAGCCATAAGCGTCGTTGATAGCATCACCGGTGGGTGTGCCAGCATACTCCAATTGTGTTTCAAGGCTTGCATAGATGCTAGCAGCAAGATCCTTCTGGTCCGCCGGCAAATAGGTCTCGAGACGCTCGTAGAGCATGTTAGTCCACATAGCTCCAGCGATCGCTTCACCGATCGATGCTCCGATGGAACCGAAGAGACCGAACAGAGCGAGGCCAACAGCGACTTCCTGGTGGTTGACGCTGGCTGTGATCACTAGTTGGCCAGTAAGGGCCCATACGCCGCTGTAGATTCCTTGGAAGAGCTGGCACATGACGAGATTGCCGACATAGGTACCAGGATGACGGAAGTGGATGAGGAGCGCCGTGCCGAGAACAGCAAATGGTGTCATCGCGAGGGAAAGGTATTTGGGTGAGCCCCAGTAGCGGAGTGTACTAAGCTTTGTCAGAGAGGTTCTCAAAGTGATGTGTTGTAAGGTGACTTACAGGCCAGTGAACGGAGCAATGAAGGCGGACATGAGCGAGAAGGCGTTCAAGATATAGCCAGCGTTCGTGATGCTTTGCTCGTTGACGACCTGAAGGTACGAGTAGTAGTAAGTGTCCCAACAGCTGTATCGAGGAGAATAATTAGTAACAGCGTCGTGCCTATGAAGAGTTTCGAGAGACTTGCTAGATCGACAGGAACATGAACCCGTACATGAAGCACGACCCAAGAATGGTCCTATCCTTGAGGAACTTCCAGGGAATGTACGGAACCGGAGCGAACCATTTCTCCCATGCAACAAATCCGGCCAAAAGTACTACCCCCAGGACGATCATCAGGATGATGTAGTACGAGGACCATCCGTGTGGTGCGTAGGAGGCCAGACTGAAAGGCAGCAAGAGAAGTGACCATCCGGAGATCGTGAGCAGCATGCCGATAACATCGAACTGCACGAAGTAGTACTTGAGAGTTTCGGCCGTGGAACGTGTGTTGGTCCGCGCAGGGTAGATGCCTCGCCTCTTGCACTCTCGGATGCTCCACAAGAATACCAGCCCGGGTGGGATACAGAATGCGACCAGGATTATGATGAAGGCGCCAAATGCCCATCGGAAATTAGAGTGGTCGTAAAAGTCCTGCGCAATCTTGGGGCCAGCAAAGACTGTTGCGATAGTCGGTGTTGTAAAGATACCATACATGATGATACGGTTGCGGAGGGTCGTCGAATCGGTCAAGATAATGGTGATGACGTACAGAAAACCGATGTGACCGACCTAGAATGGTCAGAACGAACAAGACCCGGTACTGCTGTTGTCGCACGGATCACTTACCCAGTAAATAGTGTTTGCAGCTGCGTACGTTTCGATGTTGTGGCATGCTGCTTTCATGATCGATCCCACGACGATGAGCAGCAACATGCAGAAGAAGCCTTCGACACGGCCCCAGATGTCGAGAATCTTGGCGATGAACAGGTTACAAACACCACCTGTGATCGAAGCAACGATGCTGACGACGGCGGTCAATCCATGTTCGCCGAAAGAAGAAGTGATGTATGGGTTGAGGTTGGACTGAACCGCCGAAAACAGCGATTCAACGAATTGGGCGAGATAGAGACTGATCGTGAAGCGGGTCAGTGATTGAGTCTGCTTTAGCCTGGCGTGGCGAATCAACATACGTAACGAAGACAAAAACGAGCGTTTTTTTGTTCCAGACAGAGGTGATCGCTTCCGTGCGTCTGACACCGTCTTGCTTGACCTCGCCGTCAGCGTCGAATTCGGAAGGCACAGCGTGTCCG
>Ga0265797_10011009_pt1 | contig 11412 bp, 11 predicted proteins | sample P2T30metagenome_FD_192433 | JGI IMG/M metagenome (GOLD analysis project Ga0265797, IMG submission 192433) | Plant litter microbial communities from East Loma Ridge, Irvine, California - P2 T30 | ecosystem: Environmental > Terrestrial > Plant litter > Unclassified | place: USA: California... | reverse complement strand
TGCCACGTGCTCCTCACCTCACCATCATTACCGCGAGAATTAATTCTTGATGAGTGTGTACATGATGCCCACTGATTCTCTCTTTCTCACCAAGTATACCACTGCACTCCACCGCGCTCGAGCATACCGCAAATCGACACTTCTACCACTTCGAACACAGTCCCACGCGCGCCCATACCCCAGTGTCAGCATGAGGCCGCATCCTTTCCGTAAACTCGGCGTATTTGTCTCCAGTGGGCTGCGCAGCTGTAAGCGCAGCGACAGCAAGTAGAATGAGAATATCGTAGCGCATCATGCGAAACTTGTAGAGTGGTGGATCGTGATGTTATTAGAATGAAGAAGTGTTTGAAAGCAAGGTCAGACCACTTAATGACCAACAAATCGTTCAGTCATATGTTGAGCTTGAGAAAATCCGCTTTCCCTGTGACCGACCGAATGCATACCATTTTTTCCCGTCCCATGAGCACAAAAGTACGTGTATGCATGTGACTACGTCTCATCAATGTGACGAGATGTGATGTGTGTAAATCGACGTGGTACAATGTAGTAAGCACATCGCGGGTGACACCATCTTGTGTTCGAACAAGTTTGCTCTCTCAAAAAACGGCCGCAGAACAAGCTGAAAAAAGAATATTTACGCCGCTCAGAGATACATGAAAACGTCCACCAAGATATAGGTCTACATCCTCATTTTCCAGCACGAACCCGGGCTTGTATGCCATGTACGAGGCATCGTTTCCGCGTACTGCTCGACTCCCTGCGTCTACTCTCCAATCAGCAATAACAGCGTAAAATTGGTGCGCAACTTAGCATACGTCACGTTGGTGAAATACTTTCCACCACACCTTCCGTCTCGCCTTCCGTTTGCCTTCTTCGTCTAGCAATTGCAATTCAATATCCGTGCCTCTTTTTCCAGCTTTTCGTCGACGCCAGGGCCGGAATGCGTGCATTGTGAAGGTAAGAAAAGACATTGCGTGATGGTGTTGTGAATGTAAACTTTGACAGGATATCTCGCGCCTGGACACTTTGAGCTTTATAATCTTGGGGCATTTTATTGACGATCTTGATTTCCTTGTGGTAGTGTTGATGAAGCGCCACGTTAGCAAGCTTAGTTGCTGGCACTACGCCGGCGCTGTGATGGTGGCTTGACTCGCACTCAAACCAATTTGAGATTGAAACGGTGTCCTTACTACGGGAAACCTGCTTTCTCATGTCCCAGACCAGGTTATCAGACCTGTCCTGCGCTACCATGCATGACACAAAGAGACATAGACGAGACAGAGACTTGTTGGGGCAATTTAATCCTTTTTTGGCTCTGCTACAACACGATGAAAGTGAATTGCGGCCGTACCGGCGACGACAGCGAACTCAAGCCGCCAGCAATCGACCTTTGAAATGTAGTCGAATATGGAACACCTTTCGTAATCTTACACTCCTCAGCCCTCATTCATCTCACCAACCCTTCCACAACCGAACTGATACACAGATTACATCCTTTGTCCCACCTATTCTTACACCTCTTCGATCATCCTTCCTGCCAACTCCCCCATCCCTCCTCCCTCCAACCCCCACTCCTCCCCCCCTCCTTGCTCACAACCCTCACCCCCCAAATAACCTGCCCCCTATCCACCGCCTTACACATGTCAACCACACTAAGCGCAGCCCCCATAACCCCCGTCAACGCCTCCATTTCCACGCCCGTGGGGCCCGTACACGATACCCTAGCTTCGATCTGCACGCCACCGAAGCCCAGGTCATTACCGTCTCTAGTAGATGTCGACGAGGCTGGGGAATCAAATGTACGCAGCTCGACGCCCACGCTTGTCAGCGCGATGGGATGGCACAGGGGAACGATGTCGGGGCATTTCTTGGCGGCTATGATGCCTGCTATGCGGGAGACGCTGAGGACGTCGCCTTTTTTTAGGGCGTTGGTGTGGATTAGGCTGAGGGGGGTGGGGTTGCTGAAGGATACTGTTCCGATGGCGATGGCGGTGCGGGTTGTGTGCGGTTTGGAGGAGACGCTGACCATGTGGGCAGAACCGGTGGGGGTGAGGTGGGGGAGGTGTTGCTGTTGAGGGGATGGTGGTGGTGCTTGCTCAGACCTGGGTATTTCGTTTGCAGCGTTTTGTTGTGAGGTATTGGGCGCGAGGGTTGGGTCGAGTGGTGGGCGCGAGGACGTCGAATACGTCCTGCGGTTCGGGACAATTGTCACCCAACTCATCTTCTTCGCATTTCCTTGCACCATTGCTTCAACCCCTTCAGATCCCTCACCCTCGTCTGTACTCTTTTCCTCGGCATCCTTCTTTCCCACGCCCTCATCGACCTCCCACGGATCCGCCACCTCCTCACTCCCATCACCCTCGTTCTCAGTCAAGAATCCCATCCCTCCAGCCCTCCAATCATCCTCATCAATACGATCCCTCTTCTCAACCGCATCCATCCACTTCCCCGCTACCCTCTGCGCAGCCTCATTATCCAGGTCGTGATCGCGAACCATATGATCCAGCACCAACTTGACGAAACCTTGCTCCGTCTCCCCTTCCTTCCCACCCTCACCTTCATTCCTATCCTGTCGTGCCCGCCACCTCGTAACCAATATCTTCAACCACGTCTGCAGCGTCTTGCGGTTCTCAGACTCGCTGATATCGTACGGCAGTGTATCAATGCGCGGATACGACATTTTGAGCCGCGATTGCATTTGCACGACGGCCTGTTGGAGGCCGAGGGTCGAGGTGTTGAGCTGGAAGGTGAAGTCGTCGTCGATGCGGATGCGGTCAGAGGCAGAGACTTGGAGGTGGAGGGAGTCGCTTGGACGGGGTGGAGCGGTTAATTGGTCGCTGGATGGAGCGGGCTCGTAGCTTGTTGTCTGCGTGGCGATAGGGTCGTCGTCCAGCGATTGACATGTTGTCTTGAGCGTAGGGGTGGCACCAGAAGTAGTATTTGATCTGTCTTGAGCGGTGGACGTAGCCTCCTTGTACGCTTGTTCCGATCGCTTCTTCCGAGTCCTCAGATCGTCAAACGGAGAAGCGTCATCGTGCGCGAATCGCTCTATCCTCTTCGCACTACTCCCAATTCTTCGCTCTGCTTCGGCCCTCAAAACAGACGCATGCAAGATATCCTCAAGCGAATCAGACCGCGGTGTCAAATCCTGCGGCCTAAGATCTCGCACCTGCTGTTCTTTCCCCCTTTCTTCTGCGCGCTGAGTCAGCGTAGACGATTTATTTCGGCCCGTTGATGATTGGCCGCCATTCTTCCCTACAGCCTTCCGGCTTTCGCTTCGTGCTCTCTTCTCCTTCAATGCTTCCAGCTCCTCGAGTCCGCTGCTTTTTCGTGGCGGCGTTGTATTTTGGCCCTTCTTCTTCCCTACAGTCTTCCGACTTTCCTTTCGTCCTTTCTGCTCCATCATTGCTTCCAGCTCCTCGAGTCCGCTGCATTTTCGTGGTGGCGTTGCTTCCACTTGTTTAGCATGTAATTTTTCGACGTCCGACGTCTTGTCATTCGGATCCTCGGTGTCTGATTGGTTGGGTCCGCTTGTGCTTCTCGGCTTCGAGGTAACCGTCGGTGTTGACACCACCTTCTTACCATCCAGCCCCTTACCATCCCCCTCCCCCTCTTTCATCTCCCTACCCTCCAACCTCTTATACGCCTCAAGCTGCGCCTTCGACTCTGCACTGTCTCTCTGATGCTCAACCACCTGCGCCTGCATCTCAAGTTCAGCAATCTCCTCCTGCCGACCCCAGAAACGCTCGTCGCGATCCGTTCCATCTTTCTTTACCGTGGCGGAGACATGTACATCTTGCTCCCTCGCACGCTTTTCTCGCTCTTCCGCTTTCTTCGTTGCAGTATGCTGTTTTCCCCGATCCCGAGAGCGCTGGCTGCGGCGGCTGCGTTGGTTTTCTGGCTGCGTTGATTTGGGGGATGCACTGTCTTGATCTGGTTCCGATTCTTCCCCTCCAATATATGTTCTGACTTTCGCATTCCCTTGAGATGCTGCGTCGCCCGGCTGGGTCATCGTATCGGAGGTCTTGGTCGAGACCCCACCATCTCGCGCTTCCTTGCGCTGCACGGCCAGCTCTGCCCTCAGCAACTCACGCGCCAAGCTGTTAATAATCTGTCGAGCCCTTGTATTTGTTACATCCGCGAACTTCAAGCCCGTCTTCTCCTCAAAGTCGATCCGGGCCTGGATTTTCCTTTCTGCGAAATTGCGTGTCCTTGAGTTCGGAGACAGTCGCTGTGGCTCTGCGTCGCTTGCGTGTCCGGTTGACTCCCTGCTTTCTTCGGGGGCTGAGACTTTTGTCTCAGTCGCTATAGCGCGAATGATCTGTTCAACCTGTTGATGCGATAGATCCCCTAACTTCGCGCCTGGGTTCTTATCTAACACCTTTCGGATCTTGCTGTTCTTTTCTTTGGGCTTGGGTTCCATCGGCTCTAGAAGCCGTCGCTTTGACTCTTCGTGGTTGATGTGTCCGATCGACTTCCTACTTTCCTCAAGGACTGCGACACTTTGGTCTTCGGGATGCGAGGCAATTGTGTTCTGCTGTTTCTTCTCGAGTGGTTTGCCGGCATGGGTCAGAGACGCTTCGGGTACGTCTTCCACCGCCTCAGACTCGCCCTGTTGTTCGACGTCCTCCTCTTCCGCGCCATGCTCCGCACGTAAAACTCCAGTACCGTCAGTATTCACAGCTCCGTCTTCCACTTCTTCACCGCCTTCCAACCACCCCTCTGCCTCCCTCATCAGCCCCTCATGCCTCCACCCTTCAGCCCCCGCACCCTCTTGCTCATCATCTTGCACCTCCATCTGGGAATCCAAACTCCACAATTTCACGCGCGCCCTGATCTCGGCATCTTCGACACCAATCTGACTAGCAGCAGCGAGTTTCCAGTAATCGTCGTACTTCTCACTGGTCATGTTGTGTTTCTGGCGCGCTGCTTCGTAGTGTGCGGGTAAGGGTGAGGAGAGCGAGATGCCGTTCGTAGACACGGCACGGAGGAGAGACTCGATGTTTGTGGTGGTGGACTGGGGGTGGGAGGAAGATGTGTTGGAAGGATTGGAGTCGTGGTGGTCGTGCTTGTGCTCGGTCTCGGAGGATAGATTGGATTGAACATGTTCGGGCTCGTCTATGTTCGTGGTTGATTCACTGGAGTGAGATAATGGCTCGGACTGAGTATCATCAGACCTGTCTGCGTCCGTGCTCCGCAACACAGGTTCATCGAAGCGTATTGAGCTACTCGAGAAGGCGCGACTCGATGTACTGTGAAAAAGAGACGGTGTATGAAGGAACGCATACGGCGGCGATGAGGACGTAGCTGCTCTCCGGCGTCGTGGTCCAGCGAGGTGGTGGGCTTGATTTGAGTGGGCATAGCAAGAAGCATCTTTACCTACCTTGGATTAGCACTGTACATCACACAATCCACGTGTTTGGTGTGACAAGGTAGCGATGGGGTATATGATTTGGGGTATATGATTCGCTGTATATGGCCTCGCACATTCTGCGTAGATCGAACGATAGTGCGACTCACAGGTCGATGAATGCTCGGGATGGACGCGTCTATGCAGCGCAGTGAAGCCAGCCGTATGTCGTATGACGTCCAGCCATAACGTACATGGGACTGCCGGACAGCGAGGCATCCAAGCCATGACCATTCATGACAAAAAGAAAAGACGATGCAAAAAAAGAAAAATCCCAAAACATTCACCCACCAATTAAAATCATCGGCCGATTCGTCATATTCTCAAGATCGCCCATATCCGCATGTTTCTCCGCCTTCCTCTTGACCGCCGCGCCAATGACGTCCAGAAGATCGCGCTCACGCTGGCCCCAGCCAAGCACCGTCTCGTCGCTCAGTCGTCCTTCATGGCGGTCCATCTCGAGTTGCTTGATGCGTTCGAACGCTTCTTGATCGATGGGCAACCCGTCGTTGCCTTGTCGTAGGACATCGCGCAAAGAGACTTCTGCGTTGCCGTGTAGACACACCTTGAGATTGCCGTCGCTGGTAATGCGTAGGCGGTTACACGATCCGCAAAAGTCGTTCGTCATACTCGATATAAAGCCGACCTTGCCAACGAAGCCTGGGACCTCAAACGTCTTGCTCGTATCGTTCTTATGGCCCTGTACCCTTCTCAGACCAGGGTACTTCGTCCTAATGATATCGGTCATCTCCTGGTAGCTGATCATCTTGCCCTGGCTCCACTTGTTACCGCCAAAAGGCATGTACTCAATAAACCGTACTTCGATGTCCTTTTCGCGCCCCATTTCGACAAAGGGAATGATCTCGCGCTCGTTGAGACCGCGCATGACCACGCAGTTTACTTTGAGCTTGACGTTTGCGCCGGCTTTGTTCATGTCCAGTATCCGGTTTATGGACTTCATGACTGCGTCGAAGCCGTTGCGCCGGGTCATGATTTGGAACTGGAAGGGGTCCAGCGTGTCGAGGCTGAGATTCACGGCTGTCAGGCCGGCTTCAACCATCGAGTCTAGTTTGCGGTGGAGTGCGATGCCGTTCGTAGTGAGGCAGAGTTCTCGAAGCCCGTTGGCGCGGAGAGACCCGATTTGGTGCATGAGCGGCACTATGTCGCGGCGCACGGTGGGCTCGCCGCCGGTAAGACGGATCTTGGTGACGCCTTGGCTGACGAAGAGGGAGGAGAGGTAATAGATCTCGGGCGTGGTGAGCATGTGTGCGGCGGGGGAGAGGGGAATGCCCTCTGTTCTGATATCAGCATTTCTTCAATTATAGAACCTCATTATTCGCACCTTCGGGCATGCAGTACAGACATCGCAGGTTGCAGCGCTCAGTGATGCTAATGCGTAGATAGTCGTGCTGCCTGCTGAATGTGTCCGTCAAGAAGTCAGAGAACGGCTTCGCTTTGTGGACCGCGGCTATGCGCTTCTCGAGGGCGCTCTTGCGCTGCGGAACTGCGACCGGTGGTATGCCTCCTGGAAATTCGACGCTGGGTTCTTGTATCGCCGCATTCGTCGCAATGCTTCGTGTCTGTATGGCGCATATCGAGCGTGGAAGACGCCGTTCGCCACATCGTAAGGCGGCCGGCACCGCCCGTATCCTAGCCATAGACGCCATCAAGGAGTGTGTGAGGTGGAAAGTCGTCGTCGGACATTGGAGACGACAACGGCGGGCATGACATGTATATACTACTTCGTTACTGTGGAGTCGCGATTGTGATGATGACTGAGCCTTGACATGGCTGCAGTGCGCTAGTCGGCATATCTTGGCTCGAATCTAAAAGTGGGGTGGGTCGACGATGTCTCCGTTACCAACCGCAAATAAGTACTGGCCGGTCCAACATTGATTTCGCAGTTGAACAGTTTGGCAGTTAGCTGACCTCTAATCATTGATGGAATTTTGAAAAAGAGAGATGCAGATCGGTGGTGTGTTGCCCTCTACAAGTGCTTGTTGCCAACCTCGACATTTCAGTCGCAGGAAGAGACTGCTCACTCAGCGAACGAATGTCTATCGACTGTAGCTGGCCACGCTCAGCGAAGCTCGTATTCTCTAGATACGGCACCCCATGTTAGTCGTGAGGCAAGCCAAAAATACCACCGAACTTCCAATCCAACCCCAGAAAGAATGCCATCACCACTCAATCTCTCATCCATCCCACCACTGTCTTCCACATCCATCCAAGTACCTCTCATCACACCTCCTTCTCACCCAGCTCACCACCCCAACATCCCTCCTACCCATCCCTCTTCTCCCCTTCACCACCCATCTCCCTCTCCCTCTCCCCACCACCCCCCTCAAGCGGTATATGATTACCCCTCCAATCCCACACCCCCCGATAAACCATCCGATAACTACAAACCGCGAACAGCGTACCCACCGCCGCACCAACCACAACATCAACAGGATGATGCTATCCATCCCCAACCTTGCTCAGCGCCAACACGCACGCAATGCACCAGGGCGCCGCAAACATGATCAACTTCCAGTGCCCTACTCTCTTCGGAGTCTCGTCGCGCCGGTAATAGTGTCGGAATCCCAATCCCTCGCTAGCTATGACCTTGAATTTGGCGTTCAGGTACAGCGCCAGGAATCCGAAGCCTGCGAACGCGGCGGACGCGTGGCTGGATGGGAAAGACATTTGTGCTTGTACGATTCTTGACTTGGAGGCGGTACAGACTTGCGAAGCGGTATAGAAATTGACACCGGGCGATGATCCCGCTGGGATGATGGGCTTACAAAGCGTGAGGAAGTGTGGGCGCAGACCGCCGATGAAGATTTGGAGGATATTCGTAAAGAGGGTGGATGTGCTCAGGGCGTAGCCGAGACCCATGATCTGAAGTATGATGCGTCAGCGTCGCCATGTTGAAGGGATGAAGAAAGAAATACATGGGAGGATGGAAAGGAGATCTCACAGCAGCATTCCCATCCGCAAACCCCCTACTCCCCCACCCCACCAAACAACCCATAACAACCAACGGCCCGAAATAACTCACCAACCCACCCACAAGCGCATTCACATACTCTTTCCTCACCGGCTGACTATGCCGTATGCCCCACTCGCTCCTCTCAACACCCTCATATAACGGAAAATACCGCGGCATCAGCGGCGGACAATATACATACAGTAGTACTGAGCAAAGCAGACATAGCAACTGCGTCACTATATCCAACGCATGGTGCCGCACAAAACGATGGAAAGGCGGGACGGGGCCGCGCGTGAAGCCTGGTATGAGAGGGTGGCGTTGGGGATTGGTGAGCGACTCGGTGTCGTTGGAGAAGTGAGATAGGGGAGAAGATGTGGTTACTGTGGTACTCGGTTCGCGTATTGATGACTTTGTTGTAGCCGGCTGCGACTGTAATAACTGTGACTGCGGCCTAGATGAGTGGGTAGGCTGGTGGAATGCAGGTCGGCGGGGTGTTGGGTTCAATGGAGGAATGGTGGGCGAGTCGGGACGAGAATATGGGCTGGGTCGCTTTGCGGATCGAAGTGGCGGTGTTGGCTTGATTGTGTCGTCGCTGTTGCTGGATGATGACATGTTGGGGTAGCGATGGGACGTCGATGTTGACGGTGGCGATGATGGTCGTGGTGTCGAGAAGCAAATCATGACGAGAGGTATGTATACTGGGTAAGTCGAGTCGCGTGGCACGACTACCTCGTGGTACTCGCTCCTACCGAGAAAGTTCCAGCATAAGAAGAAGGTATAATGGACTACCACGCCAACCAGATCCATCTTAAGTCCCTACAACCCAAAGACATTCTTAACTTCCTTCAGCCCATTCCCTCGGTGATCGCATTACAGCCTTCTAAATCATTCCTAGCGGCCAACAAAGAAACGCACCCATGTTCTCACCAAATTCAAATAGGTGTTTCTTAATAACCTTCGTATCAACATGCCCTTCCACAAGACTGTTCTTCCGGAGTCTTGATTTAACTTCGCTTGCTCTTTTGCGGCGGCTTCGGCGCTCCGTGGCCCATGGGCATCACGGTGTGGGCCGCTGTCGCCATTCATCCTTCACTGTGTTCGCGCCCTTCCTTCTTCTTCGCTTCTTCCATCTCCGTGGTCTCCTCCTCTTCCCCATTTTTCTTAATGTTCGTGACTCAACATTCTGCATTCTCCACCCAATCTTCTGCATTTTTCACCCCATTTTCCGTGCACTGCATAACATACCTCCCTCCAAGGCTCCTATCATCAGGATGTCGCTGGCGTGAGTTCTTCTCCTTTTTTATAATGTTGCGGAAGTTGGCCAAGTTGCCTTTCTTTGCCCGGCTCACAAGCTCCGTATACTCTTCGCACGCTCCAATGGCGGCGTCTTCATGGCCGTGTTGCTCATCACGTCCATGCTTCGCGCCTGGCATCCGATCCTGACGATACCTTTTGTAGCCTATCAATGCTTATGCTGATGCTCAATCTCCCAAGCAAAATTCTGGTGTATATCCTTTTGGGTCGAACAAGGATAATGGGTGACAATGACGCGCCACGCTATTGGCAACATGATGCTGTATAAAGTGGCAAAATTTGACTGACGTGCCTTGCGTGAATGTGCCATGTCGCCCGAAGCGTCTGCCATGCCACCCTGAGCGCTCGTACAGACACTGTACAGTATGTTTTTCGTCATGATTCGCACATGCAAAGCTACGTAGGTTACCGTCTGTCAGTGTTTGTTAGTGTGGTCTGAGTCGAGGAAGCCCCGGGAATTCGAGATGAAGTCCATATGCTGGGCTGACAAAGCCACATGATACGAGTGTAGAGGATCACATGTGCATCTGGACGTTGAACGCAGACCAGGTGATCGGGACAAACACTGCTCAGATCGAGCGTAAGTATTTAAATCCTAGCCCAGCCGCTAGCAACTGCAACTTAGCAACACCAAAACCGAGGTGCGTCGAAGCTCTTTGCTCAGTCAGCAATAACATGTAAACTGTAGAGTAAGTGCTATGCCCCGAGTAGATCATCGTTGTTGACGTTACAGAACGGCCGCGCAGGGAGCAGCTGAGGTTTCCACCTCAGATGACACACTCACTACTGAGCAACCATACCCTCGTCGAAGTTCTGATGGTTTCCGCTTCATGGATCTGCCCGCTGGTGAGTACCACTGTAAACATACACTCGAAGAAAGCGGGACTGACACGCTACCATTAGAATTGCGGAACTACGTCTACGATATACTTCCGGAAGACTCTGATCCAATCCCAACAGCAGCCGACGACTCTAAGATATCCTCGCAAGTTCCGGAAGCTCGTTTACGTCGTCTGCGCAGCGTACCATACCATGGAGGCAGATTCCCGTTGCTCCTCCTCAGCCTCACCCATGTCTGCAGGCAGCTCCGCGCTGAGTTTCGATCTTTGCGCTTAAAGAGCCTGACGGGGCTTCTACGCGATGTTCAAGTCTACGTCTACAGCTTCATCGAGAAACCTAAGACCTATTGGGTCGGAGCCTTCCAGAGCTTTCACCAAAGCGTAGGAATCATTTGCATACGCATTTCGGCGTGCGGCGACATCGAGATCCTCCCATTGCTCCGCTTTAAAGCCCGCCATCCTGCGTGCCAGATTCGGTCCGTATTCCAACCTCGCTACGAGAAACACGCCGCGGCATGCACGCTCCTGGTCGACAACCAAAACCCACAGTGGCTCCGTTGGGTGGTCAATGGCACCATGAAGCAAGTGCGCCTGATTGTCGATTCCCCCATGGTCACCGTCGGTTGTGTTCTGCTTCATCTTGTGCTCCGACGCTTGGAAATGTCAAAATGGACCGGGTTCCCTCGCACGCCTCCTGTGTTTGTTGCGCAAGGGCACTTGATCAAGCTCGGCCTGGCTCTCCCAATGTCGCTGTAAGCCTCGGGGCTCTGAATTAGGAACTTTGTCCCTAGAGCTCGATCAATCTCGGTTGTCCGGGCTATACATTGGCTGGTATCTGATGAGACCCCTGGTGATCATTGGGTAGAGCGCAAGCT
>Ga0265797_10011007_pt1 | contig 11412 bp, 6 predicted proteins | sample P2T30metagenome_FD_192433 | JGI IMG/M metagenome (GOLD analysis project Ga0265797, IMG submission 192433) | Plant litter microbial communities from East Loma Ridge, Irvine, California - P2 T30 | ecosystem: Environmental > Terrestrial > Plant litter > Unclassified | place: USA: California... | reverse complement strand
AGCAAGCACACAGGCTACCCATGTGTGCAGACTCCGTTCCGCATTCCAAATGCCGACGTTCGCGTCGCATGCTGGAGTTGAACTGATCGTGGAACCGTGAGATGCTCTGTTTGCGCGTTGCGGTAAATCAAAAAGTATGTGTGTAATGGCGCAACCTTCAAAACTATTACAGGTAAAGTTGATGTCACGAAAACGACTTGTTCGTTGAGCTACTCAGCAGTTTGAAACAAAGTAGCTGCATGGGCATGTGAGAGCTGCTCGCTACTCGGCACGTGTATAAATACCTCTCTTCGGGCTCTCAGTTTCTTTCTTTATACATTCGTCACTTATTTCTGAAGCACCAAAAAGGGCGATCCCAAACTCCATGACTGAGTCCAGTCTTTCAAAAGTGACCGCGGAAACCACATGTTGCGGACTTCCGCTGCTGAAAAGACCTGAAGACCCGGGTATGTGCTTTCCTCGAGACGTCGACAACGTAGCACTTGACCAAAAAGATAGCCCTACTTGTCGGATGTGTTTGCCCGGGAGATTCTCGTCAAAAACGACTCAAGGATAAGAAAAGACTGCCATGATCTTGAAAGCCGCGCCATCTCGATACATTCTCTCGGGTATTGCAGCGATTGATGCTTGCCCAGGCACTACGCAGTACCGGAGCTCATCTCTCGTCTTCCAAAACTCGTTGCGGAGGTATCAATGTGCTGCTCTCGCGCACGCATGCCGTACAATCGATGTCTGCGGTGATCTTATCTAATAGCAATCGCTTAATCTCTGCGAACACCATTCACCAAAAGCACTCGCTTTTGGAACATGTAATGGAAGGTTCAAAGAGCCGTTGTGATATTAAGTGCCACTTCGGCAGCAATGGAAGCGCCGTCTAATGTGATAGCTACAAGTTCGGTTGGTATCGAGGTGCTTTCCGTGGCAATCAGTGTCAACTACGCTTCCGATACCTAATCGTAGCTATCGTTCACTACTTCTGTTTTACTACAAGCCATGTATTTTTGTTCGTATGCGCCAGGATGTAGTAATAGGATGTACATAAAGTGAGCACTGGAAAACAGCATATCAACGAGTAGGGGCGGTGAAATGCGCTCAGGCTTATTGGTAGCCAGTCAGTGCATACCATTGACATGTGGAAACTAAGTTAATTAGCAACCCGACACGCAGAAGTAAAAGCCAGCCTAGGCGTTGGACTTCGACAAGTCATAGCCCATCCCACCAATCCCACCCAGTCCGACCTGCTAGGCTATCAAAGCCTCAATCAACATGCCCTTTTTCGCCTCCAGCACTCGCTGTGAGACTCTACCGAGCTCTTTCCTCAACGATGCTACTGAATCTACCCGTACGCCTTCCATCCACTGATCCGGATCCTGCGTCGAGGCTTTCGAACTCTGGCTTCCAGCAGCTGCTTCTGCGAGTGCAGCATAGTTCGGAGATGGCCTGAAGGAGATATTCATCTCATCATCAGTCGCTCCCTGATTCAATCCATCAGGATACACCAAGGCGGTTGAGTTCTTTGGAGCCTTGAAGCCTGGTAAGAATGTCAGCGCACGTATAGCAAGTGTTCGGTAGCAGACCTACCACCATTGTTGAGTACGATTGTGAGGATGGGTATCTTGTACTTGGAGGCAACCCACAACGCACTCGAAGGTGCCGCGCACATGAAGCTGCCATCTCCAACAACCTGGCAAATGAGCGTCGGCTTATGCGCACTATCCGTAGTGACGGCTGCGTCGTCTGTGGCCATCTTGACACCTAGTGCTGCGCCGTTACTCCAGCCAATACCAGTTGCGCCGCAATTGATCCAACTGCCAGGCCGGTCGGCCTGAATCTGATCAGAGAGAAGCTGCCCGCATGTCACAGCCTCGATCACGAATACCGTTGTGGCCGGAAGGATTTGCTTGAGAAGATAGCCAATGTTGCTCGCGTCGAGAGATTGCTCGTCGCCCAAGTGACATCGTGCCGCGATTTCGACGAGTTTCTGCTTATGACTATCCGCAAGAACCTTTTCGCGTTCCAGGAATGAAGGATGTTGAAGCGTCTCACTTAAGGGAGATGTCGTGATGTGGGAACGAATTTGCTTCAACGCAGTATAACATTCAGCTCTCCATCGTCCATGCGCTGGGAAGAAGGAAACTGGCATGCGTTCGTTCAGAGGATCGATGTCAATCTGATATATGCGTGCGCCTCTGGGTGGCGGATTTACCGATGGAATCCAAGGGACGTCGCAGTCGAGGAGTAAGATCATGTCAGCATCGCGTGTGCATTCATCGGTGCTGAGACGGAAGCCTTGCGAAGCCGGGTGTGAGAAAGGAAAGCAGAGGTCGCTGCCTCCAGTGTCATGCACTCGCAAGCCAGGTATAAGATCTGCGAGAGCGACCAGTTGTTCCGGGCAACGCCTGTCTCTTCCTGAGTATCCTGTGATTATCAGTGGGCGCTTGCTCTCCACCAAGACCTGTGCTACCTAAAGAGTGAACGTATCACGTAAGTAAGATATCTTGTAAGCGCATAGATGTAGAACTTGCCTCTTCAACCGCATCAGCTGGTAGAGCACCGGGACCGAGGGCTTTCCACTGTTCCTGATCCAACTGGTAAGGCTCCTCGATTACCTCCGCAAGTGTTTCTCGTGCGCTTGCAACATAAACTGGTCCTTTGGGTCCACTGTTTGCAAACTGCAGCGCACGTGCAACGGTCTGCTTGACGTTGAGGCCTGTCCGGATCTCGCCAGTATATCTACAATATTGGCGAACAATAGCTTTCTGATCAGGTGCTTCCTGCAGCCAGTGCATATACTCAGTCCGTGACCCCGTCATCTCCCCAGCCTCAGTATAGGGACACATTCCGGCGAAGATGAACACAGGCGCCCGCCCGACGCTTGCATTGTGTAGGCCTTGCCCAAGTGCTTGCGTGCCCACGTCGACATGGACTACGACAGCTTGCGCCCGGCCAGATATCCTCGCGTAGCCATCTGCCATCGATATAGCTGTTATCTCTGATGGACAGGTTATGAACCGGGGCCATTTGTCTGGCCGCTCTCTCTTGCCCTTGACAATGGCTTCGATGATGGACGGATGGTCTGAGCCCACATTGACGAAGCAGACGGTGATGCCGGACTGGGGCAACTGTTAGTGGCCATGATGTTTTCAAAGTCGCGTATGCCCGTGTGTAGCAATATGGTCTCACCTCCCACAAAGCCTCGAAGGGCGCGAAAGCCGTGGTGTACCTGCAATGCTGTCAGTGAAATACTTGGAATATTACTTTAGGCCGGCGAACGAAGATGTTGGTGGCGATGGACTAGAGATGACGCTTGGACGAAAATTGGTGTGATATTGGTAAGAAGGAATGCTGATTGTGGTTGCCGGTCGCTCAGTTCGCAACGCGGTTGCGTGTATCGAGGGCCGGCGCGACGATATGAGTACAGCTGGGGGATGCTGATACGACAGGATGCTGGAAAACGTCGACAGGCGCCTGCGCGGTGCAAAGAAATTTGCGTGCTTGTTCGCAGCAACATTAAACACAAGTATGCGCATGTTGACAAGTCCGAAGGTGTCCACGGGTATTGTGGTTGTTCAAACGCGCGGGACAGAACACAGATCTGACCCTTGACACATTACTACTGGGAGCTTAGCGTCAGCTTACTTCACTGTGTGGTCGGTGGGTTCTATCAACGTTCTGGCACAGAATCGTCATGATATATCTTGTCTGGTTGTTCAGCAGTACACCTGCTTCTGTCGAGGTTCAGGTCCACCTAATCGGCGTTCACCTATCGGACGCGTCGGGAACCATCCCGAGGTTAGCTTCGGGGCTACCGCTATCATCTAGCGCCGGCGCTGGTACGCAGCCCCCGAGCTCACTTGGGCAGGATCACGACAGGAGATCACGAAAATTCGACTCTGTTGGAAAACGTCCGCTTCCGGGCACTGTCTTTTACAGCAGGAGCAGGAGCAAGTGTTACTTATTGGTAGTCGTAAAATGCTCGTCCCAGGCGCGAACGGTTGCGGGAAGTGCGAGAGATGAACGTGTACTGACGGCAGGCATAAGGCCTGAGGCGCGCGCGCGATGCGCATAGCTTGGCACGTTTATGAACAAGCCAATAACAAGATGCCGGCTGTGTCAACGCATGTACGCACTTCCCGCTGACAGCTCGCGACAGGAACATAAATAAGAGTTAAGCGGGCCCAGCCTGATTCTGCCATGCTCGTCTCGCGCTATCACCAGCTTTGTTCTCATTTCACCACCGACGTCTTTGACACGAGTTGAAGAATACCATCACCGGTTCCACGGTAAACCGCATGCCACGAATAGAATTGAAACAATATTACCGGGCTATCGCACGACTTAGCCGTGCGACAAACATGTAAGAGAAGGGTGGGTGGTCAACAGTGAAGATGGGGATCATGAACAGCAAAAGAAACTTGGTAACAAGAGAACCCGATTACCAATGGACATTGGGGTGCATAGCGCAGGGTCAGATTGAGGATGAGGCTATGTTGCAGGAACTGCTTGAAAGCAACCGTGCGAGACCGAACGAACAAAACGAGTACGGACTAAGCCCTTTCATGTATGCAGCAAGCAGGGCCTCCGCAGCGATCGTGAAGGTCTTTCTTGCTAGCGGCAAAGTCGATCCGGATCTGCGTGACCCGGGAGGACGCACGCCTTTGTCGCATGTCGCAGGTAAGAAGCGTGGAGCAATCTTGAAAATACTTCTCGAAAGCGACAAAGTGGATCCAGACTCCCGAGATAATGAAGGTCGAACGCCCCTGTCGTACGCTATGGACATGGGGTACAATACGATCCCCGCGGAGCGTGAAGCGATTGTAACAATGCTTCTCGAGAGCGACAGGGTGGATCCAGACTCTCGAGATAACAAAGGTCGAACGCCTCTGTCGTATGCGGTGGATGTGGGGAGCGACGCAATCGTCGAGAAACTTCTCTCGAGCAGCAGAGTAGATCCAGACTCTCGAGATGCAGACGGTCGAACGCCCCTATCGTACGCTGCTGGCAAGGGATGCAACACGATTGTGAGAATGTTGCTGGACAACAGACACATTGACCCAGACTCGAGGGACACGAGTGGTCGAACTCCATTGTTATGGGCCGCACAAAACAAGCCTCGAGATCTCACGATATTGCGGGGTTTGCTAGAAACTGGCAAGGTCAATCCTGCCTCTCGTGATGAGCAAGGCCACACAGCTCTTTGGTGGGCTATTGGAAACGGATGCGAAGAACTCGTCATACTGTTGATTGAGACAGGGCAAGTGGATATAGAAGCAAAGGAAAAGTCGACCGGTCGAACTCCACTGTCTCATGCGGCACGGTTTGGGAACGAACCAATCGTGAAAGCGTTACTAGGCGTAAGTAACGTGGACTTGAACTCAAAAGACAATGAAGGAATCACGCCACTCATGTGGGCGGCTGAGTACGGACATTCGAAGGTTGTGGACTTACTACTCGGCGATGATAGACTTCATCAAGATCTTGAAGAACACAATGGCCTTGAGATTGATGCTCGATATCTTGCTCACTGGGAAAGGTCATGCAGTCAGCAGCATGGAAAAGGCTGCGTACCGTTTCCTATTGAGGACCGACTGCCTCACCAGATTCCTGATTGGGTCATTGACACGGCGGAAGGCTGTCTGGTACCCGGTCACAGCGTGTCTAAATACATAGCTTTGAGCTATGTATGGGTCGCCACAGACACAAGCACTGATGGGCCGACGATACAGAGACTGATGCTAACACAGAAGAACCTAGCTCGGTTTCAGGAGCGGGGCTACCTGCAAGGAAACATGCTTACCTGCCTTCCACAAACGGTGAAAGACGCCATCGTGCTTGTAGGAAAGTATGAGGAAAGATACTTGTGGGTTGATTGCCTGTGTATCGTGCAAGACAGTGAGAGAACACGCGATCAGGTTGACAACATGGGTGAGATCTACGCTGGTGCGTACCTCACCATAGTCGCTGCTACCGCTTCGGGACGCCTAAACACACGGAAATCCATCGATAGTCATATTTACAGCCTAGATTCTACTGCCGAACGACTATATAACCAGCTTGTTGAAACAAAATGGGCCACCCGTGGATGGACCTTTCAGGAACAGATGCTATCTAAGAGAGTCATTATCTTCCTTGATGGAGACGTTTTCTGGGATTGCCAGCGATGCATCTGGAACAGAGATGATCTTGCTCCAGAATGCACACGAAGTACTTCATTCATCAGACCGTACTACGACACCGCTCAGCAAATATATACCATGCCTCGGCCAGACCTCGACATTTATATCGAGATGATTAGTTTATACAACAGTCGCGACCTGACCTACCCCCAGGACGCGCTACCAGCGATATCTGGCGTGTTGAGTACACTGGAGCGTACTTTTGTTTCTGGTTTTGTCAGTGGCCTTCCCTGTGGTTTCCTAGACCTCGCGCTACTATGGCAAACTTACAGTACAGCGAGTCGTAGAGTGGCCAAAGAAGGAGGTAGTATCGCACCAAGAAGAAGTCTACCATCATGGTCGTGGTGCGGTTGGCAATGTCCAGTTGATCCTCACAACCTCCGTTCAAGGTTCGATTACTTTGAGCCAGACTATTTCGGGGAGCATCCGACCAATCCCATTCCATCAACCTGGAAAACACACCGACTCGTACAGTGGTATGCTTTATCCGAAAATATGCAGCACATGTCGCGCATTGACGAATCTGATTCTCTGTTCACACGCGACGAATCTACTCTCGATGTAAATGCTGTACCCCCTAGCACACAACGATCTTCTCGTCAGAGAGAACGCACATCATCGAAAGAACGCAAACATGCTGGATCTGTAGATGCAAACACAACTTTGGGCTCCATCCCCTTGCCCTTATTCGACGACCATGCTTCACGTTCTGTATCGCAACTTCGAAAAGACTGGCCATTCCTCTTATGCAAAACAAGTACGGCATCACTCCGCATCAAAGCTGTTCTCGAAGGGGGACATCCTCCTGATGCCCCGCTCCTCTACGTGGGTACACCGGTATTCAAACTTCACAGATTTGCCCGCGAGCCAGGATACGAAGAGATGTGTCATATAATATGCCTAAAGGACAAACGGGGGAATATAGCAGGCGTACTACGTCATATGGCTCGTGACCGAGCCGAGCCCGGCGACGTCATTGAGCTGATCGCTTTGTCTACAGGGACTATACGGTCAGAACGCCTTCGAAACGTCGGGGGAGATGGCGGGCCTTTGTTCAAACAGAAGATGAAATCAAACACCGATGGGAAATGGTCTTCTGATTTTCTGGGTGAGTAACACGTCTAACCTTGGAATCCAGAGAAGACCCTCACAAATACATCTTGACTCATCCGGCGCTAACAGTCCCTAGAGCTCACGAAAGAAGTGGAAAAGTACGGTAAAAAACGTAAATCTGGCTGGGAATACCACTTCTACAATGTTCTTTGGATTGAACGGAAGGGCGAGATCGTGTATCGGAAGGCAGCTGGGCGTGTACCAAAGGTTGTTTGGGAGGCAAATTGCACGGAGCCTGCAAAAGTCATTCTTGGCTGATACTCCGCAAGAGCAGCGACAGCAACTCTTATTGACACATATCAGACTTCAGTCGCACTATATACATTTACAAACTCAGTATGATACACAATGAGTCATTCCGCGCTAATCGGCCAAGCATCAGTCATATCCAGATATAAAAGTGAACGTCCAAGATTGAAAGGATCCAAAAGGCATACCGTCGATTCCAAGTTCGACTATTCCAGCACTCGCGGCTTCCAAAAAAATGCTAGTAGACGTCCTCCACGACATCCGCATCTGGACCCTGTTTGCCCTCCTCAGCGGCGTCTACATCTACATCCAGAACCACCGGCGCCGCCCACCCTTCCCTATGATAAACACCCACGCAAACGATTTCCTTGGCCGAAAAGCCAACCAAGACTACGCCAACAATGCCTCCGCCCTGATAACCACCGGCCTCACCGCCAACCCCGCCGGCCCTTTCGCCCTCACCCTCCCCAACGCCTACAAAATCATCCTCCCAGCTTCCCTATCTAATTTCGTCAAATCAAATCGAGACTTAGATCACAGGGAGTTGGTACGTCAAGATTTCTACGCAGGATACCCCGGTTTCGAAGCTCAGGATGTGTTGCACGCGTCTGGAGATATGTTGCTAGACATCATCAAGACGAAGCTAGGCCAGAACGATAGTGTTATGCCTGTTCTGGACGAAAAGCTGGATAGTGCGTTGCGTGTGCACTGGGGCGAAGAGAGGGAGTGGCGGATGCTGAACTGGCATGCTGATACAACTGTTATCATCGCGTGCGCTGCTTCGTCGGTTTTCGTTGGACCGGAGAAGTGCGAGGACGAGGAGTGGCTGAAGCTTGTGCAGGAATACGTCATGGCATATTTCTCCGCGGTGGGCGAGTTGCATGCATATCCAGCATGGTTGCGACGCGTTGTTCAGCGATTCTTCTCACCCAATGCATCTGCATGTCGGAGACACATCGCCCGCGCGAGGCAAATCATGAGAGACGTCCTCGCGGATAGGCAACGCCGAGTCGAAGAAGCGAAGGCAGAAGGTAGAGATGTACCTGTTTGGAACGATGCACTTGCGTGGACGCAGGCTGCTCCAGGAGGCAAGGAAGCGGAGGCGGGCGATTTGCAATTGTCGCTTGCGATGGCGGCCATGTTCACTACGAGTGAGCTGTTCAGGCAGGTTCTGATCGATGTGGCATCGCATCCGGACGTTATAGCGCCGTTGCGAGAAGAGTCTAAGCAGCAGATTGCTAAGCATGGCATCTCGGTCGCTGCGACAAATGGAATGGTGTTGATGGACAGTGTACTGAAAGAGAGTCAGAGAAGGAGTGCGGCCGCAGGTATGTATTCCCCCCCTTCCCTTCATACCTCCATACGACTCTCTGCATGATATGGATAGAAAAGAAGAGCTGACATTTCGAATAGTCGCCCTCGAGCGCGTCGCTTTGAAAGACGTCAAACTCCCAACCGGGCATACACTCCCGCGAGGCACACACATAATGGTCGACTCCACCTCGCTCTTTTCTCCTGCGCACTACCCCGACCCTGACTCATTCGTTGCAGATCGCTTCCTCCGAAAACGCGAAGCCGGCGACAAGTCTAGCCAATTCGTGCAATCAGGTCCTGACTATAGTGTCTTTGGAGGTGGAAGACATATTTGCCCGGGGAGATTCTTTGCAGGCAATGAATTGAAGATGGCGATGGCGCATGTGCTGGACAAGTATGATATCAGAGTGAAGGAGGGTTATGTCTCGAAGCCGTTGGAGATGGGAGTCTACAAGGTTGTAGATCCGATGATGGAGTTTGAGATTAGGAGGAGGGAAAGAGATGAATGTGTATTGTAGGAAGTCCTTTTGGCTGATACTTCGCAAGGTCAGCGAGCCATTCTCAAGTTCCGGGGTTCACGCCACCATGCGTACGACAGACTAAAGGGCTATAAAGCCTTCAATACCTACCAATCCTCCACCCCTACTTCACTACATCTCCCTCGTGTTCTCCAAAATATGTTTTGGGATAAGCCGATGTTAAGTTCTCCGTCCAAAGTTTACTCGTCAACAAGCGATGCTGCCATTTTCCGACTTTCACCAAAACAAAGATGATCGCGAGCGATGCAATGATCGCGCGGAACAAAAGAGATGGCACTTTGCGCATGTGAAGGTCGACCACGAAAATTACAGGAAAACAAAAACATTACGTGGAGAGTCATGGGGAATCTTCCAAAATTCGAATGCCCACCAGTGATGTGTTTGTCACGGAACGTCATCCAAAGTTATATGATAGAGACCTCGGTATTCTGGGTCGAGGTGTATAAATACCCTTTGTCTTTCAGCACTCTGTCCTTTCAACACCACACCACTTTCCTTCTTTTTACCGAAATCGCTGTGCCATTAATTAATGAGTGCGGCTCCTGGATCTCCAAAACTACAGGGACCACTGGGATGTCTCTTCTGCGTCTCGTTTCGAAACCCACATCTCGATAGGAATACTTCGAAAGCAATAGCCGAGCTTGTGAGGAGAAACATCAAAAACGATCGAATGAACTGTACATGGAGTGGAAGAGTCGAGCATTCTCCACGGCACAATCTCAAATCCTGGGAGTGGACTTCTCATGTAGTATGCTAGTGCATCGGTGGCCATGCGCATATAAAATCTTCGTTCACTCTCTGCTACGGTGCATCCTCTTACTACATTTCGCCCTCCTTCCTCCAAAAAACCTCTGTCAGTTATTTAATGACTGGACTTCGCTTCCAAAACTCCATCATATCCTTCTTATGTGGAAGAGCCCGTATGCCTTTGATCTACAACGAAAACTGGATAAACAAGACGTATGTGTCCAGCTTCTCGCTGGCACTAAAACCACACCATTCAACAACTATGCAATGACGTACCCAAAAGACAGATTTAACCAATGCATGCGCTTGAACGGCACCAAAAAAGCAAAGCCAAGGCACCCAAACAACCATAGATAAAGACCCATAATATACAATCGCTTTTCGTAAATGCACAATCACTCCGTCATCACGCTATGATACAATCCTCTCCACTTCGATGCGCCTCCCCGCCGCATCGACTCTATTTCCCAACTCCGCATACATGTCCCAGAGATATTTTCGATGCAGAAAGACTTCGCCTTGCATCTGTACGTCATTGCTCCCATCGTCCATCGTGAGACCGATCTTCAGATCTACATAGGCCGGTACGGCGGCTAGTAGTTCTCGGAAGAAGGCTTTGTGGACGAATGGCGTGGTGGACCACTCGTGGAATTCTGGATGCGACCATTCGTAGTACCGGGGATGCAGCGTGGGGACGATACGGAGGAACTGTAAAGATGGCAACGCGGAGAAGAAAGAGGCCCAGTCGACATAGCGGTTCATTCTTATGGCATCTTTGAGCTGAAGTTCAACTTGTAGTCGTTTGACGCGAGACAGGTCCCAGCCGTGTGGGATGTCGTACGTCGGGACGGGGAGTTTGTTGAGAGAGATGGCAAACCAGTTGTTGGTGTACATGCAGTCTGTTGCTTCGCCGGCCAATCTTTGAGATGCGCGAAGAAGTTCCAGGTGGAGGAGTGGCTCTGTTTCGGCTGTTCTGGGACATACTGGGCGTTTTCCTGTTGAAAGTCGCCGTTGGTTCAGTCGTTCTCGTGACTTGAGTGCGGCCAGGCGTTTCTTCCGGTCATTGAGTATGGTCGTTGCGTCGAGGATGGGTAGAGAGCGCGATGTCCTGCGCACGACGAGGTGTGAGTAGACTTCATCCCTGATCTCCTGCGGTAGTTCGAAGAAGCGAAAGGGCCTGCCGTTGGTGATGCGTTGCGTCACCACTGCGTTGGATACGCGACGAGGCCTCCGGGGCGGTATCGTTCTCGGCCGCCGTTCATGCTGTACCCCGT
>Ga0265797_10011006_pt1 | contig 11412 bp, 13 predicted proteins | sample P2T30metagenome_FD_192433 | JGI IMG/M metagenome (GOLD analysis project Ga0265797, IMG submission 192433) | Plant litter microbial communities from East Loma Ridge, Irvine, California - P2 T30 | ecosystem: Environmental > Terrestrial > Plant litter > Unclassified | place: USA: California... | reverse complement strand
TCACAAGGTGCTCACGGACATCTCAATACCAAAGCAACATCACAACATACTGATACACTCATCTCCAACTCTTCCCCCTCGTAGGATTCTTGATGTACACCAGTTAGCTAGCACCACCCCCACGCACACATACGAGTCTTTGGCTTCTTTCGTTAACCTGCATGTTGTACGACGCGTAAGACGTCAAGGATACAGGCTGATTACTTATCTGGTAATAGCCAGCGAGACAAGCTTTGGGAACGCTTTACAAGCATCAAGACGTTTGGCACGCTGTAATAGGTCGCTTAGACGATCCGCGCCGCATCCGCGCAGACGCATCACATCGAGTCACCAATCAAACGCAAGACAACGTGCATGAACACCCTGTCGAAATGCAGTTGCGCGAAAAAAAAGGAAGGTAGGGACGAAGGACCTGTTGATGTCGTGGGTATTTGTGCGACCATAGCGGCTGATCCACACGCTTGAGGCTTAGCCAACGTTGATAACGCTCGGGACGGTAATATCCGCGGCAACTAGGTCACTTCCACCCGGATCCTACAGGAAGCGTATTGAGTAAGGATCCCCGCATCGAGGGGAGAGTAAGATTGTTGAGCTGGGGGGATAGAGAAGTCGGCGACAGATTGCGCAGTGTACAGCATGTCTTTCAGACTGTTGAAAGTACTCGCGATATGTACGCGCAATAGGGATAAAGAGGGTCTCGTAAGTACATCGCTGACTTGCGTACGGTGAAAAAGTGTCGAGGCGTCATGTAGACCCTGCTATCAAGATCCCCGCGCGGCATGCTGTACGACAGAAGTTGCGGCACAGTATGTTACCTGCTCGATGCGCTTAGCGAAACAATCTGGATGAATCTCCGCATAACCGACATCTGAGTGCGAGGCTGCTACAGTGCGGGTTTAATAGCTTTCACTCACTATTTACCTCCGCCGCATCCACCATACTGTCGGTCAAATCTGGTGCTGTTGTTTCCTTTTTGGCATACCTTACCCCCACCATGGAGCTCGGTAACAGAACGAAAGCAGAAGCGGTCAGTTCCGCCATCGAAGACGCCGATCATGATGGCTACACTCGAGATGAGAGAGATCTCATTCGTCTGGGTAAGAAGCCGCAACTGAAGCGAACCTTCGGGTTCATGCAAATCTTGGGGTTTTCCTGTACCGTCCTGGTGACTTGGGAAGGTATCCTGTCGTAAGCTCGATGTCAGAATGATAGACTGCTATGCGTTGTTAACAGTGCCGCAGGGTTTCTACCCCAAGTCTCCTAAACGGTGGTCCTGCCGGTGTCTTCTGGGGCTATCTCCTCATCTGGATCGGTTCAATCTCCATCTACACGGTCCTGTCTGAGTTGTCTTCGATGGCACCTACCGCAGGTGGACAATACCAGTAAGCAGTCTCTCTTGTGCATCGACTAAGCTTGTTTACTAACGGATCGTAGTTGGGTCGCAATGTTGGCTCCACCGTCATCCAGAAAGTTTCTGAGCTATATCACGGGATGGGTGACGTTGATAGGCTGGCAAGCAACCACTGCTTCTTCAGCGTACCTAGCTGGAACAATACTGCAGAGCGTGATTCTGATCCTCCACGACGACTACTCCCCCAAACCGTACCAAGCCATGCTGCTCGGTTGGGCAGTGACCGCGTTTGCCGTTGTCATCAATACTATCGGGAGCAAGACCCTCGCGCACTTCGAAGGCGTGATATTGATATTGCATATCCTGGGGTTCTTTGCGATCTTGATTCCTCTCGTATATCTCGCTCCTCACAACGACGCATCAATCTTCATCACATTTGTCAACACGGGGGGTTGGTCAACCCAGGGCCTGTCCTTCATGGTAGGCCTACCATCATCGATATTCGCGCTTGTCGGTGAGTATGATGTCATGCAGATTCGGCGAAAATAAGAATGAATGTACTGACCCTTCCTCGCAGGTGTCGACTCATGTGTTCATGTATGTTATTCGCCCGAATTGGCCGAGATCCAAGGAGCTGACGTGCGTGTAGATGGCTGAAGAAGTAAAGAACGCATCCAAGGTAGTGCCACGAGCCATCCAGATTAGCGTGTTTCTCAACGGCGCACTTGGACTTGCTATGATGGTCGCATACCTCTTCTGCCTGGGGGACCTGAACGATGTTTTGGAGAACTCAGTCACTCTTGGATATGCTTACCTCTATGTCTTCTTGAAAGGCACTGGATCTCCGGGCGGGGCTATGGCCATGGCATTGATCATGTGGTTTCTTGGAGTCTGCTGCCTGGTAGGTCTCATGGCCGCAACCTCGCGGCAGATGTGGTCCTTCGCAAGAGACAGAGCCGTGCCGTTCTCAGCGCAGGTCACTAAGGTATGACCCCGTCAATTCGCCCTCGTACAACGATTCGAACTTTGAAGTAGCTGACGATGGTGTTAGCTCAATCCTGCAACTTTGATCCCGGTCAACACGATCCTTATCACAGCTGCCGTCAGCGTGCTCCTGTCGTTCATCGCGCTCGGCTCCTTCGTCGCTTTCAGCAACATCGTCAACCTCAGTATCGGGGGCCTCTACGCTTCATACTTCATCGTATGCGTCCTTCTCCTTTGGCGGCGTCTCAAGGGCATCAGCCCGTACAACTCGCGTGCCGCAATGGTCGGACCGGAGACATTACAATGGGGTCCATGGAGAGTTCCCGGCGTGCTGGGCGTGGCCAACAACATCTTTGCCTGCATTTATCTGTTCGTGATGTGGTTCTTCTCCTTCTGGCCGGGTTCCGTTGAGGTCAATGCACAGTCGATGAACTTCAGTTCAGTTACGTTCGGAGGAACCGTACTCTTTGCCGTCATTTGGTATTTCGTAAGAGGCAGAAAGACATATGTTGGGCCCATCGTCGAGGTAGTCTTGTAGTAGGTTTGGCTGAAGGGCGACGCTGAACATCTGGGTAAAGAGCACAGTAGCTTGAGCTGGCTTTCGTTTTCCCTTTTCGCATGCAGAAGGCACAACAGAGCCAGAGTGCCGGTGCGACGCGAAAGAGAGGTGGTGCTATCGCGATAGATACATAGACATCGATAGAATGAAAGCGAGATAGCAAGCCTTGCGCAGGCGGACCTGTGGCTAGGTCGATAGCGATGTTTGTGATGCTTCGTGTGCCTTATGAGACCCGCGTCATTCTCGCGTCTCGCTTAGTCATGCGCGCCAAGAAAAGGCCAGTGCGAGGTCATCTCTCGAGCCCTCCCCTCTCCTCCGTGCTTCATCCAATCTGCCAACAGCCAAAACGACGCACTAACACATACGAGCATGACTTCGAGGGAAAGCGCAAAGGTCATTCCTTCTGCTATAAGTAAACAATACCAGACCAGCCAGTTCCTCGCTGCCATCATCCATCCAACGCCTCCGCAAACCCATACGTCACCAAATCGTGTCTACTCGGATGGTTGAAATCAGCACCCACGTTTACCATGTCGTTCAAAACACCGTACATCCTGCCCAAGTCAAGGTCCAACCCGAACAACCGCGCAAACTCCCTCTCAACACCCAACGCCAACCTTTGCCACGCCCTCCCGTGCTGCGCTAGATTATCATTCGAAGCATAGCAATCCCTACAACACAGTGTATTGAGCACGGCATGAATGATCTCATGCATCAACGTAGAAAGCCGTTGTATTGCCAGAGCTCTAATGTAGTTGGGAGCGAGTGTGACGTCCAGTTTGACTTTGGTGGGATGTATGGCGATAACTTGAACTTCCACACCATTGTGATCTAATGGCGAAGTGACGCCGAGCCAGTCATTTGTTTCCAAGATTCCTGTTTCCCAAGCGAAATCAAACGGGATCGCTGCACCGAAGAAGAAGACGGATATCAGACGTGTAATCAGTGTTGTCATCTCATCGACAATTAGGGTGACGCGTGCATCACGCGACCCGAGCTTCATGTCCAGACCTCCCTCCTGGAGCCATTCCCGTACTTCCGTTACCGCTTGAATTTGCGCGGGGTCCATATCGTTCTGTACTCTGCTGAAGTACTGAGTGGAGCTGCGGACTAGTTGGAGGGCTTCGTATGGTCTCATATGTGACCTGACCATGATGTAGGGTCGCTGACCGGGGGTAATGGAGATCTCGTTCGGAAGATGGTGCAAACGGCAAGAGATGGGGTGATTCAGGTAGAGATACGTTGCGCAACCCTCAGAGTCACAGAGGCATGTTTTGCCAAAGATTTGGGCTAGGAGGAGGTGGTAAAAGAGCTTTTTGGGGTCTGTTAAAGGCGCTACGGTAGAGTGAGCGGTGCTGTGTCCATTTGAAGCCATAGTAGAGTATCCAGTGATGGGTAGAGGCTGAACAAGGCGCAAATGACTCTTACTCCATATCTCAAGACCTGTTTGCTCAATCCTTTGTGATTACTTGTGGTACGCGACTACAGACTATTCCAGCTGCGACCCTCGCGAGGAGAAGTCTCTCACAGCTTCGAACCATATGTCTCAAGATATATGCAAGATGCATTTACTAGCCGATGTCTTGTATCACAGGGTCTTGCGCTACATTGGCGATACAGACGGTCTCGCATGCGTTGAGACATGCAGACATGGATTACATACATAGCTACAACCCCTTGCGACGTTAAGAAGTGACGCGAACCAGTTCTTCTCATGTAAACGAAGCCTAAAATGCCGCCCGTGAGAACTGGAAAGCACACTAAAGTACCCTGGAAACGCCCTCCAAAAACACCATATGAGTTTCGCCTCATGGTCAAATGGAAGTGTGAAAATACCACTCTCGTGCAGCCTTCAGAAAGTGAAACGTCGCAAACAACATGCGCGGTCTGTATCAACAACATCATCAAAACAAAGAGTACACGCAACAGGCTTAGTATCCGAGTTGACGAACGAACATCACCAATGCGCTTTCTCGGTCATCGACCCCTTCAGCTTGATGAGCTAGTGACCGCCAGCACACCAAACCGCCTAGGGAACCTCACGGACTCGCAGCGGAAGGCCACCAAAGCGTTTCTGGACATGATTGAGGATCAATCGGAAGATGCATTATTGCAAAGACTGGGTCGCCGTGATACTCACGACGTGAAAGAATGGGAGATGGAGAGACTGATGATTCTCCTCTCACAAATCTTCTTTCAAATAACGCCCTGGGATAGGATGGAAGTCTTTTTCCGTTTCGAAGACGCGACCGACGATCCGCATGTGCTAGGTACTTGCAGTGCTCCAGATCGTCATGGAAAATTTCATGACGACAAGGTGACCGTGAGAATGTCTCCGTGCACAGTTAAATCGATACCCGGCTTCCGCCATCTGAATGGAAGGACCATGTCGCGCCTGAGTACATTGGTCCACGAGCTTGTCCACGCCTATATTAACATGTATGCTTGCATATCTTGTCTTTCTTACCAGGAAGATGTTGACCAGTTGGACGGCCATGGAAGGGTATGGCAAAGAATCGCGAGGCGCGTGGAATGGTTTGTGGAATATGTGCTTCATCTCCCGCTTCGACTGGGCCGCTTTACGGCTATTGTGAATAACTTGGAGAACCTGAAGGTCTGGCCGACGGAGAAGGAAGCTAAATGGTGGTATTTGAAATAGCAATAAGATGTAAGACGAGGCAGCGTCGGTATCAACTCAGTAAATAAAAGAAGCTTCTTCCGTACATCGTATTGACCCAATGTGAAGGCACGCTAATGGGTTTACTTCTTGGACACTCAATCTTTTACGAGTACGGAGAGCGTGCGGAAGATGTCTCGGGCTAAGATCAGAGGCTGTGAGGAACATCTCAAAGCGTCTTACCCAGTGTAAGACTTCTGTAATCAGCACTATATATCAGCCATGCAAGTCTGTCGAAAAGATGATAGAAATCAGGAAGCAACATACCATCTGGTCTTTACCATACGAATACAATATACCGACGTGTTTTCTACACATATTAGTGTCAACATGCCCTCTACCACTTCACTGGACCGAAAAATTCCGCCAGACACCCCCGAGGAGTTTCTCGAAATGGTCATCGAGCTCGATCAAAGGAGGAAGTCGCAGCGTTTGGCGAGCCAAAGGAGCAAGCAAGTATGCACTTCCAAAACTTGCGAAAGAGAAATTGCTGCCACAGGAGTTCCCGGTGCACCAGGCTACAGAGAGCGAGCATCCTTAGTCCGGCAGGGCCACCATGCTCTTCGACTTGCCGACGAGATCCAGCGTAAAATGGAATTACGTAAACATGGATTGAGCTGGTGGCAAAAGGAGATACGCGATGCTTGGAAGGACTTGTGTAACAACAAGTCGGAGAAGTCGTTGTTATAGAGGTTAGGGCGCAAAAATGGCATAGACGTCAGCAAGGATGAGATGAAGAGGCTGGTCAACATCTTCACCTACATCTTTTTCCCAACCACATCAACAGACGCTAAGATGGAGCTGGACTTCGCATGGCGTGATTGGAGGCAGATGCCACAAGAGGTTGGCGCCTACGTTAGGCTTGACAAGGGAGGATCTTTGATCTGCATGTGTGCTTTCAACTACGTCAAGGGTGAAAGCTGCGGGAGTCTGAATGACATAGCCTTGGACCGGCTGTCCACTATCCTCCACGAGCTTATACACGCGTATCTGGATTTCTATACCTGCCGTTGCGTAGAGGTCTTAGACTCTTTCGAAGAAAACGTCGCACAAGCGGAGGGGCATGGAAGAGCGTGGCAGCGAATAGCAAGTGCGATAGAGCGCGCCGCTCCGGAACTCCTCGGCTATCCGCTTAACATGGGTAGGTTTGAATCGCTCACTACGGCTTGGAAAGACTTGAAACATTGGCCGAGCCGGGAGGAAGTCGAAGGCTGGCAGTTAGTATCCAGGGGAAGTGAATAGAAAGAGGATGAGTACATCGAAGGCGAAGGCGGAGGTGAAGAGAACTAGGGGTATGGGTCAGACCGGAGACGAGATCTGTTTGCTTTGTTATTCTAGTATGGTTGAAACTGCTCGTCGTAGGGAAGAAGCGCAATAACGTGATGTAAACAATGATTGATCAATACCGTTCATGCCGGCCGTGCCAGTACGAGACATGCAGACACGCTAGACAGCCACTCATGTTGATGCGGCGACGACGGAGAGTATTGACAGGGGCTGAAGAAAGGAAGTTGCGATGTATTTGTTTGCTGCCATCATCATCATCATCATCGTGCAGGTGCGGGGCCGAACTCCGCGCTAGCCACCCGCTCCTACCACAGCTGAGCACCAAGTTCTAGGACAACCAAGCACAGCTTTGTCAGACGTGGCGGTATGTAACCTGCAGAGAAGTGTTGTCACGATCGCTACTATGAAGCCTGCCACCGATACACTTTGTCCCATGCATACCGGAGACACGCCAACCAAGTCGTGGCTACTACATCCGCTTGCATGGTCTTTCAATCGTTTCGTCCCTACACATGCGGCATATCACCGTATATCAACCGAACGCTTGATCGAAGATAAAGTACACTGGCGTTGTTGTTCTAAAAAGATGGTGTCTGGAGTTCTCCTAGGCGCATTGGTCATTGGCAGCGCAGGCTCGGGTTGGTACTTCAATCAACGTGCCGGAAGAGATGAGTTCCCGAGCTTATACGAAGCCGATATTGAGACGGTAAAGGAGGGCCTGGAGCGCAATCATTTCACCAGTTTGGATCTTGTCAAGGCAAGTTGCTGGCATTGAACACCATCCCCGACCTCGTTGGTTGACGCTGCCTAATAGACTTACATCGCTCGTATCAATGAAGTGAACGATATATTGCGCCCAGTCATCGAAGTCAATCCTGATGCGCTAGATGTAGCCACTGCACTTGATGAGGAGCGCTCGAAAGGCTCGGTACGAGGGTGAGTACGAGGTTAGAGATACTCACAATTTCCGCTGACTTTCAGACCGATGCATGGCATACCCATTCTCATCAAAGACACTGTTAGTTCTCCACAGTATTGATTACTTCTGTGGTATCACTAGGTTGCTACACTGACGTCAACTCCGACCCCAGATTGCCACAAAAGACAAGATGAACAACACAGCTGGATCCTACGCGCTCGTCGGAGCGAAGGTTCCATCGGATTCGACTATCGCAAAGAAGCTCCGGGAAGGAGGAGCCATCATCCTAGGGAAGACAAACCCCAGCGAATGGGGCAGCTTTAGGATACCATGGAACTCGAGCAACGGCTGGTCAGCCTATGGTGGACAGACCCACGGAGCGTTCTATCCTCATCAAGATCCCTCCGGTAGTTCTAGCGGAAGTGCCGTTGCAGCTTCGTGAGTAAGGATACCAACGTGTAGATACCGACTGATGAGGAAGGCTTGGTTTAGCTACTGTCACCTTGGGCGGCGAGACATATGGGTCGATCATCGACCCCGCCAGTGTCAACAATATCGTCGGGATGAAGCCAAGTACGCGGAACTGAACCTAAGAACGAGTTACCTTCTGACTCAAAATAGCCGTTGGATATACGTCTCGCCATCTCGTGATACCAATCAGCGAACGCATGGACACCATCGGCCCCCTAACAAAGACCGTCAAAGACTCCGCCTACGTCCTCCAAAGCATTGTAGGCATCGACGAACATGACAACTACACCTCTGCCACCCCAGACAACGCCGACAAAGACTTCGTCGGCGCCTGCAAACGCTCCGCGCTCAGAGGCGCACGACTAGGCGTCCCTCGCAATGTGATCAACCTCATGTCCGACAACTCAACAGCCTCCACAGTCGCAGCATTCAACAACACCCTAGACATCTTACGCTCAGCAGGCGCATCAGTCATCGACACCGATTTCCCAGCCGCCCAAGCCTTCCTAAACGATACCCTCCTAGCCCTACAAATCATGTCCGCTGACTTCGTTGTGAACATCGAGTCGTACATCAACCAACTCGCCCACAACCCACACAACATCTGCACCTTATCCTCACTACGAGACTGGACGCAGAAAAACCCACAAGAAGGCTACCCAGGCAAATCAACAGGCGTCTGGGACTTCGCACTGGAGAACTGGAATAACACAACCCCAGAATTCTGGCAGGCGTACCAAAAAGGCCTGTACTATGACGGCGAGGGAGGCTTGCTTGGAACGATAAAACGGCACGGTCTTGATGCTGTTGTTCTGCCGTCGAAGTTCGCGTGGTCCTTTGCTGCTGTTGCCGGGGCGCCGGTTGTGAGTATACCGATGGGGGCTATGGGGGATGAGCAGCCGGTTGTGGCTGATCCTGATGGGTTGGTGCAGTCGGCGCCGGGTATTCCGTTTGGGTTCAGTTTCTTGGGGGATAAGTGGAGTGATGCGAAGATTGTTGGACTGGCGTATGCGATGGAGCAGAGGACGCGCGTGAGGGGGAAAGTGAAGCCGGTTGTTAGGCCACGGACTGAGCTGAGGGATGTTGCTGGGAGTAAATAGATGTTTGGCTTGGTATGTTGGGTCTTAATTCCAATTCCAATCAAAGGAGTCAGCGCACGGGTTCAGCATCCGATGTTCATTTTTCTACGCTGGCTGCGCAGCTTTGTCAGTATTGGAACAAGTATGTGGAGCCTACCAGATGTCCTTCCATACAAATGACGGAAGGTGGACCTCTAAGGGTGCACGAAGCGAAGAGCGTTTTGGCAGCGACCACCCGGGGCCTGCAACAGAATCATGCCACGACATGCGTAACGATCAGAAGCTGCAATGGGCCGATTCTCTAATCCTTTTAGTCCACGCCGGTCGATAATCGCAGATGCAGATGCAGATGCAGCTGCAGCTGCAAATGCAGGAACGACCTCTGGGCCCACTGCAGAGGAACCACAATCGAACGAACGCACAACGGCGCCGAAAAGCCGTCACGCACCCCACCCCTCCGTCGGCACAATACCAGACAGACTAGACGATATAAAAGACTACGTACGCGGCGTCAGCAGCTACATCCAATGGCTTCAAGGCCTGACCGAACACGAACGATCGAACTTCACCCGCGTTACAGAGATCAAGCGCGAACTGAAGAGTGCACACCGCGATCTAGAAAAGCTCGATGCGAATCTATACTGCGAAATTGGAGATGAGATTGAAGCACTGGTCAAAGATGCGAAGAGACATGCTTGGCGGTCGTACAAGAACGTGGTGAAGCTTGAAGAGAGGTTGAGAGGACCGAAGGGCGGCGGCGATACCGGCGTAAAGCTGCGCAGGATCTCCGGGCCGCAGAATGGAGGGAGGAGGAATACGTCGACGGACAATGGGAAGGTTGAAGCGTATGTTCGCGGGGAAGCGGAGGAAGAGAAGCAGGCGTTTGATGACGCTCTTGACGTGCGGCGTCGGTCTGTTGAAGGCGATCACTACGAAGATACATACCTCATGTCCGGTGGCCTACCAGTCGGAGATATACAAGCGCCAGTTGCAGTCCAAAGAGCAGGACGCGCCAACGCCTTCGAGGCGCTGAGGCAACTACCGCGTCTCATCATCCACGGAGCGCCGTCGCAATGCTCGGAGAGTTTACACCTACCTACCACGCATCCCCTCAAGTTCCCACAACCGAGAGACGAAGTCAAGCTGCGCGTACAAGAGGAGGAAGCCAACATGGATCCTGTTCTGCGCGACCCGTACAAAGAGCGCCGAGGTAGCTGCAACGGCTTCATGATTACTGAGATGACGATGCAGGGGGTCGAGGACGCTCGCTTCGTTTTGCCTTATCTGCACTACATGAAGCTTCACGAGCTGCGTGCGATCAAAGAGTGGCTGAGCAATGCGGGCTTCATTGCGAGCTCTGGCTCGATAAGTCGCATGGAGAAGGCGCTCCTGTGTATACAGCTCCTGCAGACTGGCTGTCGATACGAAACGTTGGCTGTGATTCACTCGCGCTCGCCGCGCCAGGTCATGGAGTCGTGCAACGAGGTCATGCGAGCTCTGTTGCAATGGCATCGGATGACAGTCGACGATGGCGATATAGGAGATCAGGCCGAATACATCGTTCTCTGGGGTATCTGGCACAAGTACGTCGTCTCTGATGGAAGAGCAGGGCTGTACTTTGGTTTCGACTGGACGTGTCTCGCCAAAGTCCTGGTCGCACTCAATGTGTACATGGGCCGCTGGCGCAGGCAGGGCAAGTTTGCCATGGACGGTCCTGCATTTGCATGGGGCAAGTTCTTCGTGCCGGCGGTCGATGGCAGAGAAATCCCGGATACGATAGATGGAAACCACAGAGAGCGTAATGACGCCGAGAGGAGGTCTCTGGACGAGGTGGCTCGGCGGGGTACAACTGTGTGAGAGGAAGCACAGACGGGTGAAGGACTCTTTTTGGCACGGTCAAACGGCCTTTTCCCTCAGGACGCAGCACGGCAATTCGGCTCGTATAGAGTGGCGCGCAGGCCGGCAGTGGTGGGCCATGACGATGCGGATCCATTAAGCGTTTAGGATTCGTGCTCCACATCGTATCGCTATCGCAGCGGCATATCGCATGGCAGCGCGAGTGGCGCAGAGAGCAGACGGTCGCTT
>Ga0265797_10011005_pt1 | contig 11412 bp, 8 predicted proteins | sample P2T30metagenome_FD_192433 | JGI IMG/M metagenome (GOLD analysis project Ga0265797, IMG submission 192433) | Plant litter microbial communities from East Loma Ridge, Irvine, California - P2 T30 | ecosystem: Environmental > Terrestrial > Plant litter > Unclassified | place: USA: California... | reverse complement strand
GGCGACGAGCGTCGGTTGTTCTCGGTCGACCTCCGCCGGTCGGGCGTCACCGTCACGGCCGACGCCTGGCACGCCCGGGGCCTGGTCGAGATCCCGTCCGGCCCGGTCGACTTCGACGACGTCGAGGCGCACGAGGTCGGCGCCCCGGGGTGGTATCTCGAGCGTCCCGGCTTCTCGTGGGGCGGGATCGGCGTCGCGGCGTGCTGGTACGGCGGCGCGGTCGGGGTGGCCCGCACGCTGCTGGCCACGGCGGTGACCGCCTCGTCGCGCGCGCCGGAACGCCCGGCCGACCCGCACCTCCTGCAGGCCCTCGGTCTCGTCGACACGCGGCTGGCCGACGCCCGCCGGGCGCTGGTCGAGGCCGCCGACCTCGTCGACGCCGGTGAGGCGACCGGTGAGGCGGGGCGGCTGCTGGCCAAGCGCGTCCGCGGGACGGTCGCGCACGCCTGCGACGAGGTGCTGGCCCGGGCGTCCCGTGCCCTCGGCCCCGCGCCGCTGGCCACCGACGCGGCTCACGCCAAGCGCGTGGCCGACCTCGAGCTCTACCTCCGCCAACACCACGGCGAACGCGACGACGCGTCGCTGGGTCAGACGGTGCTCCGTGACGCCGTCCGCGACGGGCTCCCCACGTGGTGAGCTTCGACGGCCGCGCGCCGGGGACCCCGGTCGAGGCCTGGGAAGCCGACCCGCGCCTCCTCGACCTGCCGCCGCTCGACGGCGCCGTCGTCCCGACCAGCGTGTCTCGCCTGGTCGTGCTCGCCGCCCACCCCGACGACGAGACCCTCGGCGCCGGCGGGCTCATCGCCCACGCGGCCGCTCACGGAATCCCGGTCACGGTCGTCGTGGTGACCGACGGCGCTGCCTCGCACCCCGGCTCGACCACGAGCGCCGAGGCCCTCGTCGCGACGCGGGCCGAGGAGGCGCGGGTCGCGGTGGGCCTGCTGGCTCCCGACGTCGAGCTGGTGCAGTGGAGCATCGCCGACGGGACGGTTCGCGAGGCCCGTGCCGAGATCACCGAGCGGCTGCGGCCCCTGCTGCCCGGACCGGGTGGCCTGCTCGTGGCGCCCTGGCGTGGGGACGGTCACCGGGACCACCGCGTGCTCGGCGAGATCGCCGCCGAGCTGGTGGCCGAGGCGGACCAGGCCGGCACGACGCTGCTCGAGTACCCGATCTGGATGTGGCACTGGGGTTCGCCCGACCACCCCGACGTGCCCTGGGCGTCGCTGCGGCTGTCGTCCCTGGACGCCGTCGCCGACGCCGCGAAGCGCTCGGCCCTCGCGGCGTACGTCTCGCAACGTCGACCCCTCTCGGACGCACCCGAGGACGCCCCCGTGCTGCACCCGGTGTTCGAGCGGCACTTCACCCGAGGGCGCGAGGTGTTCGTGGTGGCCGAGCCGGGGTCGGGCCCGGCGACCGAGGCCACGTTCGACCGGACGCACGCCCGCCGCGCCGACCCGTGGCGGGTCACGACACGCTGGTACGAGCGCCGCAAGCGCGCCCTCACCGTGGCGTCGCTGCCGCGTGAGCGCTACGGCCGCGTGCTCGAGGTGGGCTGCTCGATCGGCGTGCTGACCGGCGACCTGGCCCCCGCGGCGGACCGTCTGCTGGCCCTCGACGTGTCGTCGGTCGCCGTGCAGGCCGCCCGCGAACGGCTCGCGAACCTGCCGCACGTCACGGTCGAGCAGGCCGACGCCGCCGCCGACTACCCGTCGGGCACCTTCGACCTCGTCGTGCTCAGCGAGGTCGGCTACTACCTGGCCCCCGACGCGTTCGGGCGGCTGGTGGACGCCATCGTCGACGGTCTGGCCGACGACGGCGACGTCGTCGCCTGCCACTGGACCCAGCCCGAGGGCGACTTCCGGCAGAGTGCGGACGACGTGCACGCCCGGCTGGGGGCCGACCCGCGCCTCCACCGGGTCTCGCACCACGTCGAGGGCGACTTCGTGCTCGACGTCTTCTCGCGTGACCCCCGGTCGGTCGCCGAACGGACGGGACTGCGATGACCGACGCCCCCGTGCGCCCGACCCCGGCCCGCCCCGCGCGGGCCGTCGCGGTGGTCGTCCCCGCGCACGACGAGGAAGAACTCGTCTCGCGCGCCCTCGACGGCGTCGACGTCGCGCGGCGGCACACGGCCAGGACCCGTCCGGAGGTGCGGGTCGTCGTCGTCCTCGTGGCCGACGCCTGCACCGACGGGACGGTGGCGGCCGCTCGTGCGCACCCTCGCGTGACCGTCGTCGAGATCGACGCCCGGGGGGTCGGCGTCGCCCGGGCCGTCGGCGTCGACGCCGCCCTGGACGAGCTCGACGCCCCCTCGGACGACCTGCCGCTCGACGCGGTGTGGCTCGCCTGCACCGACGCCGACTCGGTCGTGCCGCCGGGCTGGATCGACGACCAGCTCGACCGTGCGGCGTCGGGCGCCGACGTCGTGATCGGGACCGTGCGACCGGACTTCGCCGACCTCTCGCCGCGTCAGATCGCGGCCTGGACGGCCCGGCACACGCCCGGACGGCCGAACGGCCACGTGCACGGCGCCAACCTCGGGGTGCGGGCGTCGTCGTACCGGTCGGTCGGCGGGTTCGCCCCCGTCGACCTGCACGAGGACAACGTCCTCGTCGACCGGCTGCGCGACGTCGGCGCGACGCTCGTCGCCTCGGACGTCGGCGAGGTGCTGACCTCGGGACGGCGTGACGGACGCACGTCGGGCGGCTACGCCGGCTACCTCGCCGTGGACCTGCTGGCCTGACGAGGGAGGCACCGCGCCTCCTCGTCGCCTGCGGTCCGGCGACCGCCGTCGTGACGAGCGCAGGAGGCGCGTGCGGGTCAGTCGCGCAGGGTCGCCAGGTACGCGGCGTCGCGCTCGTACCCGTCCGCGTCGTCGGCGAGGCGCGGGTTGCCCAGCTCGACCGCCTTGTCACGGCTCATGTCGGCGAGGTCGTGCAACCGGATGATCGCGACCCGCAGCACGTCGGACCAGGTCGCCTCGCTGCCGTAGGCGTCGAGGAGCAGCCGCACCCGCCGCTCGGCGTCGGCCATGCCGGGGGCGTTCGGGGGTGTGCGGTCGGTGAGGGGCACGGCGCGCGTCGCGTAGTAGGCGAGGTCCCACAGGCGGGGGCCGGGCGAGGCGAAGTCGAAGTCGATCGCCCCGACGACGTGGCCGGCGGCGTCGTAGGCGAGGTTGTGCGGGGAGAAGTCGTTGTGGCAGATCACCTCGGACGGCACCTTCGCCGGGGCCTGCCAGACGGCGCCGTCGAGGCCGAAGCCGATGCTCGCGTCGTGCAGGCGGCGCAGCAGGCGCGCACCCTCGACCAGGGCCTCGTCGGTGAAGACGTGGTCGGGCAGCGGGTACACGGGCACGTCGGCGTCGACGAAGCTCAGGCGTTCACGGCCGCCCTCGACGCCCAACGGCCGGGGGATGCCGCCGACGCCCGCGCGCGCGAGGTACGACAGGAAGCGATGGACGGTGGGGGTCCAGGGGCCGGCGACGCGGAGGACGGTGTCGCCCTGTCGGACGACCGCGTTCATGTTCCCGCCGGCCAGGACCTCGCCGGTGGGGGTCTCGTCCGTCGTGGCCTCGTCGGCCGGAGTCGCCGCGTCCACGGCTCAGGCGACGGGGCCGAAGCCCGTGCGGAAGCGCTCGAAGGTCGTCGCCCAGTAGGCACGGAGGGCGTCGACGCGTTCGTCGTCGGTGGTCGTGTCGACCCAGGGGTCGTAGACGCCGCGCAGCACGGCGATGACGGCACCCCAGGTCGAGTGGATCAGCAACGACGTGGTCAGGTCGTCCCGCGAGGGGCCGACGGCCAGGGCGATCACGTCGCCGATGCGCTCGGTCATGGGGACGCCGACCGCGAGCACGTAGGGCAGCAGGGGTTCGTGCGTCCGCAGCAGGTGGCGGAGGCTGATCATGTAGTCGACGAGCTGGGTGTCGACGGCGGACAGCAGCAGCAGCTCGAGCAGATCGATGTCGGTGCCCTCGAAGGACGCCAGCATGGACAGGTCGGAGGCGTCGACCGCCGCACCCGCCTTGTTGAGCAGCACCGAGGCCACGGCGTCCTCTTTGCACGAGTAGTGGTTCGCGAAGGTGCGCCTGGAGTAACCGGCCAGAGCGGTGACGTCCTCGACGACGAAGCCGTCGAAGCCCTTCTCGGTCGCCAGTCGGAAGGCCGCGTCGGCGAGTCCGCGGCTCGTCGCCCGACGCTTCTCGTCGCGCCCACCGACCGCTTCCGTGCCGAATCGGGTGAGGTCCCCACGCGCCGGAGTCTGCTGCATCGGACCATCGTGCCGGGGCTTCCTGAGAATCTCCATGCCCAATGGGCAACGGAGCCTCCGGATCGAGTACCCTGAAGGAGTCCGATTCGGGTCGGACGGCCTCGAGAGACACCAGGCACACAACCCCCTGTGAGATCGCGCAGGGTCGCGTCGGGTGCGACCCTCCAGCTGAACCACGGAGGGGGCCAGGTCCTCTCGAGACACACGCCTCGTGGCCCCCGTGGTCACGGGGCGTTCCCGTGTTCCCGGCGAGTGGTCCCCGTCCGGCACGCGCGGGTCCGCAGGGGTGACAGGCTGAGCGCATGAAGCGAGGGCGGTTGCGGGTGGTGCTGGGGGCGGCACCCGGCGTGGGGAAGACGTACACGATGCTCGAAGAGGGCGCACGGCTGCGGGCGGAAGGGGTCGACGTCGTCGTGGCCGTCGTCGAGACGCACGGGAGGCGCGCGACCTCGGCACTGGTCGGCGACCTCGAGGTCGTGCCCCGCCGGGCGGTCGTCCACCGTGGCGTCGCGCTGGACGAACTCGACCTGGAGGCGGTGCTCGCGCGGGCCCCGCAGCTCGCGCTCGTCGACGAGCTCGCCCACACGAACGCCCCCGGCTCCACCCACGAGAAGCGCTGGCAGGACGTCGAGGCCCTGCTCGTCGCCGGCATCGACGTCGTGTCGACCGTCAACGTCCAGCACGTCGACTCGCTCACCGACGTGGTCGAGCGCATCACCGGGGCGACCCAGCGGGAGACCGTGCCCGACGCGGTGCTGCGCGCGGCGGACCAGGTCGAACTCGTCGACCTCGCCCCCCAGGCCCTGCGCGACCGGCTGGCCGAGGGCGTCGTCTACCCGGCCGACCGGGTCGACGCGGCGCTCTCGAACTACTTCCGTCTGGGCAACCTCACGGCGCTCCGCGAGCTGGCGTTGCTCTGGTTGGCCGACGAGGTCGACAGTGCGCTCAAGGCGTACCGCGACGAGCACGGCATCGACAGCACGTGGGAGGCCCGCGAGCGCGTCGTCGTCGCGCTGACCGGCGGACCCGAGGGCGAGACGCTGATCCGCCGGGGAGCCCGCATCGCCGCCCGGTCGTCCGGAGGGGAGCTCGTCGCCGTGCACGTCAGTGCCCAGGACGGCCTGCGGCAGGGAGCGCCCGGAGCCCTGGCGGCGCAGCGTGCCCTGGTCGAGAAGCTCGGCGGCACGTACCACCAGGTCGTCGGCTCCGACGTGCCCCGCGCGCTCGTCGACTTCGCCCGCGGGGTGAACGCCTCGCAGCTCGTGATCGGCGTCAGCCGCCGCGGGCGACTGGCCGCTGCCCTGACCGGGCCCGGCATCGGCTCGACCGTGATCCGCGAGTCGGGGCGCATCGACGTGCACATCGTCACCCACGCCTCGGCCGGTCGCGACCGGGTGCTGCCGCGACTCGGCGGGGCCCTGTCGCGCCGCCGCGTGATCGCCGGGTTCGTGCTCGCCCTCGTGGCCGGGCCGTTGCTCACCGGACTGCTGGCCGGGCACCGCTCCGAGGACGGCATCGCGGGCACGGTGCTCGTCTTCCAGCTGCTGGTCGTGGTGGTCGCCGTCACGGGCGGCATCTGGCCGGCCCTGCTCGCGGCGCTGCTCTCGGGCGTGACGCTCGACCTCTTCTTCATCGCGCCGATCTACCAGCTGACCATCGCCGAGCCGCTGCACCTGGCGGCACTCGTGCTGTACGTGCTGAACGCCGCCATCGTCAGCTACGTGGTGGACCAGGCCGCCCGCCGCAGTCGCGCCGCCGCCCGGGCACTCGCCGAGACCGAGCTGCTCGCCACGGTCGCGGGAAGCGTGCTGCGCGGCCAGGACGCCCTGCAGGCCCTCATCGGCCGCACCCGCGAGGCCCTGGGCATGACCCGGGTGCGCGTCGTCCAGGGCGGGGTCCCGATGGGGGAGGCGCGGCTCGCCGACGACGGACGTCCCGCACCCGGGTCCCCGGCCGAGATCACGACGTCGATCGCCGCGGGCACCGACGCGACCCTCGAGCTGACCGGACCGGAGCTCCAGGCGGCCGACCGGCGCCTCCTGGACGTCGTCGCGGCTCAGGTCGAGGCGGCCCTCGAGCACTCCGAGCTGAGCCGGACCGCCGGCCAGGTCGCCCCGCTCGCCGAGGTCGACCGCATGCGCAGCGCCCTGCTCGCCGCCGTCGGCCACGACCTGCGCCGCCCGCTGGCCGCGGCGACGGCCGCCGTCAGCGGACTGCGGCAGACCGACGTCGCCTGGAGCGACGCCGATCGTGACGAGTTGTTGTCCACCGCCCACGAGAGCCTCGACTCGCTCTCGACCCTCGTCACCGACCTGCTCGACGTCAGTCGCGTGCAGGCCGGGGCGCTCGCCGTGACGCCGGCTGACGTCGACCTCGACGAGGTCGTGCTCGGGGCCCTCGACGAGCTCGGCCTGGGGCCGGCCGACGTCGAGCTGGCGCTGCGGGCCACGGTGCCGCCCGTGCGGGCCGACGCCGTGCTGCTGCAGCGCGTGGTCGTCAACCTGCTCGACAACGCCCTTCGGCACTCGCCGCCGGACGCGAGCGTCCGCATCTCGACGAGCGCCTTCGGCGACCGGGTCGAGCTGCGGGTCGTGGATCGCGGCCCCGGGGTCCCGGTCGAACGGCGGGACGAGATCCTCGTCGCGTTCCAACGACTGGGCGACACCGACAACGGCACGGGGCTCGGTCTCGGCCTGGCGCTGAGCAAGGGGTTCGTCGAGGCGATGGGCGGCACGCTCGCGCTCGACGACACTCCCGGCGGCGGACTGACCATGGTGGTCGGGCTGCCGGTGGTGCCCGGACCGGGCGGGGCAGGCGAGGACGATCGGGTACGGTCGGCCACGTGAGCGCCGTGAAGATCCTGATCGCCGACGACGACCCGCAGATCCTGCGGGCGCTGAAGGTGACCCTCGGGGCTCGCGGCTACGACGTCGTCACGGCCGGCGACGGGCGCGAGGCGCTCGACCTGGCGGCGAGCGAGCATCCCGACCTCGTCATGCTCGACCTCGGCATGCCGCATCTCGACGGGGTCGAGGTGATCGCCGGCCTGCGCGGCTGGTCGACCGTGCCGATCCTCGTCGTGTCGGGCCGCACCGACGCCGCCGACAAGGTCGAGGCCCTGGACGCGGGCGCCGACGACTACGTCACGAAGCCCTTCTCCATGGACGAACTGCTCGCCCGCATCCGGGCGCAGACCCGCCGACTGCCGTCGGGCACCGACGACGAACAGCCCGTGGTGGCCTTCGGCGACGTGCAGGTCGACCTCGCGGCGAAGACCGTGGTGCGTCGGACGGGCGCGGGCGGTGTGCCGGGCGCGGGTGGCGCCGCGGGGGCGGCCGGGAGCGGTGGCGCCGGCGGCGAGTCGGTGCGGCTGACGCCGACCGAGTGGAAGATCCTCGAACTGCTGCTGCACAGCCCCGACAAGCTGATCACGCGCGAGACCATCCTGACCGAGGTCTGGGGGCCCTTCCACGCGAAGGACACCGGCTACCTGAGGCTCTACTTCGCCCAACTCCGCAAGAAGCTCGAACCCGTGCCGGCCTCACCGCGACACCTCGTCACGGTGCTCGGCATGGGCTACCGCTTCGTGCCGGACGCCGACGGGCAGACCGTCCAGGGGACGTGACCGCGGACGCCGCCGCGATCCTCACGGTTTCCTAACGCCCGACGACACCTCCGGGAGGCGCGGGAGGCCTAACGTGGCAGGGTGCGTGCCCGCCTGCCGGTCGGTGCACTCCGCACGCCCGAGAGGAACCCGTGTCCGCGCAGCCCGAGTCACCCGCCAGGGTCGAACCGCCGACCCCGCACGCGACCACGCGACGGATGCGGAGCTGGCTGCTGCACGGCCTCACCGAGACCGCGGGGACGCACCAGGGGCCGCACGCCGAGACCCCGGAGAAGACGCACTCGTGGTGGCGCGTGATGTGCCTGACCGGCGTCGACTACTTCTCGACCCTCGGGTACCAGCCGGCGATCGCGGCCGTCGCGGCCGGTCTGCTCTCGCCGCTCGCGACCATCGTGCTCGTGCTGCTGACCCTCTTCGGCGCCCTGCCGGTCTACCGCCGGGTCGCCCGGGAGAGCCCCCGCGGCGAGGGGTCGATCGCGATGCTCGAGCGGCTGCTGCCCTGGTGGGGCGGCAAGCTGTTCGTCCTCGTGCTGCTCGGCTTCGCCGCCACCGACTTCATGATCACCATCACCCTGTCGGCGGCCGACGCCACGGCGCACGCGGTCGAGAACCCGTTCGCCCCGTCCTGGTTCCACGGGGCCGAGGTGCCGCTGACGCTCGTGCTCGTCGCGCTGCTCGCCGCCGTCTTCCTGCGGGGCTTCCGCGAGGCGATCGGCATCGCGGTCGTGCTCGTCGCGATCTTCCTGACGCTCAACCTCGTCGTCATCGCCGTGTCGCTCTTCCACATCGGCGAGAACCCGGTCGTCATCGGCAACTGGTGGGAAGCGCTGACCGTGCAGCACGGCAACCCGTTCGTGATGGTCGGCATCGCCCTGATCGTCTTCCCGAAGCTGGCCCTCGGCCTGTCGGGCTTCGAGACCGGGGTGGCCGTCATGCCCCAGATCACCGGCGACCCGACCGACACCCCGGCCAAGCCGGTCGGACGCATCCGTGGGGCCCGGCGCCTCCTCGCGACGGCCGCGATCATCATGAGCTCGTTCCTCATCCTGTCGAGCTTCGTCACGACCCTGTTGATCCCACAGGCCGAGTTCCAGGCCGGCGGGTCGGCCAACGGCCGGGCACTCGCGTTCCTGGCGCACCAGTACCTCGGTGACGGCTTCGGCACGGTGTACGACGTCAGCACGATCTGCATCCTGTGGTTCGCGGGGGCGTCGGCCATGGCCGGGCTGCTCAACCTCGTGCCGCGGTACCTGCCGCGTTACGGCATGGCGCCGCAGTGGGCCCGAGCCGTCCGTCCCCTCGTCCTGGTCTTCACGGTGATCGCGTTCGTCATCACCATCGTGTTCGAGGCGGACGTCGACGCCCAGGGCGGGGCCTACGCGACGGGGGTGCTCGTGCTGATCACCAGCGCCTCCGTGGCCGTGACGCTGTCGGCGCGACGGGCGCGCCAGCGGAAGCGCACGATCGGCTTCGGCGTCGTCGCCCTCGTGTTCGTCTACACGACCGTCACCAACGTCGTCGAGCGCCCCGACGGCGTGCGCATCGCCGCGATCTTCATCATCGGCATCATCGCGGTGTCGCTCGTCTCGCGCGTGCAGCGGTCGTTCCAGCTGCGGGCGACCTCGGTCACCCTGGACGACACCGCGCTCGCGTACGTGCGCGAGGACGCCGACGAGTACGGCACGATCCGCGTCATCGCCCACGAGCCGGGGCGCGAGGTCGCCGAGATCTACAAGAAGAAGCTGACGGCCGAGCGGAAGTACAGCGGCATCCCGCAGCGCTCGCCGGTCATCTTCCTCGAGGTGCACAAGGGGGACTCGTCGAACTTCGAGGAGGACCTCGTCGTGACGGGACACGCGTTGCACGGCTACCGGGTGCTGCGCACGACGAGCGGCGCCGTGCCGAACGCCGTGGCCAGCGTGCTGCTGGCCATCCGTGACGAGACCGGCGTCGTGCCCGACATCTACTTCGAGTGGACCGAGGGCAACCCGCTGTCGAACATGGGGCGGTTCTTCCTGACCGGGGTGGGCGAGGTCGCACCGGTGACCCGCGAGGTGCTGCGCCGGGCCGAGCCCTCGCGCAGCCGCCGCCCGGACGTGCACGTCAGCTAGCCGCCCGGGCCCGGCCCCGCCCCCGCCCCGCCCCGCCCCGCGCCCCCGCCCCGCGATGAACCCGGTTTCGAACCATGCACCGAGAAGCTTCTGGGTGCCTGGTTCGAAACCGGGTTCATGGGGTGTCACCGCGGAAGCGACGGGCCGCCGCGCGGGCGGCGGCCGTGACACGGCGTCGGTCGAGGCCGACGCCGACGTCTCGGAGCAACTCACCCAGTCGATCGGGGACCACGAGATCCGGGTACTCGCAGTTGACGACGGCGCGCACCTCGGGCACTTGGCACAAGGACCGATCACGCCGGGCACGGTCACGGACGACTTCCGCAGGCGTCCGGCCCGCGAGCATGCGGGGATCGGTCAACTTCACGAAACCGTTGAGCTCGACGGCCACACCATGGGCGGCGAGGTACGTGTCGCATCGTGCGACGCGGCCGTCGGCGAGGTGGAACTCCCGCTGCAGCTCGACGTTCGAGAGGCCGAGTTCGAACAGGACCACGCGGAGGAGTGATTCGCCGCCGTTCTCGGCGAACGGTGAGGCGAACTGGAAGGCACGGCGTGCTGCGCGATTTCCCGGGTGGGTGGTGGGACCGAGCCTGCCGAGCAATGCCTCGCGTTCGCGTCGGAGGGCGGCGGCCACCACGGGCCCGGTCCGATGTCCGTTCGGCAGGACCAGTCGGCGGAGGACCGCGTCCGTGCACAGGACGGCATCGGCGAAGGAGGCCGTCCGGGCGACGTCGACGGCTGTCCGTCTCAGCCCGGTGACCGACAAGTCGCCGAGACGTACGAGGTCGTCGGCCGGGACCTGCCCAGGGCGTCGGAGGAGGTGGGAGGACGTCTTGGTCGAGGTCCGGCGCGGGTCCGTGACGGTGACGGTGTCGTCGAAATCGTCGTGGACGCGAGGAAGGTCGAGCGCGGCCAGGGCAGAGACATGGGAGACCACGCAGTGCCGTGCGGGGCCGGCTGCCAGAGCTCGCGTGAGGAGGACGTGCCGCCCGCGGGAGTCCAGCTTCTCCCAGTCCGATGCCGTCGCGTAGACGCCGCGGTGGATGCGCACGAGCGAGCCATCCGCGACACCGGAACGCAGGGCGATCGTCTCGGGGGCGCCGTCGCCGTGCGTCGCCGCGAATCGCAGTTCGCATGTGATCGGGTCGGTGTGCTCCATGGGGCCATGGTGGCGAATGCCGTCCCCGGGCTCGGTCCCGCGCCTCCTGGTCTGGGGAGAACCTGCCTGTGAGCAAGGTGGAGAAGGAGGCGGCCGGGTCGTCATGAACCCAGTTTCGATCGATGCACCCACAAGCTTCCGGGTGCAGCGTTCGAAACCGGGTTCACTGGCGGGCAGGAGGGGCGGGGGCAGGCAGGCAGGAGGCGCGGGGCCGGCAGGCAGGAGGGGCGGGCGGGCAGGCAGGCGGG
>Ga0265797_10011004_pt1 | contig 11412 bp, 7 predicted proteins | sample P2T30metagenome_FD_192433 | JGI IMG/M metagenome (GOLD analysis project Ga0265797, IMG submission 192433) | Plant litter microbial communities from East Loma Ridge, Irvine, California - P2 T30 | ecosystem: Environmental > Terrestrial > Plant litter > Unclassified | place: USA: California... | reverse complement strand
ACATGGCAGCACCTATTCTCGCATTCGAAGGCCTCGGCCTTGTCCAGGGTTCTGGATGGCTTTTTCGCAACCTCGACATCCATATCGGTCCGCGCGATCGCCTCGCGCTGATCGGCCGCAACGGCGCAGGCAAGACGACCCTGCTGAAGCTGCTCGGCGGCAGCATCGAGGGCGATGAGGGCCGCCGGACGATCGTCCCGGGTACCCGGGTCGTCATTCTCGAGCAGGAGCCCGACCTGCGCGGCTTCGCAACCTTGCGCGACTATGTGATGGGTGGCGACGACGCACCGGTCAGCTACGAAGCCGACTCGATCGCCGACCAGCTCGGCATCGATCTGTCGCGTGAAGCCGCATCCGCGTCGGGTGGCGAGCGCCGCCGCGCGGCGATCGTCCGTGCGCTGGCGCAGGACCCCGACGTGCTGCTGCTCGACGAGCCGACCAACCATCTCGACATCGGCGCGATCGAATGGATCGAGGACTGGCTCAAGCGATTCCGCGGCGCGTTTGTCGTGATCAGCCATGACCGTACCTTCCTGACGCGTCTCACCAAGCAGACCCTGTGGCTCGATCGCGGGGCGATCCGGCGCGCGGAGATCGGTTTCGGCGGATTCGAGGCATGGACCGAACAGGTCTATGCGGAGGAACAGCGCCAGGCCGAGAAGCTCGACGCACGCCTGAAGCTGGAAGAGCATTGGCTCCTTCGCGGCGTCACCGGGCGGCGCAAGCGCAACCAGGGACGCCTGACCAAGCTGCACGAGATGCGCGCCGAACGCGCCTCGATGATCGGGCCGCAGGGTTCGGCCAACCTCGTCACCAGCAGCGACGACACCAAGTCCAAGGTCGTGATCGACGCGAAGCACGTCACCAAGGCTTATGGCGACCGGACGATCATCGGCGACCTGACGTTGCGGGTCACGCGCGGCGACCGGATCGGCATTGTCGGCCGCAACGGCGCGGGCAAGTCGACGCTGCTGAAGCTGCTGACCGGCGAGATCGAACCCGATGGCGGGACAATCAAGCTCGCCAAGACGCTCGATGCGGTCGTCATCGATCAGCAGCGCAGCCTGATGGCGCCCGAGAAGACGGTCCGCGAAGTCGTTGCCGATGGCGGCGACTGGATCGACGTGCTCGGCGTCCGCAAGCATATCCACGGTTATCTGAAGGAGTTCCTGTTCGACCCGAACATGGTCGACGCCAAGATCGGGTCGCTATCGGGTGGCGAGCGATCGCGGCTGCTGCTCGCGCGCGAATTCGCCAAGCCGTCGAACCTGCTCGTGCTCGACGAGCCGACCAACGATCTCGATCTCGAAACGCTCGACCTGTTGCAGGAGGTGATCGGCGATTATGACGGCACCGTCCTGATCGTCAGCCATGATCGCGACTTTCTCGACCGGACGGTGACGATCACGCTCGGGCTCGACGGGTCCGGGACCGTCGATGTCGTCGCCGGCGGCTACGAGGATTGGGAAAAGCGCCGTGCGACCCAGACCAGCGGCAAGCGGGCCTCCAAGAAGGTCGCCGCGACCGCGCCGCCGGCCCCCGCGCCCCGCGCGAAACTGACCTACAAGGATCAGCGCGATTATGAGCTGCTCCCCAAGCGGATCGAGACGCTCGACGCCCAGATCGCGAGTGACGCCGCAAAGCTTGCTGCGCCGAACCTGTACATGCGCGACAATGCAACCTTCGCCAGGCTGACCGCCGCGATCGAGGCGGCGCGCGCGGAAAAGGAGGCTGCGGAACTCCGCTGGCTGGAACTGGCTGAGCAGGTTGGCGAATAGCGGCAGCTAAACCGTTCCGAACCATTTGGAACTTGACACATGTTACTGCGTTGCAGCATCCCGCCATTGTACGTTTTGGAGAGTCTTATGAAGCTGAAGAACCTGACCGGTAGCGCGCTCGCTATCGCTATGATGTCCACGTCGGTTGCAGCCGTTGCTGCGCCTGCCAACCCTGCGTCGAGCCTGTCGGTTTCGAAGGCACGCGTCGGTTCGGCAACGACCGGCAAGAACAAGGCTGCAGGCGCTGGCGTGATCGCCGGCCTGATCGCAGCTGGCGTCGTTGCGATTGGCGTTGTCGCCATCGTCAAGGACGACAACGACAACGATTCGGACAGCAACTAAGCTGTTCTGAGGGTCGGCGCTTCGGCGCCGGCCCTTTTTACGTTATTTGCTGATCGCGCGCCGGGACCGCCCCGCTAGATCAACGATATACTGCCAGGCAACACGCCCGGAACGACTTCCCCGCTGCGTTGCCCATGTCAGGGCCTCGTCGGGCTGAAATGGCAGATCGTGCAGCGCCGCATAGCCCTCGACGATTGCCAGATAGCCGTCCTGATCGACGGCATGAAACCCCAGACTGAGTCCGAACCGATCTGCCAGCGCGAGCTGGTCGTCAATCGAATCGCGTGGATTGATGGCACTTTCCTGTTCGGCGATATCGCGTGGCGCCAGATGCCGGCGGTTCGCCGTCACGGCCAGACGCACATTGGCGGGACGCGGCTCCGCGCCGCCTTCAAGCACCGATCGCAGCACGCGCGCCTCGGACGAAGTATCGATGCCGAGATCGTCGACGAAGACGATGAAGGCGCGATCGACAGGTGCCAGCATCGCGAACAGGCCCGGCAGCGCGGTCATGTCGGCGATCTCGATCAGCGCGACATTGCCCTGTTCGGCCTGGACCGCGGCGACGACGCTTTTCACCAGCGCCGATTTACCGGTACCGCGCGCGCCCCATAGCAGGACGTCATGCGCCGCGTGACCGCTGGCGACCCGCCGGACCATCTCCAGCAGCAGATGCTTCTGCCGATCGATGCCGATAAGCAGATCGAGCGGCAGCGGGGCGAAACCGCGGATCGGGACAAGCGCCCGGTTGCGCCACACATAGGCGGGAAACGCCAGACAGTCCGCTACTGGCGGCGGCGGCGGCGAGAGGCGTTCGAGGGCGGCGGCGATCCTGTCGAGCGGGTCGGTCATCGCGCGGTCATGACGGCACCGCTGCCGTGCGACAAGGTCTATCGGAGCTGGGCGAGATGGCTGGCGATGGCGCGATCCCCGGGGGCCAGCGCCACCGCCTTGGTCAGCACCTGCCGCGCACCGTCCAGCTTGCCGACGCCCGCCAGCGCGATACCATAGGCGTCGGTCGCCGCTGCATTCATCGGCGCAAGTGCATGGGCGGCGCGCGCATAGCGAAGCGCAGCCGCATCTGCGCCGTCACGCGGCGCCGCCCCGGCATAAGCGCGCGCGAGATCGGTAAGCAACCCCGCGTCACGATTGCCGATCCGCCGGCGCACCGCCTCGAGCGTCTCGATCGCCGCAGTCCAGTTGCCCGCCATCACGTGCCAATGGCCAAGGATTCGCTGGCCGGTCAGGCTCTGCGGATTTTGCGAAAGATACAGGGCCAGCGCGGTCGATGCCTGGCGCTGTCGCGAGACCCGGCTCAGAGCATCGACCAGGCGCAGCATCGTCGGTTCGTCGAAGCTGAGATCCGCGGCGCGCGCATAGAGCGGTGCAGCGTCCGCGTAACGTCCCGCCACCGCGAAGGTGTCGCCCAGCGTCGACTGGGCGGCGGGCGCGCCGGGGCTTGCCCGCGCAAGGCTGCGCGCGCGGGCAAGCGCATCACCCGGCGCGCGCGCCTGAATCCGGCCACGGATCGCCGCCAGCAGCGCGCCCGGATCCCCCGGGGCCTGCAGGATCGCGGCGTCGAGCGTGCCGACCTGATCGTCGATCGCGAAGGCCGTCGCCATCCCGGTGGCACCCCGGTTGGCGCGATCGAGATCCTGCGCCACAGCATCGCGCTCCCGGTCCGTCGTTGCGGTCGCGGCCGCCGCACGCGCGAAAAGCACGAGCGCATAGCTGTCGGCGTCCGCACGGGTGACGATCGGCCTCAGCACCTCCTGCGCGCCACGCGGATCACCCGACCGCAGCAGCGCAGCCCCCAACAGCCGGCGCACGCTGACGTTGAGCGGCTGTTGCCGCGCGAGGCCACGCCACATCGCGCCGGCCTGTCCGAACCGCCCGTCGGCATAGTCGAGCGCACCGCTGAGCAGGATCGCACCGGGCAGGCTGTCGATCGCCCCACCGGTCTTCTGGAGCAGCCCGCGCGCAAGTTCGGTCCGACCCGCGCGCGCCGCGAGCACCGCCTGGAGATACAAAGCCTGCGGGCTGCCCGGTCGCGCCCGCTGCGCGCGTCGCGTCGCCGCCAGCATGGCGCGATACCGCCCGGCCTCGCCGAGCGTGGCGGCATATTCGATCAGCGCCGGATGATAATAGGCATCGCGTACAAGCGCGCGTTCGAACCAGGGGAGTGCTGCGACCAGGCCGTACCGCCGGCGGACAATCTCGCCCTGCAACGTCAGCGCCGCGGGCTCATCCGGCAACAGCGCGACCGCACGCGTCGCAGCATCCGCGGCGGTACCGACATCGCCCATAGCCAGCGCCACGCGACCCAGCGCGGTCCAGTTGCGCCCGTCGCGAGGCTGCTCTGCAACCAGGCGGCCAAGATCAACGCGGGCTGCAGCGCCGTTGCCGAGCAGTACCAGCGCGGCGGCGCGGATGCGGCGAGCATAGGCGGCCTGGCGCGGTGCGGCGCGGTCAGCCGCCTCGATCGCACCGACCGGGTCATTCTGGAGCAGCCGAGCCTGCGCCTGGAACGGGTAGAGCGTGGCGATCGCGATGCCGGCATCCCGCGCGCGGGTCAGTTCGGCCTCGGCCGCGAGTCCGTCGCCTAGTTCGAGCAGCGCGCGCGCAAGGACGACATGCGCAGGCCCGTTCGACGGTGCCGCCGCGATCGCCGCCTGTGCATTGGACCGGGCCGCACTGTAATTGCCCGACTGAAGCGTCGTCCGCGCGTCGCGGAGCAAGCGTTGCGCATCGGGGGGATCGCGCCGCAGCGTCAGCAGCGTCGCCGTCCCCGCGACGGCCAGCACGAGCAGCGCGATCGCCAGCAGACGGGCACGGCTCCGCGTGAACACACGCCGTCGCCGGGGTGCGCGTCTGCGGCGCAACAGCGGATATCGCGGGTCACGCATGAAGATCATAGCTTTTCAGCAGATCGTACAGCGTCGGCCGGCTGATCCCGAGCAGCCGGGACGCGCTCGAGATATTGCCCCCGGCACGGCTCAGCGCACGGCGGATGGCCTTGCGATCCGCCACCTCCCTCGCCGCCCGCAGGTTCAGCCCGTTGGCCGTGTCGGCGGTACCGCCGAGGTCGAGATCGGCAGCGGTAATCAGCTTGCCGTCGGCCATGATCACCGCGCGCTTGATCCGGTTTTCGAGCTCGCGGACATTGCCCGGCCAGCTCCAGCCATCGATCGCCGCGCGCGCATCGGGGGCGAGGCCGGTCACGCCGGCATTCATCGTCCTGGCGTACTTCGCCAGAAAATGCCGCGCGAGCAGCGCCGCGTCGCCGCTGCGCTCCGCTAATGAGGGGATCCGCACGACGATTTCCGCCAGCCGATAATAGAGATCCTCGCGGAACCGGCCCGCCGCGACCATCGCGTCGACATCCTGATGCGTCGCGCAGACGATCCGCGTGTCGACCGGGATCGCCTTGCGGCCGCCGACCCGCTCGATCACCCGTTCCTGCAGGAACCGCAACAGCTTGACCTGCAGCGTCAGCGGCACGTCGCCGATCTCGTCGAGGAACAGCGTGCCACCCGCCGCCTGTTCGATCTTGCCCTCGGTGGTCTTGATCGCGCCGGTGAACGCCCCCTTTTCATGACCGAACAGCTCGCTTTCGAGCAACGTCTCGGGAATCGCCGCGCAGTTGATCGCGACGAACCTGCCCCGCGCGCGCGGCGACGCATCGTGGATACCGCGCGCGAGCACTTCCTTGCCCGTGCCGCTCGCGCCCAGCAGCATCACCGCCACATTGGCGGGTGCGACCCGTTCGAGCGTCCGCGTCACCAGCGCCATTTCGGGCGAGGCAGCGATCACGCCGCCAAATCCCGTCCCGCTCGCTGCTACCCGCGCCGCAAGCCGCCGGTTCTCCGCCTCGAGGCCATGGACATGGAATGCACGCGCGACGATCATCCCGAGCACGTCGATATCGATCGGTTTGGCATAGAAATCCCACGCCCCCTCCGCGATCGCGAGCAGCGCGCTTTCGCGGGCGCCGTGCCCGGAGGCGATAATCACCTTGGTATCAGGTTTCAGCGCGAGGATTTCGCGCAGTGTCGCAAAGCCTTCGGTGACGCCGTCGGGATCGGGCGGCAGGCCGAGATCGAGCGTGACGACGGCGGGTTCGTGCGCACGAACCGCTTCGATCGCGGTGGCGCGGTCGCTGGCGACGACGATCTCATAGCCCTCAAACGCCCAGCGCAGCTGTCGCCGCAGCCCGAGATCGTCCTCGACGATCAGAAGCACCGGGCGCGCCTCCACAGGGGATGCCGATGCGCTCATGCCGCCGCCTCCATCGCATCGGCCGCCGGCAACGATATGCGGAACCGCGTCCCCTCACCTTCCCGACTGAAGACATCGAGCGACCCGCCCATCGCCTCGACCAGTTGCAGTGCCTCGAACGCGCCGATCCCGAACCCCAGCGGCTTGGACGAGGCGAACGGCCGGAACAGCTGATGGCGGACGAAGCCCGGGCTCATCCCGCACCCCTGGTCGATCACGTCGATCGCGATGGTCGCGCCGTTCGCCGCGACCGCGACGACGATCGGAGCGTCGCGGTCGCTCGCTTCGATCCCGTTCTGGATCAGATGGCCGAGCACCTGTTCGAGCCGTGCCGCCTGCGCCCGGGCGAGCACCTGTCCGGTCGCCTGTGCCGCGATCGGATGCTGTGCGCGACGCGCGCCGACAACGCGGTTGACCAGCGCTGCGACATCGACCGGCTGGAACGGCTCGCTGGGGGCCGCGTGCGTTTGTGAAAGCCGGGCGAGCAGCGCATTCATGCGATCGGCGGAGTCCTGGAGTGTGGCGACCATGTCGACGCGGAACGCCGGATTGTCGGCGTGACGCTCTGCGTTGCGCGCGACCAGCGTCAACTGGCTGACGAGATTCTTGATGTCGTGCAGGATGAACGCGAAGCGGCGGTTGAACTCGTCGAACCGCTGCGCGTCCGCGAGCGCGGCATGCGCGCGGTCCTCGGCAAGGTAGCTCGCCGCCTGCCGGCCCGCGACCCGCAACAGGTCGAAATCCTCCCAGTCCAGCGCGCGATCGACCGGCGGACGGGCGAGGATGATCGCGCCGACCAGTGCACCGCCATGCACCAAAGGGACGATCGCCCAGGCCACGGGGCATGCGCTGAGCCAGTGCGGCACGCTAGCGCTCTCCTCCGCCGGCGCCGTGCCGCGCCGTACGGGGTCAAGTTCGATGATCCGCGGGCTGAGACGAAGACGCTCGGCCAGCGCCCGATCCGACATCGGCGCCGGCGCCGTCGTCATCTCCCAGTTCCAGGCGGCGGCGCTGCTCATGCCCAGACCGTCGGGGACCAGCAAGAGACCGCCCGGGCTGTCGGTCAGGTCCGCCACCGCCTTCACGATCCGTCCGTCAAGCGGCGCGGCGCCGTCGCCCGGTGCGCCCAGCGTCTCGGTGAAACGCTGCCACTCTGCGCGATAGTCATAGCGATGGCGAAACAGGTGCTTGGCGATCTTCACCTTCGCCCATGCGCGCAGCCACGACGTGGCCAGCAGCCCGAACAGCGCAGCGGTCGCACCGCAGATGATCGCGGTCTGGATCAGCCGCGCGTGATCGCCGCCATAGGCGTCGGCAACGCTGGTCGCGACGGCGGTGATCCCGACATAGCTGATCACCGCGATCGCGGCGAGCGACCGGGTGGCGACGCGACGCGACACCGCGAACGTCCAGTCGCCGCGACGGGTGACCGCAACGAGCAGGAGCAGCGCCATGCCGATCATCGCGACACCGCGTACGGCAACGATCACAGGCGTCCAGCGCGGCGCGACATAGGCGCTGACAGCCAGCAGCAGATCGACGCTCCACATGATCGTGACCGCGACCACGACCAGACGCCCGCCGTGCCACGCCGCGTCGGGCGAGGCCCGTGCTGCCTGATGCAGATGATGGACCAGCACCAGCGCGCTGATCGCCACCATCATCCCGAACACCAGCCGCGCCGACTCGGTCTGTGCCTGCGCATCGGCGTCCATCGGCACCAGTTCGACGACCGCGAGCAGCGCGCTGATCACCGCGATCGCCACGACGGTGCCATAGACCGCACCCAGAGCGCGGTTGCCGGTGCGTTCCCGGCGCACCAGCGCGAACATGAAGCCGAGCCAGGCGATGGTACGTGCACTCTCGGCGATCCGGGTGCTGACATCGCGAAAGTCTATGCCCGACACGGCCAGCGCCCAGAGCGTCGTCAGGACGAGCGGGCCGACAAAGGCCGCGTTCGACCAGCCGCCGGCCGGCCGCTGCGCCTGCCTGAACACGAGCGCGCCGAACAGCAGCGCGGCCAGCGCGTGCGTCCACAGGATCAGCAGCGCGATCATGCCACGTTCAGCGCGCGCCGGTCGGCCACAGGACGACCCGGAGCGTCTGCAAAAGGATCAGCATGTCGAGGAAGGGCGAATAATTCTTGGCGTAATACAGATCATATTCCAGCTTGTGCCGCGCATCCTCGATCGATGCGCCGTAAGGATAGTTGATCTGCGCCCAGCCCGTGATGCCCGGCTTCACCATGTGACGCTCGGCATAATAAGGCAGCTGGGTCTCGAGTTCGTCGACGAATTGCGGCCGTTCGGGGCGCGGGCCGACAAAGCTCATCTCGCCGCGGAGCACGGTCCAGGTCTGCGGCAGTTCGTCGATGCGGACCTTGCGGATGAAACGACCGATCCGCGTGATGCGGGGATCGTCCTCCGCCGCCCAGACCGCCTTGCCGGCAATCTCGGCATCCTGTCGCATCGAGCGGAGCTTCAGGATGTCGAACCCCTGATTGTAGAGCCCGACGCGCCGCTGGCGATAGAAGGCGGGGCCACGCGACTCGAGCTTGATCGCAAGCGCGGTGACCAGGATTACCGGCAGCGTGGCCGCGAGCAGGATCAGGCTGGCGACGATGTCGAACGCGCGCTTGAACACGCTCGACAGCATCCGGCCACTGGCGAAACCGTCGGAAAAGATCAGCCAGGACGGATTCACGCTGTTGAGATCGATCCGCCCGGTTTCGCGTTCGAGAAAGGTCGAAATCTCGATGACCTGGACGCCGGTCGTGCGGACGCGGAGCAGATCCTTGAGCGGCAGCGCGTTGCGCCGTTCTTCGAGCGCGAGGACGACTTCGCCCGCGTTCAGGTCGACGATATGCGCCGCCAGGTTCGGGATGTCGGCGCGCGGAATCGCACCGTCGACCACGGCCTCCGCCTCGCCCATCGCGACGAAGCCCGCTGCGACGAAGTTGATCCCGGGCTGTTGCGAGAGCGCGAGGATGCGTGCGGCACGATGGCCTGCGCCGAGGACGACGATCCGTCGTTTGAACGTGTCGCCGCCCAGAGCGCGGCCGAGCACCGCGCGGACCGTCACCAGCAGGACTGCGGCGATCAGCGTCGCATAGAGCAGGTTCGACCGCCAGAAGGTGAGCGCGGGGACCAGGAAGAAGATCAGCGACTGGAAGATCACGCCGAGCGAGAAGGCGACCGCGAGCCGCGCGGCGGCGAACCGCAGCGACAGGAAGGAGGCGACGCCATAGGCGCCGACCGCGACCAGCGCGATTTGCAACGCCGCGGCGAAGGTCGCGAGCTGGAGCACGCGCGTGTGGATCGGCTCGACCGCCATGCCGATCTGATGCGCGCGGACCACCCAGCCGATCTCCCCCGCCACGACCAGCAGCACGGCGTCGACGATGCCGAGCAGCAGCACCGCATAGGGGACGTAGTGTTTGAAGAGCCTGATCATCGTTCGGCGGGATCCCGACAGGGTGACTGTAAACGCACCCGACACCTAGCTGTCTCTTTGCACCAATTCGCAAACAAAGGCTGAAGACCGCGCGCTGGCGGGGTGGTTTGCGATTGGAAGTCCCGGATTGGTCGTTATACGGTCTCCCGAGTGGAGGTCGCATGACAGTTCGAACGATTATACCCGTGATTCTGTCCGGCGGTTCCGGCACCCGGCTGTGGCCGATGTCGCGTCCCGAAATGCCCAAGCAGATGCTCGCGCTGACCGCGGACCAGACCATGTTGCAGCTGACCGCAGGCCGCGCGCAGGGCGAACGCTTCGCGGCGCCGATCGTCGTCGCCAACGCCGCGCATGCCGATCTGGTCGAAGCGCAGCTGGCAGACGCAGGCGCCGAGGCACAGGCGCTGATCCTCGAGCCGATGGGCCGCAACACCGCGCCCGCGATCGCACTCGCGGCGATCGCCGCGGGCGAGACCGGTGCCGGCAGCGGCGACGCGCTGCTCGTCATGCCGTCCGATCACGTCATCGCCGACCTGCCCGCCTTCCACGCCGCGATCGCCGCGGCGCTGCCGATGGTCGCGCAGGGCTGGCTGGTAACGTTCGGCATCGCCCCCGACGCGCCTGAAACCGGCTATGGCTGGATCCAGGTCGGCGAGGAGCTGGCCGCGGGTGTCCACCGCGTCGCGCGCTTCGTCGAGAAGCCGCCGCTCGACAAGGCGGAGGCGATGCTGGCTTCGGGCGATCATGCCTGGAATGGCGGCATCTTCCTGTTCCGCGCCGATGCCTATCTCGCTGCCCTTGCGCAGCATGATCCCGGCATCCTGGTCGCGACGACCGATGCGATGAAGCTCGCCCGCCGCGAAGGCACGCGGGTCTATCCCGATGCCGAGGCCTTTGCCGCATCGCCCGATGATTCGATCGACTATGCGGTCATGGAAAAGGCCGACCGCGTTGCGGTGGTGCCGGTGGCGATGGGGTGGAACGACGTCGGCAGCTGGGACGCGTTGCATGCGATCAGCGCGCGCGACGCGGACGGCAATGCGCATCGCGGCGATGGCGATGGCAGCGTGCTGGCGATCGACACGAAGAACTGCCTGGTGCGCAGCGACGGCGTCAAGGTCGCGCTGGTCGGGGTCGAGGACCTGATCGTGGTGGCGAGCGGCAACGACGTGCTGATCATGCCGCGGGGTCGCAGCCAGGAAGTGAAGAAGCTGATCGCGGCGATGAAGAACCGCTGAGGCGGTACCGCCAATAATGAGAACTGACAAAGGGCCGGGGATCGCTCCCCGGCCCTTTTGCTTTGGGTCGTCTTGGTCGGAACGGAGGACCGGCTGAGCCGGCCCTTTTCGTCGGACGGGACTGGGGGCGTTCGCCGCCCAGCCCGCCGGCCGTTCTGATTTCGTGTCGGGAGGAGCGTCGCTCCTCCCGTTCGAAATCAGAAGTCCATGCCGCCCATGCCGCCCATGCCGCCGCCGCCGCCCATGGGCATGGCGGGCTTGTCTTCGGCCATTTCGCTCACGGCCGCTTCGGTCGTGATCAGCAGGCCTGCGACCGATGCCGC
>Ga0265797_10011003_pt1 | contig 11413 bp, 6 predicted proteins | sample P2T30metagenome_FD_192433 | JGI IMG/M metagenome (GOLD analysis project Ga0265797, IMG submission 192433) | Plant litter microbial communities from East Loma Ridge, Irvine, California - P2 T30 | ecosystem: Environmental > Terrestrial > Plant litter > Unclassified | place: USA: California... | reverse complement strand
GTTTCCCAACTAGCTTACTCTAGTAGCTAGCGTGTAGCCTCTGGACAACAGTGCATTCATTTGATCGAACTTAATGTTACAGGTGAGTAACACATACGCTAGAGTTCACTATAGTATTTAACAAGTTCGATACTAGAGGAAGAGGTCTATCCTATAGAGTCTGTAAAGTATATAGCAGACGCCTAGCTTCTAGTATAGGCCAGCCCGCACTCCACTCTAAAGGCTTGCCCTTCACATAAAGCAGCTAACATCCAATGGTTGAAGGAGGTGTGAAGAATGAGGAGGCATCTAAAGGAGAATAATGCTATTATCTTCATAGAATGTCCTAAACTCTAGTATTGTATAGCTTCTATGGTTATTAAGAATGAGGAGCCTTTTGCTCCTAACTGTCTTCTGTCTTATATGCTTCTCAAAATGCTAAATCTATTAGAGGCCAATTTGATCTATAGTCTAGCCATTTTGGCTAACTATGAAAGTCTATGTTGAAGGTAGGCTTTAGTAGAACCATACATAGTTGAATTCCTTCCCTTTTAAGACTAGGAATGGAGGAACTATAGAGCCATCTATATAGGCTCCTTAAATCAATATGACCTATTCAGTGTTTGTTAGCTTAACCTACTTTAGCCTTCCTAGCCTGTCTACATCTGTAATAACCTTTAAAGTAGAGATCTGGCCTATTTAGAAGCCAGCTTTATTAAAGTTGTACATGTCCTCTAATATGATCCTATAATTGTTGATTGTGTTCTTTATAAGCTTAAACCAGCCTCTAATAACCTATAGATCTTCATAAAGCTTCCTCTAACACTTATATGTCCTTCTGAGTTTGACTTGAAGCCTTAGAGTCCTTTTGATGAAGGTATTTAGCTAGTTCACTCTAATAGGTTGTGCACCTCTTACTTTATAGATTATATTTACCATTTCTTTAACTAGGCTGATTGTAGGGGATAACCCTTAGGCATCTAGCTTAAGGATGTTCTTGACTATCACCTCCTCTTTAATCAGGCTAAGTCTCTTGTTAGTTGGTGTATAGTCTTCTCTTAAGGTTTGTCCGTTAATCCTTCGGTAGAGAGTGTTTCTAGGAACACTATACATCTTTGAAGCTACGGAGGGAGATTTGCATTAGCCTGATTGAACAGCTGATAATGCTAGTAATATACGGCCTTCGTTTGAACTAATTTGAACGCGTTTTGATTAAGACATGACGCGTAGAAGTTGGTGAAGGCTGTTAACCTTGAATTTTGGTCCACGCCCTAGTTTGGTCCACGCCCCCGTGCCCCGCGTTACTGAGTGACCATTTGCACTCTATTGCAGCGCTAAGAAAGACTATTTATGCGTGTTAGGGCTTATATTGCATCCTATACTGTCTTCACTACACGCTACTAGCGTTTAAATGGACCTTGTGTTGACTCAAAACGCACAAGAGTGAAATTGAACCTCACCATTGTCTGCAAGTCCACCCGGATCACGATGACAACCATGGGAATCCGCGGCAAATGGAAGGGAGCCCTACCCCCGCCTCTGCAGGTGGTGCATTGACCTTCAGCTCACTTCCGATCTTATCGCCATCCCCAGGACGATGCCACAACACAATCGTGGATTCGCGCTCAAACAGCGTGACCAAGTCAAGCAAACCGACATGCTCAGTATAAAGGACTCTCTATATCCATGCAGTCTGAACGCAGAGCTCCAGACGCTGTGCCACCGGTCGACCAGAAACGGCGGAGAACGGGTTTGGCGTTAGCAGCTTGCAATCGATGCAGACAATCGAAACGAAGAATTAGGGCTCGTCTGACTTCACTCCGATTCGAGCACGTGTGCTGATCTTAAGATGCGCAGTGTGATAGCGCGCGCCCAAGTTGCTCGAATTGCCAACAACGCAACGCCGAGTGCCAGTACGAAACTGTCAGTGCCACGGAGAGCCGCACGCAAGCTATCAAACGTGAGCGCGAGACCATACAGGCGTCTCAACGGACTGTGCGGAACAGCATTGACTGGCTTCGGATGCAGAGCCAAGAAACTGCTTTGTCTTGTCTGGAGAGACTGAGGCAGTCTTCAGACCCAATGGACGAGCTGTGCTCAATTGCATCTACGGAACGAAGCAGCCGTCTTCCCTTACAAATCCCTCCGGAAGAAGTCATGCTGGCTATGTCTCCATCGCTCAATAGTATGCTGGATGTTGAACTTTCTTTCACTTATCCTGGATCGTTCCCGCTAACATTAGATGACCCACGTAACATTTCGATGAGCTCTTTGCCTGAACTCAGCACTTTCCTCTCTTCACAGTAAGTGCAGATGTCTCTGAGAGCTTCCACATGACTAATCCCGAGCCACAGAAGAAGTTAGAACAGATCTATTGGAACGTCACAAGTCACTTTCCCAGATTTTTGAACCCCCGACTTTGATCAAAAACATGACCTGACCGACAACAGACTGTGGGAGGTCAAGATTCGCTACTGGACCACAGTCCCTGTAACCGACCGACTTGCTGCTGAACTGTTCTCGGCGTTCCTAGAAGTTGAGTTGCCAGTATATGGATTCTTCGACTCAGAACTCTTTGTTCGTGATCTGGTCATGCAAGACATGCGGTTCTGCTCTTCCTTGCTTGTAAATTCGGTTCTGTTCTGGGCAAGCGTAGGTGGCGGAACGAATTGTTATGAGTCTTTTCGAGGAAATTGACGCCTAATAGTGCACATTCGGACCAATTTATCCAGGAGCCTCCGAGCTCTCAGAAGCATTCCTCGATTCAGCCCAGCGACTGCTTGAGGCGGACCAGACGTCATCGAGTGATCTCACTGTAGCCTCACTATCGATACTGTCCATCAGCATGATAACGTTCGGCAAGGACGATCTTGCAAAGAGTTATATGGCCTTGTGCATTCGCATGGGAGAAGATATGCACTTGTACGGCAGCAAGAGGTACGGGCTTGAGCAATTCGATGGCCTGTCTGCAAGCGACGCCAGCATGCTATCGTACGTGGCTTGGGGCGCTTTTAATGTGTCTGGGTACGTACAAAATATATCCTCGCAGGCGATTACATGATCACGAGCTGAAGACGCAAGGGTATATGCGCTCCATTTCCACGATCTGGCATCGGGAACGTTCACAAAGTTCCCGCCACTGCTGCCCAAACCTGGATCACAGCTTCAGATCGATGGGAACTCGTTACTGAAGCAAGACGAAACACAACCAAAACACCCAGGTGTATCGTTTGCCTCATTCTGCCAATTCTGGCGCATCGCTCATGACATGGCAGCAGTCTATTACTCTTCGCCAGGCCCAATTCACGAACACGTACCCATGGCATTCGCCGAATCCAAGTTCCGCAGTCTCCTGAACTGGGCAGACAATCTTCCTCCGGAATGCCGTCGCCAACCTGAAATGTCGCACAATGTCGCAGAGATGCAGTAAGCATTTCTCCCCAGCCCCAGAGCCAACCGCAAACTAATAGCCCTCGCAGTATCTGCTACCACGCCACGATAATGGACGTCTTCCGCCCCTTCCTAGCCCAACCCCAGCTGCTCTCATCCTTTGCCTCCGATCCCCGACGACCGATCGCCATTTTCGCCCTGTCCTACGCCCACCTGAAAGAACTGACCAAGTATTACCACAAAACCTTCACAGGCACTGCCTTCGCCCACACCATCTCCCGGGTCCACGGACCCCTCTACATCGCACCTACCATCTTACGCTACGACAAATCTCCAAACCGCGCGTCCGACTTCCTGGCCTGCATGCTGGCGTGCGCGCCTTTGATCGCCTCGCATAAGATTCTGGAGGGCGCAGTGAAGGCGCTTTTCAGCGTGGCGGTGAGTGCGGGCGTGTTCAATGTGCAGCAGGCGATGGCGCATATTGGAATCTTGACGGAAGGGTGTTTTTCGAATGGGGGAACCAAGACGGGTTTTGTGATCGATCAGGATGCGGCGATGGAGAGTCGTGGGCAGGCGGTGGGGGATGTGCTTATTCGGAAACTGGATGAGATGGTGCTGGCGGATGGCGTGCCGGGTCCGGCTTCTATTGTGACGCCGGAATGAGGGGTTGCTGGCTGACTTTACCTCCTAAGCTTCGGAGATCGAGGCGTTGGTGTTGGTATATGTACTAGCTGCCGTTTCGCAGGCGGAGCTCTAGCGATTATATTGCAGGAGATGTCAGTATGTGGGACGAGATGTAGGAAACGTGAACAAGATTGATGCAGGAATCCAAGACATTGCTTTCATTTACATATACATCTCTCTCCACACTCATATCACCTAGATCGTCTTGTTGGACACATCCTCTTCGCCAGCCCTCTCAGGCATAGCAGCCGCAACCTGGTTCAACTCGTCATCCTTGGCCTCAACCTGAGCCTTGCGGCTAGCGTCTTCGGCAGCCAAGCTGTCTTGCTCAGCACTCATGCCGGTGAGAGTGGCGTCCTCGGAACCGGCGACAGCAGGTGCTGACTCCTCGGTTGCGGTGGCAGGAGCGGGTGTGGCATCGGCACTGGAGTCGTTCTTCATTGTGTGGTTGACGAGGTCGACATCTTCGTTGTAGAGACGCAGAAGCATGGCCCTGCGCTCCTCCTTCGGCAACATCAAGTTGAGAGAGTGAAGACTTCTCCAGAGGGGAAGAGTGATGCTCTCCTCGAAGCTATCGTCCTCGCTGACGCCCTCACCACCCTCGATGCCATGGGGAACATCGTCCTTTCCGTGAACGCGCAGGACACAGCAGCCCATACCGAGATCGCGAACCCTCTCGCCGATCTCTCCGAGCTCCCTCCAGCCCTCTGTACCTTCGGCTCCACCAACGCGAGGGAACATCTCTGTCAGCAGCTTCCTGAGTGTTGACCTGCGGTAAAGGTGGACAATTCTCTCCTCGCCGACCCAGCCCTCCAGGATGGGAAGACCCTCAGTCTGAATGCGCCATGCGCAGACGCCAGGCTGCTTCTGAACGTCCTGCTTCTGGAACATCTTGACACCGGCATGCACGAACTTGAAGCCACGGCCCTCGTTGGCGGTGAGGATGTCACGGACGAGTGTGGAAGAGTAGTAGATGCCCTTCACAGGGTCACCAGAGGGGTTGCGCACCAAGAAGCGTTCGCGGGGGAACGAGGGGTGCACATTGTAGTAAGAGTAGATAGACTCGAGCTCTGGGTGCGCAGGGTCGAGGTACTTGAAGCTCTCCTCGATGGTATCGTCGCCACGTCGCCTCCTAGGCGCAGGCTGAACGTCTGCGGGAACGGCCTTCTCGAAGGGAGCGTTCTTCACACCATCGTTGATGGCACCATCAACGGCGACGCTCTTGGGGGCCTCGGCAGATGCGCCGGCTTCAGCGTCAGCCATGGGAGTGTCTTCCTCGCCAGCTGCAGTCTTTGACTTCTTCACGACACCGTTGGACTCAGCGGGTTCATCGTCGGCCTTGCGCTTGCCGTTGGCGACGGACTCATCTGCGGGCTCGTTGGCCCTAGCCGCGGAACTCTCGTCGTCAACCACTGTGCTGGGGGCAGGTCCAGTGGAGAGCTTGTCTGCAGACTTAAGCTCAAGACCGTTCTCGTTCGTCTTCATCTCAGCTGCCTCGTTCAGGATAGCAGTGATCGGGGCCTTCTGAGGCTCCTCGTATACCCAGTTGCGGTTTGAGCACTTGCACTCAGGCTCAGGCTTGGCCTTGACCTCGCTTTGCTTCTCCAGGATTGCGATGAAAAATCCTCCAGTATCCTGCTGGTGGGGGTAGACGCGCATGCAGTTCTCCAGGGGGATCTTCTCCTCAGCCTCCGGAGGGAACATGCCAGGTACGACCTTCGATCCCTCGGGCTCGAACTGCTGTGCCTCTGGCCAAGACTCGTAAATTTGTCCGCTGCGGGCCATGATAGACCAGTCGTTCAAACCAGGGGAGCGCTTGAGCGCGGGAAGCTGATCGTCGGTGCTCAGAAGCTTAACCTTTGAGATACCACCGCAGCGCTCAATAGCGGAAGCAACGACGGCTTCGTTCTCCATGGGGTTCATAGAGCATGTGCTGTAGACGACACGACCACCAGCCTTGAGCATCTGAATGGAACGAACCAAGATCCGGACCTGGGTGATGTAAAGACCGAGGGCGTTCTGAGGGCTCCAATCCTTCCAGACGTTGGGGTTCTTGCGTGCGGTTCCGTCACCACTGCAAGGAACATCGGCCAGGACACGGTCGAATTTGAGGTACTTAGGGTGCTTGGGGTTGGAGCTTGGAAGCTCGATCGAAGGGAACATGGTAGCATCGTGGTTGGTGACGACCAGGTTGGGAGAGTTCAGACGCTTAACCTGGTGGACCAGCATTTGCGCGCGTTGGTAGTTCACGTCGTTTGCGATCATTAAACCAGTCGAACGTCCAAAGTCCGACATGTTGGCTTCCTCACCCTCAGCCTCCTTGAGTTGTCCACGAGCGCGCTGCAAGGCTTTCTGCACACGTTCCTCCTCGTTCATGTGAAGAAGTTCGACCAATTGCGCGCTCTTGCTACCAGGCGCGGCACAGAGATCCAGAACAGAGTGGTGGGGCTGAACGTCCAGGACGAGAGGCGGAATCATGGAAACTTGCTCCTGTCGTGAAATGTTGCCGACGCCAGTCTCGCTGACAAGGAACTTCTGGAACTCCTTGAATGGCTCGTACTTGCGAATAATGTTCTTCGGGGTGGTCATGCTGTAGGCCAGTCCTTCGGGGTACCAGGCCATCTGCTGGGGCAAGTCCACGGGCTTGTCATTGTGAGTGATATCCTTGATGAGAGGGAAGTATCGCTCGGTCAGGTTCTTCCTCACGCTGAGCGCGTGTCCCTTGCTACCGCAGAAACGGAAAGCATTGGGCAACTCCCTCTTGAAGGCGGTCCAGAAAGCCTCGCGCTCGGGTCCCTCAGGCACGATGTTGAGGGCGTTGTAGTAGCGCTCGAACTTCTCGTTCTCTTTGTTAACCGCGTCGAAGGAAGTGCGGTTGTCGACGTAAGGCTTGCCGTCGCCACCACCTCCTCTGCCCTTGTTGCCTCCTCTTCCGCCGCCACGGCCGCCGCGACCACGTTTATTTCCTCTTCCGCGAGCCATTGCTGTGAATTGAATTGGAGGGTGAGTGTCGCAAGCGCAAGCAAGCAAGCAGAATGGAACTTTTGCGCCGAGTTCGAGGACTAAGATCGCAGGAACGTCACTAGCGTCGCACGGGACGTGCCCCGCCTGCGGAGAAGGTTGAGCCTCATCTCACTTCTCTTCGTCTACAATGGTCAACTCCTTCACTATACTCTTCGTTCGAGCCAACATTCATTTTCATCGTGACAAAAGTGTTCATGTGAATGTCACCTGTACAATTATGGCCAATCTGCGGCCTCCTTATTCAACAATGCGCTGCTATCCTCTACGACAGCCTTGAATGGGGAAGTAAACGTGCGATAGCACGTCCCACCTGCTCACCGTATGCCTCGCTCTCCAGCAACATCTGTAGGTCCTCGCCAAAGTACTCGGCTGGATCCGTGTAAGATATTGCCAGCAGGCTCGCCTGGCTACGGATCGGCCGTCTCGGGTTGTCCCGCTGCATGATGCCGTTGAAGATGTCCACCAGTCTTTCATCGCGAAAGTCCAAGCCACCCATCTCGCTTGCTTTGGCCACTGTGTACTCGACAATATCGTACTTTCGCTGCCCGTTGATCTCTGCTCTGCTGAACGATTGACGCCTCCTCTGCGGTCTAGACCTTGCCAGAGGTGCCCGGGTGGCCTGCCCCAATCGTACGCTTGTACCCCTTCTTGGCGCCGCAAGAACAGTCGTGTCTGAACCATCATCGTCCGAATCCCAAACCTTCTCTGGCATGGTCAATACGTGCGCCTTCTTTTCCTTCGCCATTGCCAATCCCAGAGCTGCAGTGAAACCCATGCCGAAGTCTGGATGGCTTGGGTTTTGCATAGCTTTCTGGGATCCAAGTGTTGGCAGAGACTCACCCTCCTCGTCGGTGATATCTTTCGAGCTGGTCCTCAACCCTTCGACGCAAGGTGTGGTAATCGGGATCTGCTGACCGGCTTGGGAACCTTCAGTTGGCATCTCCACCTTAGCAAGAGCCTGCTTTAGCTTCACAAGTTTGCCTTTCTTCAGCTTCTTTCGTGCATCATTAGGCGGCTGCGACGCTGCAGCATCATCTTCAGACGACTCGTAGACGTATTGTTCGACGAGTCGTTGGGCAGTCTGCTTTCTGCGCTCTTGCTCCTTGTGGCTGACGTCAGGTAGTGCAAGAAGTGGCCTTAGATGGTCGTGATCCCCCTCAACCAATCCATGCCGGATCAGTTGACTGCCTTTCGACATGGCCCTCCCTCGTTTCTCCTCCTCCTTCGCGATGTTACCGTCTAATCTCGAGGCGTCTGTCGCATAAGGTCTGCTCTCTTCAGGCAGATCTACCGTCCCCGGTCCCCATACAGTGAACGCGCCAGTGGTGTGCGTATCAGCTCCCGAGTAGCTCTCCTCCCAGGGTGCTGCGCGATTTTGGAACTCAAGACCGAACCAGGATTCTTCCGGAAGGATGTGGTGTGTCTCGGCGTCAATCTCAGCGATCGTAGGTATCGGTCTTGGAGGGGGTCTCATCGCACCGTCGAGCTGATGGCTGTTATCTCGCGGAATGGCGACCTTCACATGTGAGTCTCGAGTGCGTTTCATCCTGATGGACTATGGTTTGTGTCTATTCTTGTTTATGTCTGGTGTGGCGAGAGCTTGATAGGCGTTTGTGAGAGGTTGTTGCGGACCGTGCAAAATGTCTGGACCAGGTACGAATTGTGGTCTCCGTGTCTGCGCTGAATACTTCTTCTTCAGTGTGCGTATAGTGTGGTGGTGTAGCTCCCGGCGCCTTGATAGTCGCGAGCAACAATCCATGTAGCAGCAGACGCAAAGGTGCAGAGGAAGGTGATGGAGCCTAGTGGGTTGAGAGCGGGAGCGGCACGGCTCCCGCTGCGTGTCGAACAGGCCTTCAAGTGAATGAAACAAAAGCCAAGCATGAATCGCAAACGTTCTCTTATCTGGCAATCGAAGACAAAGGATCCTCAGTTTCTGTCTTGAAGTGGCACGATGGTATCACACGTTCGCCGATCACACGGCACAGCTGGAGATCATCGTGATGACATGCGTGAAGGTGTTCGTGAAGGCTAGAAACTACGAGACGTATTGTTCCTTCCATGATTTTGATCGCATTCGTTTGCTGTCCGGAAGCTACCATTCCATGATTCGTTGATCTACACAGCTCTGAAAGTCAGCAGACCACGGCTAGTCAAGTCTGCAGTAGCGACGCCGCGGCGCCACGAGATCTTAACTTCCTCTATGTCATGCTCTTCGTCAGTCAAATATGCTTTGACCTTCTTAACGCCAGAGCACTTGCCCAGATCCACGCTGACCTTCCGCTCCTCGTACGTCGGGTTGAGCACCACAACAACGTACGAGCCGTCTTCGTTGATGTAAGCGGAGCTGAAGAGGTCGCTGTCGCTGACACCAATGCGGTAGGCGTCGGGGCGAATGTAACGGGAGAAGTGCGCGAAGGACCATGTGCGTTTGGAGACTTCGTATTCGCCGTCTTGGACTTTGATCAGCTTCTCGTTTTTGTTGTCGTTTGTGTCGCGGTCTTGGACGACGAGCCACCTGTGTCGTTTGGTCAGTATATGCATTGAATGCCTTTCATGTCTCTCCGCGCATGGTATCGGGTATGAGTCAAGGATACGTACCAATAGTAGGCATTGACATTGCCTGTGACCAAAGCCTTGTGCAGAATGAACGCCCAGCGCCAGCCATCGCCTCTGTTGACGCCATCCCAGTGAGGGTTCCAGTCGTTGCTCAGGTCACAGTACTCCGTTTGCCACACGCGCCTGTCAGTGTCGAGCTGGAACGAAATGTTGCCGGAGTATTCGTGGCTGGTGACATGTGACAGGTATTTCTCTGCACCCAGCTCCTGCAAGCCAGCGATGTTCTCGGCGGTGTCGTCCCAGCCGGTGTGCTCACAGCATGCAATGCCGACATGGCCGAGGCCTTCGCGCTCCAGTGTCTCGTACAGTACTGGCAAGAAGTCGGCTGTCTGCTGTGCGTCGGAGCGCATGGACGCATAGCGGGTGGTCAAGTCTGGTTCATTGAGGAAGCCAACCTCGGTGACGTTGACGCCGTGCGAGGCGTAGAGGCGGATGTATTTGGCGAAGTAGTCGGCGTAAGCCTGGCGCCAGTCGTACTTGCATTGCGTGCCTTCGTCAAAAGAGCCTTCGACGCCGCACAGAAGACCTCCATTGGCGTCATCCGAGTTGTTCTTCATGAAGCCGGGAGACGACCACGCGTTGGCGTAGAAACGCTTCACGCCATACTCCACAGCTTTCATGGAGAGCGCGAGCTGACCAGAGTCGTACTCGTCCCACACGTACTCCGGTTCTGCGTCGGGAGAGCCGGGGCTGACAGGAAGATGCGAGTTCATCAAGTCGCCGAAGGACGAGTTGGAGGACCCGATACCGTTGCGGACCATGCTAAAGCCGACGCCTGTCTCGGTACTGTAGATCAGATCGTAGAGCTCTTGCTGGACCACCTCGGTGACGTTGAGGAGTAATTGGGCGCGTTGGAAAGCACCAGAGAAGCCAAAGCCTTCGATCAGTTGGTGCTTCTCGTCAGGTTGGACCGTAATCTTTGTCCTTTGGACCTTGCCATGGCCTTTGGAAGGGGATGAGGTAGCAAGCGACAGAGTGGGCAGCGCCGCTGCAGTAGCAATGTACGATGAGTAGCGCATAGCTCCGGGTTTACGTCAAGAAAGCTCGTGTAATTCAACAGGCTGCTCACTGAATGACACCTGTGGTCTTATAGCCGTATGCATCGTAGGAATATCCACAACTGACTGTGCACGATGATGCTTGCCCAGAGCTCTGATTAATTGCCAGCTTTGTTACTGTGCCGATACGAGCAGCAGCCTAAATTATTGCATTACCATCATGGTATGAGATCATGCGCCGAGGTCGTACAGTCAATGCACTTGTCTGTCGGGAAACAGATTCTCTCGAAGACACGATACTTGGCCATCCTTCGAAAAGCGGAGTATACCACCAAATCATTGTTCCAGTTGTTGTCGCGAGGGGGGTGTATTCAGCCTGAACATCAATATTTGCTTGGCTTGACCATCCAAGCAATCTGTATTGGCACTATTGCATCCTTAGAAAACTTTCTTGGAGGTGACAGGATGCTGACTTGTGATATGTCTGTACGCGTGCATCGGAAGATGGAGTCGGCGACAAGCAGTGTGTGGTCCGTAAAAGCGCGTGCATTGGCGGAGAATTCATTTTCTGAGGCTTCCTGAGAGACTGTCAATTGGCAAGACAATTGATCAAGGATCTAATCGCATCAATATACCAGGCACAATGCTGCAGTCAAGATTCTTAGGCGAACGTGGACCAGGGTGAAGTGCGGAGAAAGCTCGTCTTGAGACTGGGCATCACT
>Ga0265797_10011000_pt1 | contig 11415 bp, 12 predicted proteins | sample P2T30metagenome_FD_192433 | JGI IMG/M metagenome (GOLD analysis project Ga0265797, IMG submission 192433) | Plant litter microbial communities from East Loma Ridge, Irvine, California - P2 T30 | ecosystem: Environmental > Terrestrial > Plant litter > Unclassified | place: USA: California... | reverse complement strand
TCGGGTTTCGGACACACATGCAGACTAGGCTCCGGGCCATGTCCCGATCCGCGCGACCCGCCGAGGACGTCGTCCAGGAGACCGCTCGATCGGCCGGGTTCATCGCACTCGGCGCCGGTCTGGCAGCTGCCGCGGTGGGGACGGCCGTCATCGGTGGCTTCGTCGCCGCCGTCGCCCGCGCCGTCGTCACCCCCGACCGCAAGCGCAACGAACGCGTCCCGATCCACGCCGTCGACCCCGTCCGGAAGACCGTCACGATCGAGCGCACCGCCGACACCGAGCTGCAGGGCCGCTACTCGCTCTGGTTCGGCGGCGGCACCGGCCACATGCGCGTCGGCGAGGTCCTCGGCACGACCGACACCACCGTCACGCGCCGCATCATCGCGATCGACGCCGGCGACCCGACCGCCGCACGTCGCGGACGCTGGGGCGGCTGGTTCTACCTGACCCCGGGCGAACTCGACGTGCCCGTCGAGGACGTCGACATCCCCACCCCGAACGGCCCCGCCCCCGCCTGGGTCGTCCGCGCCGACGACCCGGCAGCGCCCTGGGCCGTCCTCGTGCACGGCCGCGGTGTGACCCGTGCCGAGACGATCCGCGCCGTCCCCGTCTTCCGTGCCGCCGGGTACTCGGTGGTGCTCGCCTCGTGGCGGAACGACGGCGTCGCCCCTCCGAGCGTCGACGGCCGCTACGGCCTCGGCAGCACCGAGTGGGAGGACGTCGACTCCGTCCTCCGCTGGCTCACCGCGCAGGACGCCCAGAGCGTCGTGCTCATGGGCTGGTCGATGGGCGGCGCCGTCGTGCTGCAGACCCTGCTCCGCTCGCGCTTCGCCGGTCTGGTCGACGGGGTGGTGCTCGAGTCCCCGGTGGTCGACTGGCACGCCGTGCTGAAGTCGCAGAGCCAGCTCCTGCGCCTGCCACGTCCGGTCCGCAAGGTCGCGCAGCGGCTGCTCCGCACGCCGGTGCTGTACCGGCTCGCCGGGCTCCAGGCTCCTGTGGACCTGCGCGAGCTCGACATGGTCACGCGATCCGACGAGCTCACGGTGCCGATCCTGCTGCTGCACAGCGACGACGACGGGTTCGTTCCGTCCTCGGCCTCACACGACCTGGCCCGCGCACGGCCCGACCTGGTGCGGCTCGAGATCCAGACCACGGCCCGGCACACCAAGCTCTGGAACCACGACGCCGACTGGTTCGACGCCCGGATCCTCGCGTGGCTGACCGAGGTGGTCCAGCGGCGCGGGGCGGCCAGCGCGCGGTAGACGCAACCGGAGGAACGGACGGGAGGCGCGGTGCCAGCTGGCACCGCGCCTCCCGTCCGTCAGTGGGTCGCGTCTACGCGACCGCCGCCTGTACCTGACGCTGCACGCGGCCGAGCATGCCCACCATGCCGCGGATCCGCAGGGGGCTGACCGCCTCGGACAGGCCGATGGTCAACGGGTAGTCCGTCGGGACGGCGAGCACCTGCTCGACGGTCAGGCCGGACAGTCCCTGTGCCAGGATCGAGGCGAAGCCGCGGGTGGTCGGCGCCTCGCGCGGGGCGGTGGCGTGCATCCGGACCACGTCCGGGGCGTCGCCGTCCTCGCCCACCGTCACGGTGATGAAGACGGGGGACTGGCACTCCTCGACGCGTTCGAGCTCGTCCTCGTGCCCCTGCAGGCGTTCGGGTAGCGCAGGCAGCTCGTTCGAGAACTCGAGCAGGAGCTGCAGGCGGTCCTTCTGGCCCAGGGCGAGGAAGTCGTCGCGGATCTCGGCGAGGGTGGCGGGGAGTGGTGCGTCGGTGCTGGCGTTCATCGGTTCGGAACAGTACCCGGCTCGGATCCCTGCACGATGGGGACGCGGACGGCGCTGCCCCACTCGGTCCACGAGCCGTCGTAGTTGCGAACGTTGTCGTAGCCGAGCAGGTGCTGCAGGACGAACCAGGTGTGGCTCGAGCGCTCACCGATGCGGCAGTAGGCGATGACCTCGTCGGCGTCACCGATGCCGGCGCCGTCACGGTAGACGGCGTCGAGCTCGGCGCGCGACTTGAAGGTGCCGTCGGGGGCGGCGGCCGTCGCCCAGGGGATGTTCACGGCGGTGGGGACGTGGCCGCCGCGCAGCGCGCCCTCTTCCGGGTAGTCGGGCGCGGTCGTGCGCTCCCCGCTGTACTCCGGGGCGCTGCGGACGTCGATGAGCGGCTTGCCGAGGTGCGCGAGGACGTCGTCCTTGAAGGCGCGGACGGGCTCGTCGTGGCGCTCGACGACGGGGTACTCGACGGGCGTGACCGGGGTCTCGTCGGTGGTCAGGGCGCGGTCCTCGGCGATCCACTTGCCGCGACCGCCGTCGAGCAGGCGGACGTCCTCGTGGCCGAACAGGGTGAGCACCCAGAGGGCGTACGCCGCCCACCAGTTGTTCTTGTCGCCGTAGATCACGACGGTGGTGTCGCGGCCGATGCCCTTGCCGCCGAGGAGCTCGGCGAACGCGGCGCCGTCGATGTAGTCGCGCTGCACCGGGTCGTTGAGGTCGGTGTGCCAGTCGATCTTCACGGCGCCCGGGATGTGGCCCGTCTCGTAGAGCAGGACGTCCTCGTCGGACTCGACGACCACCAGGTCGGGCGCGCCGGCCCCGGCGTCGAGTTGCTCCTGCAGCCACTCGGTGGAGACGAGGCGCTCCGGGTGCGCGTAGGCGGCGAACTTCTCGGACGGGTCGACCGGTGCGGTCATCGGGGGTACCTCCAGGGGTGCGGGGGAGCGTGGTGCGGGGGAGCGTGGTGCGGGGCGAGCATGGTGCCCGGGTGCGTGCTGCCGGCGCCGGACTAGGATCGGGCGTCGGCGCCTGTGGGCAACGGTACGCGGACGTACCGTGCCCCTGACGCAACGTGACACCCCACGACATGCTTCCCGGAAGGGTTCCCCCGATTGCCCGCTCACCTCGTCGACCGTGATCCCCAGGTGACGCCGCAGCAGATGGCTGCGGCGCTCGTGCCCCCGCCGCAGTTCACGGACGCGTCGTTCGACTCGTACCGGCCGGACCCGGACTACGACTCGCAGGCCTCGGTCCGCGATGCCGTCGCCGCGTTCGTGGCCGCCGGTCCGACGGAGGCCCCGCGCCGCGGGCTGTTCGGGCGCCGGAAGCAGGCGGCGGAACCCGCGGCGAAGTCCGGTGTGTACCTGGACGGCGGGTTCGGTGTCGGCAAGACCCACCTGCTCGCAGCCGCCTACCACGCGGCCACCGGCCGGAAGACGTTCGGCACCTTCATCGAGTACACCGCGCTCGTGGGCGCCCTGGGGTTCCAGGGGACCGTCGACCTGCTCCGCGGCACCGCACTGGTGTGCATCGACGAGTTCGAGCTCGACGACCCGGGCGACACGATGGTGATGACCCGGCTCATCAAGGAACTGACCGAGACCGGCACCCGCTTCGCCGCGACGTCGAACACGCCCCCGGGAGCCCTGGGCGAGGGGCGCTTCGCCGCGCAGGACTTCCTGCGCGAGATCCAGGCGATGTCGGACCGCTTCGACACCATGCGCATCGACGGCCTCGACTACCGCCGACGTGCCGTGGACGAGTCGGCGCAGGTGGCGTCCGACGTGCCCGCCGCGCTGCCGTCCGGCACCGTGACGCTCGACGACTTCGGCGCGGTGGTCGCGCACCTGGGTTCCGTGCACCCCTCGAAGTACGTCGCGCTGGTCGAGGACCTCGACGCCGTCGGGCTCACCGACGTCCGGGCGTTCACCGACCAGACCGACGCGCTGCGCTGGGTCGCCCTGGTGGACCGGCTGTACGACGCGCAGGTGCGCATCGTCGCGTCAGGCACGCCGCTCGACCAGGTGTACCCCGACGTGATGCTCGAGGGCGGGTACCGCAAGAAGTACCTGCGCGCGGCGTCCCGCGTGGTGGCGCTCACCCGCGCCTGAGCGCCGCGCGCCGTCCGGACCGATCTGTCCACGGCGGTCTCCTGCCCCTCGCGCAGGGGACATCGGGCCCGCGGAAACACGACGTTTACAAACAGCGCGGTCGCGTTACATCCGCGAAACAGTTCGTGCTCCCTCGTGAAACCTCGCCTCGCCAGACTCTGTGACACCCGAGGCGGTCCAAGAGCCGCTCGTGCAATCGAGAGGTGAGCAGATGCTTGATCAGGGCAACACGACGTTCGTGTTGGTGATGGCTGCGCTGGTGTTGTTCATGACACCCGGCCTGGCCTTCTTCTACGGCGGCTTGGTGAAGGCCAAGTCCGTCATCTCCATGATGATGATGTCGTTCGGTGCGATCGCGCTCGTGAGCGTGCTCTGGGTGGTCTACGGCTACGCGATCGCCTTCGCGAACCACGGCGACGGCACGGCGGTCTCCGGCGTGGTCGGGTTCTTCAGCATCGACTGGAACCAGATCGGCCTCGGCCAGGCATTCGAGGAAGCCAAGTCCTCGAACATCCAGGCGGCGTACCCGTCGATGGCCTTCGTCGGGTTCCAGGCGACGTTCGCGATCATCACCGTCGCGCTCATCTCCGGCGCCATCGCCGACCGCGCCAAGTTCGGCGCGTGGATGGTCTTCGCCGGCGTCTGGGTCACGGTCGTCTACTTCCCGGTCGCCTCGTGGGTCTTCAACCTGACCTCGGGCTGGGCCGCCACGTGGGGCGTCATCGACTTCGCCGGTGGCACCGCGGTGCACATCAACGCCGGTGCGGCGGGTCTCGCCCTGGCGATCGTCCTCGGCAAGCGCGTCGGCTTCGCCAAGGGCGCGCACAAGCCGCACAACCCGCCCTTCGTCCTGCTCGGTGCCGCCATCCTGTGGTTCGGCTGGTTCGGATTCAACGCCGGTTCCGAGGGCGCCGCTGACGGCATCGCCGCGATCGCGTGGGTGAACACCCTCGCCGCCCCGGCCGCCGCCATCCTCGGCTGGCTGCTCATCGAGAAGCTCAAGGACGGCAAGGCGACCTCCGTCGGTGCCGCCTCGGGTGCCGTCACCGGCCTCGTCGCGATCACCCCGGCCTGTGCCGCGCTGACCCCGGGCTGGGGCATCCTGCTCGGCTTCCTCGCCGGCATCGTCTGCTGCTTCGCGATCGACTGGAAGTACCGCCTGGGCTTCGACGACTCGCTCGACGTGGTCGGCGTCCACCTGGTCGGCGGCATCTTCGGCACGCTGTTCCTCGGCTTCTTCGCCAACGACACCGGCCTGATCTACTCCGGCTCGTTCGAGCAGCTCGGCAAGCAGGCCGTGGCGGCCCTCGCCGTCGGCCTCTACTCGTTCGTGCTCGCCCTGGTCATCGGGTTCGCCATCGAGAAGACGATGGGCTTCCGCGTCAAGACCGAGGACGAGGTCGCCGGCATCGACACCGCCGTCCACGGCGAAGAGGGCTACGTCCTCTACGAGCAGACCGACGACAGCCCGGTCAGCGTCCGCTAGTCACCAGGCACCACCCGCACGACGACGGGCCCCGCGCACACAGCAGCGCGGGGCCCGTCGTCGTTGCGTTGGTCGCGTTCTTGACGTGACCACGGCCGGGAGGCGCGGTGCGGGTCCGGCCCGCACCGCGCCTCCAGGCAGATGGTCGCGTCAGCGACCCGTTGGTTCCGTTGGTTCCGTCACCAGGCGTAATCCTCCGGCGAGGTCTCGTGCCCCGGGAAGATCTCGTCGAGACGGTCCAGCGCACGCTGGTCGAGGCGGATGTCGACGGCGCGCACCGCGGACTCCCACTGCTCCATCGTGCGGGGGCCGGTGATCGGCGCCGTGACGCCGGGCTGGTGCAGCAGCCAGGCGAGTGCCAACTCGCCGGGCGTGTGGCCGAGCTCCTTCGCGAACGACTCGTACGACTGCAGCTGGTCGCGGTGCGCGTCGACGTACTCGGCGCTGCGGCCGGAGAGCCGACGGGAGCCGTTCTCGGTCTTCTCGATGACGCCGCCGAGCAGGCCGCCCTGCAGCGGCGACCAGGGGATCACGCCGAGGCCGTACGCGCGGGCGGCCGGCAGGACCTCGCGCTCGACGTCGCGGACCACGAGGTTGTAGATCGACTGCTCGCTGACCAGGCCGAAGGTGTTCCGGCGCTTCGCTGCCTCCTGCGCCTGGGCGATGTGCCACCCGGCGAAGTTCGACGAGCCGACGTACAGGACCTTGCCCTGCTGCACGGCGACGTCGATCGCCTGCCAGATCTCGTCCCACGGCGTCGCACGGTCGACGTGGTGGAACTGGTACAGGTCGATGTGGTCGGTCTGCAGGCGCTGCAGGCTCGCGTCGAGCGACTGCCGGATGTTCAGCGCGCTGAGCTTGCCGCCGTTCGGCCAGTCGGTCATCTCGCCGTAGACCTTCGTGGCGAGCACCGTCTTCTCGCGGCGACCGCCACCCTTGGCGAACCACCGTCCGATGATCTCCTCGGTGGCACCCTTGCCCACCGAGCCGCCGTAGCCGTTGGCGGTGTCGAAGAAGTTGACGCCGAGCTCGTGGGCCCGGTCCATGATCGCGTGCGAGTCGTCCTCGCTGGTCTCCGGGCCGAAGTTCATCGTGCCGAGCACGGCGCGGGAGACGGACAGACCGGTGCGACCGAGGTGTGTGTAGTCCATGAGACGGGTCTACTCGTGACGCGCTGGTGGCGCCAGGCCCTGGGAGTACCGGTCGAGTGGTGGGGAGTAGTCAGGGAGGACCACTCGAGAGGAGCAGCCATGCCAGCCAAGGACGAGATCCCCAGCACCCTGCAGCGGTCCCCGGAGCACGCGCAGGAGATCTTCGAGAAGACACTGGACTCGGCGAACGAGACGTACGGCCCGGGTGAGCGCGCGCACCGCACCGCTTTCGCCGCCGTGAAGCACGAGTACGAGAAGGTCGGCGACCACTGGGAGGAGAAGGAGTCCTCCGGGCCGTCCGACTCCGGTGCCGCCGGCTCGCGTGGTGCTGGCTCGGGCTCATCCGGGAAGACCGAGGGCGGTGTGGACGCGAACGCCTCGAAGGCGCACCTGATGGACGTCGCGAAGCGGCTCGACGTCAGCGGCCGCTCCAAGATGACGAAGGACGAGCTGGTCGAGGCGATCGGCAAGGCGAACGAGCGCGCGACCGCTGCCGCGCGGAAGTGACCGTCGCGCGTGCCGTGCATGCCCCGCTCGGCATGCGGCGGTGGGGTGAGGGGGTAACGTGCCGACGATGAACATCCCAGCACTCCGCGGCAGCCGGATCCTCGGGTTCGGACACCACCAGCCCGAACGCGTCCTGACCAACGACGAGCTCTCGACGATGGTCGACACGAACGACGAGTGGATCCGCACCCGCACCGGGATCCAGACGCGTCGGATCGCCGGTCCCGACGACACCGTCACGTCGATGGCCATCGAGGCTGGGCGCCGTGCCCTCGCCGACGCCGGGGTGTCGCCCTCGGCCGTCGGACTCGTCATCGTCGCCTCCACCACCCACCAGGACCGCGCCCCGTACACGGCAGGCCGCGTCGCCGCTGCACTGGGCATGACGAACGGCCCGGCGCCGATCGACATCAACACCGCGTGCAGCGGGTTCGAGTACGCGCTCGGGCTCGCCGACCAGTCCATCCGCACCGGTTCGGCCGACGTCGCGCTCGTCATCGGGTCCGAGGTGCTGTCCGGCATCGCCGACTGGACCGACCGGTCGACGTGCGTGCTCGTCGGTGACGGGGCCGGTGCCGCCGTGCTCGGGGTCGCCGAGACGCCCGAGATCGGCCCGGTGTCGTGGGGGAGCGTGCCGCACCTGCTCGACGCCGTGCGGGTGGAGGGCTCGCCGGGGCGCTTCAACCAGGAGGGTCGCTCGATCTACCGCTGGGCCATCACCGAGGCCGAGGGGCACGCCCGCAAGGTCGTCGAGGCCGCCGGACTCACGATGGACGACATCGAGGTGTTCGCGTTCCACCAGGCGAACCTGCGGATCATCGAGCCGCTCGTCACCGCGCTCGGCGGGGAATCGAAGTTCGTCATCCGAGACGTCGTCGAGTCCGGGAACACCTCGGCCGCCAGTGTGCCGCTCGGCCTGTCGAAGGCCTGGGAGCGCGGCGACCTCCCGGAAGGCGTGCCGGCCCTGCTGTTCGGGTTCGGTGGCGGGTTCGCCCACGCCGGGCAGGTCGTGACGACACCGGTGCGGTCCTTCTAGGCGCAGCTGCACGAACGGCCCGGGCTCGGCTGCTGAGCATCCGTGCCCGGGCCCTGCTCGGTCGTCGCGCCGGGCCGTTCTCGGTCGGCGTCCCGGACCGTTCTCGGTCGTCCTGGCTAACGCTTCGAGCGGGGGTCGTCCTGGCCCGGCTCGGTCCAGAGGTCCTGGTCCTTGCCCGTGCCGCGCTTCCACGGCAGGGCTCGCCGGGTCTTCTCGGCAGTCGGTGTGACCGTCAGCACGATGGGGAATTCCGCCGGCGGCATCCCGAACCCCGTCCGCGACGCCTGGATCACCTTGCGCCCCAGGGCGTGGTTCCCCAGACCGCCGACGGCCGCTCCGATGCCGAACGGGAGCGCGCGGCCGAGGACCGAACCGCCCTGCCGGATGGCGAAGCGCTTGATGAACTGGTCACGGACCTGTCCGCCGATGCCGTTGACGACCTGCTTCGGCAGCGAGGACGTCACCATCTCGCCCCAGAATGCCGTCCGGGCCTGCCCGCCGGCAGCCTGGCCGGCGAGCTGCTTGATGAGCTGCGTGCCCGGTGCGCCGAGGATCATCGCCATCACCAGCGTGCGGGCGCGCTCCGGGTCGTCCAGCGCGATGCCGTGGACCTCGGTCACCGACTGTGCGAACAGCGCGGTGGTCTCGAGGAACCCGACCGTCTCGGCGCCGCTCAGGCCGAGCGCAGCGGCCATCCCGACGCCGGGGATCACCGCGCTCGCACCGACCGCGGCGCCACCGGTCGTGACCGCGGCCAGGTACTGCCGCTCGAGGATCTGGATCACCTCGGCGGGGGTGGCGTCGGGCTTTCGGCGACGGATCGCGTTGACGTGCGCGACCACGACGGGACGCTGCACACTGATGACCCGATCGAGCCACTTGGCCCAGCCCGTGGGCTGGACCTGCTGCGTTCGGGGGTCGGACGTGGTGGGGGAGACCGGTGCGGTCGGCAGGGGCACGATCGACTGGTCCTTCGGGGCGCGGGCCATGCGCTCACCGTACGCCGCACACGTGAGAGGCTCGCTGGATGGACACCGACCCCGCGCAGCGAGCCCTCGACGACGCCCGTCGTGCGGCCGGGTTCCTGACCGTCCGGCAGGTGGCCGCCCTCGCGCCCGAGGTCCGGGTGCTCGATCCGGCGTCCGTCCTGATCGGGGAGGGCGTGTCGGTCCTGCCCGGCGTCGTGCTGTACCCGTCCACGACGCTCGAGACCCGTCACGGTGGGGCGATCACGCTGGCTGCCGGTGCCTGCCTGGGCCCCGGCCCCGTGACCGTCGTCGCGTCTGCGGCGACCGTGCACATCGGGGCGGGCGCCGAACTCGGCCCGGGCCCCGTCACCGTCGTCGCGGACGGGTCCGACGTCGTGATCGGTGGTCGGGCTCGCCTGACGGCCGGGTGTCTCGTCGAGGGGCCGGCGCGGATCGGTGCGGGCGCGCAGGTGCTCGGTCCGGTGTCCGTGCGTGACGTCGAGCTCGAGGACGGCGGCGACCACCGCCAACCCGACCCGGACCACCGCGGCGGCGTGGTCAAGGGCACCGGGCCGGTCCGTGGGGTGCGCGTGGGGCTCGGCGAGGTCGTGGTCGGTGGGGCAGTGGACATCGGGGCGTCCTCCGGTCGGCCGCGGATCGAGCGTCAGCGCACGTACCACCCGGATGCGCCGCGTCGTCCGCGCTGATCGTCGAACACGCAGCCTCAGCACGGGACACCCGCACGCCGCAGGGCAGCCCGCACCCGGTCGGGCTGCATCAGGTCGGCCCACGAGAGCCGCAAGACCGCGCGGACCTCGGGGAACGACCGGATGAAGTCCTCACGCCGCTTCTCGCGCCAGTGCGCGTCCGCGGTGGAGCGCCCGTCGAGCAGCACCGGGTCCTCGTACTTCGCGCGGCCGTCGACCTCGACCACGATGCCCTGGTCCGGGAACCAGAAGTCCACGACCGCCGTGGCCGATCCGGCCCGGGCGAACACGTGCTGCTGCACCGGCTCCGGCACACCGAGCTCCCGGAACCGCACGCGGCACACCGACTCCGCGGGTGACCCCGACAGCGCCGACCCCATCCCCACCGCGATCCCCGCCTTCGTCCGGGCGAAGACCAGCGATGTGAGTTCCGCGTCCAGCGCCTCACGGTCGGCGAGCCGACGGGAGAGCACGGCATCGACGACGGGGAGTGCTTCGAGCAAGGAGCGCGTGGCAGCGACGTCGATGGCGGTCCTCGCGGCCGTCGTCGTGGGGGTCGCCTGCTGATCGACGAGGACTGCGGGCGCTCGCCCCTGTGCACCGTGCCGGACGAACCACGCCGTGACACGGGTGTGCGTCGTGGTCGGATCGGCGAGGTGCACCTTGGGTGGGGCGGTCCCGATCAACGGGAGTCCGAGGACCGCGCAGGCAGACTGGTGTGAGACGACATCGGTCGCGCGGAGTCGGTGCGCCGAGGCCCGGACGAGCACGTGGTGCTGCTCACCGGGGTGCATCCCGTCGAGTGCATCCGGGCGGACGAGGACGCCGGGGCGGAGGCGTTCGTACCGTCCCCGTTGGTCATCGCGCTCGAGCGCGCGGCGTTCAGCGGAGGTCGCACCCGTCGTGCGGATCAGTTCGACGTCGTTCGCTCTGGACATGCCACCAGGCTCGCCGAAGATCGTGGTCCTGCTCCCGCCGTAGTCCGATCTGTGGAGAGACGGGCGGCGACGACGACCTGTGCAGGACTGACCAGCTGCAATGCGCGTGCATCTTGCGACGATCCACGCGTCGAACGACTCGTGTCTTGTCGTCACATGCACACGCAGCCTCTGCGTGCACATCTTCCGACGATCCACGCCGAGAACGACTGGTGGAATGTCGCAGAACGGGTGCGAAGCAGCCGCGCCCGCCCGCGCGCGCCCCGCGCTACACCCTCGCGAGCTCCGCCCGCAGCGGCAGGTCCTGCTCCTCGAGGATGACCTGCGCGCCCACGGCCGTCCGGGCGTTCACGACGATCGGCGCGAGCAGGTTGACCGTGGTGCCGGACGCGCCGGGGTTCGCGACGACGAGCAGCATCGCGTCGGCGGGGTCGGTCAGCCCGAGCCCGGCAGCCTGCTCGTCGGTGAGCTCCGGCGCGTACGACGGCAGGTGCACCGCTGCGTCGAGCAGGAACAGCCGTGCGTCGTCGCCGACGAGCGTGAACAGCCCCTCGGCGCCCTCGACCGGCGAGAGCTCGAAGGCCGCGGCGGGAGCGAGCCCGAACGGCGGGACGGCGAAGGTCAGGGAGATGCTCATCGGAGGTAGTCCATCAGGGTCGGCTGCAGGACCTTCGCGGTGACGGCGAGGGCTGCCTGGTAGTTGGTCTGCTGCACCTGCAGGTCGAG
>Ga0265797_10010999_pt1 | contig 11415 bp, 7 predicted proteins | sample P2T30metagenome_FD_192433 | JGI IMG/M metagenome (GOLD analysis project Ga0265797, IMG submission 192433) | Plant litter microbial communities from East Loma Ridge, Irvine, California - P2 T30 | ecosystem: Environmental > Terrestrial > Plant litter > Unclassified | place: USA: California... | reverse complement strand
TCTCGTATCCACTCAATTGCATTTCGACTCGCATGTGTCTCGTCCACGCGCCCAGCCAGCTAAGGAAGTTGCTCGGCCAAAGCACGCTGCCGTTGAGGTTGTCCAGACTCTCTTCGTAAACCGTACGGCTAGCATACCGGGCTAGAATGAGAAAAGTGCGCATGGGGCCTTGGCGTGTATGTAGACCTTCGTCCAAAGAGCGCGCTTGAGGAATAGTCAGTATAGAGGTTTGATGGAGAATAGTGGCACGACTTACTCAGATCGTTCGTCTTCAAAATCAACAGAATCACCCTCGGAACCTGTCCAAGCAGCTCAATAAGGCTCTCAATCAACCCGTCTCCCAAAGCATCTCCAATGACTTTCTTTTCTTCACTGGTCCTGCTCGTCATCACGCCACCTGTGCCACTCTCCTTCTTTGCCAGCACGGTATAGTCTCTTCCTGTGATTGCCGACGCGAATAGAGGGAAATGCTCTTCTTTGATCCCTGCTACCTGATAGGCGTACTTGCGCATACCAGCTTCGTCAGCGTCCAAGACGGCGAGCCAAAGCTTTGCGTAGTTGCGTCGCAGGGGCAAGGGAATGTCACGATAGAGGCCGTGATCGTATAGGATAACATCAAAGTTGGCCTTGCCCCCGCGAGCGGGGTTGTGCCGAATAGCGATGTTTCCGCCGTGAGGGTCGCAATGGAGTGGTGCATCTCTGCCAAAGATCATCTCGTTGAAGATCCTAGCCAGTGCTGCCGACACTTCATCTCTATCAATGCCGTGTTCATCCAAGCTCTTGAGGTCGTCTGTCCGAAATCCGGATACGTATTCCATGACCAGCAGTCGGCGCTTGGCCCAGAGAACTTTAGGTATGACGACGGGCACATCGCGGACGTGGGAGAAGTACTCACGTGCGCGCATAGCGTTCTTCCCCTCAAGGGCGAAGTCGAGTTCTTGTGGGAGAGAGAGTTGCATTTCGTCGGATAGCCAGGTGAGATCGTATTCGGGGAACCAGCGCTTGAGTGTTGTGAAGGAGAAGCTCGTCAAGGCCAGGTCGAGTTTGGCCCATTCGTCTAGCGCTGGATGTTGTACCTTGACGGCGACCTTCTGGCCAGTCTCACGGACTGTTGCGCGGTGCACTTGAGCCAGCGAGGCCGCGCCTATGGGCCGTTCCTCGAACTCTGAGAAGAAGTCTGAGAGTTCCAGACCCGTGTCTCGCCGGCACATGTCCTGTATGGATTCGAAGGAGGATATCGGGCATTGGTCTTGTAGCGGTATAAAGGTATCGCACCATTCGTTCGGCAAGAGGTAGTTCATGCTGCTCAGATGTTGTCCCAGCTTTATGAAGATGGAGCCGTTCTTCTCGAGCGTGCGGAGTGTACGTTTGGCGCATCGGAGGTGGCAGGCTTTGAGTTGCTCGTTGTAGTCGGGCTCATCGTCACGCTTGAGTACGTCGCGATAGCTGTGGGAACAGGTATATTAGCTATCGAGTGTTCAATTGGACTGCACCAGGCACATACTCTCTTATGTTGAGGACCAGCGTCGCAACCACCCTGTAGCTGCGCTGGGCTGCCACATAGGCGTGTTTGGCATCGTCGTTTACTGTGACGATAGCTGCGCCGATTGCGACTCCACCTCCAGTTATCAGCAGTCGTCTCCTTCTCTTGCTGCCCTTTGAGCCCCTCCCCGCAGCTTTGGCCGTGGCATTGGCTGCCTCATTGGCCTGGCTTGCAAACGTCCTCTGCGCTCCAAGCCGAGTCGAGAATGCATTGTGCCCAGTCGACGTGTTTCGCTGTTGCCATAGGCCTTGTCGCTGCGGCGTAGTGTGTCGTTGGGACCGTATACAAGCTCGGCAAGTCCACGTCCTTCGGAGGAGCGGACTAGTAAGGGCGCTCAGAGTCGACATTATGTGTATACCATGGTCGGCAGGGTCCAAGCACTGCAGAGAGTAGGGCGCTCAGACAGAGATGCGAAAGCGAACGACAAGCGGCAACAGACCATGCGCTTCTAGCCACAAATGTCGTCGTTCGACATTTTTCGATGGAGGCGTCGCGCGAATCGGAACCCGGACGCCGCACCCTTGTCGGTTTGCGGCGACCATCGACACTGCCGAGCCCCATCACATGCTAAACCACCTTGCCCAGACACGATACTGCTTGAACAATCTCACTTGCATATCGATTTTGCTAACATGTTGCGTTCTGTACAACATATTCGCCGTTCATAATCAGCTGCACCGGATAAGAGACGCCGTCTAACAGGTACCACTCGTTAATGAAAGCATCATGACACCCTTCCCTCTACTGGTATAGTAATTCCCCCGCAGGATATCCAGTCTATTGCGCAACGCCTGAACTGTATCACCATTATCCATGCACCCATGTGCCCACAACCGATCCATCAAACTGTCCATCATCCCCACCTCTGTCTACATGTCGACCGTTTCGTTGAAACAGAGTACGCCGTTGCCCTTGAGATAGCCATCGACTCCGTCGGGTGTGTTCTGTCGACGCGGATTTGCCACATGAAGGCTCGCGGGCTGGGCGGCATCTTCGGCTGGGGAATCGGTGATGTCCGTAACGAGGACAAGGCCGGCTGTTTTGATCGATTCGATCAGGGCAGGAGCGAGTGACTAGTCATTGTTAGAATCAGGGACTGCGTAATGAGTCGTAATTCTCTCACCAGTAAACGTGAACTGCAAATCAGGCCCATGAAGTTGTTGTCTCTAGCGATCTGCACGGCCTCCTTTACAGACGTTGTCGTGCGGCCGCTGCTCTGAATGATGTTTGTATTTCCAGAAGGCGACTGCGAAGTATCGGCTCCGAGCTCGTTGCAGAGGAGAACTGGATCTATCTCAATGTTAGCATCTGTTGCATTCATTGTTCTATGATTGAACTCACAGTTGGGCTGCTTCCAGTTGATGACCGTGCATATGTCCTGGTTGAAGGAGCTGAACAGCACACTCCTCAGTGTCCCGTCTATCTCGCCCGCGCCTTGCTCTCTCAATCGACGTGCATGTTCAAAGACTACAGATAAGATCTTGTCTGCGAAAGTGTTCATGTCGTGCGTGGGGCCGAGTTTGAGGCGTTCTTCTTCAAGCCGGGATGGGAAGAGAACGTGCAGCTCCACATGAATGTGAGCCGGAAGTGCCGACAAGGCATCTTTCAGCGTAATGAACGAAGATGCCATGATTTGATAGATATTCGGTATGTTGATCGAACCATTGTTGCCGAGTTCCGCAGCAAGCTGGTCTGCGGCCGTGGTTGTTTGCGCGACGCCGATCGCAGCGAATTGCGCATACGTAAGGATGTTGACCGGAACTTCTAGCCCGTGATGATTGACCTTCCATCTCGGATGTAGCACCGGTATGCCATCTGCAGTCAGTTGGACGAACAGGCGTACGTATTCACCAGACAGGCTGGACCCGGTGATGAGTGTGTGCGGCTGTGAGTCCAGTTGACTAGTAGCCTTCCAGTAAGTTGCAAAGTGTGTAATCTCAAGCGGAATTCCGTGGAACGGCTTGACCACCTGGAAATCGAAGGTGACTCTGCCAATGGCTCGTAGCCTTGGGTCAAACAGTTCGAGATGCCATCGGCCGGTGCTTTTCGAACGCTCCGTAAATACCTTTGAAGAAGCCACACTGCGAGCAATAACCTTTGATCCTATTGTAGGGTATACGTCGAAGTCAATAGAGAAGGTATCGAGATTCTCGATCTGGAAAGAGATCACCTTGAACTCATCCTGTATGGGTAGCAGGATATTGCGTGGTATAAGATCGGAGCTCTTCGAAGAGATGGTAAGCCTTGCAGCAGGGTACTTCGATTCGTCATAGAATCGAATAGCATCCTTGCCCACCTTCTCGAAATTGATGACCACGAACGTCTTCGTGTCCAGAAAGTTGTGGCCGTATCTTCGGAAGGGTATGATCGGTGGTGGTAGGATGAACTCGGGAATGCCGTCAGGATCGCCTTCAATATCCATGGCTGTAGGCATTGAGCTGGACAGCTGAGAGGATATTTGAGGCGAGGCCTGTTTCTGTGTCATGAGCCCAACACCGCGTCCAACAGAAGCAAGTAGCTGCATGCACTCTAGATGCCCTTCCCATGTCGCGTAGTACATGGCGGAAAGACCCTTCTCATCCACAATGTCTACGTCGACTTGACATTGAAGTAGCGTCTTAAGACACTCCACATGACCCTCGCTCGCAGCATGAAAGAGTGGCGTCCATTGATAGAGTTTGTCTGGTTGGTCGAGGTCGGCGCCGTATTTCCGTAGCATTAGCAAGGCTTCTGGCGTCTTGCCCGATCGTGCCACCAAGTGTTGAGGGAACAGCCCTTCCGCATCCGAAAGCATCTCTGCTGACCTTTGTAGAAGGAGTTCCAGGATCTCTAGCGATGCATATTGGCATGCGAGATTGAGCGGCACATGCTCTCCAGGACCCAGACGCGTAAGATCAGCACCTCGCGAAAGGAGTATCTCCACACAAGCGAGCTTTGAGTGCACGATGGCATGTATGAGGGGCGTGAAGCTGTCCTGGTCACGGAAGTTTACTGTTTCTGGAGCAGCGTTTATGAGTTCCTGCACCAGCTCCACGTACCCATGCATACAGGCGTAATGCAATGGTATCCTGCCGTACACGTCCGTCGCGTGCACATCCACGTTACTCGACAGGCCAAGTTTGAGTACTTCGATCCTTCCGCTGATGGCCGACTTATGGAGACAATTTCGCTCGTTGATCTCATCCTCTTGCTGAAGATTCACAAGTTTCGAATCGAGCAGAATCCTCAGTGCAGACTCTGGCGCTTCGGCAACAGTGCTGAGGAATGCCCTGGAGATGTGGTCGCTTGCATCGGGGAGGGTCGATAGACGAGCGAGGCATTCTTCTATCTTGCCTTGGTTGGCGGTGTTGATGGCTTGCACAAATTGGTTGTCGAGCTCGAGTTTCGCTTCGAAAGCAGGTTCGGAGACGCGCGGTTCGGCTGTGGGATGAGGGGCTTGTACTCCTTCGCCTTCAGCCCATCCTGAGAAATCAAGGAGTGCCTGAGTTGCTTGGTCGGACAGCGTGCTGATGACTTCTCGGTTGAAGCATGGCTGGACTTCGACGGCGCGCGCGAGGTAAAGCTGCTTTTCCCTTGACTGGTATGGAGTCAGCCAATGTCGGTGATGCGCAGGTGATGGTAACGGACTTTGGATGTTTTGTCCCACTAGGCAATGTTAGCAGGCCGTTGACAACAGAGGGTGGGTGCATCAAACCTTTTTGAGGATCTTTGAAAAGGCTGTTTCGTTCACTTCCACGAATTGCTAAGTCAGGTTAGTGGGGGCAGCCCCGAGTGCGTGCGGACCAATCACCTCAAGTTTGTTAAGATCCATGCTAAACTGCTTTAGCCCCTCCTCGAGGGCAACATATCGCGAGGATGTCTTGGAGACAGACTGCGGGTGTTGTTGCATGACTCTCTTCTTATCGAGAAGCGTGGTCAAGCGCAGACGCAACTGCGACAGAGGTGAGCGCTGAACACCCCACACACAACGAGTTGAACATACCTCTGCCTCTTTCTGTAGGTAAAACGTGTTGACCTTTTCGAGCTCACGTTCCTGCGCATCAAGTAAGAATCTATGTATATGTCGCTGGCACAAAGACCTACCACTCGGAAGAAGAAAGTGGCCTTGTTTGCCTGCAAAGACGATTGCGGATCCAGAGATTCATGTTGAAAACCCTCGCTCTGTGGAGGTATCACTGGTGTAGCGCTAAGTTTCTTGATGAGCTACGGAATTCATGATCAGTGAAGCCTCGATAGCAGGGAAAGCATAAGGACCTTCTTGAGTGCTTTGTAGTCGACAAAGCTGGCGGCGTATTCTGGAATTTCCAGCTGCCGTTTCTGGATGTGCTTTCCGAACTTCCTGGAAAAGCGTGCTGAGTCAGTAGTGTCTTCTTTGGAAGCCAGACTCGTCGATGAGGCTGTCTTTTTCAAAACCACCAGTGGGCGGGGTTGAAGGGTCTCCATATGATGGGGAGACGTACATGATGCTAGTAGCAAGAAGAAACTCAAAAGTGTTGTTCTCGAAGCCTCGCGGCTATGCGCATACGATGCACAAGCGATGGATCCAGTTCCGGGTTGCGTTGCAGATCCAACCATACAGGACCCACGACGTCAGGTGTGTGGTCTTCGGTCGCCGCCTATTCGGCAGTGGAGACAGAAGAAAAGCTCAAGACGTGATGAGGCTTGCTGGTGACAGCCCAAAGAACGGCCGTGCGTGGTTGGTAGGGAAGTCGAGAAGTGAAGTCACTCACGATGCAGCTGGCGGTACCCTGCAGTGGACCGCTCAATCCATAGACTCGCTTGGGCCTGGTCAGACAGCGTGTTAGCAGGTATTTGGAAGATGCCGAACGAGGGGCCTGGCTTGAGAACGCCACCGACGACTCATTGTAGGAGGGCCACGAGATTGTGCATACGCTGGCAGAAGGGCAGAATGCCCATGTCGTTCACACGACTGTAGAGCGCGGGCGAATCAGCGGGCGTATAGCCGCCACGAGGTTCAGCAACTGCTCACGGACGGATGTCGTTAGGTCGGTCGCATGGGGCAGGGGAGGTGTCGCATGCGGATATTCTGCCGAACAGTAGTCCCGTCGCGCTGTCTGCCCAATTGACGCGTCCGACGTTGGAGTGGCAGCGCCGCCGGGTTACGTAAGGGCCAGCTGTGGCTCCTGCTAGCTCAGCTAGGTAGCTCAACCGCAGAGGATTGCATCTCCGGGCACCTGATCGCGACTGCCGATACACACGCCGCTCATCATGTTCGCACGCGCGCACTGCTACAGCCATCATCGAGGCTCATCGGCATGTGGGTCTATATACACAGGGAGGCAAGATTCTCCGCGATAGAGCCATGTATTCCGGCAGGTCTCGTCATGCTGCATGATGCTACCTATCTCACATCCGACCTACAGTGGGACGGCCAGGGAGTGAGCTTATACATACATGCGCAATAGCCGCAAGGTAGGACCAAGGAGACAAAAGTGGCAGATGATTCAATACGTGAGCTTTATTCTCCACTCTCAATACGACGTTGCCTCGACGCCTACAGCGCTCCCATCAGTTTTAGTCTGTAAGCCAAGCCAGGCTACGTCCATGCCAGCTAGGTAATCATTTATCAAATGAACAAGTAACAGGTCTATAGGGTATTAGACCAAAACGAACCCATTTTCCCACCCTCGCAAGTTTGCCGACACGACTGACTCTACGCTTCCCATCCAACGCAGCGTCGCGACCGTCTCTTCAGTCACCATAACCACTGATACTCACAAGCCATACGTGTCCCATCCATCGAGAGAATCGTCGGAGCGTTTGTTTTCTGCAGACTCGTGGAAAGCGCGTGCGCTATCATAGGGCGTGCGCGTAGCCACATTTGCGTTCAACTCGACGTCAAGTCACAACTCATCATCGTCCATCTCCGAAGGCTTCAGCAGACCACCAACCTTCATAGCCCGTTCACGCTCTTGTTCCTTCGCAGTCTTTGCAGCCTGTTCACGCTCCTCGGCAAACAACTCAGCATTGTCGCCGGAGAACTCCTTCAGGGAGATCAGGAAGTCGCGCAGAATGACCTTGAAACGGTTCAGGTCGGAGTTGGTCGCAAACAGTCCATCGATGAAGGATGCAATTTGGGCACTGGATTTGATTAGTATGGGTCATACAAGCTAACGAATATGACTTACGTCTGAAGGTTGGGGAAGGCAGTCGCCAACAGGTTGCCGACAAAGTTCCGCAGGAACTCTCTGTTCGGGGTGCCTGCCTGTGCCATATCTGGCGATGTGTAGATGGGACCCTGCAGCTTCTCTGAGTCGACAAGCCAGAACATCTTAGCCAGCAGCATCGACTGGGACTTGAAACCGGCTTTGTGATCGCTATCAGTAACCACGAAGAACACATCCTGAAGAATGGTCGTGAAGAATGTTTGGAAGAAGGAGTTGCAGGTTTGCTGGTCTGTTTCGGACATGTTGGAAACCAGCTCGAAGCACATGGACAGACCGGCGCTCTCAACCTCACGGTTGTCGTGCTTGCTTGCCCACATGCAGGAGTCAATAACAAACTTGAATGATCGGGCATCGAGTCGCAGCAGAGCCGGGAAGCAGCGGAGGTTGATGGTGCGTAGAAGCTTGAAGAACTCGACACGGTGTTCAGGGTATTCCGAGAAGTCCTTGTTGATCATGTCCAAGGTGCATTCGAAGACACTGTCCATGATGTTGATGATCTGGTCCTCCATCATACTCTGCGAGAAGGTCAGCATATATTTTGATAGTGGCTGAGCGAGTCCGACCATGTGCTTGCTCAGATTGGGGCGCCAACGTACATGTAGCTTGTTGATAATCGTCGTCATGACATTCAACACTTCGGCCTCGCGAGCATCGGGAACATTGTTCTTGTAGTCGATCAAGACAGCTTCTAGCAGCTTCGGCACAATGTTATTGTGGATCATCTCCAAGTCGTCGGCCTTCTCAACGTATGTGTTGATAAGTTTTAGAATCTCCTTCTTGATCGTACGAAGGCCGCGGACCTTGGGCATCTTTGTTGCGACGTTACCCTCTCGCTGTACAGCTTCGTCGATGAGCTGTGAGCTCGCGCGGTACATTGTCAACATGTCGAAGTATATCCGGCCGATCTGGGGGTAGAAGTAGGGTCCAATTGAACCACATGCTGCGACATTAGTCTTCATAATGTTACCAACAATCTTGATGACTTCTGAATCTTGGAGGCAAGCGGGGTTTTGGTTAGCTTGGGCGATAATGTTGTCCCACGCGGAGTTTGGCAGGGACATCAGATCCGCGATCAGGCGCTCCTGCATGCTCTTCTGTCCTTGCGCGCTAATCATGTAACCGCAGGCTTCGTAGAAAGTGTGGACTTGCTGGGGTGAGAGGTCGGCGGTGATCTTTCTCAGGTTGCGAACGATCTCGTCGATGAAGGGCTCGGTCTCTCCGGGCTGAAGAGCAACAAAGTGTCGTCGGCATTTGTTCGCGATCTTGATGAACGTATCGCAGGCCATGTCCTGTACACCCTCGTGGGTCTCGTGCATGAACTCGAACAACTTGTTGACGACTGTCTTGAGGAACTTCCAGTGGGCCTTGAGGAAACGAGGATATTGACCGACAATATACATGATGTTACTGGCGACAACGGCTTTGTTGTCCTTTCCTCGCTTCATCTCAGTCAAACCGAGTAGATCCTTAATGACGGTGACCAGGAAGCGCTTCTCTGTCTCCTCGTTCATGGCACCAGAGATGGAACCGATGGCCCAGCAGAGGGTATTGCAGTTAGCCCATGACCACTCTGAGCCGTCGACTTGGCGGGCCAGCTTCTCCGACATGATTTGCTCGGTGTCGTTAACGTCCAAGTGGGTAAGGAAGACGAGGCACTCGCGAGTGGACTTGTACAGCTGGATCGTGTCGCTCTCCTTCACGAATTCACGGACGATCTCACCCTCATCGTTCTCGACGATGAGGACTTCCTCGGGCCTCACCATCTTCTCAATCATGACTGTTCGGAGGTTGGACAAAATCTCGGTGTACTTGTTCTTGCGTAGAGGGTAGTTGGCCAACTCGCGACCGCCGTTTCCGGGAATGCCCATGTTCAGGAGAGGGTTCATGTCCGTTATGGGAAGCGCCTGCATCTCATCGTACAGCTCCGAGACGAGCTTGGTCCAGTATTCCAGGCAGATCTTGAAAACCTCGCGATCGTCGATCTGGCTTATGCGGATAAGGTAGAAATGACCATGCGTAAGGAAGTCCCTGTTCATTAGGTTTTCGATGACATTCAGGTGCATGGTGAAGAAGTTTGTCAGGAAAAGCGCCAGATTCAGAACGAACTCCTGGTCCCGACCATTGCTTGAAGAGTATGTGCTCTTCAGGTCCAGTGAAAGAGGTATGATCTTCGAGATGGCCGTCAATGTCTCGGTGAACATGGAAACGAGCTTATCGTCGTACGCGGGTTCCGTGTGTAGACCGGCGATTTCGGTCAAGCACTTCAGGGTGATGTTGCGGAAATCGGGGACTTCGAGGAATCGGCTTCGCAGGGTCTCGATCAGGCTCTGGCCGCTCGGAGGTGTCTCGAAGATGTAGCCGAGAGGGATCCAGTTGAGGAAGCGCAATAAGGTTTCGAGTGTCGCCTTAATCAGAGACGCCTCGGTGGCTGTCCGCAGAACCTCTGAGCAGAGCTGGTAGATGGCCGTGAACTCGTCGCACATGCTCTGCTTCAGTTCCTTTCGCTTGACCGAAGTCATCTGCTCCTCCGAGTAGTCAAAGACTTCCTCGGACAAAAGTCGCAGGATGACCATGTTGTTCTCGCATATTCCTAAGCTGCTGTGGCAGGACGATATGATCTCGTTGATGAAGGTCGGCCAGTTGTGGGGCCACTCCTGCTTCAGGACGGAGACGAGGACGAGGTTGAGCTTGTTTAGGAGGGTGCGCTCGTTGCGGAGGCTTTCGTCGTTGTTGGACAGCGAGATGATCAAGTTGACGATGAAGTTTCGGATACCTGACTGGGTTAGCAGCGCTCGGAAGACGGAGTGCTCTGTAGCATACCCTGACACTGGTCTCGAGGCAGCACCTTCCATCTAGTCATGATGACATTGTCGAGAACTTGGAGTCCGAGATCTGCCGACTGTTAGGAACGAGGACCACAAGCCTTGTGGCACGTCGCTGCACTCACACTTCGTCTGCGGATACTGCGCATCGGATAGGATCTTGTCAACAAGAAGCCATGCGTCTGGGTTCTCTTTGAACTATGCGAGGGTTAGCGGGACAAGCCTACAGCGATGGTGAGTGCAGAGGCCTACCTGGTTCAGCGTAGCCTGAGCTTGCTTTTGCTGCAGTGGGCGACATGTTAGCCGTGATCTCATGAGACGCCTTGGTCGGGGTCGCATAGATACGTACTTGCTCACCGCGGCCCTCGTAGAAGGCGCGCACTGTGGCGTCGAGCTCTTCAATTGACAGAGACATGGCGGGCTGCAGCGCGGCGGGAAAAGCTCCCAATCAGCCTTGTGATATCGTCTATGTCCCCAAGAAGCTCAAGCGTGGGCTCAGCTTCTTGCAGCGGTTGCGTATGGGCGCGTGGGGCGTGGGCGGAGGGCGGGCGCGCAAAGGTTCGCTGCCTTGCAGAAGTTGTGTACAGACAAAGGTGGGGCACTTGGGCGGCGGAGAGATTGTGCGGGCACGCTTGCCGAGCTGCTGCTGAGGCTACTGGTAGTCGGGCGTTGCTAGACCTGAATCGGGTCCGTCTTCCTGGCTGCTCGCAGTGGTGGGGGTGTGAGGCGCTGACGTTGTTGCAGAGGCACGGGTTTCGCGGTGAAGTCGCGTTTGTCAACTGGAACTACCCGTGCCGAGAGGCAAGCACTAGTGCTCAGGGCTCCACACGCGATCGACTGATACCCTGCATCCTTCCTCCTC
>Ga0265797_10010998_pt1 | contig 11416 bp, 10 predicted proteins | sample P2T30metagenome_FD_192433 | JGI IMG/M metagenome (GOLD analysis project Ga0265797, IMG submission 192433) | Plant litter microbial communities from East Loma Ridge, Irvine, California - P2 T30 | ecosystem: Environmental > Terrestrial > Plant litter > Unclassified | place: USA: California... | reverse complement strand
TGGCACTAAGCTCGATGAGCGTGTTATTAGGACGGATTTGGACGAGGGCTTCGCCGAGGGAAGGCAGTACGGACGCGGAAAGAGCGGTGGTCAGGTGCGCGACGAGTACAGAGCCGAGTATGATCCCGGTAGGGGCGGATACGGCAGAGCTGTGGACGAATACCACGAAGCGCAGTAAGATGACAATGGACAACTACCTCTCGGACAACTAGGACGTTAATCACGAGGAAAAACCTAGCCCATAATGATCGGGAGAACCCAGCGCCGCCGCGCCCATCCCACGTTGGCAAGCACGACTACGCTGCGATTGAAGACGACGAAGGGCACTTCAGTTACATGGGGAAGCTCGCCCAATCCAAATTCAATTGGGTCTCAAAACACTGCAAACTAGGTGTCTGGCGTCTATCATTCGGCATTGTTCATTAGTGCTTTAGGTGTAAGCACATGCTCATAGGGGGTAAAGATACCAAATTAGATACCTTCCCAAAACTCAGTACCATCTTCCAAACACCCTCTCTTATGCTATACAAGAATACCGCCCAGCCATGCGCCCGTCGATGTCTAACATTTTCTATCACTCATCTAGTTCGGTCCGCAAGTTCAAACTGCTGTCGTCTTTCTGCGGCTTTTACAACCTCTCTCAACCACCAGACATGTATCCGTGGGTCATCCGTCAGTTCAGGATGGAAACTGCACCCAAACACATTGCCCTGTCGTACCGCTATTATATCCTCCGCACCCGGATGGTCATGTACCTGATTCTCCTGCAAAGGTTTCGCATTGGTCGACAGCGTAGCCATCACCTCAACTTCGCTTTCCAACTCCTTCCTCGCCAAGTCATCCACTGGCGTCTTACTCGGCGCAACAATTGTATCGTCCCTCTCGCTCTCCCCTTCTTGTATGCCCACTGCCTTCTTACTCGGTAATAACTTCTCTACGACAGGCGCGCGAATGAAGACGCATCGGTATGGATCGGTCTTGTTCGTTTCGCTCGTCGATTCTAAGAAGGGCAGCTGGAGGCTTGCCTGGAAACTCTCGGTCTGTCGCCCGAAGTGATTCCTGTTCACTCGCACATCTAGACCTCCAATCAGGTCCTGACCTCCCTTCTTCGTTCTATTGGCACTCTCTGCTAGTAGAATCAGGCCGGCGCATGTACCCCACGTTGGCTTGCGCTGCACCTTGACGAAGTCGCGGAGAGGCTCGAGGAGGGCGCTTCGTGCGGCTACGAGTGACATTGTTGTGCTTTCACCGCCGGGGATGATAAGACCGTCGCATTGCGCGAGCTGGGCTGGTGTGCGGACCTCAATGAAGTGGAAGGTTTGCGACGAGGGGATGTTGGAGGATGCCGCGCGGAGGAGTTGGATGTGTTCGCTGAAAGCGCCTTGGAGGGCAAGGACGCCCACCGTGATATCTTGAGTACCGCTCTTCACCGTCATAGTAAAAACAAATCAGATCCCAGGAACTCCGTGACTGTAGGAAAAAGAGGAATTGAAGCGTCAAGCAAATGTACAGTCATGCAACGGAAAGCGACGGCAATGGCGAAATCTTTATCGATAAGCCCAGCCCCCACTAAAACGCGGTAATCGCCCGCGCGAGCACATGTCACCTCACACATGCATTTGGTTCAGCCCTATTGATCCGCTTACCCCGACACGGTGCCGCTCTCCGATCTACCTCTCCATCATCGACACTTCGGACCCCCATTAATGCCGTGAACTATCATGACATGTAGATCCCCACGCGTTCCGCACATCACGTCAAGAAAGGCCGTACCTGCACTAAGGCTTCCAAGACTCATATAAGGCCAGATTCCTTCTAGTAGTCTAGTCTCACTACTTTAGCCGATAACGCAATCCGGCCCAGTATCAGTCTAGGAACAGTGGATGAAGGCGCTATGATCAACAAACAAGATGAAGAGCCAACGGGACACGGTCTCACGTGCTGGCTGCTAGATACGCGATCACTATGGCCCGGGGAAAAGATCACGGATTCAGAATCAGTACGTCGTCGCTCACACACCTGTCTGCCTAGAACATCAACTCATCATGCCTAGGCTAGAGAAGCACTCTCCTTCGTCACCCCCGAGGAACAAGACCTCATAAAACGCAAATACCACATTGCAGACGCGCGAATGAGCCTAGGCTCGGCCCTCCTCAAACGCCTTTTCGTCCACAAAACTCTCGGCATGCCATGGAAAGACATCCGCTTTGGCCGCAAGCGCGATCCTAAGCACGGAAAGCCTATCGCCTTGCTGATACCACCGCAACATGGCCCCGCTCCCGTGGAATTCAACATCAGTCACCAAGCCGGTCTCGTCGCCCTCGTAGGCTGCGCAACCAATGAACTCGACGCCGAAGTTGGCGTGGACATTGTCTGCGTCAACGAGCGAAACGACTACCGCGTTGTCGACGAAGAGGGATTCGATGGCTGGGTGGATATGTACGCTGAGCTCTTCAGTGGGGAGGAGCTCTTCGATATCAAGTACAACGTTGACCCATTCCCCCTTCTCGATGGCACCATGGTCACGCATGAGATACTGGGTCGACATGACCGCTGTTGTAGGCGAAATGAGCATCTCAACGTTACGCTACCGAACGGAGAAAAGAGGGAGCTAGATTCCGACTTACTTATCGACGCGAAACTACGACGATTTTACACATTCTGGTGCTTCAAAGAGGCGTACATCAAACTCGACGGCGAGGCATTGCTCGCAGAGTGGATACCGCAATTGGAATTTAAGCATGTTCGTGCGCCGAGGCCGGGGACGCCGGCGCGGTGTAGCACGCATGGGACTTGGGGTGAGAGAGCGAGTGATGCGGAGGTTTGGTTCTCGATGAAGAGTGACGGAAAGGGGCCGACGGGCGTGAGGGGGTTGAAGAAGGGCGAGTGTGGCAGGTTAGAGGACACAAGAGTGGAAATTCAGGCTTTTGAGGAAGACTACATGATTGGGGTTGCGGCGAGGGAGAAGAGAGATTCGGCGGTTGATGGGAGTAGGAAGAAGCTGCCCGATGTGTTGACGCATTTTAGGGGGCTGCATTTAGAGGAGGATGTTATGAGTATTGCGAGGAGTGCTTGATCTCAATGGTCAACATGGTGATACCGAACTGACTTTCGTATATCATTATCCAGATCTCTCATAGTGCCACTCCCAAGTACTCGTGGTGTCATCTTACAACGATCAAACCCCTTAGCTGGTTCGGGGGCTTGTGAGTAGCAGCAATAGCGTGTCTGAAAATCAACACTGCGAAATCATTTGGGTCTTTCTGCGGAAATAGTAACGCGACTCTCTTGGCATGCCTCTAATGTTTGGACCCGCTAGTGTTCTATAAACAGTCGTTCCAATTAAGAACCGGAATCCATGATCAGATCCACTCCATCACGTGTAATGTCTTGATCTAAGTCTTTCTCCATGATGTTTTCGGAGGTGCTTCAGGAGAGCATCTGATCTTTGGTATTTACGGCCACAATCCTTGTGAGGACAGACCTTCACTCGGCTCTTACTTTGCGTAATACCGTTTATTCGTCGTAGTCCTGGGCGTCTATCCTCAACCAGAATGTCTTCTTCTTCATCCATATGCCCGGCATGGGTGGAATCGTTGTTCGAATCAAGTAGCTTTCCATTCCAAACACTGCAACTCAGTTAGTATGAGTCTTGATGCAAAGATTCGGGCGATGTACTTCAAGTAATTACTACCTCCATCTTGCCATTCAAGCATACCCGGCACAACTGAGTCCCCGGTCTCGGTCGGGTCAGGAGGAGCTCCTTCTGGAACACCAAAGCACGATGACGATTGCGGCAAGTGAACATCGTGAAAGGCAGGCAATTGTATCATCGGCATGGCATTCGATTCTGTCCATGGGTGATTGTCGTCTAAGATTTGGTAGTCTTGTCTGGGCGAATGGGTTCGCAGGTATCTGTGAGCACCCAGCACACGTGGTATTGGTCTTGGATAGAGATGATCGCTGGACAGCCGCCGCACTACTGATAGTGTAACCGGGTTGTCTTGGGATACCGATAGCGGATCCAGGAAGCTGTGCGATTGGCTTGCGCCATAATAACTCGTCTCTGATTGGTACGTGTCATCGTAAAGCGGATACTGACCAGGCCAGTTAGCTTCAGTCGTTGTTGGACTGGGGACCAGATCGACTGTATTTGCCCTTTTGGTCGGTATCAATAAGCTTCTCTGACACTTCTCACAGAATGCTTTTGGCCACCCTGTCCACAGTTGATTGGTAATTGTTTCTGCCGACGGTCGAGATTCTGGCTCAAGATTAAGCATCTGGCCAGTTATTTCTATGACCAATCGGATCCAGGCATCATTACTTTCATGACTTGTTGACTGCATGAGCGTGAAGATTCCTTCGATGTGATCTCGATATGGAGTCATGTCTGTGTCTAGTGGACCCAGTACAAGTGCACTAAGGATCTCAAGATATACACATCCAAGCGAGAATATGTCTGTCTTAGAACTGCGTGGGGACCATTCGTGCAACTCCGGGGCAGCGTACTTGCGAGTTATGGAGGTAGGGCGGCCTGTCGTAATGCTGCGCGTAGCTGCGCTGTAGTCCAGGGACGAGCCAAAGTCCGTGTAAATTACAGACTCTCCATGTACTAGGATGTTCGATGGCTTAATGTCCTTGTGTCGTACTCTTTGAGCGTGCATGAACTGCAAGCCGCTAGCAAGACACCCAAACGAGTTGTACAAGGTATTCAACTCAGTCCCGGTAAAGAGACCGTCATGAGCATCCTGGAGGAATGTTTCCATCGAGCCGCGATCGGCAACTGGTGTCAGTAAGATACCTATTTGGCGCCTCCCTACGTATGTAGCGAAGATCCGAGTGATGTGGTGATGCGGAGCTAGCCGGCGGATGACTTTGACCTCATTGTCAAAAAGGCGTTGTCTCTCAGCTGAAGAGCCGCCAAACTTGAAGACCTTGCAGGCCAAGACTACGCCAGTATGTCGGTCCTCGACCTCTTCCACGTTGGCGAATCCTCCTTGCCCCAGATTGCGAAGTAACTTGTACGGCAGCTCGTCGTTGGGTTCGAGGAAGTAGTGTTGACCCTCTTCGATGCGCAACATCCGCTTGGGGCCGCTGCCGCCGTTCATTGTGGGCAGAAATTATATGGACGTGAGGATAGGCAGTCGCTGTGTTGTGGCGATAGACGCAGGGAACGACTAACACATGTTAGCTGCTGGCCTGACAGCTCTACTATCCTGCCTCGAAGTCCCAACGGCTCGTCGCTAGAGTAACGACCTGGGTCGCGATCTCAGCGGGTTCACAAAGCTGACGTGCGACGCGCTGAGCTAAGATGTTGGGCTCGTCCTGTGGTGGCTAGGTAAAGACGGCCTTCGTAGTAACTATGGGAAAACGCATAGACAGGCAACAAGGAAAGAGACAGGTGGCTTCGAGGTCCTTGGGAGGCTAGAAGTGAAGCATACAATCGAAGTTGACGAGGTTGGCTCGCGCCTGGTTGCATGGCGCAGGCTGAGCGCTGCACAGACGATTGGCCCTAGGTACAGGCACTGCTTGCGACCACGTCGGCAATCGTGATTGATTTTTAACTAGACCTTTAAATACTGCGGCGGAGCCAACCCCTGAGAAATGACACTTCAGAGGTTGCATGAGTTGTATCTTGAGGAAGACAAAGTATTAGGTTCGGATTCGTCAAGAGGAGAAAGGTGGCGTATGCGATACGCGACCGAACAGAGTCCGATTGAATTTCAACATCAATGCGACAACTGGCCAGCCAAGAGAGGCTTATACGCTATTTATCAGTGTTTCCATCAGTAGTTTGCTGTCATGAGGGTCAAAGGAATGGAAGCGCGGCGAGCCTGGCATGTTTCGTAGCGTGGCTGAGTAAGCCCACCTGGGCAGGTCCCGATTCCGAGATAGCCTCGGCGGGCGCGTCAATCCTATCCCCTCAATGTAAGCTCTCTAGAACACTACCTGGCCCTTTCGCAGTACAACGAACCCTACGAGCGCGCCGAGAGCCTTAACATGTCGAAGCGCCTCATGTTGGTGCCTAGTCTGAAGATGCCGAAGAAGATACGCGTCATGACTGTTGGACCCTGAGCGCATAAGGTTTGATAGCTACGTCAACGCTCCCGAAGTCAATCCGCAACTATGCCCAGATGTATATTACACCCCTCATCAACTCAATGTCACGCCCGCAGTTTCCGCCTTGCTCTCACGTAGTCAATTGAACGATATCTCGAAGCCCCCATCCTCAAAGCGATCCAGAGACCGCCGCGATGTCTTCCAACTCGCTCAACTACCCGCTCCTCGCTATTCCAGCCTACTATGTCTTCTCTCTCGTGCCGCACATATACGCAGCTAGCCTTCTCACAGCCAATGGCTACAAGATCAACAACGCGAACCCCAAGGCAGCGTTGTCACCAGAAGCCGTGAAGGGCAAGGTTCCCGATGCTGTGTAAGGCGTCTCCACTCTCCCCACCCAAGATTCCTTGCTAGTACCATACTAACATGCCTACAGCTTCAAAAAGTACCAACGCGCCGAGAACGCCCAGTCGAACAACATGGAACAAATGCCCCTCTTCGCCGCCGCCGTTATCGCCAGCATCATCGCCGAACGCACCACGGCAACAGGGATAGGACGAGAGGTCATCTCAGGCGATGCAACGGGCTTGACAGCATTTGTCACAGCTTGGTTCGCAGTCAGGGCAGCGTACTCTCTGGCATATGTACAAATCGCCACTTACTCGAAGAGCATGATCAGGAGCGGCCTTTGGGCTATTGGTAGCGGGCTAGCGATATACCAGATCTACAAGGCTGCCGCGATCTTGGGCTAGAGATCATGGACGATGAAGCGGTATGGTGAGGACGACAAATACGACAAATACAACATGAAACAAGAGAACGAGTGTTAGGACTATCCTTAAAATCGATGTGCAATTAGATCGAGTACTACTCATTTCAAGTGTGCCGACAACTAGGGACTTCCGAATTCACAATACCAGCGATCGACACTTGCCAGTGTAACCTCGCTTCGCCGTCCCAAAACGAAGAAGGTCCTGACACGAACACGCACAACGCTAACACGAGTATATCACACGCGGTGGCGCAGTCACACTGGGATTGGCCTGGAACGAACGACGAAACTCATTGAACGTACAAGTGACGCAACGAATATGCAGGAGACTTTGACAACTAGGGGGGAGCCGTAATTCCACGCAGCTGCCTATATCTGGCCCAATAACTCTGACACCTCGCGAGCATGGTGCGATGACCTATTCTTTCAATACATGCGCTCACTTTCTACTGAAGATATAGTAGCCGCTCTCTATATCCCATCATGATTCACCCTAGATCATGGCAATCACTTCGCTTTGTCTTGGCAATTCTTCTACGCTGTGCCGCTACACAATCATCTTCAGCCTCTTTCCTGTATCCGGAAAGCGCTTCTTCCTTCTTGACGATCAACGCCTACGATTTCCTAAACGTCAAATGGATATCCAACTACGATCGGGCTTACTTATACTTGTGGTGCGATGTCAACAGTGGGAGAGGAGTCCAGGCATTTTGTAGGTCATCGCCTTTGCAAGGCTTCTTGGTTGGTGTCAACATCGAAGTAGGTGTGCCTGCTACAGCGAACATATTATACGGCTTGATATGCTATCATGGGAGGTCAACACAACTGGAGATGCGACTTTCTTTCCCCAGCAAGGGTTAAACACAACTGGCGGCGGTTGGAGCAGTGCCTGGGCATGCCGCTTCGACATCCAATACCGTGATCATGGCGATGACGGGCAGCAAGGCCCACTTTTCACGATCGTGCCAGACATCGATGGTGCTCCAACTCTCTACGATCAATCGTTCACATCCCTCTTGGCTTCTAAGACCAGTATGATGACGACGGCCTTCCCGTCATCCTCTTCAGTCATTACTTTGTTGCCAGTCTCCAGCGTAACAACGGTATACCGTCAATCATCCGCATCACTCAGCGCATTTACTACTAGTAAGATGAAGACGACCTTCATGTCACCCTCTTCAACAACTGTTTGGTCGCCAGTCTCTAGCGTAACAACGGAGAGGGACAATAAGACACTCTCGGGCGGTGCAATAAAAGGGGTAGCATTGGGCGCAGCATTCGCAGTGGTGATATTGGTAACAGTAGGATGGTTCTTCTGTCGGTACCATCGGAGGATCAAGGTGTTAGAGACAAGAATGTCTGAAGCTGGCGACCCAACAGGACATCCATCGCAGAGATCTACACCTATACTACATGCGGAGAAGCGTGACAGGCCACAGGCTGAGTTATCTGAATTGGTGGCATAGAATAAAGGAACCGATGTTTTATCGTTAAGAGTCGGACTGGCCGAATCTCAAACTTTGTCAGCGTTACCTCCCCACGCTCCATGTTCGCCCTCCGCCTTTGTCTTCCCGATCCTCTCTAGCTGCGCCTTCATGCCCGTACTTGCCGCCATAGTCCTCATGCTCTCATGACAGTACTCTACACCGTCTCGAAAGTAGAAGTTCTTGCCAAAAAGCTCCACAGTCAGACCCCAGTTATCCTTGCCCGCCACCTTCCTTCCGTTAGCGTCCTCGATATCTCCTCCATCCACTAACTTCACCACGGCGTTAACGACTGTCTCCATGGGTGTCATGAAGCTCTCTGGGAGGGACCCCCATTCCTCTTCACTCAACAGGCCGGTGCGAACGATGCTTGGGCAGACCGTGAACGTCCTAATGCCAGCGTGGTGGTATGCTACTGTGATAGCACGGTTAAAGTGGATCACTCCCGCTTTAGCACCAGAGTACATAGGACCGAACTCGGCTGGATAGAGTCCACCACAGCTCGCAGTCATGACTAGGGCCGCGTCGTCGTTCTCTCTGCCATGCTTGGCGAAGGATTTCCGGAAGTAGTGGAACGCAAGCCATGAGGTGTTTATCACTGCCGTGTAATTGACATCGACTACGAGCGCGTTCGGTGGTGGAGGCGGCGCGTCGAGAGCATGTTCTTCGTAGAAATCTAGGTGTTGGTGATCAAGTCAGCTGGTGTCTGGTTTGCCATACGAACAGGATTGCTACGCACTATCTTTTTCGGCGATACCAGCGTTCGCGAAGACGAAGTCGAGACGACCTGACTTTGACCATGCTGATTCGAAAGCTGCTACCAGCGCGGCGTAGTCGGCTACATTCGCCTGGTGAGCATGCGTATTCTTGAGCAAGGACGTGGCTTTCGTGAGATTATCAGCGCTGAGGTCGACAAGGTGCAGGTCCCACTCTTCATTAGTACAAGCTGCGAGGGCTTCAGCAACAGCGAGTCCCATTCCACTAGCTCCGCCAGTAATGAAAGCCACTTTCTTGACCATGTTGAGATTGTTGGGTCGAGTAGATGAGCGATTCTTGTAAGAGTGAGGAGGTTCCAAGGGCGATAGTGTGATAGTAAACAGCCAGCGTGTGAGTGGTGAAGATTGGATGGTTTGGGGTGCAAGAAGGAAGTCGTTGGGATTTATAGATTATGCGTACGAGGGCGACCAAGCGCGCTTAAGGAACTAGAAGGGCTGAAATAGAAAGTACTAAGGTTGCGATATCCCTGCTCTGCATCAACATTCCACCGTAATAAGGTTGCGATATGTGCGATGAAGGGCACTTCTGCGAGCACGTGATGCCAAGGTACACGCTAAAGCCACTCCTTGTGTGCATCGGCGTGTCTGAGGTGGCCGACGTCATTCTGACTCATTCTCACTAATTCAGCGCCGGCTTTACAATCGGCCGGTGGCTGAAGCACATCCTCGCGTAGACATCCGGGTCTGATGCGCGAGTGCGCTGCGAGATGGTAGCAAATGCGGCGTCAAGGGTGCGCATCATGCTTTGAATGGCGTCGTCAAGCGCCGGCTTTGTCGGACTAGACGATGCAGCGAGAAAAGGCGCCTTTTCATATTTATATCAATACCCCAGCCAAGTCTGTTGGGATAGGGTCCTTTCTTGACGAACTTAGGCCCATACTTGGACTTCAGCAAGTAAACCCGACGTTGGTTGGGGAGGTCAAGAGGCAGACTGTCCCTCATACTGTCCTGTGCAGACCTCTTTTCCACCCGACCGCGCTGGTAGTTATGCCGTCTCTCCTCCTTTCGTAGCTGGCGCTTCGACATGCCGCCGTCAAACGTCTGAGCAGGGCATCAAGGCGAGCGCAATGAGGATTAGAGTGTGGTGTTGTGGGCAAGGGGCAGAAACTTCGGTGATGAGAGAACTGCGGGTTGGGGCCTGAGCGACGGTCTCGAGTAGGCGTCAGTGGTGAGGAAGTCACCATGGCGAGAGAGCGTCGTTGGTCAGAAAGCGGCAATCGCGGGTGAGCGTCGACGAGGAAGCCGCGAGGTTGATGGCTGGTGTCAGAACAACGCCCATCGTGGGGCTCTAATGGTGATCCTGCGACATCTTGGGCTCTCGTTCTTCGTTGGCTGACAACGAGCATGGACGCGAGAAAGGCGCGCAACGAGCGGGTGCAATCAGCGGATACATGCCAGCGGTGATGTCGCGGCTCCGGCGTTGTTGTTGTGCGGATCGAGGGCGGGTTTGGCGGGCCAGAACAAGCAACCACAAATGCGGTCGCATCACTCTGACAACCGGGCCGTGCAGGCGCTGGCGAAGGAGTATGGACGCAATATGACAGCGCGCGAGAGGGGCGGAGGCGTAATCGGCGTCAAGGTACAATTATGAAGATGTAGAGTCGTGAGGATGTAGTTATGAGATTGATGATATAATCGCAGCGGCTGCCTGCTTGGCGCAACAGTATTGTCAGATGTGCACGACGTCATTCAAGATAGGATCCAGGTGTGGCTGCATGAGCGGTGTTAGGTCAGAGGCTGCAGATAAACGAACGAGTATTGCTAAAGTTTCATCTGAACCCAGTGTCTGCCAAAATGCTTTTGCACGCATACATATCGGCATCGAGATGTCGCAAGCCAGCGTAGGCAGGGTGGAAAGGATGGGCTCGTCGATCCGTATCGAGTTGCGTGAGAGCAGCTAAAGGACAAGACAGGATATCGGATAGACACGGATTACAAAGATAGCAAAGGCTTTCCTGTGGAGGTATATTAGAGAAGACATTGAAGACATCTTATTGAGATAAGAGCGACTTAAGTCGCTCGTGCAGATTGCGCTGCACAATACCAGTTGTTTGTATCTCTCTAGGCATGGAGAGGCGGCGTTGCTCACACCTGCGGTAAACTGGCGCAAGCGGTCGTGAGCCGCATGGCATACTTCTTCGATCAAGCAACGCGCAAAAGCATCAATTGAGGATAGCGCGACCAACAGATTCAAGATATTCTTCAAGGTAGGCCCGAACTTGAATCGTAAGTGTGGGACCGTTATCTCGGTCGTTCACGTCGGCGGTATTGATGCGCCAGGGTTCACGCATCCTAGCCCCCGCAGTATTTCTTCTGGAATCTCA
>Ga0265797_10010997_pt1 | contig 11417 bp, 9 predicted proteins | sample P2T30metagenome_FD_192433 | JGI IMG/M metagenome (GOLD analysis project Ga0265797, IMG submission 192433) | Plant litter microbial communities from East Loma Ridge, Irvine, California - P2 T30 | ecosystem: Environmental > Terrestrial > Plant litter > Unclassified | place: USA: California... | reverse complement strand
TGAAGAAATCCGGGGCCGGCGCCACGCGCGCCTGGAGTGCCGACGTCGACAGCCGCTTCGGCGCCCAGCTCGACCTCGACCTGGGACGGCACTGGTCGGCCGTGGTGCAGGTGGTCAGCGAGCAGCGCCTCGACAATACCTATCGCCCGCGCGTGGAGTGGGCCAACGTCAAATACCAGCTCACGCCCGAGCTGGCGCTGCGCGTCGGCCGCATCGCGCTGCCGATGTTCCTGACCGCCGACTACCGCAAGGTCGGCTACGCCTATCCGTGGGTGCGCCCGCCGGTCGAAGGCTATGGATCGCTGCCGATCTCTTCCAGCGACGGTGTCGACGCCACGCTGCACTGGGACCTCGGCCCGGTACGCAACGCCTCGCAGCTGCTGTATGGCCACGACAAGGTCGACGTGCCGGCGCCGCTGTTTGCCTACGGCCGCCGCCTGGCGGGCTTTTCCAACACCAGCGACTGGGGCAACCTGAACGTGCGCGTGAACATGATCCGCGCCGAGATCACGACCAACGCGGGCAATACCTTGTTCGATGCGCTGGACGCGTTCGGCGAACCGGGCCGCGCCCTGACGCGCCGCTACGCGCTCGACCACAAGCGCGCCAGCATGCTCAACATCGGCGTGAACTATGATCCGGGCCGGTGGTTCGTCATGGCGGAAGCGGGCCGCACCAGCACCCGCTCCCTGCTCGGCAAGACCTACTACGCCTACCTGTCCGGCGGCTGGCGCTGGCACGCGTTCACGCCGTATGCGACCTGGTCGCGCGTGCGCGCGGCCGGTTCGGCATCGGAGGACGGCCTGGCGACCGACGGCCTGCCGCCGGCGCTCGCCGCGCAGGTGGCGGCCGTGAACGGCGGCCTGAACAAGCTGCTCGCCACCGCCACGCAACAGACCTCGATCGCGGCCGGCGTGCGCTGGGACCTGGTGACCAATGCCGCGCTCAAGCTGCAGTTCGACCGCGTCAGGCCGGTCGACGGTTCGCGCGGCACCCTGATCAACCCGACGCCGGACTTCCGTTCGGACCGCCCCTTCAACGTGGCCAGCGTCGCCCTCGATTTCGTCTACTAGGATGCGACCCTTCATGACACTACGCCGCGCATCTGCGGCGCTCGCGTCCGGCCTCCTGCTGGCCGTGGCCGGCGCCGGCCCCGCGCGCGCCGCATCCGACCTGGTCGTGATCGTCTCCGCCCGCAGCCAGGTGGCCACACTGCGCCCCGACCAGGTCGCCGCGCTGTTCCTCGGCCAGTCGGTGCGTTTCCCGGACGGCGCCGAGGCGGCACCGCTCGACCAGCGCATCGGCTCCCCGCTGCGCGACGAGTTCTACCTGCGCGTGGCGAACAAGACGCCGGCGCTGCTCAAGGCGCACTGGTCGAAGATGGTGTTCACCGGCCGCGGCCAGCCGCCCGGCGAACTGCCGGACAGCGCGGCGGTGCGGCGCAAGGTGGCCGCCGATCCGAATGCGATCGGCTACGTCGACCGCGGCGCGCTCGACCCGAGCGTGCGCGCCGTGCTGGTGGTCCAGTGACGCGGCCGGCACGCACGCCGTCGCGCGGCCTGCTCGGCCGCCTGGCGAAGACCATCGACACCCATATCGCGCTGCCGCTGTTCGCCCTGCTGCCGCTGGCGGCGATCTGGGGCGCGACCTTCCACTTCATCGACGTCGAACGCGAGGCCGCGCTCAACGCCGCGCGCGACGCCACGCGCGAGCAGATCGACACCTACGAAGCCCAGATGGCGCGCAACCTGACCGCAATCGACCAGACCCTGAAGGTGGTCAAGTACTCGGTCAAGATGAACGGCGCGCACGCCGCCCTGCCCGCCCTGCGCGCGCAGGGCCTGCTGCCGCCCGGCCTGGTGTTCCAGGTCAGCGTGGCCGACCGCGACGGCAATATCGTCGACAGCAATCCCCGGATCCCGCCGATGAACATCGCGCGCGAAGCCTACTTCACAGTGCATGCGCTTGGCGCCGGCGGCTCGGCCGTCGTCGGCAACGCGCAAGGCGATGCGGTCCGCAGCGAACCGCACCTGCATTTCACGCGCCGCATCGACGATGCCGCCGGCCGCTTCGCCGGCATTGCGATCGTCGCAGTGGATCCCGGCTATTTCACCAGCGCCTACGAACGCTCGCGCGCCGGCGAACGCGGAATGCTGGCGCTGGTCGGCAACGACGGCGTCGCGCGCGCCGTCCGGGTCGGCGACAAGGTGTCGTGGGGACAGCACTTCACGCTCGACGGCCTGCTCGAGTCTCCCGCCGGCGGCGCGGGCGCCGGTGCCATCGTGCCGCGCGCCACCGCGCCCGACGGCGTGCCGCGTTACGCCAGCGCACGCCGCCTGCACGGCTTTCCGCTGACGGCCGTCGTCGGCCTGTCGTCCGGGGACGCGATGGCGCCGTTCGAACAGCACCGGCGCAATTACCTCTCGGCCGCCCTCGCGGCCAGTGCGCTGCTGGTCGCCGTGGTGGCGCTCGTCAGTGCCTGGTCCTGGCAACTGGCGCGGGCCAGGTCGCGCGAGCGCCGCGCCCAGGAAACCTACCTGGCCGCCTCGGAAGCCAGCCTGGACGCCGTGTTCGTCCTGCGCAGCGTGCCGGGTGCCGACGGCGCGATCCTGGATTTCCGCATCGAGGACACCAACAGCCGGGCCGAGCGGATCATGGGCTTTTCCCGGGACGCCGCGCGCGGCCGGCTGCTCTCGGAACTGTTGCCCAACACGCGCCGCAACGGCATGTTCGAAGAGATGGTGCGGGTCGCCACCGAAGGCATCGTGGTCGAAGCCGACTGGCTCGCGGCCAAGGGCCCGTCCGCCGGACGCTGGCTGAACCGCCAGTTCGTCCCGGTCGAAGGCGGCGTCGTGGCCATGGCGCGCGACATCACCGAACGCAAGCTGGCGGAGGAGCGCATCCGCCACCTGGCGCACCACGACGAGCTGACCGGCCTGCCGAACCGCAGCCTGATCCGCGACCGGCTCGAACAGACCGTCGCCCACGCGCGCCGCAATGGCGGCCACCTGGCGCTGGCCTTCATCGACCTGGACGGCTTCAAGCTGGTCAACGACGGCCTCGGGCACAATGCCGGCGACGAGCTGCTGAAGGTGATCGGGCAGCGCATGCAGGCCTGCCTGCGCCTCGACGACACGCTGGGGCGCCTGGGCGGCGACGAATTCGTGATCCTGTTGCCGGATGTCGCGGACAGCCCGTTGGCGGTCAGCCCCGTGCTCGAACGGGTGCGCCAGGCGGTGATGCAGCCGGTGCCGATCGGCGACCAGACCGTGCAGGTGAGCGCCAGCATGGGCGTGGCGATGTACCCGCGCGACGGCGACGACCCGACCACCTTGATGATGAATGCCGACGTGGCGATGTACCGCGCCAAGGACCTCGGCAGCAACAACTTCCAGTTCTACGCGCGCGAGATGAACGAACGCCTGGAAGCCAAACTGCTCCTGCTGGAAGGACTGCGCCGCGCGATGGACGCCACGCTGGCCGGGCGCGACGATGCCGCGGGCGGCTTTTACCTGCTGTACCAGCCCAAGGTCGACCTGCGCTCGGGCAGGATCTTCGGCGTCGAGGCGCTGGTCCGCTGGCGCCACCCGGAACGCGGCATGGTGGCGCCGGCGGAATTCATCGGCCTGGCCGAGCAGTCCGGCCTGATCGTCGAGCTCGGCGAATGGGTGGTGCGCAGCGCCTGCCGCCAGGCGCGCGCCTGGCGCGATGCCGGCCTCGATCCCTTGACCGTGTCGGTCAACGTGTCGGCGCGCCAGTTCGAGGAGACCCACCTGGTCGAACGGGTCGCAGGCGCCGTGCGCGACGCCGGCCTGCCCCCGCAAGCGCTCGAACTCGAAGTCACCGAGAGCCTCCTGATGCGCGACCTGTCGCAGGCGCTCGCGCGCATGGGCCAACTCAAGGCGATGGGCGTGTCGCTGTCGATCGACGACTTCGGCACCGGCTACTCCAGCCTGTCGGCGCTGAAGTCCTTCCCGATCGGCACCCTGAAGATCGACAAGTCCTTCATGCGCGACCTGGCGCACAGCCCCGACGACCAGGCCATTGCGCTGGCCGTGATTTCGCTGGCCCACCGCCTGCACCTGCGCGTGATCGCCGAAGGCGTCGAGACCGAGGCGCAGCGCGACTTCCTGCGCGCGCACGACTGCGACGAGATGCAGGGCTACCTGTTCAGTCCCCCGGTAGCGCCGGCGGCCATCGCCGCGATGCTGCAAAAGCAGGCAGCCGCTCTCGCCCCCGAGGAAGTCGCGTGAAGATGGTCAACGTCAACGATATCGCCGGCTGGCGCGAACGGATCTTCACCTCCCTGCTGCCCGTCATCCTGGTGGTCGGTACGCTGTCGACCATCGCGATCATCCCCTTCCTGGTCGGCGCGGGCATGTGGCCGGTGGCGCTGGCGGACTGCGTCGCGCTGCACTGGATCTTCGCCATCTGGCGCCTGCGGCGGCTCTCCTACAATACGCGCGTGCTGCATTTCCTGGCCGTGGTCTACGTGCTGTCGATCGCCCTCATGCTCACCGTCGGTCCGGCCAGCATGAGCTACCTGCTGGGCCCGCCGCTGGTCGCATCCATCCTGCTCAACCTGCGCACGTCGATGCTGGCCCTGGCCCTCGGCGCCGTATCGCTGGTCGCCCTCGGCGCCGCCGGCCATATCGAACTGAACGTGCCGGGCTGGGAGCACGATGCGCTGAAATCCGCGCTGGTGGCCGCCTTGAACTACTCGACGGTCGGCGTGATGCTGTGCATGACCTGCAGCACCCTGCTCAAGGGCCTGTCGCTGTCGTTCGCGGAACTGGAACTGACCTCGGCGGCGGTGGCGCGCCTGAACGACATGGTCGTGATCGCCCGCGGATCGGACACCCAGCAGGACGCCCAGCCGATCACCTTCGCCAACGACGCCTTCCTGCGCCGCACCGGCTGGACCCGCGAGGAGATCGTCGGCCACAGCCTGCACGTGCTGCAGGGTCCGGACACCGACCAGGCCATCGTCGCGCGCATGTTCGAGGAGGTCACGGCCGGCCAGCCCGGCAGCGCCGAACTGATGATCTATCCGCGCACGGGCGAGCCGTTCTGGGTCGAGATCGAAGTGATGCCGTTCGCGCGCTCGGGCGAACGGCCCAGCCACTGGGTGGTGGTCGGGCGCGACATCACCGAACGCCGCACCGCCGCCGCGGCCATCCACCGCCTGGCCTTCTACGACGGCCTCACCGGCCTGCCGAACCGGCGCCTGCTGATGGATCGCCTGGCCGCGCTGGTCGAACGGGCCGGCACCAGGCGCGAATCCGGCGCCGTGCTCTACCTGGACCTGGACAACTTCAAGGCCGTCAACGACGCCCGCGGCCACGCCGTCGGCGACGCCCTGCTCGGGCATGCGGCGCGGCGCCTGGTCGAGGCGGCACGCCCGGGCGACACCGTGGCGCGCATCGGCGGCGACGAATTCGTGGTGCTGCTCGAAGGGCTCGACCCGGACCTTGAAAGCGCCGGGCGTGCCGCCCTGGACGTGGCCGACCGGGTCCGGCGCCACCTGAATGCCCCGCTCGACCTCGAAGGCCAGCCCTACCTGGTGGCGGCCAGCATCGGCGTGGCCCTGGCGCGGCGCGCCGGCGCCAGCGCGCACGACCTGCTGCGCGAAGCCGACACCGCGATGTACCACGCCAAGGCGGGCGGCCGCAACGGCGTGGCGCTGTTCGAAGGCGCGATGCTGCTCGACGCCCAGCACAAGCTGACGCTGGAACGCGACCTGGCCCAGGCGCTGGACAACGGCGAACTGACGACCCACCTGCAGCTGCAGGTCGATCACGAAGGACGGCCGGCCGGCGCCGAGCTGCTGATGCGCTGGACCCGCCCGGACGGCACGGCGGTGCGCCCCGACCAGTTCATCCCGGTGGCGGAATCGAGCGGCATGATCGTCCCGCTCGGCCACTGGGTGCTGCGCCAGGCCTGCGCGGCCTGGCTGGCCCTGGAACGCGCCGGCCATCCGCTGCCGCTGTCGATCAACGTCAGCCCGCTGCAGTTCCGCCAGCCCGACTTCGCCGAGCAGGTGCGCGCGATCCTGCAGGAGACCGGCGCTCCGCCGCACCAGTTCATCTTCGAGGTGACCGAGGGCCTGCTGATCGAGGACATCGGCCAGACCATCGTGCGCATGCGCGAACTGACCGGCATCGGCATCCGCTTCTCGGTCGACGATTTCGGCACCGGCTACTCGAACCTGGCCTACCTGCGCCAGATGCCGCTGTACGAGCTGAAGATCGACAAGAGCTTCATGCACGGCACGCCGCACGACGCCGGCGGCACCGCGATCGTGAAATCGATCCTGGCGATGGCCGGCCACCTGGGACTCCGGGTGGTTGCGGAAGGCATCGAAACCGAAGCCCAGGCGCGCTACCTGCAGGAACACGGCGGCACCTACATGCAGGGCTTCCTCTACCACCGGCCGATGCCGCTCGACGCCCTGATCGAGCGCCTGCACATGCCGGCTACGGCGCCCTCAGTGCTTGTCTGAACGACATTGTAGGCCGGGTCCTACGCGCGGAACAGGACCCGGCTGATGCAATTAGGAAATACCATTGTTACCATACGGTATTTACTTCATTCACGGGCCTGCGCGATGCCGACCTATGTTCTCCTCGTTGGCTGCAACGGCGTACTGCGCGAGACGGCAGTCCGGCTGATCGGCATGGCGCCGCACCGCATGGTGGCGGTACCCGATCTCGAAGCGGCCCTGCGTACCCTGTCCGGTATCCAGTTCGACATGCTGGTACTCGGCGACGTCCCTTGCGATGCCAATTTCGCCGGCTTCCTGGGTGCGGCCAGGTCGCTGCAGCCGGCCCTGCGCGTCGTCGATGCGAAGATGCATGCCGGACGCGCCGAGCCCGACTTCCTGAACCGGAAAGCCACCCCGCGCTGGCTCGCGAGCAGCCTGCTTACTGTGCGAGACGCGGTTTGAGGCGGTCGGCGTCCGCCACCGGGAACGGTGCGCCGAGCACCGTGGATGCGCCTTGCGTCTGGTTCTGTCCCTGGCACTTGTGGGTGCAGGCCGTGGCCGGCGGCGCCATCTCGGTCGCATCCTCGCCCATCACCTGCCCCATGCGTCCACCGCTGGCGACCGACCATTGCGACACCCCGCCGCAGTGCAGGACCCGGGCGGTACCGCCGGTGCGCGTCGCGATATTGTTGGTGCACAGCGGTTCGGCGATGCGGTCGGCGAACTGCGAGCTGTCGCGGCCCACGAACTTGCGCGAATAATCGTTGCCGAAGTTGATGCGCGGCGTGACCGTCAGCGTGGTGTCCTTGTACGGGACGACGTCGCCCTCGCGGTTGCGGAAGTTGCGGTTGTCGAAGTAGAAGGCGCTCTCTGCAAGCTTGTGCGTGAACACGGTCTTGGTTTCGTCGCTGCGCTGCACTTCCATCTGGAAGATGCCGCCGTTGGCGCAATCCTTGGCCTGGATCTTCATCGTCAGGCCAGGGCCGCTGCGGGTCAGCACGAGGTCGGCCGAGCTGCTCAATTCCACCTTGACGGCGCCGTTCAGCACCAGGCCGCGGTGGTCCGGCATCTTGCTCTCGAAGACAGGCGTCGGGCGCCCGCCCGTGATGTCCACCTTATTGGCGGCGCCGGTCATGGTGTAGTTCAGGACGCCGAACGAGGCGGCGTCGACGTCGAACTGCACGTAGCGCCCCTGCACCCGGAACACGGACGTCACGCTGCCCGCCGCCACCGACACGTTCTGCGAACCGCTTTTACCCAGCACCGTGAAGCCGCCGTTCTCGCAGCCCGCGGAATCCGCCGCGTACGCCTGTTGCGCCGACAGGAGAACGCCCATACCGAAAGCCGCCATCCATTTTTTCATTCTTTTCTCCATCCCCAAAAACGCGCCGGTGCTCGGAATGAGCCGGTCGCCATCGCTTCTTGCGAATCCGAATGCCCGTAAATACCCTTGTTTGAGCAAAAGGTTCAGACAGGCATGCGATTTTTTTAGAAATGGAGGCTGACGCTGGCCGTGAACGCGCGCGGCTTCGGGAATTCGGTGAGATAGCTGCGCCAGCGCGCCTGCCAGCCCGCCTGTACGGTAAAGTCGCCGAGGTCGGTGACCAGCGCGACGCGCACGTCGCCGCCATTGCTCGCCGGTTCGTCGTAGCCGCCCATCGGATGCCAGAGGCCCGCATGGAGGGCCAGGCGCAGCTGGTCTCCGAGCGGCACGGCGCCGCTCAGGTCCAGGTACAGGCTGCGCCCTTCGCCATAATATGAAGGCGAATAGAACAGGCGCGCGCTGGCGCGCTGCAGCGCCAGGCCCGCATAGAACTCGTGGAAGTTCCACTCGCCGTCGCGCGAATAACTGTTGCGGGTGACGCCGGCGTCCCAGGACAGCGCCGGCGTGAGGCGCAGCGCGCGGCCGCCGTAGATGGTCAACTGGGCCTGGGCGCGCCGCCCCTCGGCATGGTCCTGCAGCGTGACGGGCGAGGCAAATGCGCCGCCGTACCAGCCGGCGTCGGTGTCGTGCTCGACGCGCAGCTGCGGCGTCAAGCCGCGCTGCAGCGAGACGCCGCGCCCGGCGTACTCGGAGACCACGGTCAGGTCGGCACTGGTCTGGCAGCGGGCGGCGCCCGCGAAGGACAGCAGGAAACAGGCGGCTAGCGCAAGGAAGGGGGTGTGGCGGCGGCGGTCGGTGGGCATAGGCAGGCGCAGGCATCGGCCGCCCGCGACAGGACGGCGCACGCGTCTATGTTACCAGCCGCCGGCGCGCCGCCCTCGATCCGGCGCCGCAGCGCCTGCGCGCCGGCGCGCGGCTTCACCTGCGCCACCAGCGCGGCCAGCCCGGCCACGTGGGCCGATGCGTAGGACGAGCCGGACACCATACCCCAGCGCGTGCCCGGCACGCAGGTCGGGATATCCGTGCCCGGCGCGTACAGCATGGCGGCCGGCGCCGGATGGCGGTCGCCCGGGCGCGCGACCCCGATCACACCCGCGAGCGAAGCCGGGAAGCCGCCATCGGGAATTTGGGGATCGGCCGCGCCGACCACCACCACGCCGCGCGCCAGCGCCGCCTGCAACAAGCCTTGCAGCAGGCGGTCCGGCGGCCCCGCCAGGCTCAGGTTGATGATGCGCGCATCGTTCTCCAGCGCGTAATTGATCGCCTTGCCCAGCGTGAGGCTGTTGCAGCGCGCGGGCCGGCCGCCGGTTTCCCAGCAGGCGCGCAGCGCCATGATCTGCGCGCCCGGGGCGACGCCGGCGATGCCGACGCCGTTGCCGCTACGGGCGCCGATGATGCCGGCGACGGCGGTGCCGTGGGCTTCCGCGGGGTCCGGCGCGTCGTCGACGAAGTTGCGGCGCAGCGTGACGCGCCCGGCCAGGTCGGGATGAAAGGCGTCGACGCCGCTGTCGACCACGGCCACCTTCACGTTGCGGCCGGTGCTGAGGCGGTGCAGTTCGGCCAGGTGCCAGTCGTGCGCGGCCGGCTGGACCGGGTACAGCGGGTCGCCGGCGTCCAGCGCGTGGTAGTCCGCCAGCGGCTGGGCCCAGGCCACGCGCGCATCGTGCGCCAGTTCATCCAGCACGCGCGCGAGCGGCGCGTCGCCCTCCTCTTCCATCACGAAGCAATCGACGCCGATGGCCGGCATCGGCCAGCTGTCGCGCAGGCGCAGGCCGTGGGCGGCGGCGATGTCGCCGGCCACGCGGCGGCGCGCGGCGCTGCCGCCGTCCTTCAGGTAGCCGCCGCCGTAGGACGCGTCGGGACGGAAGTGCTGGGCCGGCAGGCGCAGCATGACCAGCACCTGGCGCCGGGCGGCCTGCGCCACCGGGTCGGGGTGCTCGTCCGCGTGCGCGCCCGGCTGCGCCTGCGCGCCCGGGACACGCGCGCACAGCGCAAGGGCCAGCAGCGCGGCCAGCGCAGGCAGGCGCTTCACGGCCGGCCTTCGGCGGAGGGCGGCGCGGCCGGCGGCCCGGCCAGGGGTTCGGCCAGGGTCACCGCCGGCTGGGCGCGCAGGCGCGCCGCCACGGTTGCCGGCGCGCCTGCGGTGCCGAGCAGCCAGGCGCCGGTGACCGTCGGGCCGCCGGCGATATGCGCGCCGCTGTCCAGCACGATGCGGCGCAGTTCGCGTTCCGGCGTGTCGGGCCTGAAGGTGACCACCAGCGTGCCCTGGGCGCCGCGCTCGGCGCCGAGCACGCGGTAGGCGCCGTCCTCGGGCGCGCCGCCGGCCGGGCGCAGCAGCAGCGCCGCCAGCACGGCGATCACGCCGCATTGCAGGCCCGCGGCCACGCGCAGCCAGCGCGCATCGTTGGCGGCCAGGCGCGCGCGCCAGCCGCGCGCGGGCGGCAAGGGCGCCGCGGTGGCCGGCGCCGGGGCCGGTGCGGGCGCATCCAGCTGCGGCAGCAGGCGCGCCAGCGCGCCTTCGAGGTCGGCGCCAGGCGCGGGTCCGGGTCCGGCGGCGCGCAGCAGGTGCAGCGCCGCCAGGTCGGCGCGGCATGCGGCGCAGCCCTGCAGGTGCGCCTGCACCCGTTCCAGCTCGGTGCCGGCCAGCGTGCCGTTGGCCAGCCAGGGCAGCGCCTGCTGGGCTTCCGCGTGCGCGGCGCGGGCGTCGACCTGGCTCATGGCCGGCCCTCCAGCTGGCCGTCGAGCAGCACGGCCAGGCGTTTGCGCGCGTGGAACAGGCGAGTCTTGATGGTGTTCACGGGGCACTCCATGATCTCGGCGATTTCCGGATAACTCATGTCATGATAAAAGGTCAGCTGGAACGCGGTGCGCTGGGCCAGCGGCAGCGCCGCCAGCGCGGCGTCGACCGCATGCGCCAGGCGCTGCCGCTCGAATTGCCAGTCGGGCCGGTCGGCGTCCAGGCCTTCGCGTTCGTCGCCGCCCGCTTCGACCGGCTCGTCCACCGCCTGCAGCGCCTTGCAGGCGCGCCGGTAGGCGATCGCGAAGATCCAGGTCGACACCTTGCTGCTGCCGTCGAAGGTGGCCGCCTTGCGCCACACCGCCAGCAGTGTGTCGTTGACGATCTCCTCGATCAGCGCGCTGCTCCTCGTCATGCGCTGCAGGAAGCGGCCCAGGCGCGGGAAGTAGGCGCGGTACAGTGCCTCGAAGGCAAGACGGTCACCGGCGGCGATGCGGCCGACCAGGCAAGCCTCGCCCTCGGCGGTCCGCGCCAGTATCAAGGTGTCATCAAGTCGTCTGTCCACGCACGCCATCTCCAGTTTTTACGGTAGATACCCGGCCGGCCCGAAAAGGTTCAAACAAAGGGTTCAAGCGGCGGCGCGCAGGCCCCACATGCTATACTGGCGGCGTGTTACCCGCTATCGATATTGCATGAGACGCGTTCTCGTTATCTTCCTGATCCTGCTCTACCCTCTGAACGTGCTGGCCCTGTCCACCGCGCTCGTGCAGCATGGGCATGCGACGGAACGCGTCCTCGTACAGGCAACGCAT
>Ga0265797_10010996_pt1 | contig 11417 bp, 8 predicted proteins | sample P2T30metagenome_FD_192433 | JGI IMG/M metagenome (GOLD analysis project Ga0265797, IMG submission 192433) | Plant litter microbial communities from East Loma Ridge, Irvine, California - P2 T30 | ecosystem: Environmental > Terrestrial > Plant litter > Unclassified | place: USA: California... | reverse complement strand
ATTGCCGCACTTTCAGGTATCAAGCGGGAAGAGCTGCAAGGACTGGATGCCGAAGTGGAACATGCCGAGCACAAGCTGCAACAGATCGAGGTTTGGGGCGCGAAACGCAAAGGACTTGAAGACGCTTCCTCTGGCGTAGACTCGAGCGAGGAGACCATCCGCGTACAGCGTTTGCGCCAGGAAGCCGATGCGTTGCAGGATTCGATACAAGAGGTCGAGGTGCAGCTTACGGATATGAAAGCAAAGTACAGAAAGCTGGCGCGACAAATTGCTGCAGCGGAGAATTCGACACAAGCAAAGCTCGCTTCCTACACCCAGAGCATCACAATGCTAGAGGCAGACGTGCAAAGGTTCTTGTCGCTACAGCCTTCTGTACCGCAATCGCGCCCTGATGCCAGCAACGGTCAACTATCAGTATGGCAGCTGCCTCCGAATCGTAGGACACTGGACATGGCCAGAGCGTACTTCTCAGAAGAGCGGGATGCTACAATCGAGCGACGACGGCAAGTCGAAGAAGAGAAGGAAGCTTTGGAGCACGGCGGGAAAATGTGGAAGGATGTTGCAGTATCGGTCACGGAGTTCGAGAAGAGAGTGCGCGCTGAGATGTCCGGTGCAGACATGGCGAATTCAGGACACGCTTGGGACGATCAACCGCAGTCAAATCCCGGAGAACGCTTGAAGGAGTTATTGATACAGATGGACACGGTGATAGATGACCTCGAAGCAAAATACCACACAGCAGAAGGGAAGAATTGGAAGCTGCTGATAGCCGCCATTGGCGCGGAGCTGGATGCGCTCAGACAGGGCAGAACCATTCTTAAAAGTGTGCTCGGCGAACCGGAGCTGGGACCTGAAGTGGATGGTGTTGACAGTGAGGAGAATGCTATTGTTGGTGATATGGACAGTGGAGATGAAATACGAGGGTTGGATAAGAGCTTCGAGACAGCCAGGCGAAGGCCGAGTAATGGCGATACTGACGATGAGCCGGATCCGGAGCTGTTGTTTTCTACGCATGATACCGATACTGAGTGATGGACAAGATATATCAAGACGTTGAATCCATTCCTGCGCGTTTGAGCGTGTCGTCGTATTTCTTTGAGCGTAGAGATGTAAATCCTTCTTGAAATGAGCAAGTTGGAATGAAAGTCATGGGGGCGTTAGTTGAAAGGACATATGTAGTTCGACTGCGATACTGCAATCAGCTGCACCTCACATTCTTTACTATTTGATCCCGCGGCGAGCAAATAAGGGCCGTGATGGAAGATCACATCATAAAGCCCAGGCTTCAACATTTATGTAAAAACACCAGGCGCTCTGGTTGGCGAACGCCCGATAACGTTCCGACTCTCCGCGGACGCGACCTCACATCAATGCTTCCACGACTCCACCCATGCCACCGCGCCCATGAAAGGCGAAGGATCGCAGAATCGGCGCCTTGCGTAAGCTCCCCACGACATGACCTGAAAATCATAGGCCTGGGTAGCCGACAATACCGCCCTACCGCATACCATGGGAATTGCGGTCGAACCCGCCTGGTCTTTCACCATCCCGTCTCTCGCCGATGACACGCCTCTAGACTGTCGCATATACCACCCACCTCACTTTGATGCCGTCCTTGCGAATGCTGCTGAGAATGGGCACGCTACTCGAGGGGCTGTCGTTGCTCACCCGTATGCACCACTCGGCGGCAATTACGACGATGCAGTCGTGCTGGCTTTGGTGAAATGTCTCTTAAAGGAAGGCTTTATAGTTGGAACCTTTAATTTCAGGTATATACCGTACCCTTTGTCAAGACATATTCCCGAGCATGCAACTCACCCCGTTATTCACAGAGGCGCATCCGGCTCAAAAGGAAGCACGAGTTGGTCTGCCAAACTGGAGGCAGAAGACTTCCAGTCCTTCGCAGGCTTCATGGTCTATTATCTCCAAAAACTCCAACCAAGCGATTACAACGGACCCAAACGCCTCTCGACCATAATGTCCGCTCGCACTTCTCGCGTCGATGAACCCAACATCGACAACACTACATGTATCCCTTCCTCCAGCAGCACAACGCCAAGTCCACGAAGCAACTCACAATCAAGCGACATCGCCCTCCTACTCTCAGGCTACTCCTACGGCTCCCTAATCCTCTCCCGCCTCCCCCCAATCGAAGAAACCCTCACCCGCTTCGAAAGCGCCCCGCACGGCACCACCGCAGCCGAAATCATCCTTCGCTCCTACCGGCTTGCGAAAGAAACTCGCTCCCAACTGGAAACCCAACAACAGCAACAACAACAACAGCAGCAACAGCAACAGCCTCCGCCCGAAAGCCGCCGCGGCCGCAGACTAACACCAGCCCCAGCCGAAACGCCCAAACCCCGCCTGCGAGCCTCAGCAGCCGTCGTCGTCGGCGGCGAAGAAACCGACCCCCAAGAGCGGCGCCGCAGCCGCGAGACGAGCCGCGGGGCCTCCATCGTGCGGCGCAGCGTCGAGGTGCCGATGCGGATCAAAGCGCGCGTCCGGCGGCGGAGCAGTGGCATTCTCCGGCCTGGCAGCAGTACCGGCACTGGCACTGGCACTGGCACTGGCACTGGCGCTGGTACGAGAGAAGACGCCAAACGGTCGGAGGAGAGTGTAGTCGCAGGCGCAGGCGCAGGAACAGTAATAAGCAGCGCCAGCCCTCCAACACCGCCGGTGTCGTTACCGCACGTGAGCGTCAGCTATCTCCTCATATCGCCCGTCCTCCCGCCCCTAGCGCACACGCTCGCGCCGCCTATTTCGTGGGCTGGGTTGCGGGGCGGGGTAGAGAAAGGGACGGGGTTCGGGGCGTTGAGCTGGCCGACTCTGATCGTCTGGGGGTCTGGGGATAGTTTTACTTCGAACCGGAGGCTGAAGGCTTGGGCGGAACGGTTGAGTGTCAAGGCTGGTCATGGTGGTGGCCAGGGATTGCTTAGATGGAGGGACTTCGAGGGTGCGGGCCACTTTTGGAGGGAGGCGGGGGTATTGGAACTTATGACTGGGGAGGTTGGGGGGTGGGTTCGAAGGTTGACTTGAGAATACTTCACGTGTGCTGATAATGATGATGTCGTTTTTTTTTCCAATGGCGTGTTTTATGTGTTGGAAGGGTGTCTTGACGTGCATGTCGATTTTGTGGCGTCGATGATATCTTGGATTTTTCAAATTCGAGGTCGTATTTATCATTGATTGGCAAAGAGGTCGATCCAAGACGACGCTCGATCGATGTGCGAGTTGCGTCAAAACTGTCTGCTGGCACACCAGAATATTCTGGAAACACCCGGATTGACGTCGTACCATTGAGAGAGCAGTCGATCAAATCAATAACCATATGAAGTCATATCTACATCATGAAGTCATCTCCGTTCCTATCCAATGCTAACCTTCCACAATCCCACTCACTCACGCCTTGCAAAGACGCCCATCCTCCTGCGGCTCCCAGTAATCCGACCCCACCGCCGTAAGGGCATAGAACAAGTGATGCGGGTCATACTTGTCCTTGATCGCCTCGAGCGCGTCGTAGTTGACGCCGTAGTAGTGCTCTTTCCACAGCGGGTCCTGGAAGTCCGCTTCGTTCAAGTAGACGGAGCCGTTCGGGGTCAGCTCGGCGAGCGGCGGCAGGAGGACGTCGGTCATCAGGTCCTGGTTCGCGAGCATTTCCTCCCAGGGCGCGGTGAAGTCCCAGGGCGTGGTGATGACGGTGTCGATCAGGTTGGTGCGCCAGCCCGGGTTGACGGCGTTGTCGGGGAAGCCGGCGCGCGCGAGCGAGGTGTTGGCCGCGACGCCGATGAACTGCGCGCCGCGCTCGGTGATGAAGCGGTAGGCGTCCGTCAGGGCTGCGTTGTTGTTCTCGACGACGGAGCGCGGGATCAGGCGGCCGCCGTACTGCGCGATGCCGACTGGGATGGGGCTGGATTCAAACATGGCTTTGAAGAAGGTCAGGTAGCTGGGGAATTGCTCGAAGTGGCTGGTGTACGCGATGTTCAGCTCGTCGAGCTTGGCCATTAGAGGTGCGACGAAGCCTTTCAGCTCGTCGGGGGTGAGTTCGGGCCCGGTCAGGGGGTTGATTGCGAATGTCTCGTTCGTGAAGTACCTGTTGTTTATGTTAGTGTTGGTTGGTTTAACATGTGAAGTTTCATCAGAAGAATCGGTACATACCATACGCTCATGATACCCGCGTCAGCGGATTTTGACAGAGAGGAATGGAAGGTGCTGATGGCCTCGTAGTAGGCATCTTTAGACACGTTCGCGCTAGTGAACGACAGAGTCGCGCCTGAAGTGGGGACATCCGGGTGTGCCTTCGACGTAAGAGAAAGCACAACTCCGTAGGTACCGCCACCGCCGCCGGACAGCGCCCAGTAGAGATCGGTGTTCTTCTCGCGGTTGGCGATCAGATGTTCGCCAGTACCAGTGACAACTTCCCACTCGAGCGCCTGGTCAGCGGCCATTCCGTGGCGGGACGACAGGGCAGAGTGGCCACCGCCTTGAGTGTAGCCACCAGCTAATCCAACAGTCGGGCACTCGCCGCCAACGACCTGCAGACCCGCGGCATCGGCAGCTGCGTATGCCTCGCCGCCGAGTACACCCGCGGCCATCTTGATGGCCTTGCCGGTGTAGTGCTCGTCGGACCAGTCTTTGATCTCGGTGCTCTTGAGGTTCTGCATCCAAAGACCCAGAGCACCGGCACCCGTACTCTTGCCGTTGTAATCGTGTCCGGTGTTGCGGATCACGAGGCGGATGTTGCGGTCGTTCGAGAAGCGAATGCCAGCAGCAACATCCGCCGGCGAGGAGACGTTGATACTGTACTGGACATACGTTCCAAGCACGCACCCGTAACCAGGGTCGGTGAAAGGGTCACAGCTGCGGTTGGCGAAGAACGGGGCCATGATGGAAGCCGAATCCGGGTAGCTGTAACTACGATCAATGATCTGGTCTGGGCCAACATGTAGTCCGAACTTACTGTAACTCCGGGTCTGTCCAGCTGTTCTGCAGCTCGGTGCATGTAGCATTGTCGTAGTTGTCTCCGTGACAAGGTGTGGCCAGTGGGACGGTCCTGATCAGCTTCCCATCGATGGTGCTGTTGAACTGGGTCCATTCCTCCGCAGTCGGCCAGCAGTCATCTCCAGGGAAACATCTGCAGTCGCTGCTAGGCTTTGTTCCAATCGATCGCGAGCTGACCGTGGCCGCAAAGGCCAACACGGCAAGAGCGGACTTGATGCGAAACATGATCGATACGACGCAAAAGTACGACTGAACGAGAGAAACAGGCTCACGACGCCTTCAGAGGTGGTGAGAAAGGTGCAGGGCAATCTGTAAGGTTTCAAGTTCATCTCAAGATGTATATAGTCGTGGAGGCGAACCCTGGTGCCCAGAGATCGCGGACCCCTGCCGTCTTCAGATGCAGCTAATATGACTCAGTTACTCGATCGCATAACACATTGCCGGATGCCCAGGCACTCCATGTACGGCTACTGCAGGGCCCGGATGTTTTGCACAGCATTAGTCGGTAGCGCGTATGAAGTGGCAAACCTCGCACTCCTCGGTGGTCGGTGGTCCCAGGGAAAAGAAGACTCGGGAAATCCTTTTCGGTGTTATCGAGTACTGTATCTCCAACTCGGTCTCCCAGGGTGATGCCTTGAAAACTCAAGAGAGACACACTTACTGCGACATCCCATTCTCAGCGGCATTGGATCATTGTTGGTTTGATATTCCATAAGCGACCCGGTCTACCCGGACTCATTGTTCTTCTTCAGCCGATGCCCTCGCCAGCGAGTGGATTGTAGGATGAAGGAAGAAAGACTAAGGGACAGTGATCTCCCAACAGCCTTGTAGCGACGACGTTGCCCTTTCCGGCCCCACGTCTGCACGGAGCAAGCACCATCGTCGGGGGGCGCTGGAAGAGGAACGAAAGGATGCGGCTGACCATGTGCCGAGCCCCGAGCCTCTTTCAGCCAATCACAAACTGCCGTAGGAGCCACGGAGCTTGAGGATGAATCCAAATTACCCAGACGATTTTCCAAGGATTCTGTACATAACCGACCTTCCGCGCGCCGGCGTGTTCATCGTCTCCTGCACCTCCTAACCGAGTCCCTGGGGCGACTCGGATCTGTTTCTGTATTGAGTATACACCGGCGAACCAGAGTCGGATGTCCCCAGCTTGATCGACTTGTCAAGCACAGTACATGTTGCCAATTTTCCAAGAAGAAGGAAAATCGAGATAGGTCGAGTGTGAGAGAAAACTCATGCCTGCGATACATTGGGCAGCATGCGACTCGGTCGTCTCGAGAAGTAGTATCTCTACAACACGTCAGTTTAAGAGAGACACATTTGCTCGGGTACACCAATAATCTCAGCGATATTAAGCAAAAAAACGAAATGATCCGGCCACCAGAGTCCCCTAGGTGTCATGATTCAAGAAAACTGTCCCACCCTTACCATATTATTCCCACCAAGGAACCCAACTCGCCCAGCCCATCTGCAGTAATGAAGCCGCACAAGTGCGATCCTTGGAAGCCGCTATCGCCCGTGGTCTAGGGCACAGCCAGAACGAAACACCTCGACTCTACTGTATGTACAGCCGGTAGATCCGGTCCCTTCGTGGTCCCTGGAAAGAAAGGCTCATGCATTGTTGAGGAGTGAATCGAGTGATGTGCCCAAGCCTTCGTGGATCCATATAGCACCGCCATGTTGTCGACGATCTCTAGGGATCTGCTCTTGGACCTGGCCAACCTGGCCTCCCGGTCCTTGCCACCAGACCATGCCGCCGCCTTACACCATCGGATGGGTCCACAACCTCGAGCAGGCGCCTGCGACGTCTGACGCCCGCAGTTTGATCGGTTTGGCGGCTGCTTTCTCGACTATTGCGGTTTTGTTCACTGTTTTGAGGTTCACTGTGCGGTACAAAGCGGTTGGGCGCTGGGGGTTGGACGATGCTGCGATCGCGGCGAGTACGGTGCGTTTGACGGCTGGTTTTCAGTTGCTTGGGATTCGTTCATACTGACAGGAAAATTAGATTCTCGGTGTTGGATACAGTGGCATAGCCATGTATCAAACGCGATGGGGGCTGGGGCTCCATCAAGACTCATTCCCAATGGAGAACGCTGTCCCCTTTAGTCGGGTAAGTCTGAAGGAAACATCGTATTCGTCCAACATATTCCAAAGCTGACCGAAACTCAGGTCCAATACGCCGGCGGCCCCGTATACTGTCTCGCAGTCCTTGGGTTCAAGGTATCCTTACTGGGAGGCTATCTTCGAGTCGCCGGCTTCAATCGGACCTACGCCATCATCCTCTACGTCGTGCTCACTCTGACGATAGTGAGCCAGCTGATCTTCACGTTCCTGCTCTCTTTCGCCTGCTCGCCGATCGCAAAGCAATGGGACCCGGACATCCCCGGCACCTGCATCGACACGCTGCCGACCTACTTCGCCCTCGGCGGCACGAGTCTGGCCTGGGACGTGCTGATCATCGTCCTGCCCTTTCCCATCCTGCGGAGGTTGCAGCTCGACAAAAGAAACAAGGTTCGCATCATCATTTGAATCTCATTCCCTAGACCCGCACTCATTCATCCCAGGCCGCCATCGCCATCCTCTTCGGCGCCGGCTTCTTCGTCACAATCGTCCAAGGCATCCGCATCCAAACCGTCGCCGCGCTAGCCACTTACACGCAATCGAAAGCAATCATCCAGTGGTCGATCGTCGAGATAAACATGGGCGTGATCGTCGCGTGCGTCCCCGCTTTCAGCCCGCTGCTGCGCAGTTTCAGCCGCAAAGTCTCTTCCAACTCGCGTTCGAGGTCCGGCGGAGCCAAGAGCGGAGGAGGCGCCACGACGGCTTACGGCCAGAGTGTCAAGAGTGCCGTTGCGGCGACGGGGGCTCGCACGCCGGCGCGCAAGAGTAGGGTGTTGGATTCGATCCGCGATGATGATGAGGTGGAGCTTTGCGAGGCGAAGAATGGGTGGGAGGGGTGTCATGGGTGGGGGAGTGCGAATGGCGGGACGGCGTCGACGCAAGTGCGGACTGTTGGGGTTGCGGATGATGGGGACTCTGATCAGAGGTCGGGGGCGAGTTCGCCGTGTGGCGGCCCGCAGCAGCAGCAGCAGCAGCAGCATATTACTGTTGTGCACGAGTACACTGTCCAGCATGCCGATGCAAAAGGCGGTTTGTGAGGTGTGGAGACTCGGATGGTGTTGTTGCGTGGGATATCCGTTAGGGCTGGCTGTAATAATAAAGACTTTGATTTTACTGCTAGGGCGAATTTCATTTCAAGACGTTGGGTTTTCCATAAGCTCGTGTCATAGCTATCGTTTCGAGAAATATAAGGTTCCCATCAGGCGAGAGCGAGAGCTATCTCGACCTCGTAACAGTAAGTCAGAGTCGATTCGTCGTTAGGTGATGACTACTGTTAGGTGTGGTGGCATTTCCTTTTCTTGTTTGTCTTTTGAATACCTGTCAGCTGGCTTTAGCGCTGCGACGTTTTTTTCTATCTTAGATAAAGGGCTCGTTGGCTCGACGGTGAGCTAGAAGCTGTGCTTTAGTGATAGAGCACGCTCGTATCCAATGGCGGTGGTGCAACAGCCCCGTTAGTGTGCAATGGCAGCGCGAGCGGCGTACTCATATCCAGCTCGGAGGTGAGACCACGCTACCGCTGCTGAACCCACAAAGCGACTTGCTTGACCTGTCTCTGTGGCTTCCGATGGTGTTTGCAGCACTAACGCGATGCTGTTCGCTCGCCGGTGGTCGATGGACTCCAAGTCGTGGCCCGATATACGTACGAGTCGCGATCCAGAACTCCCCCTAGCCGCTCAAGTCTTGTCCAACCGCCAGCGAATTGTGATCGTGGAAAACATCTCAAACCGAACATCGACTCTCCCTTAGGCAGGAGGTTCAGTCTCCATCTCCCGCCTCTGAGCAGCCTCCTCCCCAGACTTGGACGCATGCTTCTCCCCACCAAGCGAGTCCAGCTCTGCCAACCGGCGTTTCGTTTCCTCGGCCTGAACTTCCGCCTCCCTCGCCTCCTTCGCCTCGCGTTCTTTCCTCTCGACAGCCTCGGCCTTCTCCCTCTCGACATTCTCCAACGCCTCCAGCTCGTCTTCGACTTCGCCCTCGTCCACGGCTCCCATGGAAGCCTCGTTCAGTGTCTGGCCGATGTCTTCCACATCCATCATCTGCTCTCTTAGTCCTTCCATTACGTCTTGCACCTTCTCGAGGCCGCCGGTCTTTTCGTTGAGGCTGCACAGGGTCTGCGACGAGGCCTCCATGACGCGGACCATTTCCACTTGATCGGCGGCCTGTTCGATTCTGGCGTAGACGTCTTCCAGCTGAGCAAGAGTGGCTGTACGTTGCTGCAGTTTCGTGTCGGCCAGCTTCTTTGAGCGCAAGGCGGACTTGGCTGCTGTGAGGTTCTTTTTGGCTACGGCCTCCTTTGCTGTTTTGTCGAGTTCGGAGATTCGGGCTGTTAGTTGCTGGATTTGTGGTTCGAGGGATGCAATCAGCGTGCGGATAGAGGCAATGTTGGTGTCTTCGGTGGTGATTGGAGACGGCTCGGACTCGGCTGGCGACTTGAACTTGATGGTTTGATCTTTGAAGGAGAACGAGATGGCCGATCGGTCGCGAGCCAGATGTGTGAGAAGGACTGAAAGATCATTGTTGCTGAGTTCATCCATGCCGAGGGATGGTGCGAATGTGGAAGCAAACAGCTCTTGGGAGAAGATGCGAGATGTATTGGAAGTAGCCGTTTTCGCCGCCTCATCCAGGACATCCTTGGCAGCAGCCTGTGAAGTGTCAGCATAAATCCATGTCAATTAGTACAGCACGCCGCTGCCTTACCTCAAGATTGGCCATGACAACAAAGTTCCCTGCCACCAATTTGTCCTCGGTCGGCTCGCCTCCCATTACGCCCAGCTGCTTCAATCCCCAACTCACAGCCTGCCACGGGGTGGGCACCCAAGTCTTTGCATATATGCTCTTCTGTGTATTCAGGAACTCCCTAAGCGGCACCAGCTCCTTGCTGTCGATTGCATCCTGGACAACAGCGCCTATAGCCAGCGGGCGGCCGAATTCCTGCGTCTGTAGCGCCTTTGACAATTCTTCTCCCGTTTTCAAGACGAAGCGGTCGTTAGTCGCACCTGTCTGCGCCGGGATCAGACCTGCGCTGGACGCAGCGGAGAGGGCGCGCAACCATGCGGTCGCATTCGCCTGGTATCCATCGGGGTTGGTACTGCGTTGGTGTCGAAAGTCGGAGTAGAGGGAGGCTAGGCGGGCGCGACTAGAAATGCGTTAGACGAGTGGATGTTGTAGGGCTGATCGGTGGACTTCACCTACGGAACGCTTCCTCGCGGGTGCGTAGGAAGTCGAGCAGGTCAGGCATGACGGTGGTGGTCTGTCGATATGAGGTGAGGTTCGCCTGTATACATGTACCGTGACGACCTTGGAGCAGAGAAGTCGACGATCACGTGCAAGTCATGTGTGAGTGAGGTCATGCGGCGGTGTGGTGGATGGATTTAGAGTGCCGGCCGGGCGAGGGCGAGAGGCAAAATAGTGACCAGGGTCCACGTCTTCAAGAGCTCTAGCCCCACTATTTCTTGACAGCCGCCCTCCTTGCGCGGGCGACTCCCAATGAATTCTGGAAGACGGTGAAGCTCGTGAGCCTGTCCTGCACAAGAGAGAATCCTACCTATCACACACCAGTGTCCACTCTTATACATACCTACAAGGCTGTCAACCCACGCAAACATGTCCAACGCAGTCGGCAACGAGGACCTTGTGCCCGAACAAACAGAGGGCTTCAAGGTTGGCGAGAAGAAGACTATTGATGAGTACCAGCAGCTAGGTGAGTCGACGAGCACAGGCAGGCAGGCAGGCTGGCAGAAAGACAGAAAGACAGACGATGGTAGCAATACCATATCACTCATGGCGTATGACAGACATGCGTACAAAAAAAACATCACAACCAGTCATATCCCACATCCCACCACCCCGCCACCCATCCCCTCCCATCTCATATCATACACTCACCACTAACATTCCCGCCAGACCAAAATGACGAGTCCCTCCGCAAGTGGAAAGAGTCCCTCGGCCTGGGCAGCGGCAACACCATATCAGACCCCAGCGACCCACGCAAAGTGATCCTCCTCTCCCTGGGCCTCGAGGTCGAAGGCCGCCCCGACATCGTGATCGACCTGACGCAGGCCGGCGCCCTGGAATCCCTCAACAAGAAGCCCTTCACCATCAAGGAGGGCGCGACGTTCCGCATGAAAGCCCGCTTCCGCGTCCAGCACGACATCCTGAGCGGCATGAAATACGTGCAAGTCGTGAGCAGGATGGGCGTGAAGCAGAAGATGCAGGAGATGATTGTACGTTCTTCTCCTTGTCTCCTCTTATCTCGTCTTTTCTTCCCCAATGCTCTTTCTATCATCTTCTCC
>Ga0265797_10010995_pt1 | contig 11418 bp, 9 predicted proteins | sample P2T30metagenome_FD_192433 | JGI IMG/M metagenome (GOLD analysis project Ga0265797, IMG submission 192433) | Plant litter microbial communities from East Loma Ridge, Irvine, California - P2 T30 | ecosystem: Environmental > Terrestrial > Plant litter > Unclassified | place: USA: California... | reverse complement strand
TGCATTTATTCAATCTCGGTAATCTTCTTCTCCAGCTCTGCTTCCAGGCGCAGTGCAGTCTCGTGATCCTCATCCAATCGCTGCTGTTGGTTCTGCTGTTCTTCAAACTTCTGTCTCAAACCGTAGTACGCGGAGTTCATCGATTTCAACCGCTTCTCCGCGGACGAATTGAGTTCCTCGATGTACTTCTCCTTCTTGGACATCTCCTCCACTAGCTTCCCCTTGCCCTTTTTCAGTGCACCCAGTTCGCGTGTCTGGTCACCAATCTGTTGGTGGAGGTCGGAGTTCTCGTTAATCAAAATCTCAAGCTCGTTGTTTCGCTCCGTCAGCCGGTCCTTAAATCGTAGCTTGGAGGTCTCCGCAACTTCGAGCTTAGTTTGTGCACCTCGAACAAATTCTTGATAGCGTTTCTCTGTTTCTTCGACTGCAGTCTGTGCTTTGGTCATATCTGACTCCACACGCTCCAGGAAGGCTCCGAGGCGCGAATTATTTTCGCGCGCAGTAATCAACTCTTCTTCTGCCGTTGCAAGGCGGGTTGACAGTTCTTTTCCAGAGGTGTCGAGCCTTGCATTTTCATGGCGAAGAGAATTCAGCTCCTTGTTAGCTAGGAGAAACTTATTCATCGCCTCAAGACTTTCCGCTTCAGCAATAGTGAGTCGCATCTCAGCTGCGTGAAGTTCGGCTTCGAGATTATCGCTATGGGCTGACGCAATCTGAAATGAGCTTTCAAGAGCAGCGTGAGATAGTCGCAAATCTTCAAGCTCCTCTCCGTTTGTCGAAAGTTGAGAAACCAATGTAGCGGTGTTGGTTTCAAGCTCGGTCATCCGTGAGCGCATACTCGAGACATCGACCTGGAGAGACCCAGCATTGTTTTCAGCAGCGTCGAGTTTGCTCTCCAATACCACCTTCGCGTTCTCCAGAGTATCCAGCTCCACTCTCGTTTCAGCAAGCTCTGCAACCATACGAGAATCTCGTGATTCGAGCTCTTTGAGACGAGTACGAGTTGACGCAAGGCTCTGCTCTGCGGCCGTTGATGCTGCCAAAGCTTCGCTAAGCCTACCTTCCACATCGTTTTTAAGCTGACGGAGGTCATCCAGCTCTTCTTGCGCTTCGCATAACTTTGACGTAAGATGGGTATTCTCCACATCAATTTCGGTCAGCTGTGAACGGGTCACGTTAAGGTCCTCTTCCAGACTTGCATTGGACGCTGTAATACTTTCGAGTCGTCCCCGCATGTCTGCATTCTCCTTACGAGCGACATTCAACTCCTCGTTTAGCTCAGCAGTGGTTCCCAAGGTCTCTTTCAGACGTTTTTCGACCGCCGCCTTGGCCCGGCACATAGCTTCAAGCTCTTCTTCGGTGGATGATAGTCTCGTTTCTAGCTGAGGGACTTTTAACTGGACCGCGTGCAGCTGAGACCGAGTAGCTTGTAAGTCCTGGTCAATGAGATCGCGGGCGGCGCTAACAGCTTTGAAGTTTTCCTCGGCTTGCTCCTTCAATTGTCGTAATTCTGCCGTTTCGGCACGAAGCGCAGAAAGCCGTGACCGTACCTCATTGGCTTTCGACACAACCTTGTTCAAGTTTTTCCGCGCAGATTGGAGTTGATCTTCGAGATCTGACTTTGAGCGGAGCACGTCATACAGGCCTGCCTGAGCCTCATGCTTGGCAGCTTCCGACTCTTCAATCCGAGCATGGAGATCAGCCAGCTCTGTACCAGATGTCTCACTATCCATCTGGGCGATTGATAAGGCTTCCTCTACTTGTGACACCTCTTCACGATAGCTCTCAAGCGAAGACTCGAGTTCTGAAACACGGCATTTGAGCGAAGCCCCTTCATCTGTGATAGCGGTAAGTTCCTCTTCAAGACTGGCCTGGGAATCTGAGCTGATTTCTAGTCGTTCCTCGAGCTCTGTGACCTTCGCTCGTAGACCGTCGCGGTCGCGAGTTGTCGATGTGAGCTGCGACTGTATGTCGTTAACCCGCCCTTCAAGCTCTAATTTAGACCGAATTGTGTCACCGAGCTCGTCCTCAACAGCATGCTTAGAGCATCGTACAAGACGCAGCTCCTCGTGCAGAGATGCCTCCAATTTCTCTGATGTAGCCAGAGCTGATTGGAGACCGAGAATGGAGGACTCGAGCTCGCGGAGATGTTCATCGCTCTTTACCATATCCGCAGCGTGCTGTTCATCGACTTCCTTCTTGTGAACTCGAAGTTGCTCCAGCTCCTTCTCGAGAGACGACGCCCGCTCTTCTGAGGCCTGAAGCTTTTGTTGATAATTTGCCAAGGCATATTGCAGTCCAAGGATCTCGCTGTCCCTCGTCTGCACGTCCGCGCGCAACATAGAGAGCAATTGTTGGATGTCCCCGAGGTTGGCCTCAAGCGTGACTTTCTCGGCTCGGAGTGATTCCACTATGGTCTGAACAGTAGCATCGGTTGCCTCTAATGACTGGATACGTTCACGTGCTTGTTCCAGATTAGCCTCGATAGTATTGCATGTTTGACGCAATTCATCCAGGTCTATCAGGAGTTTGGCCTTGGCTGCTGCCTCTTGCTCACGGCTGTCTGTCATCGCACGCAACTCGTCTTCTACACTGGTCTTCTCAGCATGAATCGTCTCGAGCTCTGTGGCCAATCCATCGCGCACATGGCTTTCAGCCTGGAACTTGGTTTGTAGAGCCTCCATCTCTTCTTTGAGAGTTGTCAAGGCATTCTCGGTGTTTTGGTTCATAGTTTGCGAATTCTGTAGTTGCTCGCGTAGTTCTGAAATGACATGTGCACCGAGTTCAATCTTCCGCACATGTTCCGCTGCATCAGTCTCATATCCAGTAATTTTCTGTTCCAGGCTAGTGATGTGCTGCAATCCTCGGTCAAGTCGCTTCCTCAGACCTTCGCATGTGTTTTCTTTCTCGGTCAGTTGTTCTTGCAAGGACGTCTCATAGCGTTCGGTAGCCTCAAGCTTGCTCCGACATGACTGTAAGCTCTCATCCAGGCTGGCTGTACGGACCTCAAGTTGCCTAACTTCAGCAGTTTTTGCGTGAAGGCGCGCGTCCAGATCGCTCTTCTCTTTCTGCAACGCATCAATCCTGTCTTGCATATAACCGCCCCTTTCCTCCCAGTTAGCGAGTTCGCCGCTCTTGGCTTGCAGCTCCTGCTTCAGTCTGTCCTCCGATTCTATGGCTGTAGATAGCTGCGACTTGGTAGACTGTAGTGTCTCCTCTACGACAGCCTTCGAGTGTTCCAGAGCAGCAATTTGACGCTGATGGTCCCGTATTTCATTCTCCAATCCCTCTCGAGTTGTCTCGAAGGATTTGCCGTCTTCCTTGCTCTCTGCACATTCATGTTGCAGCTGTTCGATGCGGTGCCGACACACGGCAAGCGCTCGATCCGACTCGCGTTTCGCCCGTATCAAACGACTATCGGATGTGCGGATCTCAGCTACGCTTCCAATGCGTGGAGTGAGCTCAAAGTCGACATCATTCCAGGGAGAGGGAGACGGTCGTGTGGGAGTCCTTGGCTCACTGATAGGACTGCCGGGGACATTTGAGCGCGTTGGTGGAGACGGAGGTGGTGAGAAGAAGCTGCGCTCAGTTCGATGTTGAGATTCATTGTGTGGAGTCGAGTCTGTCATCTCAGTCAGTAAAGCCAAGGCCGGGGTCCAATACACCCACATTCAAGCGTCAGCATGGAAGCTCTCTCCAGTGCCTCGAGTATTTCCTTGTTCCGTTCCTCCTCGATGCTCAACGCCTTCTTCAGTTCTTCCACTCTCCTTTGAGCATCTTTACCCTCGAGATAGTTGTTCGTTCTACTCCTGGCGAGGTTCCAAGCAGTTTTCGTAATCTGCTTCTCCTTGACTGATATGTTGACGGCCATGCGAAAGGCAAGACGGCGTAATGATGAAACGGATCGTTTCGCTTCGGCACCCGCAATCTGGTGGGCCTTCAGTTCGGCACGCAGGTTGTTACGTTGAGTCTTCATGTAAGAAAGATGTGCCCAGTTGGATATGACGGCCGGCACATCTTCCGCCCTTGGTGATGGGACCTCCGAGTTCTCCCCGCCGTCGTGTTCAGATGATGGGGATTTTGTTGACGACGAACGCCTGTGTTCTAGCATAAAACTCTCTGTCATGGATGATACAGACCGGGACAAGCTAGAACTGGAGAGTGGGGTAGCGGACGGACGGGATCGCGACATTGAGCGCGAGGACGGCTTTGAGGTGCCGTCCTTGGGGATGTCGCCCGTGCATTTCTGCATGTTGATGAAGCTCATAGGGAGTATGTTCTCCAGGCCAGACACGGTACGACTGTTAGCGTTGGGACGGTCCAGGTCCTTAGCCTTGGGTGCAGACGCCATGGCGAGCGGTGGTTAGGTTATGCGACCATGGGGTGGCCAAACAACGACTTAGGGTAGGAAACGGTCGAAACTTAGTACGCACTGTGGTAGGGGAACTGCTCCGACAGCCCAAATGCGTTGGCGTCAATGGGAAGTGACGGGTAGGACTAGGGATTGTGGTGCGATGTGGGTCTGTCACGCGAGATGCGGGACTGGAGAGTGAGAGAGAGAGAGAGAACAGGGATAATATAGGGATGAACAGGTTTCTGTAGGATTCTGATTCGACTATAGGGTAGACAAGAGACCAAGATAGGGCTGGCAGAGACACACCATGAGAGACGGGCAGCCACACAGGCCCAGGCCGAGACAGCCGAAATATGCGACGCCCGTCACACCAGAAGGAGCAACGATGACGACGGAGAGAGGGCGGGCGTCAGCAGCGAACAAACCATGGTTTTTTTTCTGCGATATTTTCCGGGTACAAGCGTTGGCGCGCTTCGATTAGCATGGATGGTCCCAGACAAGCCTTGTTGGTGTTTGCCGGCCCGGCTGCTGGAAATGTACAATATCCGCGTGGGTCGAACGAAAGGTGGGGAGATGTACTCGACGCTGTGGCCTGCCGTTCCTGCGAGCCACAAGGCGCGCACGTAGCCAACTACCGGTAGCTGTCATGGAACGCGCTGCCCGAGTCAGGCTTTGTCGTCTACTGTGTATCCACGGCGATGCATGGCGATGGATACTCGACATGCACGTTGCTGCAGCCAACGATGCGGCCGTGAAGCTAAGCTGCTTCCAGCCGAGGGGCGGTGATTGCATCATCGACAAGCACGTGCAAATCTCACGACCAGCGGCCAACTCCCCCACTAGCTCATCTTGATCGTGTGCACTACGCACGGAAACATGACGGACATGAACCGAGCGTCATCTTTCCAAACATGGTCGGTCGGTGGTACACTAGGATTATGCTTTCACCTTCAATATCTCGGTATGATTGATGACGCCAAAGAACCAAGATGTACCCTGCTACACCCTAGTCACTGCATGTCAATGTTGTCTGTCATGATATCGCGTGATATAGTAACGGTACCTCAAGAGTTTCAGATACACATTGGAACTTGTTTCTTTCCGCATGTTCCTTTTTTGTTTCTTTTTCCGCATTGTGCCTTGATACCCCTCATCTACTCAATGCGCCCCCATCTACTTTGTGTACTTCTTCTGCAACAGCTTTCCAATGGTCGTCAGCTGGATATTGCTCGTCCCCTCGTAAATAGCCCCAATCTTGCTGTCACGGAAGTACTTTTCCGCCAGCCCCTCGCGCACGAACCCCATACCCCCCATCCACTCAATTGCCTGGCCCGACACCTTGCCTGCAACCTGCGACGCCATGAGCTTGGCCATGGCCGCGTCCATGATGAAGTCCTCGCCGGCCTCCTTCTTGCGCGCAGCGTTGTAGACAAGGGCGCGCGCGGCTTGGATCTCGGTCCAGGCCTGGGCGAGCTGGTGCTGCATGGCTTGAAATTCGCCAATGAGGGTGCCGAATTGCTTGCGGTCGTTCCAGGCGTAGCTGTGGGGGTTTGTTTAGTTTCTTGATTTGACGAGTATGAGAGAGAGAGAGAGAGAAAGAGAGAAAGAGAGAAAGAGGGAAGAGACGGGTTGGGGGTGAAACTCACCTAGCAGCATTCTCCCATGCTCCCAGGGCAAGACCGGTCATTTGTGCTGCGATGCCAATGCGACCCTCATTCAACAGTCCAATGGCGTACTTGTAACCCTCAAACTCCTTGCCCAGCAGGTTGTCGGCTGGAATCTCGACATCGTCGAATGTGATGACGCAGGTGCTGCTCGCCTTGATTCCCAGCTTCTTCTCCTTCTTCGCAATGGAGAAGCCCGGCGTGCCCTTTTCGACAATAAAGGCAGTGATGCCCTTGTACTTTTTGCTGGGGTCCAAGTTGGCGAAGACGATGAAGAAGTTTGCCTCGACACTGTTTGTGATCCACATCTTGCTGCCGCTGATCTTGTATCCGTTGTCTGTGCGCGTGGCTTTTGTGGCAAGAGCAAAGGCGTCGGAGCCGGAGACGGGCTCGGAGAGGCAAAAGGAGCCAACCGTGTTGGTGGCCAGCTTAGGCAGCCACTCCTTCTTGAGCTTCTCCGAACCCCATTTGATAATGGCCGTGTTGACCAGCGTGTTGTGCACATCACACAGCACGCTGACGCTTGGGTCCACCCTCGCCAGCTCTTCAATGGCGATGATGGCCGATGTGAAGTTCATGCCCGAGCCGCCGTATTCCTCGGGGATCTCAATGCCCATGAGGCCCTGCTCAAAGAGTTGCTCTACCACAGCCGGGTCCATGGCTTCGGCCTCGTCCATTTCGCGCGCTTTGGGCAGGATGACCTCATTGGCAAACTTTGAGACGGAGTCGCCCATGAGAGTCTCCGTCTCGGAGAGGTGCGTGATGGGCGTCGGGGGTACATCTGAAATGTCGACGGCTTCTCTGCGCGGGACGGTCGAGGAAAGGCAGCGTATTCTACCACGGCATTCACGTCAGCCTGCTGTACTGCCTGCATCGCCTACATCGCATAGAAGAAAGAAAGCAAAAGCAAAGAAAAAAACATACTGAGGCCCAGCGCGGGCTGCTGGTCGCAGCGACCGCGACGAAGCAGCCGCGACGCGAGTGAGGGGTCGGAGTGATCTTGCAAACGAAGCCATGGGTGTAGGAATGGAGGATTGCGAGGGGGACAGCCTGTGACTAATATCTTGCAATATTCAAATTACTGGATCCTGCTGCACCGGTCCACCGCAAACAGAGGTACCGAGGTAGGAGGACATGATGTTAGCCGGCGCTGGCCGTGCCACATGCTTGCTGGCGGGGTTCTGGACAAAGCAGCCAGGCCACCACATGTGCGCCTCCCCCACATTACTTACGTAGTCATGCAACAGAGCCGCAATAGTCAAACATGACATCAAGCCATATCGCATTATCAAAACTACCCAATAGCCTTGGCCTAGGAAAACAGCAGCAAGGGTATATATGTATCAGGTGAATGAACCACAAGAAAAACAATCATGACGCGAACATGAGAAAAAGAAAAAAACAGCACGCTCTATTCAAACTGCCGCAAGCAAACCAGAAGCTGCAAAGAAAACCCATCCTATTAAAGATTGTACGTCCGCAACTCCGGCCCCGAAACACGACTTGTGCACGGCGACTAGACGTTGCGCGATCCCATGCCGAATCGCCCGGCCTGCATCTGCGACTTGTACTCGCTGAGCTCGGCCGCCTCCTTCTGCTCGTCCGCGAGCAGTGCTTGGGCTTCCTTCCTGCCCGCTCGCCTCTGCTTGATGCAGCAGAACATGATGACAATGGCGGCCAATGCGGCTGCTCCCAAACTGCCAGCGGCAATGCCAATCTTGGCGCCATTGGACAGGGCATTGTAGCGGTTCTTGACCCCGTGTGGAGACTGGATCTCTTCGAGCACCTCAGACTTGCCCCTGCAGTTTTGTTAGCTTCTCGCCTCGAGCAGTGCTAGGCGGGCACATGAACTTACTGGATCACCTTGACCTTTTGCCAGTCACCAGACGCATCCATATCCGCCCACGAATACTTGGCAGCGCCGCTGGTGTAGTCCTGCGCATAGACTGATTGGATCGTCATCGTGTACGGGCCCTGCTTGAAGTCGGTGATGCCGCCAGCCCACTCTACCACACCGGGGTCGTTCTTGTTTGGGTCACCTGCAGCCCATGAACCAAGGCGGACGTTCATGGGTGTCTGTGGGTACCGTGTTCCGTCGTGGGCCTCTGCGGGCGTGAGCGTCCTGACCAGCTTGCCGTCGACCCACCACTCAATGCGGTCCTTGGTCCAGTCGATGGTGTAGTTGTGAAAGTCGTCCTGTGGCGAGAAGTCGAGTATGTAGTCCTTGCCGCGGTCATAAGTCGAGGTATCTCCCTTTCCAAAGTAGTTTGTGAGGATCGAGTTGTTGTTACCGCGGAACTCCCAGTCAATCTCATCGAGCGCTTCCGACTGCAGGATAGCACTTGAGATGATTCCCACTCCGGTCGCCACCTTCATGACAATCTCGAGGCGGCCAAAGAGCATGTAAAACACAGAGTTGGCCGTGGGAGAGTCGCCCGATCGCTCAATGGTAAAGGTTGCGCCCTTCTCGACCCAATCGATCTTGCCCTGGTTGGGCATCCTCCAGACCTTGTCATTGTTTGGAATACCCGTCTTGTTCCAGTTGAAGGTGGTGTTGCCGCCGAGCGCCTCCATATCCGGACATCCTGTCGTGTTGAGCGGATAGCCTGGGCACACGCATGGTTAGCATGTATTGCATTGTACACGGCACATGGAAGGCATCATACAGTCAGTATGGGTCTGCGCTGACGTCGTCGAGATCAGGCCAGCGATAAGCGCGGCGGCGGAAAGTGCGAATGACTTCATTTTCGGAATACGAGGTGGTATCCGAGCGGGTGATTTGTATTCAAGGAGTGTGGTATCGCGCGTAGACCAGACGCGCAGTTGGTGTTGTAGCAAGGAATGAGTGGGGTGTTTTGGTGCTGAATGAGCGGACTCTCGCAACGAGAAAATGGAAATGAGGGGAAGATCGTTCAAGGGAGCGTCAGAACCGCGTTTTGAGACTCGGTGATGAAGAGCAATTGGGGGGTGCAGCCCTGCAAGATTTAAGGAGTTGTCTAGTGCAGGAATGCTCCCTGGGGATCACTAATTGGTCAACGAGCCCTAAACCACAAACGGCGCTTGCCGCTTTCCGATAGCACCCTCTCCTGAGCGTCATTGGCTCTTTTTGCTACTTCTTGTTGCGGTGCTTTGCTGTACCGATGGGCGGTCGGCACTTGGCTTCGAGGATCGTGCAAAGAGGCGCCGATTGCCCGCGTGTGACTTTGCGAAAAGTGCGTTTCATTTGCTGGGAGCGCGGGAGGCTTTTACGCCGCGCCGGGAGCCAAGATGGTCGTGAAACACCAGACACACTGCACTACAGCCTTCAGGCGACGAGCTCGACTCCATGTGCAAAGGTGCCGCTGCGATAGCGATACAGTGGCGGACGTCTCTCGACCTAGCGCATGAGTGGATCGGCATTCTGGGACTTCTCCACCAACGCCAGACGTGCGCCACTCCATCCGCGCCGAATTTGCCGTGTTGCGTTCCTGAGCCTGTGTCGTACCGAAACGAGCCTTTCACCCTTCTGCCTGCGCCCTTTCTCGCAGCATACCCCGCCGAGCCCCCTGACCAGACGGATCCGTCTCGAAACTATCACAGTCGTCACCGAGATTACTGACAAGCTCCTCTTCATCTGTCTCTGCTCCATCCGGCACTTGTGTCTCCGGCCCGAAGAACTTGCCCCAGGTAAATGCCGGTCCGTCCACAGCAAACCTGCCTTGCATGCGCCAGCGTCCCATGTACACATTCAGGGCCACCAGCACCTTGGCCAGGTGCGTCCAGTCGAAGCCAAAGTAAAGGCCCGCGCGACCGTCAGAGGCGCAGTATCTGTCCCAGATGCCCCAGAGAACGAGCGACTTGGCCTGGTCTCCTATGTCTTGATCCTGGACTGTCAGTGCATGCCAGTGTAACAGGCCCTGCATGACCTCATTGCACGACCCCTTGACCTGCCGCGGAGAGCGCGAGTGTATCACGGCCAGAGCTTCATACCTACAGCCACTTTGGAGAAGCTGCATGCAGAGGAGCACCTTCTCCATCCGGCTAACAGGCTGTGACTGCATAACGTTGCCCGTGTCGGCCAGCCACTCCTTCAGGCATCGCAGTTCATGAATCTTCATGTAGTGCAGATAGGGCAACACAAACTCAGGCTCCTCGAGCCCTCTCATGGTCATCTCCGTAATCATGAAACCATTGCAGCTGCCCCGTCGCACTCTGTCCGGATCAAGCAGTCCAAAGGATGAGTTGGCCTCCTCTTCTTGTAACCGCGCCTTGACCTCGTGCCTTGGTTGTGGGATTTGTTCCGGGTTTGTTTCTACAACGCTTAGTGTTATCGATGTTTTGGAGGTCAGGTCGGGGTAGTAAAGGTGGGGTGTGATTGTGAGTGCGTCTAACGGATCATCTGGCTCTACTCCTTGACTTGGAGCCCATGTGGTTTCGTCTTCAATGGGAAGGGCACCAGACACAAGGAAGAGCTCCTCTCCCGGCTCGCTTTCAACGTATTGTCGTCGCGCTTTTGACGGCCGCTGCCGCTCACTTTTCCTATCCTTCCTGCTGGTCGAGGGGCAAGTTTTCCGAACCTCACGATTCATGTACAAACTGTCATCTTTCCCATTACCATCTCTGGTGCTGTCGTGCACCTTGCGAACGTCGCCACCCCTTTTCGCCCTCTTGTCTTTTTCATTTCCATCTTTAGTACTGTCACATGCCAGTATCTGAGAGGTACTGCTACCCAGCCCTTTCATCCTCTCTTCAAGCTTTACAGCGCTCATGTAGGTTCGCCAGGCATACCTCACCACATATCCAACCGAGGCCTCAAGCTTATCGCCTTGTCCAGGGCATCGCTCAACATGTACCTTCTCCAAACCCCGATGCATAGCCTTGAGCCCACGCTTAATCTCGTTGACTTGTCCCAGATCGGGGCCATTTAGCCTGGCCAAGCGCTCCTGAAGCCACTGGATTTGCATCTCTGCTCCGCGCACGTATCTTTGTATCTCATCGCGTCCTTCTGGAAGGGTGATGGCGGAGGACTGAGCACTTGGAGGCGGCGTGGGTAACGCCGATACGGCAGCTGGGTCTTCTGTTGCTGCAGTGGTAGACGGGAGGCGATGCGATTGAAACGGGTTGGAGAATCGGCCCATTATAGCGTGATTGGATTCCAATAGATCTGCAACGAGGTAGGTGTTACGGGACTCGAGTTCACGCTGCCAAGTGTTGTGAAATCTGTGAGAGTACGGTTCCATGGTTCGTTGCGGTTGTTGGGGACCCTTTGGTCGGCTTCACGGCTTGCTGCCAACACTGACAGCGCCTGCACTGATGCTAGTCGTTGTATTAACAACTGAAAACGGTCCATTTTCAAGGATTAGTCTCAAGATAGTTTTTTTACTGTGCGTTCAGCTTGTGATGGGGGGGGGACGACCGTCG
>Ga0265797_10010994_pt1 | contig 11419 bp, 11 predicted proteins | sample P2T30metagenome_FD_192433 | JGI IMG/M metagenome (GOLD analysis project Ga0265797, IMG submission 192433) | Plant litter microbial communities from East Loma Ridge, Irvine, California - P2 T30 | ecosystem: Environmental > Terrestrial > Plant litter > Unclassified | place: USA: California... | reverse complement strand
TTAAGTGGAGAAGGTTCCCGGTTCGACTCCGGGTTTCTCCATAGCATCAGCAGCATCTCATCCTGAGTTGCTCAACCTTTTGCTTTTGCTCCAGGCGAGAGTCTTTTTCTTTGTTGGGGGGGGGGGGGTTTTTTTTCTTACAAGGCCGTCGATCAGCTCCTATTTCGACTTAGGGTCTCTCCGTTGCAGCACATCTCAATGCCAGTGAGTCTTCTTTTTCATCTCTTTGTGCACCTTGATCATTCGTTATGTTGTCAAATGACAGACTCGCCACGTAGGTCGACATGGAGTTGACTTGTTCGGGTTTCAGTTGCGTCTTGACGTTGGACACGCATCAAGCGACTTGAACCCTGACGTGACTGTCCTCAAGAGCAAGAGACGTGCGCGATCAAATCACTGTCGAGAGAGCATCAATAAGATTCTCGAATTTGTCAATGTGGTAATACCTTGCAGTTCGTATTGGGAACTTCTGCTGATTACCATTGAGAGAGCACGTATGAGAACACGACGATTCACTGGCTCGGTCGCTGCAACGCGGTGATACTTTACACCTCGCCCTAGGAACGTCTGCTGTTTACCGCCGAAAAAGCACATCTGATAACTCGATGATTCACCGGCTCGGTCGCTCCGGTGTGGTAATACCTTACAGCCCGATTTAGAGAGGTCTGCTAATTACCACAGAGAGAGCACATCTAACAACTCGATGATTCACCGGCTCAGTCTGTTCGATGTGGTGGTATCTTACAGCTCTTTTTGGAACTTCTGTTGAATGCCGTCGAGAGAGCACTTCTACAAACATGACGATTCATCGGCTCGGTCGCCTCAATATGGTGATACCTCATAGCTCGTCCTGGGAACGTCTGCTAATCACCGCCGAGAGCATATCCAAGAGACCGATGATTCACTGGTCTCGTCGCTTGATTGTGGCACTACCTCATAGCTCGTCCTAGGAACTTCTACTGATTACTGTCGAGAGAGCGTCACAATCACCGCGGACGCCAAGGAGCTAGTCATGCAAGCCATCTACCAGTGACCATGTGAGTCTCTGCCTCACTTCCTTTCCCTTCTTCCCCACTCCCTCCACGCGACGAGCAAAAGACAATCTCATCGGTAAGTAATAGTATATCCACAAGCAAAAGTATCGTCGCTAGCAAGCAAGCCCAGGTGTCATAGTAGCAAGCAATACCGTCATATCTACTAAGGTTTGGCGCCCTCATATTTCCTACAGAAGCTGGCATTGACAGCAGATCGCTCCATTGACAGCCGTGCGAGCAGCGAAACACTTTTACACTTAAAAGGCGCAGCCACACATCATATATATTCCCACTTGTCACACCTCACCTACTGCACTCCACCGAACCGCCATCAGCCCATCCGCATCCAAAGCAAGCAAGCTAAGCGAACCGACGAGAACAACCTACCAACAACGTACGTAACACCATGTCCAACCCGGGCTCTCTTTCTCCCTCTCCCTCTCCCTCCTCTTCATCCCCCAATGAGTCTCCCAACGAGTCCGCCCACGGGCCGCTCCCGTGGCCAGCTAGACTTATCGGGCAAGATTGGACCTTGCCCTCCAACAAATCTACAACAAGCGAGCGACGAGCAATGCGCCCGCAGAACAGAGCATGGTGGAAGAACAAGGTTTTTTATCAAATTTGGCCACGCTCTTTTAAAGACTCCAACACAACGAACGACAAAGGACACGGCGACATCAAAGGCGTCATCGAGAAGCTCCCTTACCTCAAGAAACTGGGCGTGGATGTTGTCTGGCTGTGTCCGGTTTACAAGAGCCCGCAGCAGGATTACGGCTATGACATTTCCGACTACGAAGCTATCGATCCCGATTTCGGCACCATGCAGGACATGGACGACTTGATCCGCGAGGTGAAGCAGCGTGGCATGCGCATAATCTTGGATTTAGTCATCAACCACACATCCGACCAGCATGCTTGGTTCCAGGAAAGCTCGAAGAGCAGAGACAACCCCAAGGCCGACTGGTACATCTGGCATGATCCGAAAAAAGATCAAGACGGCAATGTCATCACAGTCGACGGTCTCCCTGTGCCTCCCACCAACTGGCGCGCTTGTCTCATCCACGGTAGCGCGTGGACATGGTGCGAAGCCCGCCAACAGTTTTACCTGCACTGCTTTCTCGAGTGCCAGCCAGACCTCAACTGGGAGAACCAGGAATGCCGCAACGCTGTTTACGAGTCCGCCATCAGATTCTGGATGAGAAAGGGTGTGTCCGGGTTCAGGTGAGTGAAGCTGTCCCCAATTCAACATCGCATGCAAGTTTGCTCACATGATATCCAGAGTCGACACAGCCAACCGCATGTCAAAAGACACGACTTTCACCGATGCGCGAGTGACCAGGCAAGATTACGAGTACCAAGACATGAGCGAACACTGCCTCAACGGGGACCGTATGCACGAATACCTGCACGAGATGCGCAAGGTCGCTTTGGACGAGTTCGACCGCGATGCCATCCTTGTCGGTGAGCTCCCAGGTACGGATCCGGAGACCCTCAAACAATACGTGCTTGACGACCGCCGGGAGTTGAGCATGACATTCGACTTCGACATGATGGTGAGTCGACACAGGCTCTATGCCTTCGCTGTCAGGATATTGAGAGACCGATGAGCAATCCGCTGACTGGCATTGAACAGGAACTCGGCGGAAACGATCATCCGGATGAAGTCGACAAGTACATGGTCAAGAATGTTGGAGAGGGTCACCTCCTCCCGGAAATGAAAGACTGTATCACAAAGGTCCAGAACCTCGTGACACAGACGGACGGTCGGGCATGGGCTACGGCATTCGCCGAGGTCAGTACTCCCCTCTTCTATATCTTTCCCTTCCCCTTCCCCTTCCTTGTTCGTGTATGTGGCCGTGGCAGCGGCAGCAGCAGCAGCAGTCTGACATCCTCGGAAGAACCACGATCAGCTCCGAAGCATTCGAAGGTGGGTCACTGATAATCCGCCCTACTGGAACCGGGCATGCAAATTGTTGTGCATGATGCTCACAACTCTCTCGGGCTCATTGTTCGTGTTTCAAGGACAGGAGATAGGCATGCACAATATGCCCGATCACTTCGGCCCCGAGCAGTTTCGTGACATCGATGCGAAACTCTGGGTCGAGCGTAAAACCGAAGAGCATCCAGATGACCCTTACATGCTGCAGAAAGCAATCGACGGCGTGCTCAATGTAGGTCGCGATAACACCCGTCTTCCGATGCAGTGGGACAACTCCGAAGATGCCGGGTTCACCAAACACGCAGAAGGTCCTTGGATACCTTGTCACGATGATTACACACAGATCAATGTCGCCAGCCAGCTTCGTGATAACAACAGCCCTCTCGCCATCTGGACAACGATGATCATCTATCGTAAGCGATTCGATGAGCTTTTCGTTCATGGCAAGTACAAAGTATATGATCGCGACAACGAGAAGCTCTACATGTACACGAAAGAGACCTGGAATGGCCACAAGGCTCTCGTGCTGTTGAACTTCTCCACCGACAGGATCTTCTTCACCATGCCCAAGGAAGTGCTAAAGTGGAAGAAGGATGCCAACGGAAGAGACGTGATAGCCAGGGAGCCGCACTTGCTCATCGGCAATTACACCAAGCATATCCGGGAAGAAAAAGCTTTGCAAGCATGGGAAGCAAGAGTTTACCTCCTCTAATTGGATGAGCTAAGACATGCCACTGCCGGCTACCCGATGTCTTGATGATAGGCGTTTGCTTGTGATAGTGTTTGCTTATATACGCACCAATCAAATGGGTTTTCGTTCAATTTCTCCACGATCTGCATGTCTGGGGTCTCCGCACGAGTGTCCACAATGGCAGCCAAGACGGGGAAACCTTAGCCTGGTCGTACTCCGTGCTTTGGACTCTACCATCAATAATTCTTCCGTCACATCATCATGTTGTCCATGTTCAGGCATTGTCAAAATGGCGAAGGGTGATATATACCTGGATGTAAAGCCGTTACGGTAAGCAAGTCTCGTTGTCAACTCCCACTCCTCTTCCTTATCCCATTGAGTAAACCAGTCAGTCTGGCTTCTTGACAACACTTTGTCGCACAAACAATCACAGAATCTCGTGGCCAAGATGCGAGGCTTCCTTCTTGCATTGTCGGCGACGCTGGCTTCCGCCGCTACCATAGCACGCCAGGCAATGCCCCTCGGCGCCGCCATCACATCAGGTCTGGAAACCCGCGGTTCGCCCAAGAAGCACCACAAGGACAAGTGGGGTTGCAACAAGCCCGAATATCGCCACAGGGTGACCATCAGGGCTTCAAAGAACGACACCGACGATGTCTCTGTCGATCTGCTGTGGGCTTTCCAGAAGGCCAACCACGGAGGCACCGTTTATCTGGAGGAAGGCTCGACTTACATCATTGGTAAGAAGCTTGATCTGAGCTTCCTGAACGATGTGCACTTGCGACTTGATGGAGAGATCAAGTTCACCGATGACATCGAGTACTGGCAAGCGAACAACTTCTACTACGACTTCCAGAAGTCCATTACATTCTGGGTCTGGGGTGGCGAGAAGATCAAGATCTACAGTGAGACTGGAAATGGTGTTCTCAATGGCAACGGACAGGCATGGTAAGTTTTGGATAAATTGACGTCCTCCAAAACTTCGATTCAGTCCGCTAATACCGTCACATAGGTACAACGGCTTTGCTGGCCGTGAGATCCTCGACGCCTCCAATACTTACTACAGGCCCATCCTCTTCCTCACCGACAACGCAACCCAGGTGGATGTCAGCGATATCAAAATGCTCAACTCTCCCTGCTGGACCAACTTCAACATCCGCACCAACGACATCTCATACGACAACGTCTTCATCGAGGCCACCTCCAACAACATCTCCGCTCTTCCCAAGAACACAGATGGCTGGGACACGTTAAACGTCAAGGGCATTAGCGTCACCAACAGCAGAGTCAACATCGGCGACGATTGCTTCTCGCCCAAGCCCAACACCAGCGACATCTACGTCGAGAACCTCTGGTGCAACGGCACTCACGGTGTCAGCATGGGCTCGATCGGCCAGTACCCAGGCGTCATGGACTACATCGAGAACGCTTACATTGCCAACGTGACGTTGCTGAACTCTGAGAACGGCGCTCGCCTGAAGTCTTGGGCCGGTCCTGATGTAGGATACGGATATATTAACAATATCACGTACGACGGCATGTACGTCGAGAACGTCGACTGGCCCATCGTTCTCGACGCTTGCTACTTCAACATCGACCCGGAGATCTGCGCTTCTGAGCCGTCAAAGGTCAACATCACGAACATCTTGTTCAAGAATATCCATGGCATGAGCAGCGGCAAGGAGGGCAAGGATGTTGCCAGCTTGGTGTGCAGCCCGGCTGCGGTTTGCGAGAACATCAGGTTGGAGGGGATCGATCTGAAGAGCCCGACTAACCCTGATGAGGCGGGTGTTGTGCTCTGCGATGGCATTTCTGATGGTGTTGGTGTGCCTTGTGTTGCTGCCAACTCGACTGCGGCTTAGCGGTGCATGTCGATAGACTATGTATGTGCGTATGACTAAATGAATGCAAGATCGATGTTATGCTTCGCTGAGTGAAGTACTATGTGAGAGCACGCTATGGTCTCAGAGCGCTTCCTCGATAGGCCGGGAGCAATTGATAATACATTTGCTTGCCAACTCCTTTCATTGCTACCACGGAGTCAAGCAGTATACGACATCGCGAATAGAAGTCGCAAGCCAGAACGCCGACATCCGACTACAACCTGTCAGTCATGAAGCTCTCAATAGCATTCGTGCTCTCCTCTTTGCCCTTGATGCCAATAAGCTTATGCGACAGCCAGCCCACGTGTGCCGCCCCGGGAGTTCGCACATAAACCGTTTCTGGGAAGCTGGTCTTGAGCTTGCCTGCAATGTCTTCGATGCTATCGATCAACACCTCATGCGCTCCTCCCCATACGAATACGCCCTTGACCACCTTGTCGAGGCCGGAGAACCAATCGGCGGATGCCAGGTAGGGTTGGTTGTAGTTGTCTGGCTTTGCGGTGCCTGTTGTCTCCTGTTAGCCCAGCATTCTATTGCAAAGCAAGATCGATCACGTACCCATGAAAGCGGATGACCATCGCTCTCCTCCCACTCTGCAGACGAAGTCGCTTCCTTCGTTTCTGAAGGCAGAGTCGTCTTCGAAGGGGAACTTGCACCACGGAGATGTAAGGATCGCACCTGCGAGAGGTGAAGACAAGTTGATACGGAGCGTCTCTGGGAAACCAGGGTGAGGGTGTAGGATGTGCGAAATGAGACCAAGAGCCAGGTTGCCACCTGCTGAGTCTCCACCGATGAAGATCTGGATATGAAGGTTAGCTGCTGCGTGATAGTTGAATATTTCAACGAATAGCATACATCTTCGGGCTTCTTGCCTTGGGTCTTCATAAGCCAAAGCAGACTCTCGGTGCCCTGTTGGAGTTGCAAAGGATATTGACCCTCCGGCGAGCAAGTGTAGCCAACAACCGCAACTGCAACTCTCTTCGTTTTAGACAAGTCTGTGGAAAGCTCCAAAAGCCATTCCAAGTGCGCCGGAGAGATTGCGTTGACGTAGCCGCCACCGTGGAAATAGAGGAAGACCTTTTCCGCAGATTTATTGCCAATCCAGTGGACCTTCACCCCGCTGGGCAAGACATCGGTGTCAGGTTGGAAGTTCTTGTCACGGGCGAAGTTGAGATAGACGGTCTCGGTTGGGGGCGACAGCCATTTCTCTTGCTTGACGTTCACGTTCGACAGGAGGTGACGCAGGACGGCGTAGACGAAGTCCTTGTAGGCAGTCGGCGGTTTTCCATCGCTCGTGGTGAACGGTCTCGACGCCAGACGAAGGAACCCGTTTGTTAGGCCAATGGCAAGATGCGGGATCACGGCCAGTTTCTCGGTCAAGGTTATGTCGTTGTTTGCCATTTTGGGAGAGATTTTGTGAAGTATTGTGGATAACAGCAGGGCCTTTACTTTAATATATGGCGGGGAGTTCAAGAGAGGCTCCGGAGCAAGCGATATAGTAGGCCTGAGAATGTAGTGAGACAAGACGCCTGGCTGGTCTTGCTGCAGGCAATCCAAAGAGGTTGGTGATCGATTGGACCCCGCTCAAGATGTCATCAGCCGCGGTCGTGCGTCGATTGCGGCCACCCGTTCTTCTTCTAAGCGAGCCGAGAACTGCTCACCACATTACTGACCGCCTTGATTTGATGAAAGTGATGCCGATGGCGAATGTGATGAAGTATGAGGCTGGCGGTCAGGGATGAGAGACGATTTTGGCAATCAATACTACGCCTTGAGAGTATCGGAACCGTACATCACAGGGACGATGACAGTCTTGCTTCAGTTCTTATCGATATTCTTATCGTCTGTCCGACTATCTTCGGTTGGGGTCGCTACGATTGTTGTTCAAACGGTTCGATCGTTGCAAATATGATACCATTTGATCATTCCCAAAAAAATCAATCAATTATTGGCGTGTTGACTCTTTGAGATAGGATGAAGCTTGGAACGACCGGATGGTACGATGTTCGTCTCCGACTGTCCCTCGTGGCTCCCCGTCGCGGTTTGGGCATGGGCGTCGCCCTGGCAAAAAGCAAAAGATATGATGAACGCGGTGGGACTCGAACCCACGCGGAATTACCCACTAGCAGATAGCTACCTGAAGCTAGCGCCATAACCACTCGGCCACGCGTCCGGTTGATTGATTGCATTGATCGATGGAGTTACTGGGCGTTGATCCGTACTTGATGTGGCGATATTTGGCTTTTTCCTGAATTTTTTCGATGGTTGCCAGGTATGCTGACGGGAAGACGGGTTGGGCAGGATATCGACCATACCGAACACACGGATCTGATCAGTAGGGCCTAGGCTACAATCTAAATCAAACAGCACATCAATCGATGCAATATTGGGAAAGTTATGTGACCGGGAATATATTGAATTTGGAGGTGCCAAGAGGCCCGCTTGTGCGGACTTGGTCGTTTTCAGCAACACGGCCCGGCCGGCCTACATCAATCACTCGTTCGACAGAATCAGAGCAACGACGCTGGGATGATTGTGATGGATGCATATCGATGCAATCGGTCATCTGACTGATCGCTTGTTTACCTCACGTTTTTGACGAATTGCCTCAAGTTTTTGGCATGCGTTTGGAAGAGACACATATGGTATGCTGTACAACTCTGCTACCTACCAGGCAATACGATCAAGTTTCTCACAAAGCTGCATCACTGGCAGACTTTTGTCTATTAGATACAAAGTAATCACGTTCTTTAGTATTTCCCTCATTTCCTTCGATGAATGTTGCTCCTCTTGTGATATTGCGGGGGGGCACGATCACTACATGTGAGCAATACTGACATTGAGATATCTGACCTAACCAATCGATCGTTCGATTGATGAAGGGCGTGGTTGGGTTGTGTAATGGAGTCTCGAAATATTGGTCCCAAGCGTACATACCTCTTTGAGGCTTCCTTGAGCGTTCAGCACATTGTCTTGAGAAGATCATCGATGATATCCGATTAATACAAACGAATGATGTGATGTCCATTGATCGCTGTGAGTCAATGGCTCGATTGTGACCATTTGGAAGATTTATTCGTTGAAATGAAAATCCTTCCTAAAATTGTAATACCCATCCCAGGCTTTCTCTGTGATTGATACAACCGAGTGCGATTGATCGATTGATCAGCCTTCACATGACCCCCTAGTTGTGTATAGGGCATACATCATAAGCGGATTAGCAGACGGTGTGCAATGACGACGACCTGAAGTCGATTCTAGAAACATACCATCGTATAATGCACATGTCGAGTCTTATGGAGGGTTAGGGTTGGGTTAAACGATTCAACGCGATACATACTTGGTGTGATTTGACAGTATTGATTGTAATGGAGAAGACAAAACCGCCTCAAGTGCTGGCGAGGCGCTCTGAGCATGGTATGGTCCATGTTCTGGGCAGATGTAAATCGTCGAGTACAAACCGACAGCTGGGCACGGAACAGGGTGGTAGTGGTACAGCTTTCCCATTCAAGGCCACAAGTTTTATCGACATGTGTTGTTTGACTGTGTGTATCGTGACTAGGATATCAACCATACGCCATTCAACCGAGGAACACAACGCTTCAAAGTCTAGCCAACGGACCGTCAGTCCGGTGACGCCCTAGACACGCCTTGGTGATATCGCCAACACTGTTACAGCCGGTGAGTTGCATGCAACGGCGGAACTCGTTGTAAAAAGTCTCAAGCATCAACTCCACGCCCTTCTGACCGTCATACTGCAATCATGTCAGTAAATGCAATGTCAAGATATAACACCAAAATAACTCACCGCCAGACCCCACAATGCAGGGCGGCCGACCCAGCAGCACTCTGCGCCCAGAGCCAGCGCTTTGAACATGTCTGTACCAGTCCTGATACCCCCATCGACATGGATTCGAATCCTACCCTCCGCCGCAGCGACACACTCTGGCAGAGCATCCAAAGTGGCGGGAACACCGTCGAGCTGCCGACCACCGTGATTCGACACAAGGATCCCGTCACAGCCCATCTCAATCGCCTTGAGGGTATCTTCGGCGGTGAGCACGCCTTTAATCCAGATCTCCATCTTCGTGACAGATCTCAACCAGGGAATATCGCGATCCCAGCTGTGAGAGTCATCGTTGAAAGCCAAGAAAGTCGAGTCGTGGGTCGAGGTTCTGATCTTCTCGCTCGTGAGATCCAAATTGGGAAAATCGAAGCCCTCAGGAGTGCGGAAGTCATTACGCCATTCGTTGAATCTTACCCCCAACACGGGAGAGTCCGCAGTGAGGAAGATGGCTTTGCAGCCTTGCTGCTCGGCTTCACGAATAATGCGAAGTTCGAGCTCTCGGTCGCGCATGGTGTAGAGCTGCATTGCGTGATTGATGTGACCGACTGACAAGCCTGCCTCTCTGATCCGTTTGATATTGTAGTTGGCATATGAGCTGATTCCCATGTTCACACCGGCTTTGGCACACGCCCTCGCGGTGGCAAGCTCGCCGTGTGGATGAGCCATGGCTTGTAGACCAGCAGGCGAGACGCTGAGGGGGAATTTAATCTTCTGGCCGAAGACCTCTGTCGAGGTATCGCACTTGGATACATTGACAAGGACCCTAGGCCGGACACGGTACTTGGCGTACGCCGTAGAGTTCTCATTAATAGTGACTTGCTCGGTGGAACCGGAATTGTAGAATTCTGGACTGGAGTTAGTGCTGGCGGTGTGCATTCTTGCAGTCTTCCGATGTCTGCAATTCTGCGAGCATCATCGTCAATCAAGACGTCCGACATACCTCTCGCACCCAATGGCAGTTTCTTTGAACCGGCGTCTTCCAGATCTGCGATGCACAAGATCTTCTCCGCCACTGGCACGGGTACCGGCGCTCCACCCGACATTTTGGCAGGCTCGAGACAAGCGATGTATAGGCAATGATGGGTTAGGGGAGAACGTTCTTGAAGTGTATGAGTGTTGGAAAACAGACAGGCCGTGGTGTATCAGCCGCCTTTTGACCTAGATAAGATACCCACAAAAGGTGTTAACCTAGTTACGATAGGGCGTGTACCGCAGGGCGTACTGCGGAACGCCGTCTAGCCCCCAGTTGGTTAAACCTTTCTTTCTGTCCTAGCAATGAGCATGTCTACCAAGAGTGCAGCAAGTATCTCATAGCGATCGGCTTCGAACATCAACTGTCCTGTTGTTCGAGCCTGGTGATGTCGAGTTTCCAAGCTGCAGAGCACATGCAGCTGAGAACAAGACAGCTGGAGCTTGAGCTTGCCTTCCCAACTCTTCACTGGGCGCACAGCGAGAACGCGAACACCGAAATGTTTTGTACCTGCTCTTGGCACGAGGCAACCATGAAGTATGAAGCGAATAAACAGCCCTAACAATGTTGACCTCCGAATGATGGAGCTCGCACTCAACCCGTCGTGCGAGCTCCTAATCCATCTCACATCGGCTGGGTTAGTCCAATATAAACCCCAAAATATCCCTGCCGGACGCCATCGCGTTCGGAGAAAGGCTGCATGTGCCGGTGCTGCGGCCAATCAGAGGCATTCAATGTCCGATGATGCCAGGCTCCGTGTGTTGCACGTCCGGAAAGGTATAATAATCGCACTGCTCAGCCGTCAGACGCGAAGCTGACTCCTGAGGTCTGTCTGTTCTGTTTCTGTTTCCTCTCATCTTCCTTCATCCACGAAAAGTTCACATCACAAGCAAAAAGAACACACTTCAATCAGCCATCATGTCGTGAGTTTGACCATGTCCATACAAGCGCAACACACTACGACCCAAGCTAACACTCAAACAGGAAGCCAGTCCACCCCGCAACCGTCCACTTCCCCATCGCTTTCCTCTCCCTTGGCTACGGACTCGACATTC
>Ga0265797_10010993_pt1 | contig 11419 bp, 15 predicted proteins | sample P2T30metagenome_FD_192433 | JGI IMG/M metagenome (GOLD analysis project Ga0265797, IMG submission 192433) | Plant litter microbial communities from East Loma Ridge, Irvine, California - P2 T30 | ecosystem: Environmental > Terrestrial > Plant litter > Unclassified | place: USA: California... | reverse complement strand
CAATGTTGAAGCACGATATCTGGGAAGCCCTTTGCTTCCTATATCACCTCGTTGGATGTAACCATGCCCTGGTTGTGAGCCACCCACTGAATGCACGTCTTCCCATCTATCTCGTTAGGGCTTACATTGCTGCATCGCGTACCCTACCTATCGCGCAGCCCATCGACACACCCTCTGAGTGGCTGCTTAGTCCCCGAAGCCTTGCATGCAGCGCTCTTCAGCCTCGACACTGCCCGTACTAGCTTGCGTCTGGCGCGAACATGCTTTCTGCCTTTGCGTCCCGAGGGCATGCCCCACCAGCCGTGCACTAAACAAACGGCGGCTAACGGCATCTCTTGGTGGTTGGCTGCGCCCGCCCCCACATCTGGGCCTTCTACAGCCTCAATCAATAGCGGGAAATTGTTGGGGGCCGTTTTTGGTCATGTACAACTGCGTTTGTCGGATACAGTCTTCTCTGTGCCGAGTTCCCTCCAGGTAGGGCAAAAGTCGCGTCACACAGCAAGGGGTTCATGGGTGACTGCGCCGCAGACAAAAATCTCGCCAAAAAACAACAACAACAACGGCTAACGCGGTGACGGTTAACAAACAACTCTCCTTTCTCTTCTTGCCTCACTCCATACTCCCGCAATTCGACCTTCATAGAGCTTCTAGCCATGGATTCTGTCGGGCTCTATGGCCTCGTATGGCAAGCTGCAGTGTCGGCAGCCGTTGCTGCTTTTGGAGTCTTTGTTTTGAAAATGTACAAGATGCGCATCATCTTCTACAGGCTCAAGAAGCAGGGTTTGGTATGCAGCTCTATCATAACGCTTTGGGGTTCTGGTATGCTAACCCAGCTTCCTCCAGCCAATGCCGGAATGGGACTTTGCAGCTGGCAACCTCAAGACGCTGCCGGGCCTTCTTGAAAAGTTCCCCAAGGGCTCCCAGCAATCCGACGCCTTCTCGCTCCTCTCCTACGACTTCAAGGAAAACGACAATTGCTTCTATATTGACCTCTGGCCCTTTACGAGCCCGCTGTTGGTCATCACTTCCCCCGACCTTGCCATGCAGGCTTGCAGCCCGGAACATGATCTCCCCAAGCCAGCCATTCTCATTCCTTTCTTTGCGCCGTTTGCCGGTGGGCCAAACCTGTTTGACATGAATGGCGCCGAGTGGAAGCGTTCGAGAGCTCTCTTCAACCCCGGTTTCAGTGACAGGGTCATGCTCGAGAGCACGCCGCACATCATCGAAGAAGCCCAAGTCTACGTGGCACTGCTGCGGGAACACGCGAAGAAGGGGGATACTTTCTCGCTCGATAGATTGACGTGCGACTACATGATGGACCTGATTGGAGCCATCACCATGTAAGCACAATGCCGGGTAGCGTCCCTCTTTTCGCGAGACTAACATGGCCAGAAACGCTCGCCTTCACTCAATGACTGGCCACAATGACCTGGCCGCCGCCATGAGGAGTTCCATCGAATGGCACTGCCAAGACGAAGAGATGAACCCGTTCAAGCGCTGGAATCCCATGAGGCCGCTAATCGAATGGCATAACGGCAAAACCATGGATCGCTACATCAACGCCGAGCTGGACAAGCGCTACGAAGACTGGAGGACCAATGAGCCAGCCACGCGTGCCAAGTCAGTCATGGATATTGCAATTGCAGCATACATGGGCGAGCGAAAAGCGTCTGACAGGCTAGATGCCCAGTTCAAGAAGTGGGCAACGACGCAGATACGACTCTTCCTATTCGCTGGTCACGATTCGACTGCCGCTACCATTGTATACAGTTTCCACATGCTGTCCAAGCACCCCGAGGCCCTGGCCAAGATCCGTGCAGAGCACGACCAAGTCTTTGGCGACCCTGTCGACTCTGCTGTTGACATACTCAAGAAGCATCCAGAGCAGGTTAACAAGCTGACATACACGACTGCGGTGATCAAGGAGACTCTACGCCTGTTCCCCCCAGCATCGGGCATGCGAGGCGGCCGACCCGGTGTCTTCCTTCGTGACAAGAACGGCACCAGATACCCGACTGAAGGCCTCAACATCTGGGTCGTTCACGGCGCCATACAACGGAATCCAAACTACTGGCCTGAGCCCCACAAGTTCCTTCCTGAGCGCTGGCTCGTTGAACCTGGTCATCCTTTGTACCCTCCAAAGGGAGGCTGGCGGCCTTTTGAGTTTGGTCCGCGTAACTGCCTCGGCCAAACGCTTGCTATGCTTGATATCAAGATTACACTGGCCATGACGGTTCGTGAGTTTGATGTCAAGGATCAGTATGATGAGTGGGATCAGCTGCATCCGTCGTCGGGTATCAAGACCGTGTTTGGAGAGAGAGCGTATCAGGTTCCTCAGGGTGCGGCGCACCCAGTTCATGGGTTCCCTTGCAAGGTTACGAGTCGGCGTTCAGACGAAAAGGCTTGAGGTGATGGAAAATGTAAGCAGGACATTGGCCGATCTTCGCTGATGGTCGGTTGCTGTGCATGATTCTTCGGGGCCAAGGATTGCTAGTCTTGTGTGTGTAATGGTATTTGATGCAGGGACATAATTGGCGAGCAATAGTATATATCCGAATTGAAATGTTGAGATTCAAATCACAGGAAAGTGTCATTACATCACACTGTCGTCTCGGCTATTTGGCCTCGGCAAATGCACTAACCCCTCTCGTACACCAAGCATCAAGTCGGCTATACAACATCAAACACGTCAGGTACGTCAACAACAGAAGATTAACATCAACAAAACAACACACGACTAAACGTGAAAACTCTACCCTTTCACATACATACATACATACATGCACACAAAAGATGGTCTCCCTCGTAGCCAAAAACAGCATACGTTGTTTACACCCCAAACCATGTCTGCCCAAACCCCGTCACTTCTCCAACACATGCCATGTCCAAATAATGAGCACGTCAAACTTGACCCAAACCCAACTCGACATCCGCACCGCCATACAATCCCTCTGCACCTCGTTCCCAAACAGCTACTGGCGCACCCACGACGCCTCAGCCAAAGACCCCACCTCATTCCACGCCGCCCTCGCCACAAACGGCTGGCTCGGCATCGCCCTACCAGAGCGGTTCGGGGGCTCCGGGCTCGGCATCTCAGAAGCAACGATGATGATGCAAACGATTAGCGAGTCCGGTGCGGGCATGGCTGGCGCGCAAGCGGTGCACGGAAACGTATATGCCACGCAGCCGCTTGTGCGACACGCGAGTGCGGAAATGTGTTCAGAGCTGGTGCCGAGGATTGTCAGTGGGGAGGTGAGGGTTTGCTTTGGGGTTACGGAGCCGGGGAGTGGGCTGGATACTTTAGGGTTGAAGACTGTGGCTGTGAGGGAGGGCGATGAGTATGTGATTAGCGGGGAGAAGGTTTGGATTACGGCCGCGCAGGTGGCGGGGTATATGATTCTTTTGGCGAGGACATCATCATCATTACCGTCGTCGTCGTCGTCGTCGTCGTCGTCGCCTGCTGTAGCAGTGTCTTCTTCTGGCGAAGATGGCGGTGATGATGATGATGATGCTAAAATTGCAAGTAAGGCGCAACGATCAAAATCTCATGGCCTCAGCTTATTCTGCATCCCGCTCAACCGCCAAACCCCCGGGCTAGAAATCCGCAAGATACGCAAAATGGGCGGCAGAGCAGTCGACGCAAACCAAGTCTTCTTCGACAACTACCGCGTCCCCGCCTCCTCACTCATCGGCGCGGAAAACAATGGGTTCAGGATTATCCTGCAGGGCATGAACGCTGAGCGCTGTCTTCTTGCAGGCGAAGCACTGGGCCTGGGCTACTGTGCTCTGTCCCGCGCCGCAGACTACGCCCGCTCACGCACCGTGTTCAACAGACCCATTGGCATGAATCAGGGCATCGCACACCCGCTTGCAGACGCGTACATGGCGCTTGAAGCTGCGAAGCTGGCGACGTATCATGCCGCGAGCCTGTACGATCAGAGTCAGCAGGAAGGTAGTGCAGTGACGCAGGATGTGGTTGGCGTAGCGGCGAATAGTGCAAAATATCTTGCTGCCGAGGCCGCCTTTCGCGCCTGTGAGAGAGCCGTGTTGACACACGGGGGTATGGGCTATGCTGACGAGTATGATGTCGAGAGGTGGTTTAGGGAGAGTTTGGTGCCGAGGATTGCCCCTGTGAGTAGGGAGATGATTTTAAACTATGTGGGCGAGAAGGTCTTGGGTTTACCGAGGAGTTACTAGAACGTTTGAGGCTGTACAAGTGGCGAGCGCGTGAGAGATGGAGAGGCATGTTTCGTCTCCATAGATATACAACACATCCAATCCTAAATATCCAAATTAAGAAAACAAAAGCGCCAAACGCAATGCTACACATAACCCTATATCACCTTGCCCACCCTCCAGAAATAAATAAACTGTTTTCCAATCATCGTGTTCTAAATACATATATTCAGTCAAGAATCCACGTAACGGTAAAGTAGCGTCGTTACTGAATACGCCTACACGCCCATGCCATGCACTACATATGTAATCATCAAGTTAGAAAAAAATCTCGCATAGTTTCACTCTACCTCTCCACTCTTTCCGTCTCCTCAACACGCTCCTGCACCAAATCAACCTGCTTAACAGGGTGCAATAGCACTCCAGGCAGACACATACGGCCCTCATGCGCGAGCTCTTCCTCCTCACCGCCGTCGTTATCGACCTTGTACCCGAGCCAGCGCTTCCACAAGTTAGGTGCGAAACCAGCGTGGTAGTACCAAGTCGTGCCAAGGAAGTTGTGTTGTCTTTCGTCTGAGAAAACAGACATGCGCGCACCGCCCGAAGCGCCATTGCGTCCGTTATTGAAAATGGCAGCGAGATACTGTGTCGGCCATTTGCGGTCGATGAAGACGGGGTGGGGTGCGTAGACGGCTTTGAGACCGTGGTGCAGAGCGCATGACGCCGGCCACATTTCGCTGAACATGGTGTGGCGGAAGCGGGACTGTTCGCGGTGCATGGTTTCGAGTAGTCGCCTTGATAGCCTACCCGAGGTGTTGATTGCGGTTCGTCGTGGTGGGAGGCCATTCTTCTTGTCGTATCCCGTCACATCGTCGGCCAAGATCCAGTTTGTGTGTTCTGGGTCAAACAGAGGGTTGAAGACGATTAGGTCGGCTGGCTCGCCAACGCCCCACTCATACTTGTCCTCGGTTATGGTAGTGTTGGGTTTCACAGCATCATCAATCTCGATGTCTGGGTAGTCCTGAGGAGGCTCTGGGCCCCAGATGGGCTTTTCTGGCTTCTGCATCTCCGGTACCGGCACATGAGGGTTCGGTGGGAGATGGGAAGACCACCTGTTCGCCTGGTTGTTCGTGCCGTGTTCGGTCTGGACACGTACCGTGTGCTTGAAGTCCTCCCACGTTTCGTGCACTGAGGGTACGTAAAAACGCGCGTTACGCTCCCAGAGTCCTTTGCGTGGCTGAGCAGTGGCCCATTTGGAAACCTGCTCGAAGAGATGGTAGTAGTGCCCCGTATAACGGACGTCCATCTCCCAGTGCCAGAAGAACTCAAACTCGGGATGTTGATGCGCAAAGTAAGTCACAGGCATAAACGTAGAACGGTAAGCACCGTGCACGGGCAGACCGCGGTAGTTGGACTCTTCGAGGCCGCCATAGATCAGACCCATCTGGCGTTCAGACCAGAGGGTACCCATGCCGGCGAACTCGGCAGGCAAGGCATCCTTGAGGACTTCGGCATAAACCTTCTCGTCGGCCCAAATCTGCTTGTTGTCGTCCTTGACGTGGATGAGGAAGTGGACTTCGTACTCGCCACCCGATACAAGACTAAGCTCGGAGATGAGAGCGCGGAGGTACATGATGTCTTCGTCATCATACTGGTAGTCCCACCATGTTCGCAGGAGCACTGCAGTCCGGGGGAGAAGCGTATTGTATACTGCCTTGGGCAGCTCGCGAGCTGTGCTGTTGGTGGGTGTCCTACTGTCCTTGTCCGCATCGCGCTTCTGCATCTGGAACGAGTTTCCGTGGTTCTTGGGTTGAGTTTGGAAACGGCCCTTGTTCTTTTCCAAACAACGCCGAGAAGCCTCGGTCCAGTTGATTTCGCGGAAGTCAACCTCTGGGGTGGTCTTCCAGACGTCTTCGATGCCCTCACGATCTCCTTCCATGCCCGCACCAGTTCCACCCCGTCTCTTGCTATAGCCTAGGCCGTACGGGCCCAACCGACCGAAGCGCTCAAAGCAGATGTCATTCCTCAAGCCCAAGGTCTCGTAGCTTCCAATGACATTATCTGGCAAGCCTTCCGGAACACCTTTGTATGCTCGTAGCCCAGGAACTTTGATGCTGTCGTTCGCATCTAGATAACACGTCTCTACGGACCCGTACTTGTCCACATAGTCCTGACTGCTATAGTCTGGATAAGGGTCGAAAGCTATCGAGTCGGGAATATGTGCACCTTGTGATCTTGGCTCCTTGGTGCCGTCCTTTTGCTGCTCGGCTGGAAGCTCGGGGTCGATATCCTGCCTGGTCGGGTATTCGGGCACGTTCTTTTCCCGGCTAACCAATGTCCGTATGCCACCATGGTACCGCTTCAGAAAGGGAAAGCTTTCCCAGACGTTCGGGGGCGGCGGCGGCTTGTTCAGCCCAAGCTCTGCATTCCGTATCGACTCCCAACTACTGCTGAAGAGGAAATACATGAAGAAAAGCAGTGTGCTCGCCACAGCCAACCCAAAGTATCTTGTGCATGCTCGTGGATTCCTATAACTGTATGCGCTTACCGTCGGCCGAGAAGGGTTTCTTCGATGGGATTTGGACGACGGTCGAAGCGGTCTCGATTCGATGTTATTGGGGTTCTGGTCGTATGCGCCAGAAGATTGACGCGAGGACGAGGGACTCGATGTCCCCGATGACATGTAGGCTTCATACTCATCGCTAGCATAGCCCTTCTCGTTCAAATCGCCGCCATCAACATTACGATCGTGGTTGGTGGCCTGGTTGTAGGATTTGGGTTTCCGCTTGCCCACAGACAGCGGGCGGAAGCCGAGCATCTCAGCAACGCTATTTGTGGAACGGCAGCTATGGCATGTGCGGTATGCAGGGAAATGGTGGGCGAAAAGCTGCGATGCGGAAAGTGTAAAGAATGCGGCCGGGGTTTGGTGGCCAGTGGCGTCGTCGGGCCTACGTTTGACAGGATGAGGAAGACAGGCTGTTTGAGTATTCTAGGTATAGCAAAAAGACGTTGTGTTCGTATCAATGCGTAGAGGTGCGGCGCCAGAGCTGCGTATACAGTGTTGAGGCCCGCCGTGTAGGCCGGTAAGCGGGAAGATTGCCGTGAGCCACTAAACATCCGTTGGCGCAACAACCACCAACCGCCACAGCGACGCCATCCCCTGTATGCATTGTGAATGAACATACTCGCCTTTCAACTATCACGAGCTTCGATAATGACATCTTGATATAGGAACAAATGCGACAGCATTATATGGTGGTTAAGGTAATCCACAGCACGCATTCTTTGGTTGGGCCCCTGCCAGCTATCACACACGCAACCGCTATCAACCCAACATGTCTTTACCATCACGGTGACTTTGGACGTGTCGCTAGGTCTTTGTAGGATTTAAGGATCAATTTTATCGTCATACACGATTTCCAAAGTACATGGCAAGTCACCACAATAATATTTACCCCGTTAATCAAGGCATCGTTGAACGCGCATTTGACATATCGGCATACACATTTCCCCACATGCATTTGCACATCGTGTATTGGTATTACCAGAGAAAGGAATTGGGTGGCTCTCGAATTGCTGTGGGGTGAAATGTAAAGTGTCATGATTCCTGGCCTTTCTGTGTCAAGGCCGGCCACCTAGGAGGAGCAAAGAGCTACCACCTCGCTAGTGTACACCTCGCAAAGAGATCAAGCTCCTTCATACGCCATCTAAGAGAGTTTCCATACAAAGTGCTCCCTCAGAACATTTCTACCATCATCACTCTTGTTTATGGTTTGCGTTGAGCCCTTGCTGTCCACCCTTTTGGCTACGGTAAGCTCAGTCTCTACGACTCGTGGTGCGTGCGCTACTGCATCTTTTACTACAGCGTGTTCTGCAGGCGTGGGATCCACGTAAAAGACGAGATACGGCATAGAAGCGCCCGGTGGCAAGAAGACTCGGACTTTGGAGAAGAACCTATTACCACCAAGCTTGTTCTTATGTTGTAAGAGGAAATACCCGGCCCATCGGCCAACTGGTGAACCTTGTACACTGTCAGTCATTTCAAGCGAGACTTTGACACTATAATCACATACCCAGGACTGCGAGGCCAGCCTTGTCATCCATCGAGAACTCATGTCCTGGCCAAAGCTTGAACTCACTCTGTGGAGGATTCAGGGTCCTAAGAGCGCTTTTGAAGATCTCCCGGGAGTCTGCATTTATGACTTGGGTGACGAGGAGGTACTTGATGCCTGCAATGTTCGCGCCAACTCGATTCCAGGTGGCCCATGCTATGTCCGAGGGTGTCCCAATGTGAGGCAACTCGTCGGCTTTTGGCTTCCGCTTCCAGGTGAACTTTTCGGCACAGTACGACATGCTCATAATGTTCATCAGTCCAACCATTCCGTTGGGGTTGACAGCGAACTCATAAGTAGCTCCTGTGGCCTGGGATGTGTTCAGTAACTTTCTAGGTCTTCATATACACGCAACATAGACTTACTCTGTACGTCTTACCACACACATCGTAATACTGATCTTCTTCAGGCGGGAGACTTCCATCCTCGTTTCTCTTGATTGCAGGGCCATTGCGATGATCAATCTTGAAACAATGATTGGGCCCGCCATCCTTGGACGCCTTTGTATCTAGTCCAAGTTCGTCAAACGCGGTTTTGATATGATGGTAGTTGTCGAAATCGCATTCCTTCTCAATGTCCTTGCTCAGCTCATCACTGTCGTGGAAGCCCCATTTCTCCAACTCCTCGCGGCCATGTCCCTCGAACGGGCTCTGACAGGTATCGGCAAAGTTTGGGAAATCCTTGAAGAACCACCTCGCCACGCTGTCCTTTGACTTGCAAGCTGAAGAGAGCGTCCTGCCGATTTCTGCGTATTTTTCGAACTTGGAGGTATCGACATTTGTATGGACGATGGAGGTGTTGAACGTGTTGAATCCGAGGTTGCGAGTGACGTTTTCGAGTGAAGTCTCAGAGGGAAGGGCGACCCGGGCATGAACCACGCCGGTTATCAACACAAGTGCAACGAAAGCACGTTTCATTTTTTTAGACTGACCGCGGGCAATTGAAGCGTGAAATACGTGTTGCTGAAGAGAAGATCTCAGTGGAACGAGTAGGTGCCCGGGGACACAAGCGCACTTGCCGGGTGAAGGTGAAGAAAGCTTGGGTGCCCACTCATACGGAAGGCACCATCACTTACGAGAATCACTGCATAGCCGCGCATTAGTCCGAAAAGAGCAATATGTAGCAGTCACATAATGTCTCTTCCGTCCCAATGAACCTCGAGCACACAACTTTGTGATGATGTTGTCACATCACCGTGGACATCGTACAGCCACAGTCTCACACTTCACTTTCACTGTTCACCTAACTCATCTATTTCACGTCATATACAAATTTCGATTATTCTTCTAAGAAAAGAAATCATCATCATCATCGCCCGCGAATCATGGCGCCTTCCATTGACTACACTTTCAAGCAGGACTTGAAAAACGTGATTGACAAGATCGAAAACATGAGGATACGTACACCTTCCAACTCTAAATTCTCTGAACTCTCTGAATTTTTTTTCTCCAACTGCACAATTGTACCATCTGTGCAGGAGCAACTCGGCATGTTCCCCTTGTACTGTACAATTAGTAAACAGGCAACGCCGTCTACTTTACAGCAATTCAGCACCATGCCCGGCTTCCACATTACAACCTCTGATCCCATCTTCATTCCCATAGAGCCACTACCCTCACACTCGATCGTCGAAGCGATGGATTTAGACGATCAGATCGACTCGTCTTCCACTCCAGCGTCACTGAACAACGCGAACAACAATGGGAAGATCAACCGGCGTGGGTTCACTAACACAGGGTACGTGAACAACTCCCCTTCTGCTGCGCCTGCACTATGCTGCGACAATGACGATGAGATGGTAGACGTAGATGTATTTGAAGTGACGAAGCTCTTCCAGAACTTGCGTCTCTCCTCTTCTCTCCACTCACAACAGCAACAGCAATCGCAGTACCAATCGTGAATTATAATCAGATTGGCCATCATTCTTCCTCCACCAGCCTGCAGCCATGGAAATAGCCCCCCCAAACCCCGTCTTCCTCAAGCGGCGATCTAACTATCATCTCCAACATCACGGCCCTAAATTCAGGTAACCCGTCATTCAACCACATTTCTGCCATGTCAATCGCTTTCGACGTCGATGTAGACAAGGAAGGCAACTCTTCCGCATCTTTTGGCCAAACTTTCATGCCCAACGTCTCTGCTTTGGATTGTAATGGTCTTGCTAATGCCCCTGACGTGTCAACGGTGGTGAAGGGGCAGTGATGGAAGATGAAGAAGAAGGAGGCGGGTAAATCTGGTAAGAATGTAGTGGGTACGCTTGAGCGGTTGAAGATGAGGGAAGAGGATGAGAAGGTGACTGGGCGGACAGTGATTGAGAAGTGGTTCGATGAGGTTGCAGAAGTTTTTGAGAAGGACGAAGATTGAGAACTGAGGTATGAACAAACGATATGTGGGGAGTAATCTAAGCTTCTCGCGTCTAATTCCGGTTTCATATATTTGCACTGACAGTTGTAGAACCATTCATGTACAAGTAGAATATACGCGCATTTGTATAGAACTTCTTTTCAATACCACCATATCCATCACACAAAATCAAATACATCCCCCCTATCCTTAACCAACCTTCCCACCCTCTTCGCTCCCACAATTCTTTCCAACTCCATCTTCTCCCATTTTGAAAAACAGACCCGAACACTCGCCTCGTGTCTACTAATTTCCGCCCTCTCAATCGTCTTGCCCACAAAGCCGAGTACCTCGTCGTAAAACCGCGGATTCTCAGGAACCCCGTAGAACACCACGCGCTTCACACCTCGAATATTGTACCGGTGGAAATGATGTGCGCGCCCCGTGTACAGCAGAAGCGAGTGTTTGCCATTCATAAAATGCGAGCGCGCCTTGCGCACGTCGGTTGCGTCGGTGTATTCGGAGATTGAGGCGTAGGAAAAGTCCGAGTCGACGAGCGAGTTGCGCACGCGGACAAAGTCAAGGTACGAGGGGATAAAGATGAGGACGCCGAGGCCGCCAGTATCAGCGGTGCGAGGCAGGCGCGTAATAGAAGGGAGGACGGAGGAGGAAAAGTATTTGAAGCGTGCGTCTGGGTCGGTGAGGTGCGAGGGCGAGTCGAAGCGTAGGAAGGTTTGCTTGATGCCGTAGGAGAGGGTCTCGATGAGGCCGGCGGTATGGTCGGCCGT
>Ga0265797_10010992_pt1 | contig 11420 bp, 11 predicted proteins | sample P2T30metagenome_FD_192433 | JGI IMG/M metagenome (GOLD analysis project Ga0265797, IMG submission 192433) | Plant litter microbial communities from East Loma Ridge, Irvine, California - P2 T30 | ecosystem: Environmental > Terrestrial > Plant litter > Unclassified | place: USA: California... | reverse complement strand
TATATGCTCGAAGACTCTTCGCTCATGGTCCGGAAGCGAAATATCGAATCGTAACCGTTCATTTACGAGCTGCAGGCCCTTGTTGAGGTTGTGTCCTACGTTCTTGGAACTAACCCTGCCCAACAGGAGCATGCACTTTAAATACTTCTCTATTGCCTGCAATCCGGACCAAATAGCCTGAGTCGGCAGACCGGCCCTGAGCGTGAGTCGTGCAGCTATATAATCACCATCCCCTATATCCCTAAAGCTTCTTATAGCTAGATCGTTGATCCACGCACTTTCTGTGGGGGTCTGATATCCGGCAACGAATTCGTCCAAGGTCCTTTTCATTTTGGTGCCCATCTTCGCCTCGCGCTCAATACGGTTTTAGGCTGAGTATGCACATCTGACACGCTGTGCACCCGCGACTTTCGTAAATGCTATCCTCTCGCCACTAAATCAGGGATGGCGCGCGGATAAATGTCTATTTGGAACTTCAGTTTAAAGAAATCTGTACTCCTCCCCATCGGCGGCATCGTCGCTACTTGGCTTCTGACTAAGATTCTTGATGCCTATCTCGACATAACGATTCTGGCAAACTTGTGGGGCTGGCTTGTCCAGCGTAGTGAGTGGCTTTTTCAGGAGGTTCCGATGCCCCTTTGGCTTTTGGTGTGTACGACCATCTCTGGTCTGAGCGTCATTGCCGCGCTTGCGTACGCACTGATGGAGCTACGGCGATCAGAGTGCGAAATTCACCGGCTGAGGCATCCAGTAGACACGCCCCTGAACGACCTTGAGCATATGGTATTGATGACGATTGCAGGCTTTCTGGAGAACAACATGCACGCCAGTAGAAGGGATCTTCAGGAGCGCGTCGGTACAACACCGTTACCAGTACAAGCCGCTCTAGATGTCCTGACCACACGAGGCCTTGTCGGTGATGAGCTGGCTGGTAACGCGGTTTATATTGGCCTCACCCCAGCAGGGCGAAGGTATGCGCTGCATCCGGATAATTTAAGACGGACTTAGTTGTTCTCTGCAAGCCTTCAGATGCTAGACGTTTTTATGCCTTCAAGGATTGTGTAGGCGGGTGGTCGTGAGCTGTAGGATTCAGTCAAGGGCAGCTAACGGCTTGGGATCGTGGGCAGCTTCTTGATCGCTGTAAGCTTCTGCTTGGGTGATGCACCTTTGGAGTAGGTATCGTGTGTTTCGCTGCCGTTCATATGTCCGACAATCTCTTGAACGATGAAGTCCGGTACATCAGCTCTCAATAGGGCGGTAATCACCGTGTTCCTCATGCTGTGGAACACGTGTAAAGGGCCGAAACCCTGCTTGGTTTTCAAGAGTCCGAACGCCTTGGATAGGGCATGTGACCTTTTCTGGTAGCGGTTCTCTGTACTGGTGGGTATGAGGAAGCCTTCTACCGAGTCTTCTATCAGGCGTTTAACGATTGGTTTGAGCGCTGGATGAACTGGCACGACTCTCCTCGCCGCTTTGTTCTTGCCCTTGAGAAAATTGAAGCTGAGAACTCCTTCCTCTTCAATGATGTGTTCAGTTTTCAGCGCACACAATTGCTCGATACGGGAGCCTGTATATGCGCCTAGCAAGATCAAGTCAGCAAGCGATGTATTTCCGGCGTCTAGTGCAGCGTTATGAAGCCTCTCCAGTTCGGCAACCGTGTATATCTCCCTCTTTTCGCCCGCCGTCTCTCTACCGCCTCCTTTGGGCAACTCGTGGCCTTTGAATGGGTCTGCCTTATCCTTGTATTCCACGCGCCATGCCGCGTCATAGCGGATCGCCCATTTCCAGAACGCTGTGCCTGACATCAAATGCTGGCTTAAGGTAGCTGGTGCTCGATCAAGCGATTTTATCCATGCGTCAACCGAATCAAATTCCAGTGGTAGTGACTCTTCCTTAAGGAATTTGGATAACCGCTCCATTCGTCCCACTTGCTGATCGACGTGCTTTGCCGCCCCGCCTCTGCTTTCCCGAAACTCACGGAATGCCTTGAGTCTGGCGGTTGTAATTGGCGACTTTGGTTTGTGGGCATCTGGCGCCGCTAGTATCTGTAGTGCCTCGGTCTCTTCAATTGGGGAGAGTCCTTGCGTTACACCAAACACCTTCGCCATGAGCTGCTGCGCCATTTCTGTAGCAAAGTCGATGTTAGCCACTTCGCCATCCATGCCTGTCATGGCGTAAACCCGGTCTGCCTTCTCCCGGCGTTGCTTGCCCTCTGGCGAGTCGTCGAAGAGCCCCCGGTAAAGCGCTTCAACATCCTCAGGGGCGAACGCCAATGGTTCGTCAGTCTCCCCGAGGGCAACGTCTGTTTTGAGCTTGCGTGTGGCTTGTGCAAATCCATGAGCCACGTTTGCCACGGGGTCTTTCCATGTATCCCCACGGGCAGCCCGTTTCCCTCTTGCCTGTGCAATCTGCGCCTTCCATTCGGCTAGCACCACCAAGCGGCGTTCCATGGCTTCGGATCGTAGGCCGGTCTGTAGTGATCGAATGAGAACGGTCTTGCCGCCCATCGCCGCCCGGACATCAGCAGGTACAGCAAGTCTGCAATACCATGTGGATTCGCCGCGTTTCTGGATCAGGTTGTCGGCCATGGGGTCACGCTGGAAGAGGGGAGTGGTACAGCGAATTGTACTACTCAATTGTACTACTATCCAAACTGAAAGCCCCGTAGTGCGGGGTTTAAGGGGCTGTAGGTGCGGTTAATTCGAATCTCTCCTTCACCGCCATATTCGAAATGACAAAACCCCTGAAAACGTTAAAGTTTTCAGGGGTTTTGTGTTTTTTCAGGTCCATAAGTTCATGGGGTACTGATTGCTGGTGGCTTTTGTTGGATGGCTTGTTATGCAATCCAATTAATGCTTCAGCGCAGCAGATGCACGGCCAGCCCCACTAGCGCGCAGCCCATCAGTACCTGGATAACGCCCCGCTTGAAGCGAAACAAGGCCACTGCCGCCGCCGTGGCGATCAGCGCGGAAGGCCAATCCAGGTTGCCGCTCAAACCCTGCGGCCAAAGCACGTGATAGCCGAAGAAGCACGCCAGATTGAGGATCACGCCAACCACCGCGGCGGTGATGGCGGTGAGGGGGGCGGTGAACTTGAGTTGGTTGTGGGTCGACTCCACCAGTGGGCCGCCCGCGAGGATGAACAGGAACGAAGGCAGGAAGGTGAACCAGGTCACCAGACAGGCAGCGACGGCTCCCGCCAGAAACAGTTGATCTGCACCGAACACCTGCGAGACATAGGCGCCGACAAAGCCGACAAAGGCCACCACCATGATCAGCGGCCCAGGTGTGGTTTCCCCTAACGCCAGTCCGTCGATCATCTGCGTCGGCGTCAGCCAGCCATAGTGGCCCACCGCGCCCTGGTAAACATACGGGAGCACCGCGTAGGCTCCGCCAAAGGTCAGCAGCGCGGCCTTGGTGAAGAACCAGCTCATTTGGGTGAACGTGCCTTCCCAGCCAAAAAGAACGGTCAGTACACCCATCGGCAACGCCCATAGCGCGGCGCCAACCAGCGCGAGCAGTGCCAGTTTGAACCAGCTGAATCGGGCATGCTCCGGCGGCGGGGTGTCGTCATCGATCAAGGCCGGACCGAAGGTTTTTTCGGCGGCGCGATGGCCACCTGCTCTGAATTTCTCCGGTGCCAGACGACCGCCGGCATAACCGATCAGCGCAGCGCACAGCACGATCAACGGGAATGGAACATTAAACGCAAAGATTGCAACGAATGACGCCGCCGCTATCGCCCATAACGCATTGTTCTTCAAGGCCCGAGAGCCGATTCGATGGGCGGCCTGCACCACGATGGCGGTTACGGCGGGCTTGATGCCATAGAACAGCCCCGCCACCACAGGCACGTCGCCAAAGGCGATATACATCCATGACAACGCAATCAGTATGAACAGGGAGGGCAATATGAAGAGTGCCCCGGCAATCACCCCGCCCCAGGTTCGATGCATCAGCCAGCCGATGTAGGTCGCCAACTGTTGAGCTTCTGGCCCCGGGAGCAGCATGCAGTAGTTCAGTGCGTGCAGGAATCTGCGCTCTGATATCCAGCGCCGGCGCTCTACCAACTCCTGGTGCATGATCGAGATCTGCCCGGCAGGCCCGCCGAAGCTGATGAAGCCGAGCTTCAACCAGAACCCGAATGCCTCACGCAAACTGATCGCGTGCGGCCGCGACAGGTCTTCTTCCACTACCTTGTCCATTGGGTTGTTCCTCTTTCCCAAAACCCGGCGAGTAATATTTGAATGGTGGCGCTCACCTTCAACTCAGCGACTTTTCGCGATGGCATCACTCATATACTGGTTCAAGTCGCGAAAGTCCTGAACGCTCCAGGCGTGCGGCGCTAGCTTCACGCCATTTTCTCGTAACGTGTTCGGGATCAAGTCTCCATTTGGCCGCAGGATGATTGATGACACGATGACGCCCGGATAATCATGCAGGCGCTTTTTGAACGCGCAAGTCGTGAGGTCAGGTGTAGGTGGGCTGCTTTTACGCGCCAGCGGTCCTGTTCCTCGGATATCGGCTCCGTGACACATGGCGCATCGCTGCGAGTAGAGATTTTTTCCGTTGGCATTGTCTGCCAAGGAGAGTGACGGTTGAGCGAGCGACAGAACCGCCAGCGAGACGATGAACGATAGCTTCATTTAGAGGACCTGTTTGCCTGGCTCGGACGCGGCGGTCAGCCGCAATACCGCTTTGGGTCAGCGTTGTGCTGACGCTCTACAGGGCAGCAGCGGCGATTGCATAAAAAGACGGAGGTTCATGGGCCAGCCCCTGAAGGCAGGCCCACGATCCCTCGCTCGCCCGGGCTGCGCCCCGGCAGCTTGATACTTACTGCGCGGTTTTCAACTTGACCACATCACCGGAGATCTTGGTGGTGTAGCCATTGAGTACCCAGGCCCAGAACCATTTTTCCTGCACTTGGGTGTTGATCATCGCGTCGCCGCCTTTGGCCTTGATGGCTGCGTCCTGGGCGCGCACGAAGCGGCTGTTCTGGCCAATCGGGATAATGCCCAGCAGCATGATGCCGGTGGCGCTGGCTTCGCTGTGGCCGAGCACGGTGTATTGGCTGGCGTCGTATTGCTGGGTCTTCATGGCGGTGCCGGTGCAACCTGCCAGAGTGAAACCGAGAACGGCTGCTGCAACTGCTTTGCTGACGTACTTCACAAGTAACTCCATGGGCTGAATATCGAGATTCAATTCTCGAGGCGCGACACTCTAATCGCTCGGTCAGCAGATTGAAATCACCTCGCTTGCCTCCATGGTCAGCATTAGAGATGCAGCCAAGCCAGGCTGCCGAGCACCACCGCCACGCCGCCAGCGGTATACGACATGCGCTTGAGCCACTCCTTGCGGGTGAGCAAGGTGATCGCGGCCAGCGAAATCGCGATCTGAATCGCGGTCATGGCCTGGGCCCAGCGATGGTGCTGGTGCAGCGCTTGTTCGGATTTGTGGTCCCATTCCCGCGAGCTGGCTTCAAGCGTTTCTGCCTGCTGGCGCACCTCTTCCTTCTGGCTTTTATAGCGCTGGATTTCGTCGTTGTAGTGGGCGGCATCCACGCCAGGGATATGCGCGGCCAGTTCCGCCAGGTTCTGGCGGCTGGATTTGGCCTGGTAGTAATTCCATTGGTTGGCGGCTTCGGTCTTGATGATGGCGGCGTTGTTTTTGTCCATCGCCGCCTCGCTTTCACTGGAGCCGGCCTGGTAGCTGAGCATGGCGCCAACGGTGGCCATGATGGCGGTCATCACGGCGATGCGGCTGGCGAAGCTGTCGCCACGGCCGTGAGCATGTTCGGTGGTGTGTTCGAGGTGTTTTTCGTGGGGGCTGGGAACTTCGAAAGCTTCGGACATGGCGGCGTCTATGCGGGGGCAGGGGAAGCCTGATTCTTCACCAGTGCGGCTGTCTCAAGCCTGTCGATAACGCCGGATCAGTCGTACATACACCGCGATATTGATCAACAGCACCAGCGCGCCCAGGCCCAGTTGGATCTGCGGCGTCAGCCCGGCCGGATAGATCAGCGTGAGGATGTAGTGCTCGATGAAGCCTGCGCCATAACCGTCCTGCCCGGCCAGGTGGCGCAACAGGTTTTCCCAGCGAGTGAGTGGGCAAGGCAGGTGAAATACTTCGACGGCAACGCCCCAGGCGGCCGCAGGCACGTGCAGCCAGATGAGCGATCGCCATTTGAGCGCAAGCAGCCCGCCAAATAACACGAACAGGATAAAGCACAAATGGAACAGCACCAGGCTGTCGGCGGCTATACGAAAGAGCATTGCAGGCACTTCTACGGGAAAGCGGGCAGTGTAAAGGGTTGCTCGCAAGCAAGTCTGGCCGTTATTGTGCTGAATCCTTTTAGTCTTTCTCCAGGGTTCTGTTGTGATGAATGCACCGCATACCGCTGTCCAGATCAAGGCCGTGATTTTCGATATGGACGGGTTGTTGCTGGACACTGAAGGCATCTACACCGAAGTTACGCAAATCATTGCTGAACGCTATGGTCGCACCTATGACTGGAGCATCAAGCAGCACATCATCGGGCGCGGCGCCCAGGACCTGGCAGACTACGTCGTCAAGGCGCTGGACTTGCCGATCACGCCGGCCGAGTTTCTAGAAATTCGCGAACCGCTGATGAGCGAACGCTTTCCCAAAGCCTTGGGCATGCCCGGTGCCGAGGCGTTGGTGCGGCATTTGAAGGCGCACAACATCCCGATTGCCGTGGGCACCAGTTCGTCGCGCAATTCCTTCGGCCACAAGACCACTTTGCACCGCGAGTGGTTTGGCCTGTTCGACACCATCGTGACCGCCGACGACCCGGAAGTCGGCGCCGCCAAGCCTGCGCCGGACATCTTCCTCACCGCCGCACGTCGTCTGGGCGTGGCGCCCGAGGATTGCCTGGTATTCGAGGACTCGCCGTTCGGCGTGACGGCGGCGAAAGCGGCGTATATGACCGCTATCGCCGTGCCCGATGAAGCCATGGCCGACAGCAAGTATCAGCATGCTGATCAGATCATCCGCAAGCTCGCGGAGTTTGATCTGGCTGCGTATGGCCTGCCGCCCATGACCTGATTCAACCCGGAAAAAATGTGGGAGGGGGCTTGCTCCCGATGGCGGTGTATCAGCCAGCTTATCTATAGCTGACTCACCGCTATCGGGGGCAAGCCCCCTCCCACATGGGTTGTGCAGTGTTGCCTAAACCTCAGGCGCTGAAGCCACCGTCAATGGTCAAGCTGGCGCCTGTGATGTACCCGGCTTCCGGCCCGGCGAGATACGCGACGAAGCTGGCGATTTCCTCGACATGCCCATAGCGTCCCACCGCCATCAGCCCCATCAGACTTTCGGCAAAATCACTGTCTGCCGGGTTCATGTCAGTATCCACCGGCCCTGGCTGCACGTTATTGATGGTGATGCCCCGTGGCCCCAGGTCGCGGGCCAGGCCTTTGGTCAGGCCTACCAGCGCCGCCTTGCTCATCGCGTATGGCCCACCGCCGCCAAACGGCATGCGCTCGGCGTTGGTGCTGCCGATATTGATCACCCGGCCCCCTTCACCCATGTGCCTGGCGGCTTCCTGGGTGGCGATAAAGACACTGCGCACGTTGATCGCCAGGGTCTGGTCGAAGTCTTCCAGCGTGAACGCTTCCAGCGGCGCGATGGCCAGCACGCCCGCGTTGTTCACCAGAATATCCAGGCGCCCGAAGGTGTCGACCGTCACGTTGACCGCGTTGCGGATCGCGGTGGCATCGGCGCTGTCGGCGTGAATCGCCAGGGCTTTGCCGCCTTCGCTGATCACGCTGTTCTGCAGCGCCTCAGCCTTGGCGGCCGAGCTGACGTAAGTAAAGGCAACGGCGGCGCCTTGTGCGGCGAGGCGCTTGACGATGGCAGCGCCGATGCCGCGGGAACCGCCTTGAACCAAGGCGACTTTGCCAGTGAGAGTAGGTGTGGTCATGTCGATCTCCAAGTAGTTGATGGGGTGAGTATCGACCTCGCTCGTCGGCACCGGTAGAGCGTGATTGCTATAGTCTGTGTAAACCAAAAGTTTAGAGTGGGGCTGTATGGAGAGCTTTGGCAGTATCGAATGCTTTGTGCGCAGCGCCGAGGGCGGCAGCTTCGCCGAGGCGGCGCGGCACCTTAGCCTGACGCCGGCAGCGGTCGGCAAAAGCGTGGCCAAGCTGGAAGTGCGCCTGGGCGTCAGGCTGTTTCAGCGCAGTACCCGTCGCCTGACCCTGACCGAAGCCGGCAAGCTGTTTCTTGATGAGGTCAGCGGTAGCCTGACCACGATTCAAAACGCCGTGGCCAACCTGGCCAGCGCCGAAGGGCGGCCGGTGGGCACGCTGAAGGTCAGCATGGGTACCGTGTTCGGCAATCGGTATGTGGTGCCGCTGCTGGGGGAGTTCATGCAGCGCTTCCCGTCTATCAGCCCGGACTGGCATTTCGACAATCGTCAGGTCGACTTGATTGGCCAAGGCTTTGACGCTGCCATTGGCGGTGGCTTTGAATTGCCCCAAGGTGTGGTGGCGCGCAAGTTGACGCCGGCGCACCGGGTGCTGGTGGCGTCGCCGGCCTATCTGGCGCAACGCCCAGCGGTGCGTGTGCCCGAGGATTTGTCGCGCTGCCAAGGCATCCTGATTCGTTCACCGCAAACCGGCCGCGTGCGTTCATGGCAACTGACCCATCGCGAGCACGAGCACAGCCCGCTGGTGCTCAAGGCTGCGATGACCATGAGCGATTCCGAAGCCGCCTGCTGCGCCAGCGCCCAAGGCCTGGGCATTGCGCTGGTCAGCATGCCGATGGCCGTGCCGTTCCTCGACAGTGGCGCGGTGGTGCGGGTGCTGCCGGACTGGTATGTGGACGACGGTAATATTTCTATCTACTACGCTGAGCACAAACTGTTGCCCGGCAAGACGCGGGCGTTCGTGGATTTCGTGATCGAGCAGTTTGCTGAGCAGCAATTGGGCCGCAGATTCAGTGCAATCTAAAGCCTCGCAGTGAGCAAAATGTGGGAGGGGGCTTGCTCCCGATAGCGCTGGGTCAGCTATAGATAAGCTGGCTGACATACCGCTATCGGGAGCAAGCCCCCTCCCACATTTTATTTTCAGTGCCCAAACTTGCCGGGCCAACCCAGCACTTTCTTCGGTCTGGGCGTGGCATAGGTCCTGATCTTCGACGTGGACAACCCCAACCGCACCAGCGATTCAGCGATCGTCACCGCCGCCGTCACCCCATCCACCACCGGCACCCCGGTGCGCTGGCGGATCTGCTCATCCAGACCGGCCATGCCGCCGCAGCCCAGGCAGATCACTTCTGCCTTGTCCTCACTGATCGCCAGTTCCGCCTGGCGCACGATGGCCTCCATCGCAGCCAGCGGGTTTTCCTCGAGTTCCAGCACCGCCATGCCACTGGCGCGCACCGAGGCGCAGCGCTGGTACAGGCCGGCCAGTTTCAGCCGGTCTTCGATCAGTGGCACCGTGCGGTCCAGCGTGGTCACCACCGAATAGGCGTGACCCAAAAACATCGCCGTGCTGGCTGCGGCTTCGGTGATATCCACCACCGGCACGTTGAGCAATTCTTGCAGGCCTTCGCGGCCATGCTCGCCGTAGCCGGCCTGGATCACCGCATCAAACGGCTGGTCGTAGGCCATCACGCGATCCATTACCGCGATGGCAGCCAAATAGCTTTCAAAGTTGCCCTCCACCGACTCGGCGCCGAAGTAGGGAGTGAGGCCGACAATCTCGGTGCCCGGCGAGGCCACGCTGCGTGCCTGCTGAGCGATGGTTTCGGTGATGGATTCGGTGGTGTTGACGTTGACCACGAGGATACGCATGAAATGTCCTTGTTTAATGACTGACGTTGTCGACTGCAATACTTTCGCCGCTGACATCGGCGTAGAACGGCTGGCGCTTGGCGATCAGCAGGTACAGCAACCCTGCAATACCGGCGCCAAACAGCCAGGAGAACGGCGAAACGCTGGCGAACCCGGGCAGCAGTGCCAGCAGGATGGCGATCACCGCTGCCGGCACGAACGCCGCCACCGCGCGCAGGTTCACGCCCCGGCTGTAGTAATAAACCCCGAGTGCGTCTTCGCTATACAGTTGCGGCACATCTACCTGGCTTTTGCGGATCAGCCAGTAGTCGACCATGATCACGCCGTAGAGTGGCCCCAGCAGTGCGCCCAGGCCGGACAGGAAATACACGATCACCAGCGGGCTGTTGTAGAGGTTCCACGGCAGGATCAGCACCGCCACGGTGGCGCTGATCAGCCCGGCGCGACGGAAGTTCAGGTACTTGGGCGCCAGGTTGCTGAGTACGAACGCCGGGGCGACGAAGTTGGCCATGATGTTCACCGCCACCGTCACGATCAGGAAAGCCAGGCAGCCGAGCACGAGGAAGAAGGTATTCGGAATGGCGGCGATGATTTCGGTCGGGCTTTCGATCACCCGGCCATTGAGCTGGAACTGTCCGCCGCACAGCAGCACGGTGATGGCGGCGAACACCAGGATATTCACCGGCAGGCCCCAGAAATTGCCCACCTGAATCGTCTTGCGGCAGGGCGAGGAGCGCGCGAAGTCGCAAAAGTTGAGGATCAGCGTGCCGTAGATCGCCAGCCACAACGCGCCACCGGCAAAGATATTGCGCCACATCTCGCCGCCGCTCAGCGGCTCGCGAATCGACCAGGCAATGTTGCCGCCTGCCTGGAAGTACATCCAGCCGGCCAGCGAAGCCACGGTGAGTAATATCACCGGTCCGGCAAAGCCCTCATAGCGACGAACCATTTCCATGCCATAGGCCAGGATCACCAGTTGCACCAGCCAGATCGCCACGAAACACGCCCAGCCTAACGACGACAGGCCGAGGATCGAGTTGTGATCATAGTCGGCAAATCCTGGATGAATCGCCGTCAGCAACACGCGGAAAACCACCGATGCCAGGTAGGTCTGGATGCCGAACCAGGCAATCGCAATCACCGCGCGGATCAATGCTGGGATCTGTGCGCCATGAATACCGAAGCTGATGCGGCTGATCACCGGAAACGGCACGCCGGTCTTCTGGCCCATATACCCCGACAGGTTCATGAAAAAGTACACCAGTGCCGCACCGATCCCCAGGGACAGCAGGATCTGCCAACCGCCCAGGCCCAATGCATACAGGCCGATGGCGAATGAATAGTTGGCGATGTTGTGCACGTCGTTGGTCCACAGCGCAAAGATGCTGTAGCGCCCCCAACGGCGACCTTCGGCCTTGGTCGGCGCGAGGTCCTTGTTGTGCAGGCGAGGGCTGAGTACCAGCGGGCCGGGGCTTGCCGCCTGGGGGTTCAGGGCGGAGGAGGGTAGATCCAGTGCGACGTTATTCGAGAGACTTGTACGCATTCCGGCAGGCTCCAGCGCATCCGCAGTGAGACGGCAGATGGCAAAGTGTATGTAGGTTTTG
>Ga0265797_10010991_pt1 | contig 11420 bp, 9 predicted proteins | sample P2T30metagenome_FD_192433 | JGI IMG/M metagenome (GOLD analysis project Ga0265797, IMG submission 192433) | Plant litter microbial communities from East Loma Ridge, Irvine, California - P2 T30 | ecosystem: Environmental > Terrestrial > Plant litter > Unclassified | place: USA: California... | reverse complement strand
CTCCTCCCTCTGCGCCGCCGCCGGTGTAACCCTCTCCGACATCCCCACTGCCGTTCCCTCATCTGGCGCTTCCATGACCGGCTCAATGATGTCCAGCATGATGAGCGGATCCCCCACCATGAGCGGCGGCATGTCGGCTACCAGCTCTGGTATCGCTGAGCAGACTGAGAACGCTGCTGCTGGAAAGCTTGCTAGCTACGGTGTCGTTGCCATGGGTATGGCTGCTGTCTTCGGATTGTAGATGTGGAACAATTGGGGAGGGGTTGAGAAGGGCGCGTTGGTTGTTTAGGAATTTGTAATGCGACAATCGCTTGTATATCGCAATTGATACCGTTTCGTTCATTTGAATCGCTGGATGCATGACGCCTTGCGCGAGTGGTTGGTGATGTTGAATTGGTCTCGGGCTATGTTCATTTGCTCACGCAGCTTCGAGTGCGGTCGCCCATTTGCCAGACCATGCCGTGAACTCGTCATCTTCTCCAGCCCAGCTCTGCTTGACCAGCTCAATCGCGCTGTTTGCCTCACCACAGCATTTATCCAAAGTTTCTTTCGCTTCGTCTTCGTCGAGATCGTAGAATGCGCCTGCGATATCGTCGACCGTCTCAGGTATCGTCTTGAGGGTATTCACAAGCGCATCTAGCTTCTTGCAGGGTGGCGACGCTGCGCCGTTCGTTGCGGCCGCCGGTTCGAGCGTGGACGATGCAGGATACGTCTTCAACCTCCTCTTGATCAATGCTTGGTACAGCATGCCAATCATCTTCAGCTTCTTGACGCTGGTATCTAGCAATTCCTTCAGCTCCTTGTTGTCCTTGCCAATCTTATTCGATGCGCCGAAAATCTCATCTTCGTCGTCGCTGCCCTCTACTTCGTCGTCGTCGTCCTCCACGTCTTCGCCCCATTCTTTCAGTTCCTCGATCGCATCAAGTAGAACTGCGCGGTACTCTTGCGCCTTTTTGACTACAAGTCCGACAACGCCGTCTTCGCATAGCTTTAGTAGCGCGTCGCATACGTCCCAGAGTACACCAGTCGAAGACAAGACTTCTTGCTTCTCGCTCTCAGTTGGACCGGCGTCTTTGCCTTTCGCACTTTGTCTTTTCTCTGCCATCTTCAGGATCATGGCGAGAACTTCTCCCCATGTTCCCAGCAATCTCCGTACCTGCGCCTTGACTTCCGTGCGCATTATGTCCCCGATATCGCCCTTCTGACCCTCTCGTGGTATGTATGACGCCGCAGTCACCATGCTGTTCAGTGGACCCGAGGTCACATCGCCGATTTTCGCTATTATCGCCGATGGTGTGAGGGGCGGGTTGATGAGGAGGAGTGAGAGCGTCGTCGTGTGCGATTTGAGGAGCTTAGTCGAGGCTCTGATAACATCGAGAGGATCTGCTATCTCCGTTTCGGACGTAGGAACGGCATCTTTGGTGGGCGCGAGAGAGGACTGGTAGTGTGTGAGGAGCGCTTGTGTGGTTTTGGTAAGGTCGATGAGACTGCGCAGGTCTTTTGGTTTCGACATTGTGCCCTCCTTATTGGGAAGAATTAAGGGGTGTTGTAGTCTTGGAAAGCTGAGAATATGTGCGCAATTCACGAGCCAAAGTTTGGACAGTATCAAAATTTTGGTGGGGCAGTGACTCTTAGCGGGGTACTTGGGCAGCTCCGTCATGGCGGGCAGCCTCCGCTTCTCAGCATGTGCGAACCCGCATCTTTGCGACACGAAAGAAGAACGCAGTCATCATTACCATCCGCGTGAAAGTAGCGTTGCAATGAGATTATATCAATTTAGTGTGCACTGCGATTAACACAAAGAGATAGCCCAACGCCAAAAGCCCAGAATGAAACTAATCCTCGGCACACATCATCGACCACTCTTCCTCAGCGTCCCTCATATCAATGCTTTCGATCTCACCATATTCTTCGTCTTCAGCAAAATACTTCAAATCTTGCACCGACAGTGCTCCAGTCGCCACTTCAACTTCCTGTTTGGCATCTTCTCTGCTCAAGAATCCTGCATTGCCGGGCCAATATGTCCTGGTCTCCAACGCGGCTTCGCCTCTCCATCTCCAACCCTCTTTCTTGAAGATATGCAGCCGATAGGCTATAATGACATCGCCTAGCACAGTGTACGACCCAGTGCCGTCTGTACCGGCGTTTTTGTCCAAGTTGGCTTGGATCGCGACCTCTTTAGTGACGTTGCTTTGTGCGCCCAGACCGACCTCGCTTTCTTTGGAGTGTATGGTAGAATATCTCAGACCCCTTGCAACTTTCAGGCCAGTAATGACGTAAACAGGTGCTCTCTTGAGTGCATCTTGTACTTCAGGATCCTCGTCGCGTAGCGCAGTCATTTCCGCAGCCCGTGGATTTCTCTCCAGCATCGAAGTGTCAACATTGTCGAAGTCATATACTGTTCTAGTATCCGCGCTGCGCTTCCCGTTCGCTTTACTGCCAAACGCTGCATAGAGCTTAGCAGATACGTCTAACCCTATAGAGCCATGATCGCCACGCTCTCGTGTGCCTTCACTCAAGCTTGCACCGTCGATAATATTCGCGAGAGGCTTGAATTGCGCAATGGGGTCTTGAGGACGAAACATATCGGTGATTATGTTGCCGATTTTGATGGGACCATTGCGGGGGTGGTCGAGGCTGGGGGCTCGGATGTAGAACAACTTGTCTTCTTGGTGAGATGGCATCTTGATGTATTCCTATAAACGCCGAGAACGAATTAAGTCGTTGGAATTATCGAGGCCTCGTAATTACCGGGTGCTGAATTGTGCGAGCAAGGAATTGAGGGGTCAGTAAAACATGTATTGAACGGAGTGGGCTGAGCAAGACGGCTGAGTAAGATGGCCTTGGCCTTCCTTCAGCCTGATGGGCGGGAGTAACTGTGATTCGACCGTGTCACATGCATGCGTGAGCTTTCTCGTGCGTATGATCTGCCACGTAGTCAATTTGCTGGCAGTTGTTGCTGGGATCCTGATCGACATCAGCCTTAGTCCTGGTCGTGCCAGATGGGTAGAGTATCTGGACCTCAACATGTAAGCTTTTGCCTCTAAGAAGCAATACCCAGGTGATGATCCAGATTTGGCCAATGGTTCTGCATGTAGAAACCTTCCAGTGTGAAGAAGCGTTTCCGTGACTCGGATGTGTTGGTGACCATGTAAAGAAACTGTTGGAAGCCGGGATGGGTCCGTACGTTATCCCAGGTGCCACATGGCTTGTTGACTGCCGTATAGCCAATGACTAGAGCAGCGAGTCCAGCAGCAATAGCCGTGGCTGGCGAGGCGCCACTTCTCACCGCTATTCGGGCAGTATTGCCAGTACTTGCAGTGGGCACTTCGATCCCTAAGGTCCCAAAGACTATTTCGCCACTCCCCGGCAAAGCTGCATTAGGTCCCTGATGGTATCCATCCGCATCCGTCGCTCGGATAGAGAAGACATTCCTGTGGTTGGCGGGAAACCATTCCTGACTCCTGCTGCCATCGTTCGATGTCGCAGCGAAGAATAGTACCTGTTGATTTTGACTTCCGAGTGCTTCCGATATAGCATTACTAACGACCCGGCGTCCATTCCTCGAGAGCGGCTCTTTTTCCCAGCCTAATGACATCGATATAACATCGACCCCGTGTTCACTCACAGCCCAGTGTATAGCCTGAGTAGAGAGATCTTTAGTACCAAAAAGCCAATATTCCACTTCGTCACTCACCTTGGCAAGGTTTTCGCTAGTTATTGATGGGTTCTCCGACAGGTCGCAACTTGTTCCGGCTATCCGAGCGACGAATATTTCAGCAAAAGGCGCAGCGTCGCATATCAGCGACAACATCGATGTACCATGACCATCGCAATCACAGGGGACCTGCTCATCTCCCCAAAAGTCTTTCCAGTGGTTGGAACTTGCGTTTTTTCTCATTCGACGACTTAAACCTCTTGCTTTGGGATCGTATCCGGTATCAATGATTGCAATTTTAGGTCTTTTGAACGGCGAGCCTGGGTTCAAAAGAGAGCCAGAGATACATAGGACGAGCGGTGACCGCTGAAGACACTCTATCCACTCCCTTGCTCTCTCACTATAACAGGGCTTAGCAGACCATTCACCATCGGGTCCCTTTTAGCATACCTCTGAGATCTCTGGATCATGTTCATCACGCCAGCCGTTGATGCGTGATTTCTCTGAGTAGTAGTGTCGTTGGTCGGGTCTGTGACAAGGCCACTCGTGTAAGTGAGGAATTCGTGCAAAGGCTGAACAACGTGTTTCATGAGCATGTTGCGTCGATCTGCAGCATTTAGCGTAGCTGAGAACAAGGGACCGGTCAAGCTGTTTTGTCTGGATGGCAAGCAGCGTTTAACTATATCCCGATACATCTTCTTGTATTCGTCATGAAGATCTAGTACTGGCCAGATTGAGTCTTTCTTGTTGATCTCCCTGAAGTAATACATGTAGATGCTGTTGTTACTAACATGGTTGTGCAGACCCATGTCGTGTGTGGGTATTACTTGCAAGCAGATTTGAACAAGCAGTATGCCGAGGGTCAAGATGTAAGGGTGAGGGTGCAGTTCGAGATCGTGATCTGTTCCCATTTGTGTCTCACACTCACAATACATTTCTGTAGGTTGCGAGACGTCTAGAAACGGTGTCCGACACTCGTGGTCAAGAGATGAATTAGTCCCTTTGACTTGTCTCAAGATCTTGATAGATTCCGAGTCCCATCTGACCTTCATCCAATCGGAATCGTAGTACTGCCAGAGTGATTTTGATAGGGTAAACGCAAGAGACACCTTGCTCCTTGCAGACAAGCAGTCGTTCTCTAGTAATGTTCGTAGAGGAATGGGCGCACATGGCTCAAGGAATATGTCGTTGGGTGTATCAGGCAAGCGCGTGAAAGCTGCTAGACTGGAAACGTCGTTTTCTATCCTTATAGGAATCTCGCAATCCGGATAGCGGGGCTTCGGGAGAAGGAAATCGCAGACATGGTCTAGGCGCTTTTCGTGCTGCCCCAACCGAACCGACTTGCGCGCTTGTATGTTGCGACTAGATTCTCCATTAGGGGTGTCCACACTTGACCCTTCGTTAGCGAAGGGAGTTCGTAGAAAGGTGGGGAGACAGTACCTGGGAAGCTCAAGTCGGAATCGGGTCCATCTGCTACCAGGCTCATGCAACTTTGTGATGGCCGAGAGGAAGAAAGAGTGTGTTGCATCACCAGGCACCTCCCACCTCTCATCTAGCTGTAAAACGCACATGTGATCTTCGTAGAGACCAGCTTTTGTTGTCCGGTGTGGGCAAGAACATGGTAGATAATCCTTCGAGCGGAACACCTCGTACAGTGACTTGGTCAAGAATGATGAGTATTCGCGTAGCTCTCTCTCCTCGCTGCTGGCCGAAGCATCGATTTCCGGAGGGCACTGGGAAGAAGGGGGGGCAATGGAGGTTGTACGGGAGGGTCGTCCGGCCTAATGCAACCAATGCTTCGTTAGCCCTCAAATCGCTGTGTCGACCGGAGCTCACTCACTCTTTGTTTCAAACCCAAGATGAGACCGCGGGCGCTAGACAATACCCTGTTCTTGGCTCGTCGTAGATCGGGTTCGCGTGTGTAAGTTCTGTAGGAAAGCGCCGCATCAGCATGCAGACCCACAGAGTGGGTCTGCCCGTGTCCCGTCGCCGAGATCATCGCTGACCAAAAACGACATGCGGAAGGATACAGGCACTGATGTGTAAGTAGTTGTATGAGTATAAAGCTAATGTGCTCGAGAGCCTTGCTGTGCCGACACGCGCAAGTAACATAATGCGGCACATTGAATCTCACCTGGGCAGCAGGTTGCCCCGCTTTCTCTCGCTGCAGCCTCAGCCTTGGAGGTTATCAACCTCTACTTAAGCGCATCACAGCGACAGTTCTTTCGTTTGTTTCCTACCGCGGAGGTAAGCTTGCTGGTAGTGAGCACCTTTGTTCTTTCTAGCCGCCCCATGTGGGATCCCCGTCCCTCACCGCCCTTTACAGTCCAATAGTGGACTTGGCTGTTATGGCAACTGAATCGCCACTGCACCCCGCGTACGATACTGCAACAATACGAGCAGTCACTCAGGAATGCCAGGAGGCATTTCGAGCTTGCACGGAAGTTCCGGCTTTGACCGAAACGCACTGGGCGGACAACAGGCTGGTGGATTTCAATCTTTGGGGTGCCCGAGTCGGTGCAATCGCTGAGGAGCCGAATTCGCTCGAGCTCTATCTGCATCATGATTCAGAGGCTCAAAAGGTGGTCATAAGCACTCTAAGCCTACTAACAGCATGGCTTCGAAAGTGTAAAGAAGTGGCCGAAACACAGCGAACAGGTAGCCAGCCCCCCGACGCCTACGACCCGAACGCGATGCCAACGCGAACGACTATAAGCGACAAATATGAAAAGGCTATCGGTTTACAAGAAGCTATAAAGAGCGTCGGAGAGATACTTGCGGTCTTGATAGACTTAGGTGTCGCGATTGGACACGATGCAGGTGGTGTTTCGTCGCTGTTTACGGAGGCTGATCGTGCCTTGGAGCAACAAGTAGATGGAAGCAAGTACTCCGAGCTCACTGAGTATTGGAAATCCGTGCTAAGCTTGTCAAAAACCCCGCGTATAGCGACAAGGCCGGATGAAGTGAGCGATGTATCGCATGACCAACTCATACTATTGAAGGCGAACATCAAGCGGCACAATCGATTTGTATACGCTAAGCAGAGAGAAGTAAGTTTGAGCTTTCTACAAGTACAAGCAGGCACATAGTCTTATTCACTTTCCGCCATCCGCTTGTCTCAACTCTGTTCAGTACAGACTAACAAAATATAGCGGTCAATCTCAGGGCTGCAAGAGGCAGCGGATGATAAAATGTGAGCCCTTGACCTTCAAAGATCTGCCATCAGTTCTGACCAGCTGTCTAGACTGTCGCCTGAACAGCTGGCCGAGACTGCTACTGTAACAATCCGCATGGCCAGCTCACCAACCATCATTGCTCGTCAGTCGGACTATCCACCAGCCCCTGTATCGGGAGATGACACAAAGCCTCTGGTTTGCCCATACTGTCGATCAATCTTCTCGACATGCGACATCTCGGAAGACCAGTGGAGGTAGGTCATCTTGACAATTGCCACTATGGTCGGGATGACTAACCTGCTCAGAAAACATCTCTCGAATGATTTACAACCCTACACCTGCTATCTAAGCGAGTGTATACAGGACAATCCAATGTTCAGCGAGTTTCAGGCTTGGAAACATCACGTAGTCAATGATCATCGGTCATTCCGAGGCTGGAGTTGTCCCCTTTGTCAGCCCCTTACTGATTTCAGGGAAGAGACCGACCTACATGACCACATACAACGCGCACATCCACAAGTTGCAGCTGAAGATTACTCCAAGGATCTTCCCTCGATTTCCAAGGTTTACAGCGCGCCAGAATTCAACGTATGCCCCGTTTGCTCGATTCGCGAAGTCGAATGGAAGACCACAAAACAAGAAGTTGAGGAGATAGACCCTGCTACAGAACGAGCAAGCACGAATATAACAAACTCGATAGGCGGTACGTTCCTGGATCACATTGGCTTATGTATGCATGCGTTCGCTTTGAGAGCGTTGCCTGCGACCGTGAACGATCTTAGCAACACCGAATTTGCTTCTCCTGAACCATATGGCTGCAGAACAGAAGAGAGCACTCCATCAATCTCGTCCCAATTACTTGATCTTCCTACAGCCTCAGGTAACGAGGGCAGAAACAGTCTTACCCTGGTCAATTTACAATCAGCTCTCCCAAGTCCCATGGTTGCCAACACTGAAGATGGGCGAAGCAATTCCGCGATTGACCATCTTCCTCTTTCTAAATCAACTTCCGATCCCCCCAAGGACCGCACGTCCCTAGTTCAATCGATCAAAAGCAAAATGTTCAAGTCCGCTAAATCATCGGTCTCTGAACTTGACGAATTCTTCGCACATGTGAACGCATGCACAGCGTCAGCTGTCGTCGAGTCCGGAAATTTGCACACTCGACCGATCGTGTCGATACGAGCGCTTGGACCCTACTTCACTACGGGCAGATTACGAGGACTACTGCTATGTGTTGGCGGCTCGATAGCATACGAAACGCTTGTACGAGAGCGATACCTAGTCGTGTTTTCGATCCTTCTATCGATAGGAAAGGGTCCATTCATAAACAAATTCATTCAACACGGCGAATTAGTCGACGAAAGGCTACCTTTCCTTACCCGCGATGTGTGGCCGGAAGCATCTTCGGAGATATTCGATGAGTTTTACGAAGCACAGTGGCAGTTCTGCGCGAAAACACTCGTTGCTGAGGGTCTTAACGACACCAAGCTATGCGACAACATGGTCATGCCTTTCAAGAAGATCGAACTCTTACGCGATGGTTCGGACTCCACTATTTCCAAGGTCGAATTATTCGAGGAGTATAACAGTCTCATTCCAGTACGTCAACCTCGCACGAGCGCCTAAGTTGTTACCTAAGAAGCAAGTGACTGACTAATCTGCGCGCAGGACCAGACAGGCCACCCTTCTACCAACGTCTTCATTCTAAAATCGAGCCGATCGGACTACACTAAGTTATACAACAATGAGGTAGAGGCATACAGGACACTACTGAAATACCCGCAGGGCCGAGATGCGGTACAGCATATGGCCCGCTTTTATGGTTCGTGGAGACAGGGTGTACATTGTAACATATTGCGCGAACATGTCGGAGGTGGTACACTCACAGACTTCTTCCACCGAACCGATCCGCCGAACACGATGGACAATATCCTCCTTTTTTGGAAGAACTTTATACAGTTCATAAAGCCGATAGCGTGTTTACATTACATTTCCAACCCGCACAATATCCATTCATTCAGGTCTGGGTAGGTCAAACAGCACCGAATTCCTCATTCTCTTGACACGCGACTGACTTTTTGAGGCTACATAACGACATCAAACCAGATAACATTCTCGTGACAGAGCAATCCGTGGGCAATCCGTACAGCGTCTCTTTCAAACTATCAGATCTAGGTCTCGCCGGATTCGTACTCGCGGATGATACGGATGAAACGGAACTTCGCGACGTGTATGGCACAAAGATATACAGTATGTCGCCAGTGAGGTTCAAAACTGCCTTGTACTGACACGCTACCAAGGTGCGCCCGAATGCTTTCGTGGCGAGACAGACAGGTACAGGCAACAAAGCATTAAGCAAGCCCGTCCGGCTAAGGATATTTGGGCCTTGGCTTGTGTGATGAGTGAAGCCGCGGTATGGTCTGTATTAGGCCGAAGAGGGTTGATTGACTATCATCGCCAGCGCGTCAAAGCTGTTGTCGATATTCCGGCCCTCAGGAACACGGGCTACAGCGGCTGCTTCCACGACACCACCAAAGTCCTCTCGGTTGTGGAAGAAACGCACAGGGAGGTCATCCATCGACGCCGAGCGACTATAGACAACATCGTTGGCTCAGTTCTTCTTACAGTTAGCGGAATGATGATGCAAGATCCGACCAGAAGACCAGATGCGTGGAAAGTTTACGATGATCTCGCACGAGCTGTAGATCTGGCAAAACCACCAGTGTTTCAGCCAATCACGCCACCACCAACACGAATTTCAAATACGCAACCACTCCCACAATACAACTATGTTCGAAGTTCCATGCCTGTCATGCCTGTCATGTCGTCTCCAGATCAGACCGGGCTGGGCTTGAACATTGACGAGCTTTCTCTGCAGTCACGTATCGATATACAGGGGCGTCAAGCGAATCATAGTTTGCCCCTCTCACTTTCTGTACCCTCGAGTATTGAAAAAGGAAAAGCACGAATGGGTGATCCATGGACGCCACCGCCTCCTGTTCCGAGTCCTGTTCCACAGTACGGTAAATCTGTCGGCCTGTCAGCCCGTCCTAAACTCCCTATCACGCAGGTATTGGAATACATACGCCAGAAGAAAATGTATTCGCGCGCTGTTCTAGTTCTACCAGGCGAGGAATGGCTGAAGACACTGGGTGGCCGAGACCAGGTATTTGAACACGCTTGGCTAGATTTTGGCAAGTTTGCTGACCGAAATCCAATAGATTTTCCTCGTCGATGACTCTGCATCTATGAAACCATATTGGAAGGAAGTCCAACGCGTTTTCGAAGCTCTGGCGTATCTAGTCAAGGTCCTTACTCCAGACGGTATCGAGTTACACTTTGCCAACAGTCCCGAGCACAAAGGCCGGGATAAGGACCGCAAAAGGCTGACCAGAAAATTCGACAGGGTGAAACCATATGGCGAGTGCCAAATGGGTGTTGCGCTCAGCAACATTCTCCCACTCTACTACCAGAACCCGCATCGGAACCCAATAAGCAAGCGATCATCTTTGTCCCTACGGTCAGAGAAGAAGCCTCCAGTCAACATTTACATTCTCACAGACGGCGTATGGTCGCCAGGTTCAGACTCCGTTTTCACCATACAAGATCATATCACGAACCTGGCTAATAATCTGTGGAAGGCTGGCAAGTTGCAGCATGTCGGTATCCAGTTCATCCGCTTCGGGAATGACGCGATTGGGAAACAGCGCCTCGAATATCTCGACAACGACAAGTTACAGCATTACACTGTTCCTATGGACATTGTCGATACGGAGCCGTCCACTGGCAATGTCTTTAAGATGCTACTTGCCAGCACCGATCCTTCCTGGAATAACGACGACGATGAGCCCAGCGACTGAAGACAACAACACTTCCTAGAGGCATCTCGACACCTGCGACACCACGGGCAGGCGTAGCATGACTTCGGCTAACCAAAACCTTTACTATGTTCCCGGTCGGGAGATCAGATGACCTGTCCCGGAGTTCTTTCCTTTTCGTATTGGTTGGTTTGGGCTACTGCGAATGATACCCGGTGCACAACGGCGTTTGGCGATATCGGCGCCGCATTCAAGGGTAGACACGGCAAGCTCATGAACACCATGTTCACTCTCTCACGGCTGGGCAGGTGGAAAGCCCGTGTTACGTACAACACATCATATGATAGTAATCAGACACCATGTAGAGATTCATGTGACGATCCTTTCGATCTAATCTATACATACACATCAGGCACCATTCCTTCTACAATAATGTACATCAATATCATCATCCTCACTTCGTATCCCATACCGCATGCAACCTATCTCAGTTATTCCTCCTACTCTTCTCCTTCCCCTTCTTCGCCTTCTTCCCTTTCCCCCCCTTCCCCTCCCCATCATCCTCACTCGCCCTCTTCCCACTCCCCTTCCCCTTCTCATTCTTCGCCGGCTCCAACGCAGCATCCGTGTCCTCATCCTTAACCAGCAACTCATTCAACGCATCATTAAAGTTCTCCATCTCACAGATCTCGCCAATCTTGACGCGCATATAGTCGAATGCAATAGCGACCTTCATATCCTTGTTGCGCACCTTTATGACGCGGG
>Ga0265797_10010990_pt1 | contig 11420 bp, 10 predicted proteins | sample P2T30metagenome_FD_192433 | JGI IMG/M metagenome (GOLD analysis project Ga0265797, IMG submission 192433) | Plant litter microbial communities from East Loma Ridge, Irvine, California - P2 T30 | ecosystem: Environmental > Terrestrial > Plant litter > Unclassified | place: USA: California... | reverse complement strand
CCAGGGACGTCGGCAAGTTTGTCGTCAAAACCATCGTCGATCCCCGAACGATCAACAAATCTGTCTTCTGCTACTCGGAGATGATGTCAATGGCTCAGGTGTACGACGTCTTGGACAAAACCACCGGCGGCAAGTTCGAGCGGATCTACGTATGTAGCTCCATTGCTGGCACTCTTCCGCCGTCGAGACTTTTCGCTGACACAATCGAAATAGATTTCCGACGACGAAATGACCGCGAAACTGGCCGAGCTCCAAGGTCCGGAACACGACGGATCGGTCGCAAAAGCCATCTACCAGTACTGGAAGTCCTGGGGCATCCGAGGCGAGAACTCGGAGGAGTATGCGAAGTATCTGGGCTACCTTTCCGGAAAAGAGCTGTACCCGGACTTGAAGGTCACGTCGTTCGAAGAGTACATCAAAGAGCATGCGAAGAGCAACTGATCTGGTCTGTTTGGGCTAGTGTTACGAAGCGGTCAATGTCTTTAATTAGAAGACAATCCGTCGATTTTCCTCGACAAATCCTACTCGACTGTATTTAGGATAGTTATGTCTTGAACATTGAGTTGAATGGAAAACTGGGACTTAGGCCAGTCGAGAGATACGTCGTTTATGGTCGACACTGGCAGGCAACATTGATGAGAGGCACTTGAAAGTGAGCATACGCAGAAAGAGAGTAGTAGCTGATAGTGACGGAAAATGAACAAGTCGAAGTTGTCAATCAACCGCGTACGGATGACGTGGAACGGTGGAAACAGTTTTCAGTCAACCCAATATACTGATTTCCAATGGCCAGTGAAGTACAACGGCGTCATAATTCTAGACTCATATATTGTTGCTAAATACCTTCTGCTCATTATCCGTACGGATTATCATGCGCTACAGTAGCAGTAAGCGATCCCGTTACACGGGCGTATTGGCCTGGAAGCTCTTCATAGTCTATCAAATGCTTCTACAACAGACTGCGTCTGGTTCCCACCAGCGATATCTGCGCGGTGCAAAATCCAATCGCCCTCAATCCGCCGTGCTGCTTCGACCGCCTTCCTCGACCGTGTATGCGTGACCGATCTTAGGCTCTTCGCAATGCCAGACGCCGGATACGCAAATACACCAAACATCCCTGCGCCGCTCTTGGTCACCAGCCCGACCGCACCCTTGCCGAGTCCTGTGGCAATCCCCTTGGCGCCCGACTTCTTGGTGTCCTTGTACGGCTCTGTCACAAGGCCTGACAGCCCGTCGACGAAACCCCATGCGAAGGTCTTGCCGGCGACCGCGAACCCGCTGCCGATGCCGGTGACTTTGCCGTTGTCCCGTCTCTTGTCGCCGTAGTGGGAAGGGACCGAATTCAGGCCTTCTGTAAGCGCGAGTGGGATATCTACGAGCATGCCCTTCAGGGCTCGAGGGGCGACGGATCCAATACTCTTTGCACCTGCCGCGGCAGCTTGCCCGCCGATCGAAGGTTGCTTGCTCGCACTTCTCGACGAGATACCAGATCGGCCAGTCCTGATGCTTGCTTTGTCGGTAGGAGTGATGCGGAGTGCTTGCTGCCGCTTCTCGACGAAGTTTTGGAGCTTCGCTGCTCTTGATTGTCGCCGTTTTCCCTCGTGGTATTCTTCCACGGGCCTGGTAGCCATTCCGGTAATACCGCCTGCCATGTCCACCGCGGTTGACATCACAGCAGAGGCGCCACCGCTGATTGGGTCCCATCTGGTCGCCTCGATACTCAAAGGCTTGGACTGATAGCTACGACAGCGTCAGTCTCAAGGAAACACTCGCCTTGTACAGATGTAACAGATCTTCGGAACAGACTTACACCTTCAGTTGCTTGACGAACGAGGGACGCTGTGCGACGATGGCTTCGGCCGCGAGCTTCGAGATCTTGACTCGCTTCTTGCCCGACTTGCAACTCCAGACGGCTGCTTGGTCGGGGAGAATATCGCATCGCATGGCTTCGGCGTTCAGATGCCGGTGGAAGCTCTCGACCGCAGCCCGAACCCCATTTTCGTGCTGCATGCACTCCGCTATTGCCTGAGCACCTTCGCGGACGCGGCTCTGTAAGCAGAATCGTATTGCTTCGGCCAAGGTTTCTACGGTAAAGCGGCTTGGAGGGATCGGTTCGGGTCCGACTCCAGCTCCGGCGATCATGTGGCCCCAAAAAGGCTGGCTGTCGCACGATGGGTTAGCGACAGGCAAGCGTGGCATCGAAGTACCCAACTCACTCTCCGAAGAAAGGCACGACGATGGTCGGAATGGCGTTTTTGATGCCGCAGGCAGTTGTGCCAGCACCGCCGTGGTGTACGACGGCCGCCATACGAGGAAAAAGCCATTCGTGAGGGCAATCGCCAATGAAATAGATGTCGTCGGTGGCTTCACCTCCGAAGTCTGACCAACCCTTCGAGATGATAGCTCGTACTCCCGCAGCATGAACCCCTTGTACGATAGTATTGAGCATGCTCGCAGGATCATCAAGGACGATGCTGCCGAATCCAAGGTACACAGGCGGTGGTCCAGCGCGAAGGAATTTGTCGAGATCGTCGGGTGGCGTGTATTTTGGCGTCTCACGAAAGAAGAAACCGCAGACGTCTAGGAGCGTGTCAGTACCTGGTGGTTGTTGACAACATGGCAAGTGCACACCGACCGATGTATCCTGGCCAGTCACCCGGCTTCGGTACCAAGCTCGGGGACCAGCAGTAGGTAAATGGCACTTTGAGCTGCTGCATCAATGATGGACCATCAGCCATGTTGATAGGTTCTAGCTGGATGCTGTCACGCCACTTGTTTATCACATCACCTAGGCTGTGAAGGATCGAGGGTCAGCAAACGAGGTCTCGTGTCAAGTCTCGATGAGGGAATACAAAAGAACATACCCTTGCCATGTCATCCACTCCACAAGATGGTACGACAGGAAGTTTGCCATACCCGGATCACCGCCCCCATTGGCTAAGTTGGCCAAGGGATGAGGGAAAGCCTGAGTACCTGTCCATGGCATTGTAAACATGATGTGCACTGGTATTCCCAACGCTTGCGCGCAGTGAACGTGGGCGAAGCTGGGCGGGTTCGCGATGATGGCGTCTGCGACAAAGGGAATATCTGTGACTGGATCAGGCAGCAGGCACGAATCCCAGAACCCATCCAGCATGTCGGCCACCATGGCACGTTTGCGGCCGATCTCGCCTTCCATGATCGTTTCGAACGAAGGCAGCAAGCTGGGGTTCCTGACCATGTAGGCCATGAGAGCAGCCGGATCTCCGCCTATTGGGTAGAATTCGAGGCCAGCTCTTCCCACAAAGTCTGCGAAGACATCATGCGTTGCGATCCTGACCCGGTGTCCATGTTGTTGCAATTCGTTCCCCAAAGCCAGGAAAGGTTGGACATCGCCTCGACTTCCGACCACTTGGATGACTATATTTAGCTTGACGTTGAACGAAGAGCCTGGGGACTTGGCGTCGGCAGTCGTGGGACGTTGTGAAGATTTGGGCGGAGCTTCGTACGTAGGGGCACTAAGAAATACGGAGAGTGTCCTTGCGATCCGGGAGTTCAAATCGATGTCGACACGACCGTCATCTGCTCGGAAGTCAATTTCCTTTCAATTGGCGACAAAACCGACTGCAAACGAGGAAAGTCGAACCTCTGACTTGGTACGGGAGATCGGATTCCAGCTCTGCCAGCTCTGGGTCGTGCAGATTGGAAGTCGAGAATGGGTTGCTGTCCTCAAAGTTGTATGGTGGTGGGGGCGTTTCTGGCCGCTCTCCCACGTCGGCAATTGCTGCGTGTTGCAAGTCGTGTGCCTCGTTCATAGTCGCCGGAGACTAGGGTGATCTTTTGGAATGTCGTAGGGGGTGAAGTTGTCGAGCACCTTCTACCACGCTCGAGCCAGCAGCATGTCTTATGTGACACCGTCGAAGACATCACCAAGGCCTTCCTGACAGGCAAGGCAGGGCGCAGGGCGCCGGCTGCAGCAGCTAGAGCTGGAGCCATGGTCGAGTCGCGGTGACTAGCAAGATTGAGATTCCGGCCTAGGCGACGGGTACTTGTCGAGCACAAAGCCTAACGCTCCTTGGGTAAAGTCGATCTCAGGTTCTATTTTGTCAAGTGGAAAGTTTGAAGACACGCCAAAACGCGGTGTGTCGCATAGGTGCGAAGTATGCGAAGGAGCTCGCACCGCCTCCCCCACCAGGTGTTTTTTAGGTGAGACTCTATTTCATCCAAAGAGGCAGCCAGTCGACAAGCACGTGCAAAGGTGTAGATAGAGCAGTCTCATGCGGCACGACGTGATTGTTACTGCGGATACGCTTGATGGAAATAGACAAAATCTGGTCCTGGACTCCTGATCCTGATGGAGCGATACTGCAGTGACTTGACACATGTATGTCACGGTCTATAGGACTCTTCGTGTACTTCTGGCAGCCTAAGGCTCGTGTTTAGGGTAGTATCGAGACTGGACACGATCAAGACTTAACAATAAGCTTCGAGGAGTTAACGATCTATCTTACACCATAAGTTCTACTATTACACTACTGAAAAGTTGATGCCTAAGGCAGGTCGACAGTAAGGTTGATTATAATACTATAACCTCACAAATAGTATAGATTGACAATAGGTCAACCCTTCATTCTACTACGTCACCTACTACGTCTTCACCCATCCTCTAAAGCTCTGAACTGTCGAACTGTCGAACTTCAACGCGATCAGATGGAACGGATAGGAGTAGTTCATAACTCTGTCCGAGAGAACGCAGCCTTAGAGGGAACAAACATGCCGTTGTCGATCTGTTGGCCCAGCCCAGCGTATCTCCACCTAGAAATGTATGACTTCGTGCTGCCGTTGCCACGGTTTGCGGTGGCGTAAACGCCAATCAGAGTTCCTGTATCAGAGTATCAGTAAGGCAAATGAGAATTACATGAGACGACAAAGTACTCACCAGTGAAATCACCTTGACCGCCGCTAAGAACGCTGCCTTCACCGAAGGCCAGCACTCGCTTGTCGGCTAGATTTTGTGTGGAAGACGCCGAAAAGGTGTAGTGCGTCTCGTTCTGAGCTTGGATGTAAAGGCGGATTGCGTGTCGGGTCCACTGTTCAGGGACAGGCACGATTGTTGGTGCTCTTTTAGGGTCCTCAAGACTTCCAGTGCCGGAAGTGATGAACCGGAAGTGCAACGATGGTCTTCGCGTTGAGGAAGCATTGCCATGGGAGACGCCGGGTAGGTTCACAATTCCGAAGGCGTGATTCTGAACCTGGTTGAGATACGCGGTAACGCCAACTTCCTCGTCGACTGCTTCCGGTGCAAACTCGATATCCACGCTGAACTGGAACAATGTGTCCGTCTGCTTACGGGCCACGAGAGTCCGACTACCGACGTCGTATCCCTCGATAATGCCTTGGTAGCCATCGGTGATCGAGTAGAATGATGGCGTAAGTTGGAGCTTGTTTGGATGACCCTTCGGCGAGACCTCGTACGAACTCTTCTGAGGCCAACGCCAGTAGATTAAATTGCGTGGCAGTGTCGATCCGGGAGCAAAGTCCACAATGTCAGGTTGCGTGACGAATGGTCCAGTCCCGCCAACCTCCAGACTTCGCTGCGACTTGCGCCCTCGTTCTGTTCCACGCACCGGCATGAAAGTCGGCCACTCCCCTCGAGGCCATTCAACGGGCGTCATCACCGTTTCGCGACCCATGGGGTATATCTTGCCAGCCGGCCCAGAACGCCAGGTTAGAGCAGCCGACCACCATTGCCCGGCAGCATCCTTGAACAGATCCGCGTGGCCGATGTTTTGGAAGAACTCTGTTGTGTTACGATTGGTCAACACAGGATTGGCCGGGTTGCTCTCGTAGGGCCCGGTAATGTTTTTAGAACGAGCCATTGTCACCGAGTGGTTCAATCCAGACCCTCCCTCCGCAACCAAGAGGTAATGATAGCCATCGTGCCGGTAAATGTGGGGTCCTTCGAGGAATAGACCTTCGCTACCATTCCAGATGTTCACTGGATTGCTCAAGGACCCGTTCGCAAGATTGACTTCTTGGAGATAGGTGCCCGCGCTTGTGATGTAAGCCTTGCCGTCGCAGTCCCAAAAGATATCCGGGTCGATGTAATCTGGTGTGTATCTGATCGGAGCCTTCCATGCTTCGTCGTCGTATGGGTTCGTGGTCTGGAGGATGAGCCCGAAGCGAGTGCGTCCGGCAGACTGAGTGGTGTGCGTGTAGATCGTGACGATGTATAAGACGCCATCGTGGAACCGGATCGTAGCAGCCCAGATTCCGTCGCTTTGCGCGAGGGATTGATCGAACTCGGGGGTCTCGTGGGGCTTTGTGAGAGCGTGGCCGACCAATTTCCAGTTGGTCAGGTCTTTGCTTGCCATAATCGGCAGTCCTGGAGTGGACATGAAGGAGCTAGCGGTGCAGAACGTCGTGTTATCCCACTCCGGAACGAAAACACAGCTCGGGTCGCTGTGCCATCCTGGTAGGACAGGGTTGATGAGCATCTCGCCTACGACGACGCTGGCGAAGAGTAAGCCGGTGGCCATTTGAAGTAAGATCATGATGGCGCGGTAGAATGGATTGCAATGGAAATGATCAATGGTCAGGAGCAGGATTCTAGCTGCAGCGACAGGCTGTCTCTTGTAGTCGTGAGCATACTCAGAAACACTGTAATCTGTGTCTGTACCAAGTAGGCAGCCCTTAGGCACGAACATAGGGTAGACATGGTTCAAGCTACATGGATGGTCTTTGGAAAACACTCGGATTTGATGATAATGGTATCATTGGTATGTGGCACTGAACACAAATGATGGATACCTACCGTAGAAAGGTGGTCTGTCGCCGCTTGCCAGCCCCGGTATATCGCGGCCCAATCCACACGGGCCAATCTTTTAGATGCCCAATGCATGCGAATGAATGCGAGTGATCCGAGTTGCCGATCCCCGAACCGAAGGTCAATGATCCGGGGAGTCGGTCCACGATCCCTGATCCTGATCCTGAATTGATCCACTCAAACCCTACAGTCGTGCGTGATGCCGCTCCACGCGTCACTGGTTCAGTTGTTTCTCGACCGCAACGGTTTGAATTCATGGGGCATGGAACTCTCCCGCTGGTGGTGCAGCTGCCATGATTGGTGTCTTTGGACTGACCTAAATTAGAGTGAAGTAGAGTTAAGGCCCTGATATCTATGCACACCTTTCGTGTTCATGGATATCATGTCAATGTCTTCACACTTACAGACTTTCCTGCACTCTAGAGTCTAGATTTGCGCACCAGAGTCTTCACAGTTTGTATCGACTACCAATGCACACTCAACTTCCATTGTTTGCGAGCATGTTCGTCGTATCACGTTAACCATCGACACCGACACCGTTTCCTCCGTTCGACCAACAATTTACTCGCAATATGCCCTCCCAGCGAACCTCTCCATCGCATCCGAAGGCGGACGATCCGGAACCCCTCCAGCGTGCGAGCACACTTAGGATCATTACGAACAGCATCACAGACACATCGCACAGAGCGGCTGTGAACATCACGAAGGCAACGCGGGATGCGATCAACGCAGGCGTACCATTAGGCGTCTGGGCTGCGGCTGCCCAAGCCTCCAGTAAAGCACCCACACTTGGGGAAATCCGAAAGGGATCTTTTGTTGTATCTGGATGGACAGAAAGCGGTTACTGGCAAGATGCAGACGAGACAGGTCAGAAGTTCTCGAGGATCAACGACGTCAGCGTCGAGGATGAGCCAGCAACCGACATCGGTGGTGTTCAGAAGACAACTGGGGAACGAACACACGATGGCTTCGAAATTCGCAGCGTTCCGCTTGAATCGAATACTGACACCAAAGACAGCCCTTTTGTGGCTCCGGTGGAGACACTCGAACTGGACTCTACTAAGGATTCACATTCGACAAAAGATGGCAGTAGCAGTGGCAGTCAACCACTAGTAGCTTCCTCTAGCGTCAAATATCTTCCTTCCGAGGACACTCCACGGCCTAAAGTTACATGGACAAGATCAACAATGATCGGTCTGCGAGCGTTCTGGAAATGGGTCTTCACACCCTTCGGATTTCTCGTCACAATATATGCTTTGAACGTCGTCGCTTGGGGAGGCATGCTGTTCCTTTTGCTCCTCGATGCGGCACCGGCGATGTGCTGGGCTTTGGACGATATGCGAGGGTGGATCTACGATTGCGACGATCTTCAAAGCGCGAGACGCATTTGGTTGGAAACCGACAGCCAGATCTTGAACGCCCTGTTCTGCGTGACGGCCTTCGGCCTGGTACCTTGGCGATTCCGCGATCTGTACTACCTCCTCCGTTGGCGCTTGATGCCAGGGAAGTACGGGCTGCAGCAGAAACTGTATGGTTTAAGAACTCTGGGCGGCATATACCAGCATTGGGTTCGTTTGCCGGGATCACAAACCCTCGACCGTATGACCTTGGCCGAATACGAGGCAGTGACATATCCCAACACGGATTTGTCACTTACCAGACACGAGTCCAATCTTCCTTCTGTGCAAGCCAACGCGTTAGATGCCCGATTATGCTGGAAGCTCTCGAAATCCCCACCGAAACCTCTCACTGGTGTCCGCGCACCACCCACTGCTCTTTGGAAAATCGACTTCTTCGTCTGGTGCAACGTGTGGAACACGCTCTTCCAGGTCTGCCTCTGCGGTTTCATGTGGGGCATGAGTCGTTTTGATCGACCTTCGTGGTCGACTGGTCTCTTCATCGGACTATCATGCGTAGTCTCTGGTGCTGGGGGAATCTTGAGCTTTGTCGAAGCCAAGAAGATCAAGCAGATCGAAGGCGTACGTCCGACCGCGGCAACTGACTCCCGTCGGGAGGACGTGTGAACGATCTTGACTAGTAGGTAAATGTACACGTGGGGGCGGCTCTCGTAATTAGCAAGGACGTCCCAGGCATCATTTATAGTGCACAAGTATTTTGATTCCAAACGAACTAGAGATTTCTTCGTTGAAAGATGTCGGGTCCGTGTGCAACGTGAGACATCATGATCATGACCAAACAGGCACATCAGGGCGGCGCATTCATGATATACCTTGTTTTCACAACTAAACTGTAATCAGAAGTTATGAGTTTCGAATACAACGAGCACGGGCAGGTTGCTAGCATCAAGTGGAGTTCTGTCAAGGCATTTGCATCTCTATGCCATGCATTAGGACCTAACATGAAGAAATAAGGATGGAAACCTGAGACCTCTAAGCTACTTGCTAATTTTGTCCAATCATAATGAAATGCTTCACACACTCCAGGGACATGACTCTAACAAGGTTCGATTGTACAAAGTGGATCTTGGACTAAGGCGTTACAAGGTCAAGATCGATTTCAGTCAAACGACGACCTGTTCACTAGCCCTATGCGAATACGATATAACGTCCGAGGGCGGACTTCCGTGGCTTAGACGCGTTAAGTGTCAATGCCTACAGTCTAGAATTTAGCGCAGTACGTAAAGAAAAATCTCTTGATGGTACACACGATATCGATTACATACCAGTCGCTCCCTGATCTTGTTCTACCATCGCATCTTTTTCCGGCAGGGAGCAAAGTATGAATCATGATATGGCGATACGGCTACTTCGGATCGTGTATCGGATTCGTCTCGGACAGAGCTGATCACCTGTAAGTGCTCAGGGCATCCTTACTGGAAACCAGTAGCGGCGTGGCTGTGGGTCAACCCATGTACGATAAGGGATGCTCAGCAGTAGTGAGACTACTCCAAAATCTCTTTGACTTATAAAGTCGATGGTAGCAATGATCGACAGTACGTTGTAGTCGTTGGCTGACACTGTAATCAGGCTACTCAGTGTCGTTCATCCTTCTATCCAAGTACAAGCTTGATACTCACTCCTTACGCTACGGTCATCACCTCGCCTTCCGACACGATCAAATCGAACTTGTGGAATTACGGGGTCCATTCGATCACAAGGTCAACGATAGCCGATCATGGGAATCGTGATCCGACAAGACGGAAGCTACGCACTTTACCATTACGACCCTTCTATTGCAGCAGCGACCGTGTTTGTGTTGCTCTTCTTAGCAACTACGGGATTCCATTGCTGGCAAGCAGTCCGCCTACGATGTGGCATCGCGACTCCACTTGTCATCGGAGGCTTGAGTGAGTTTGATCATCGACACATCTAGATGATATTGGATTCGCAGCTCCCTTGACTGACGCTGTTTAGTGGAGGTCATCGGATTCGTCGGTCGTATCATCTCCGGCAGAGAATCACCGAATTGGACGCTGGGTCCATATATCATCCAAGCGATCCTACTGCTGGTCGCGCCCGTTAGTCATTTCGCGAAAAAGAAAATCCTTAAACGTTCCCTAAAGAGTACTGACTTGAGCTCTTACTCACAGGCACTGTTTGCGGCGACGATCTATATGGCCTTCGGTCGGCTTGTCACTGGAGCTGGGGCGCAGAGTTATACTATGATAAGGCACCAGTGGATCACCAAGATTTTCGTCACTGGCGACGTCCTTTCCTTCTTCCTGCAGGCTGGCGGTAGGTCTTTGCCAGCTACAAGATCTTTCTGTCTCATCATATATTGACTTCCCATCGCAGGTGGTGGCTACCAGTCTTCAGGAACCCAGTCGGCACTAGAAACGGGTTCCCACACCATCGTGGTCGGACTCTTCGTGCAGCTCGCATTCTTCGGGTTCTTCATGGTCATCGCCGTCTGCTTCCACCGAAGGCTGATACTCGTCCCGACGATCCAATCGCACAGCTCTTATCCCTGGAAAAAGTACATGTGGACTTTGTACGGAGCCAGTACCCTCATCATGATTCGATCGGTCTTCAGGGTGGTGGAGTATCTCCAGGGGAGTGACGGCACCTTGCTCCACCACGAAGCTTACCTCTACATACTCGACGCCCTGCTCATGTTCGCGGTAATGGTCGTCTTCAATGTGGTGCATCCGAGTGGAGTTGCGAGCTGGACAAAGGCGAATGCCAGGGATACGATCGATGTGCATTTGGAGAGGTTTTATGGGCGGGTGTGATTCCTTGAGAGACAAAATAGTTCCTAGCGCGCCGCAGATAGTAGGGAATTACAACAGCAGTGCTTCAAGCAGCACTCGACTTGGTCGTTCCCAAAAATGCAATAAACGCGAGAGTTGTGTTGGTCGCGCCGGGTGTCGCGTCGCATCCACATTTGACAGTGAGACGCAGACAAATCATGATATTGTTCAGGATGATCAAGATGCGTCGAGACAATCCTCACTACTCACTGCGTTGGGTTCAAGACGTCGGACTGTTGAAATGAGACGATTGACCCATGGTTTCACAAGGTCTTTACTAATCGTTGTTCCTCAAGCTGGTGCGAAGTCAGACGATAAGAAAGGACATTCGGGTGAAAAGAAAATGATCTCAACCTATGAATAGACAACGTTGACCTCACTCTTGGTGGCGAAGAGACTCAGAGA